>Ga0179591_1342824_pt1 | contig 15917 bp, 16 predicted proteins | sample CZOMad2_1_08_16f_FD_182891 | JGI IMG/M metagenome (GOLD analysis project Ga0179591, IMG submission 182891) | Vadose zone soil fungal communities from Angelo Coast Range Reserve, California, USA - CZOMad2_1_08_16fungal (PacBio error correction) | ecosystem: Environmental > Terrestrial > Soil >...
GGGAAGGACCGACAACGGGAGGGGGGGAAGAGTGGGAAAGAAATCGGTGCAGATCCGAAGAACAAAAAGACCTGTTGCCAAAACTGCACAAAAAAGGAGACCAGAAGAAGACTAAAGGGGCCCGCTGACCAACTCAACTCCTAATACCGGGCATGGGAGAAACCTCCGTCTTCATGAGGACTCAACCGAAAAAAAAAACCCAAAAAATTTTTTTAGATTCCGAAGGGGGGAATCCACTAAAATACAAAGAGGAGGACGTCGGAAAAAATACGAGGAGGAGCCCTTGGAAACGACTTGTACCAAAAACAAAAACCAAAAAAACATAAGGGGCTCCAATCGTCGGAAATCAGAGATGAAGCGGTATTTTCGAAAATAGAGCAAAAAAGGGGACTGAACACCTCATATGAAACAAAAAAGAGAGCTGGGAGTCTCCTTAGGGGGGGCCTGAGAGAAAGAATGGGTTGGAAAAACTTCTAAAAAAACGCCTCAGAGCTAGAAAAAGAGGTTTTATTCAAACTTAAAAGGATCTGATCAGAAAGATTCAATATATGAGAGCGGGCACAGCTTAATTGGAAGGGTCAGCCTCTCCCTTGTGGGGGGTGAAGGCTAGGCAACACCGAATGAAACACACAAGAAGGGGGCCAGGGGGGGGTACACGGGGGGGTACAACAGATTTCCTATATTGTGAGACGTATCTGAGGATATATAAGACGGGAAGCATAAAAATCTTGAGAAATGGCGTCGACACCTGTCCTTAGAAAAGGGCAACATCCCAGAATGGGGAGGCTTATCCATGAAGCAGCATTTTTACTCTTGGAACATCGCAACAAATAAACGAGAAAAACTGGTGACGAGAAGCAAAGGGGGAATAGGGGGCTCCACGAGTGAAGCAGCTTCTCTTATAGAGGGGGGGGAGGGCACGCTGATAAAAAAATATTCGAAAGAGAGTTGCCCTCTCACATACGATGAACGGGGGTCACCTGAGTAGGAAAAAAAAAACAGCCCGGAAAACGCAAGGTGACTTTTGAACAGAAATCCGGGCAACATCACACGGGGGAGGGGGGCGTTCTTGGTAGGGGGAGCAACAGCTGGGAGTGATCAACTCCCAAGAGACTCCGAAAATTCACTAAAACCAGTCACAGAGTCCGAAATCGCGTAAAGGGGAAGCCTCTAAACCTCCACAAACCAAAAAAATCAGAGGTCCAATAAAAATCAGACCACGGCGACTACTTGGTCAAAAAGTCGACGGTAGGTAACAAAAAATGCCGACCTACGGCCGCTAACGTAAGGGCTAACCGAGAATGACGGGAGTTAGCCGCAAATTGGAAGAAAGGTAAACAACGTATCCATGTCAATTTTGAGGGGAAAACACCCCTTTCAACAGGGAGTAGAACAGAGAACTCGCTTTAGAAGAGGGGAACTTCTGAGCCGCGCAGGAGGGGGTTAGGTGGCCACGACCACCTGCGAAAAACGACGCCCATAGGAAAAATGAACGCTGTGACAAGCTTGGGGACTACAAATAGAGGCCCTATCAGGAAGGAAGCCTTACCCCAATTGAGTAAGGTGTAGCCATGAGGGACGCGAAGGTTTGGGGAGTGGTAGGGGTTCTTACTAACACTGAAAGAACATCCTTTGGGAGGGCAAAAAATCATGATCGTGAGTGTAAGGAATACCCGTATCCTCATAACAGGACCATATTACTGAGTAGTGCGCTGAGGACTTCAAAAAGAGTGCAAAAAATCCTAGGAAAGGAACTCCATAAACGGACATGGCGCCTCGGGCCAGGAAGGTAAATCCAACTTCGTTGAAGTGGAAAGGTTGCGCTAGCCGCTCCGCATCGTGAAAAGAAAAAGAGCCCGAAGAACAACTTTACGGAGACGCACTGGGTCTCCACTGATGACGCACGAATCGTCGGTCCTCAACGGGAGTCTTGGTTAACGCGAAGGGATGCTCGAGGAGTGAAAAGCGTAGAAAGGCAATAGGGTGACGGGCCGACCCATACCAACCGGTCAACAAAGGAATTCTCTTCCAAAGAATGGGAGTGACTGGAGAAAAGCGTGGTCGTAAGATCAAGGGTTACATGGGGGCTCTGATGGACCAACCTGCAGGAAGTCACAAAGAGGGCGCTAATGAGGGGTAACAGTGCATGCAAATCCCAAAACGGGGAAACGGTCGTTGGAATCAGGCTTTGGATACTCGGAAACCAATTTTCACCTCCAGCCTAGAGCCGCTGAGAGAGAGCGGATTGGGGGGAAGATCAAGGGGGGAGGGCCTACTTCCAAACAGAACGGAGACAGGCCAAATCACTCAATGGGCAACGTTTTTGGGTGGAGAAAATACAGCCGGTAATCGCACAAAGATGGGGACCCACTGGAACAGCGGCAAAAAAGGCTTTACAAAAAAGGACAGCGGACGTGAGTTGGAGAAGAAAAAGGGAGATCTGCAGGTCTGTCTGCGGAGAGAAAGTTTGCGCCCTTTAGGAGGTACGGAGGGGGGGAGGAGGACTCTTCGATACAGTGTGGAAACTTTCCTAGGAGGGAGAACACACCTTGACCAAGGAGAGACATCAGGAAAACTTGTCGAGGAAACTGTTGCTTTTACTTGGACGGGAAGAAGCGAAAAAAAGCGAGGGAGGCCAATGATGCGGGAAACGATGGCTCTCTCAACACAAAAAAAAAAAGGAAGGATTATAAAGAGAAAAATCGGTCAGACCTAATGGGGGCGTATGCAAAATGGCAGAAAGTTGCTATGAGAGGAACAAGGTGGGGTCGCTGAAGGAGGGGAGGGGGTAAAGGGGTGTACGCGGTAGCGCACAGCGGACAAGGTTCTCCGAAGATGCCTCATCCCGAGTATTCCGGGAAGCTAAAAAGGCGAGGCGAAGGCCCTATCTGACAAAGTGAGGGCATTTCTACCGAACGGGCCAGATGAAGGGGGTTGGAAAACAAGTGCTCTGAGGAGCTAGGTCAGCTGTGGCGATTAAGTAAGAGGAGTGAAGAATTTTTGGACAAAACGGGGGCCAATCTGAGGGGACCGTTGGCTCACATTTGCCAGGGAGCGAAGAGGAAATGTAAGCCCGTTTACGAGCGCTGACGCAGCCGGGGGGGGGACCGGGAAGGACCTCTTAGAAAACCCTTAGGGTTGAAAAAGTGAGGGTTTCTTTTGCTGCCCAAAGGAAAAAGAAACGGGGAACGGGCGAAACTAGGGGGGCCCTTGCGTTGATGGCCGGGGACCTCAGATCCCCACATAAAGGAAACAGTCGAGGCAGACAAAAAATTATTCGCGGATGTCTCGACAGTAAACTACCATGTGGAAAGGGGGTAAGAAAATTTATCGTTGTAGCGTGGGGGGGTCTGGGTTCTTCAGACCTATGCGAAAAGACACATCACTATCTTGGGGGAGGACGGGGATTATCTTTCAAAAACCGCCGTGAATGGAACTGTCTGTAAAAAAAGACTAATACCAGGCGCGGAAATCCCTGCAATAGGCAGCAAGGTCGGATGACGATAAAGAGAACCGGCTTATGCTATAGGTCAAAGGCAAAACGGAGGGTAGGACGAAATACTTTACGAAGGCCCTCGCATGGGACTGGGCGTAACAAAGACTCTTATTCGGGAACCATCTGTTTTGGAGGACTATACTCAAGGAAGAGGTTGCTATGATGTGCAAAGAGGAGGGTCTGATTTTTGTTCAGGCCCAGGGCTTAACTGGGGGGGGGGCCGGGGGGGACCTTCATTCAAAAGCCACGCAACAATGAAAGGCGGCCCATCCTGCCTAATCCCGAATTGGATCTTGTGTGTGCGAGCAGCAGACTCTGACTGAGAGGCAAGCCGAGAGGAGGGTTTCTAAGCCCTCTAATTGACGAAGGGGGCGGCTGGTTGTCGCCCGCCGCGGTCAAGGAAAGGAATCGGCGGGATAGAAGAAAGAGGCGATCAGACCAGGGGGCAAGTCTGTGAGCGCAACGCGTGGGGGGGAAAGGGTTTTTTATCTTCTGCTGCCACGTGCCTCGGGCAACGTTGCCGGGGGGGGGGGGGTAACTTTTACCAGGTCAGCTGGAGAAAAAACGGGATTCGTAAGGGCAACCGTCCATTGGAGACTCCGCCTTTGAGAACGTATACGCCGTGGTCGGACTGTGAGGCCTCGGTGGTTATGGGGTAGCAGTACTCCTGGAAAGGGAGCGAGTACCTTGGCTGGGAAATTGGTTTTTCATTGAAGGGGTATAGCGCGGAAGGGAAGGGGGGGCGTGGAACCCCTACCATCTGTGGGCGGACTCTGAAGAGCAAAGAAAAGTAAGCAGTGAGGTCCCGGATTCTTTTTGATCCACTTCGTAAAGCGGTTCAAAGCGGTGCAGAGGGGAACTCTCTTCAGAGAAAATCGATGTGGCGGAAAAATGGCTAGGAGGGAGGAAGTTCACCTCCATATCTTACGACGAACTCTGCTTTAAAAAAAGGGATCTAGGAACTGTGGGGAAAGTACGTCAAATTTCTTCAGGTCTTTTGGTGGGGATTCGGACTGCTCTTGTAGAAAAAGGCACTTTTTGGGATCAGGTAATTGGCTCCCGGCTTAAACATGAATTGCCAGATGGAAAACGTGGGGGTGGGAAAGTCTCTGACCCAAAATTGGCACGGGCGAGTGTGTCCGCGGAGAGATGATGACTTGGGGGAAACAGAGGGTCGTCCAGCGTGGATTAACATGCGGAAAACATGGGAGGGAGGAGGTTCTTGTCTGTTGGTAGGTGGACACCCATCCAAGGGAGAAAAGATAGCGGAAAAAAATTTTTTCATTAGAGCTGGTTGAACGACGCAAATATATGGCCCTTCGAGCCCTTTGAAATTTGGGGGGGGGGGGGGACGGCCTAGATTTACGTCAGGGGGACTGACGCCAAAGAGGAGACATTAGAACTCCTGCCGAAAAAAAAGGAGAAAATGGGGTGGTCTTCCGGGGTCCGGAAATCTTTCGACCATCCAGAGGAGAGACGTCGAGGGGAGGGGGGGTAGGAAACCTTGGAAAGGCAGCAGAAAAGGGGCCGGGCCTAGATTAGGCGATCGCGACAGGGAGCAACATGGGGCTCTCAAAAGGGTCCCGTCGTGTCCTTGATCCATGCCGATAAGGTAGTGAGAAAAAAAAGGAACGGGTAAGGTCTTCGGTGGCCGGGCCAGGAAGAAAACCGTATATGAAGAGGAATTTATTACTTGGCGGGGAAAGACGCAAAGATGAGTTCTACGGCAGATGGACAAAAAGCCGGAGGGGAAGCCTGCAGCAAGAAGATCGACAAAAACAACGGGGGGGGGGGGAAGGGGAGATGGTCTTAGACCGTGATTACATCACGCCGGTGATCGTTTCGAATAACAGATGCAGAAGACCCGAGAATTGGGGAAACAAAAAACTTCCCAGCCAAGTCATCCTAAGAGATCAGATCGGGGGACTGACAGGATAACGAAGTCTTGTGGGGGGAGATTTTAGCAAGGGTCGGGACTTCCAAACTAACGAAAAAAGCTAAGACATGTGTGAAAAAACGAGCGGAGAAAGAGAGGAAACATAAAAAGAGAACGAAAGCCTGAAAGAGGAACTGCTACAAGCAAAGAGCGTTAGAGAATTCCCTCGCGAAACGAATACGCAAATGGACAAACGCAGAGAAAAAATAGGTTCGCAGGGAGCGCAAAAAGCGAAAAGCTGTGGAGAAAGGAAAAAGGAAGCCGACTAGAGGTAGGTTGGCAAACGCATTCAAAGTCGAAAGGATGTGAGAGGGGACATATTGCGGAGTGGAAAAGGGGGGTGACATTTGTTATCTGAGCAAGGGGGAAAAGCTTGGGGGCAAGAACACTAAAGACAACAGTGGGGCGGACACTGTGACAGCTTTCCAAAAAAGGGGGGAAAGCAGTAGCCTCAGCATACTCTGACAAAAATCGACGAGGGAATGGTTCTCTTTGAAGAACACCTGATAGTTGGAAAAAGGAAGGAAAATACAACCGGGGGGAACCTTTTCGACAGCGAGGCCCAAAGAACTTCCGACCGAAAAGCAACCAATCTATCGATGCGAGGAGAGAGAGGTTTAAGATCAGGATCATGGAGACAGCGTTTTGACCGGAGAGCCGTATGTGTGGGGAAGAAAGATCTAAATTTTGGGGGCAGGGAAAGGAGAAAAACCGCCATTCGACTCGTGGGGAATTGGAACCAAAGACAGGCAAACAGCACACTCCTGCGGGGGGGGGGATGCTACTGCTCACCCACTGGGTCGGCAAACAACTGTACATCTGCAAGAGAGATATAACGAAAAACGAAAAGTGGAGAAAACCCTAGCAGCATTCCGGCGCAGCCACGGGCGAAAAACTAACCCACCCTAGTCCCCATCACATTCAACCTAATAAATTTAATCAAAGGACTCGGATAACAGGTTGGGTGGCCAAAAAGCCGGCTCTACAGGGGGAGGACCGGCAATTCTATTACCCCAAAGTAAGGGAAACAAACGGGAGCCAAAGGAATTTGAGGCATAAGAAACTATCCCAACGGGAACCCGCGTGGGAGGGATACAGAAAGCTGAAAAAGGGAAGGGTCATGTACGCATAGAAAGGTAGAAGCAGCTGACTTAAACGGAAACGAACCGGAAGAGAAAGCAAGAAAAAAAGATTAATTCGCGGGAGCCAGCTGGGGCAGGGTCCCCCAAGTAAAGATCAGTTTAATCGTCAACAATGGAATTTTAGGCAAAGCACAACGAAGGAAAACCCACGAAAAAGGCTTGACGTTGAGTAAGGCCAGAGGGGCGCACGGCCAGTTTGTTTCGGGGGGTCGTTTAGGAACTACACTGAGGACACCGAAAAGCAGAAAAGGGATTCCACAAACCGATCGAAGGCAGAGAAGGTGAGCAGGGGGCCTCGACAAGGAAACCAAGAGAGGGGATCTCTGCTTTACTTCCTTTTAACGTAAATAAAAAGTCCGCAGATGAGGAACGCATAAAAGAATTTTCGGGGAAGCTTCGGGGAAAGACAGTAACGCGGGTTAATTGGAGTTGGCCGCGGGGCCTACGTAATCTTGGAAAAACGAAAAAGAAAGACCCATTCTCATAACCGGAATGTGGGGTAGAGAGAACTTGACTGGAAAAATGGGGAATTTAATACGGGGGAAGGAAGTCCTAACACTGGGGGAGGTTGTTTCAAGACTCAGAATGATCGTCTCGAAGGTTCCAAGAGAGGTTTGAGAAGAGCGGTATGTTGTCGGAACCCACTCCCAACAGGCTAAAAGTACGCAAAACAACCCAAAAAAAAAAAAAAAAACAAAGAAAAATGTAAACGATCCAGTTGATTAACGGGGGGAATAAAAAACCCTGTTTGCGAAAAATACGTAAAGACCCTTGGGCCGATGGGGGCTCAGTGTATGCCACAAGAAAGACCTGTCACACTGCATAACGGTATTACAGTCTGGAAATTTTCTTCAACTTCTCCCAAAAAGAGGGGGGGTACTTCCGAACCCTCGGTGGGGATACTCTTTCCTAACTTTGGAAAAAAATAAGGTACCGGCGAGCCGATCTAAAGGGGAGGGTTGCTCTCGAGCGTTACTGAAAAAGGGGAACTCCAAGTCCAAATCCAACTCAACACGTTTGGGTCATCAAAAGACCGCGGCACGCTGAACACACACAAGGGGGCCCCAAGAGAATAAAAAAAAGGATCGGGAGTGAGTAGAAACCTTAGCAGAAAGTGAGACCGGGTGATAATTTAAGACAAGGTCATATCGGGGTTTCGATCCAAGAATTTCGCAAAAGGTCGGAAGGGGACGAAGGACTCTTCGTCTGTTGGCTTGGGGGCAGAGCGAAGCGGGTGACCAAAGGGGAACGCGCTTCACGCATGAAGAAAAACCTGGGGGGCTCTCATAGCACCTACTGCTGGTAATGGACATGTCGCCAAACAGCTACCAATTGGGCTACAAAGGGGGAGAATCTAACAAGAAAGGGTAGTGAAGAGATAAGGTGTACCTAGTGAAGAGGGGGGGAGGGTAGGCCGATCGTAAGAGTCCATGGTTGAACTATATGGGGGCCCAAATGTTTGCGAGGGGGATGGCTTCGGCAGGGGCAAGGGTTTCTACTCCCTCAGGGCTGCCACTGCCGCTATGAAAAGGTCGAAGGGGGGACCCTAAGGGAAGAAGGAGAAAGCCTTAAAGAAAAGAAAATATTACCTGAGATTGTAAATAACCGGGGGTAGCAGGTAAGGAAAAAGGTTTTTCGTACTCAATTGCCGCTGAATCGCGAATATTTTTGTCATCAGGGAGGAGCGCCGCGAGTGGAGAAAAATGGGTTTACCCAAAAAAAAGGGAGGTGATTTGGGCCGGGGGGGGACGCATTTTGGGCCGAAAGGATAATAGCAAACTCCATTTCTATTCTCGAAAAGGAGAATCCGGGAGTGGGTAAGAAGTTTGTAGGACTAGTAGGCCCAGGGTACTTACGACCGGTGAGTGTTTGGGACTTTGCATGCAAAACGGAAGACCTGTCATCACGTGTACGCGAGGAAAAGGTGGATGGGGGAGGGAGGGGGGAACGAAAGAGGAACCAAAAAGCTTACCATTGCGATTGAAAAAAAAGGAGGAGCACCTGCTCACGCGAGAACGCCCTTGATTTACGATTGTTAGGTGGGATGGGTCCGGGCGAAAATAGGTAAAACTCAAAGCAAAGCACAAGAGAGGTGGGGACTCGAGAAGATCTGCCGGGACGACCGTCGTGTGGAAACGGACGGTGCTCTAAAAAGGAGTAGCATAAGGCTCTACATGCGAGGGCAGGCATTCTTCCGCTATATCTCCCCGAGGGGAGGAGAAGAGGTATTGGAATGATTCACCTTCTGACGGGAGAGTCAGAATTCCTGAAAGACCGAACAAAAGGTCTCTGGAGAGGGAAAGAAGAATAAGGTGACATGACCGAGGGGGGATTAATTCACGGCAAATATGAATTACTGGGTGTCGTGGAGGAGTTTAAAATCCGCAAAGGAGGGCCTAGTCGAGATGAAGTTTGTCAGGGAAAGGCACCTTCTGGGAAGGTTTAGGGGGGTTGGACCTTTTAGTCAAGACCCCCTCCATCATTCAAACGGTCTGAGGGGAAAACACCCCGAAATCCAAATTATCCAGTGTTGGGGTTTCAGGGTGGGGATCTCTTATCTGAGCTGGAAAGCCGAAGGGATTTTGTAAAGAACCAGTTTCGCCCCAAGGGGTGAAATATGTGCGGCGTTGTCGAAACATAAGTTGTCGTGGAACGAAAAAATTAAGATGCGGCAGAGAAACTCTGAAAAGGCTACATTCTGTGACAGCAGGTTGGGGGGGGGGGCTCGGGTGGGGGGGTTAGAGAGGAAACCTCAAGTGCTGCTGTCCGGGGGGGTCCTTCTTTACTTGGGAGACTGGTACACTACACGCGTGATCCTTCAACGGAAAAGGGGTAAAAGGTGCCATTGTTCGCTAGGAGGGATGGGGAAGGAAGTAGGGCTCCGTTTTCCTGGGGGGGGAAAGGGGGGGGTCCCTCTATGGTGGTGGGGGAGCAGGGATCTCATTCCGAGAGGAGGACTCGCCCTTTCTTTGTTTGCCTGGGAATGACCCAGGGTGCCGGTAGGTACGTGAGGGATTTTCTCCCCGTGGCCATCTTTGGCGAAGGAGACTCCTGCTCCCAAAAAAAAAAAAGGGAGGTTCTTTTTGCAAATCGGGGGGAAAAAAAGTCCACGGAGTGCAAGGGGCGTTTCGCGGAAAGGGAAAGGATCATATGCGCATCTCTGTAGGGGAGCAGGAGTCAGCCAAAAAAACCGCCAAGCCTTCAAGAGAAGGGAGGCTTTCAACTAGGATTGGCTGCCCAGTCCGGGGCACTCGTGCAGGTGGTTGAAGACTTCGCGACTTGTCGAAAAGAGGAAAAGTGGGGGGGGGGCCAGGTCAGGGCTCATTCATTCCGCGGTGTAATCGAATAAAATCGGTTGTCTCGCTAACAAAGGGGGGGAGCACTAAGGTGGGACCACTCTCTATCGGGGGGGGGGAGAAAGAATCTCATGAGGCATCTAAACGGGTTCAACCTCTATCCAGGACCAGCGAGATGGGCGGACAAAAGTTCTTCAAGGTGCTTGTCTTTAGGGTGGGGGGCTGGTTGGGGAACGTCCATCCGGGCCTATAATGAGGTTTCCCTCAGGGGGACCCCGGCAGTATATGGAATATGAGGTCAAGAGCCATGGGAGAGGGGTTGACTGTCACCGAAGAGGGGAATCGCGTCTATGCGGTTTCGAAAAAAATTCATCGGGACAGTCGAGAAGGAACATTATCAGGGTCGGTGTGCTTTCTTCCGGCAGACTTAATCAGGGCTAAGAACTGGCGAGAGGGTAGACAATTTAGGGCAGAAATACTGGGGGGTCTCCATAGCGAAGAAGGGGATTGTTCCGGAATATCGATTAGGCGTTGTGGGAAACATGGCGGCGCGCTCAAAGGGCGTGGAAGGGCCAGGGGTCACTGGATCAGGAGGTGCGCACTCGCAAGAAAAGGGAGGCGTTATGCGTTGAGGTGCACCCACATATATCTTGGGGACTGGGGTCGGCAAGACCTCTTGCAATATAATGTCCTCGCAGGGATCGAAACTGATCAAAATCCGGTGAGGGGGGAATTCAGGACGAAGATCTCTACTCAAAAGGGAGGGTAATTGAAGAAAGAGAGAGGAGGAAGAAAGGTGCCATCTCGGCGTTTTAGCGCCGCAGACCCGATCCTGGTATGGAGGGGGCGGGGAAAGATCCCCTGAAAGGAAGGGACGAAAGTGGGGGGGGGGATCCTCTTCCGAAACAGCTCCTAAATGGTGGATTTAGAATTTCACCTACCGCGGATCGGGGACAAAAGAACCACCACTACAATTTTTAGCGCGCAAAAAAGGGGGGGGCCATTTTATCCGAGAAAGGAGAACTCCTCGAAGGAGGAAAGGCGAAGCCCGCGGGGGAAAGACAAAGTTAGCGCTTATAGGCAAAACAAAAAGTCGCCAGTTCGAAATGAAAGATGTATGTGCAAGTAAACTGGAACCCCGCAGATCACAGGGTTCCCGGGGCTGATCAATGAATATCTACGGTGGGATACGGCGAAAAGATCGCCGAGAAAAAAAAAGCCATAATTATGTTTTGGATCAAATCGTCAAAAAAAGCTCGGAGTGGACCGAAGAGGCAATGGGGGGGGCGTTCACAACGGGAAGGGGGGGAAAGGGGCCTCACCTGCAAAAAAACAAGTGATTTACCTGGGGACCAAAGCGGCATAAATACAAGCAGAAAGGTTGGAAGAGGGGACCGATCCGAGGGTTTGGGAAGAACTTATCTCTCGAGAAGACAGCCCCACAGACTCGCGGGGGGGGAAAAACTAGTGCTTTCCTCGGAAGACAGGATTATGCGATGGCCAGAGCGACTGGTAAGAATGTTACCAGACCCCCCTTTTGTCGCAAAGAGAGACGGAATAACCAAAAAGAAAAACTTTGGACGACTGGAACAAAGTACTCGGAGAAAATTGGAAAAAATCGGCGCAGGAGAATGGCGAAACTTTCGATCAGAAAAGGGAGAAGCGGGGACCGAAAACATGCATATGTGGCAGACATATAGGGGGGGGGCCTGACCAAAACGCTCACTCCGGAGTGAAAAGGTAATTGAACCGACACGCCCTTGTTTTACTTTATCTGGGAGCGAAGAAAAAGTAGGGGACGCAACGACATCTTCGCCTGCCGACAAGAAACTAAAACCTTCCAACGAAAGGGAATCCTAGGGGAGGCTGGTATCCCGGGGAAAAAAAAGCACACCCTCGAGTGACCATCACAACCACGTGGGGAGGGAACTACGTGGGATCCAAGGGAGAAACGAGGCGGGGAAGGAAGTGCAAAGAAACCGAAAAAACTGCTACCTCTCTGAACCAGACTATGATCCCCCCAATACCTTGCACCAGCAAAATCATTGGGAAAGGGGGAGCAGAAACAACCCGTCCCAGAGGGGGGGAGGTAGACAAATCTGATAAGAAGGTATGAGGTTTCCGTAATAGCGAAAGGGGCAGTTCCACGCTAAACTTCAGGAAAACCCCAGAGGGTCAATTCTTACGCTTGGGCTCCAGCTTTTCCTCCAAAAGAGTCTTGCCTCAAAGGAGCGGCCTCACTAACTCGGGACACCCAAAAGAAAGAAGAACAAGTTAGTAAGGTGGTATATTCATCTGGGGTCGCAGAAAGGTATTGGTGGATGGGGATTGAGACCTAATTCCCCAGAAAATCAACTGGGGGGACCCTGCAAAAATCAATTCTAATTTGCCTGTTCGGCGGGCACATCCGAGAAAAAAAATACTTAGTCAGCAGCCCTTGACGAAAAGGGTCCAAAGGTCCAGAAGAAAGTCCGTCTACAGGCGTTCAGAGAAGAGATTTAGGTCCTCGGCGGGGATTCGACTTCCGCGGCGGGGAAATCTTTTCCGGGACGCTCTCGCGGTGCATAGAGCATAAAAAAAATGCGGAACCGGATGGGCTCTCGCCATGGTAACTCTGCTGGGGGAGGGGGGAATACTCACGGAAACTCCACTGACGAAAAGGTTTTGCCAAGGAAGATGCTGCTCGCTGCGCAAAGGAGCTTTAAAGTGAGACTAGGGTAGGGTAAAAAGAAAAGAAAACCGGATCAATTACATTCATCGGATGAAAAAAGGGATCACGATGTCGACAGCGGGGGAGAAAACGGAATACTCCCTGGGTGGGACTGGGATTTTGGGGAGGGGGTCCCCGAAGCCACAAGAACGCGCAAATCAAATCACTTGGAGAAGGGGGGGTGGGGTGCAGTTGCATCATGCAAAGTCAAAAAACCAAAGGGGGACGTGAAAAGAAGTCTTGGGGAGAATCTTCGTACCCATTGGCAAACCTCTAAGTAGCCGGCGAGCCAGGGATGCAGGGGAACGTAGTGTGCGGGCGGGGGCGCTTAAACGAAACTCACAAAGGCACCATTGGGATTGGGCCAACAATTCAAACTCAAAGCAGGAAGTCATCGCACAAAGGGGGTCCACAGAGAGGGGGGGAAAGCTCGAAAAAAAGGCAAGCCCGTTACCAGGTTTAGGGGGGGAGAATGGGAGTTGAGGAAAGTCAAGCAGCGCCTCTTCTCTTAGAACTCGATCGGAAAAGGGGGGGGGGGGGCAGCTTTGCCGGGAGCTGGGGAGACAAAACATTGACCCGCGGACTCAAGGAACCAAAGGAGCCACATGTCTCTCAATAGAAAAGAGGGATAAGTCGGAAGCTAAACTTAATAAATTAGGGAAGACAGCTAGATCGCTCAACCAAAGGGGGAAGGGAGGAAAAAGAAAAATAATAGATAGGTCTACCATTGGCGTCGTATGCCTAAAAAAAAAAAAAACCACGAAAAAAGAAATGCATGAACACCCTTTCGCTAGCCAAAAAGTTTTTTCGCCGGGGTTCTAGTCAATGTTTTTCTACGACTGCGTCGAAACAAAACCTCCACTGCGACAAAGGAGTCTAACCGAGCCCTAAAAAAGCAAGGAGGCGAAAAGACGGCTGCGGGGAAGCCCCGAATATACCTTCGAAGGAAAATTACGAAAAGGCCCGTGGACGCGGGGGGTGGAGGGGAAACGCATGGCCCGCTGTAGTAAGGGGTGGGGGAACCCACCGGGGGGGATTAAAGGGGCCGCGTCAAAGGGGACAATGGGGGGACAAAGTGTCCAATGGGAGGGGTTGTTCCTTTTGGACGTGGGGGAGGAACGCGAAGCTAACTAAAACTGTTCGGCGGATCGTCTATAGGTTTTAGAAATTGGAACCCGAGTAGCCAACGCAAATGTTGGACGAAAAGAAAGGGGGAGGTGTTGGGAAGGGATGGAAGCACAAAAATGGAAAAAGGGTGCGGGGTGATGGGGGTACATCAGCCCCCAGGAAAAAAGGGGATATTCACACGCAACCGCTGGCACGAGGGGAGAGGGGGGGGGGTACGAAGAAGGAGTTAGAAAAAAATGTTGATTTCGGCCGAAAAAGTCGCAGAAAGCCCTCTTTGGCGAACAGGCTGGCAAACCGCCGTCGTGGAACTAAAAGTCGCGGAAAAGTCCAGGGAGCCAGTCGCGAAATCCGGTCAAGCGGCGCGTCTAGGGCTATACCCCGGAGGAGCGAAATAGCTCAGGAAATTGAAAAGGCAAAGGAAAAGTGCGATACTTAGGAAGAACATTGCTGTCAACCTAGTTGAAACGCATATCAAGGGACTTTACGCCTGGGGGGGGGAAAGGGCGTCAGCAGTCTCCTTAGGGAACGTGGCGAGGAGGTGCAACCCAATGCGCCGTGAAAGGAGGAAAATTAGGGCAGGGAACCCCCTGCTGTTCAGGGGGGCCAGGGCAGTCGAAAAACACGGAAACTCCAATGGGACCAAAGTCCTTCCAAAACAAGGGGGAGTGTGGGTGCAGCGCCGTGCGGCATGAGAGAAACGAGCTGATGTTGTGCAGGCACATCAGGTAAACAAAGGAATTGACTATGGGGAGGGCGTTTTCTCTAGACGAGGGAGGGGGGAAAAGAACCTTCAGGAATAAAATCTGTCGTTCCAGGACGAAGTCGTGATCCGCAACGCGTTTAACGGGGGGGGGGGGTAGCTCGTAAACCAAAATGCGCGGCAAAAAAAAGGGTGGGGGGTTTCGTCGGAAGGGGGGTTCATAGACTGTTGAACTCTTGAAAAAAAAGAAGAGTAATTCGTCGGGGCCGGGGGGGGGGGCCATTGTTCGCCTTGTTCGAGGGGGTTAGAAAAAGTAGTACTGGGGGAGGTGATCCCTCGAGGGGGTGGAAGGTTTCTTCCTGTGGGCCGGCAGACGATGACCGTTCCAAATGAGGCAGGTGTTGTTCGGTAAAAGTTTCCGGGGGGGATTGATGGGAGTTGCACATCCTACCATCTTTGCGCTAAAGGATCCCCAGTAAAGCCAAGGCGGGGAGGGGGGAAACTTATTCTGGTGTTAAAAAGTTCAGGGGGAAACGACTTCTGTTCGAAGGAAGTGCACGCTCAGAGGATGCCAATCGGGGGTGTGAGCGAGTCAAAAAAAAGCCTAGCTCGATCAGCAGGGTGCAAACTCCAATGAGGGAAAATAAAAAAAAGGAATTTCCACTCGGGGTCGATGAACGTTTGTAAAAAGAGGTACAATTTTCGCGGAGGGTTGTTGTTTTCTCGTCTCTCGGTCGCAAACGGGTTGGGGGCGCATATTTTAGAACAGGTCTTCCCGGGGGATTTGGACCATAGAAGAAAAGAGTTTAGGAGGCGGGCCATAAAGGCCCGAGTTGGTGAAGCGGATATCTTTGGGGGGACGGAGGTCTGCTTGGGGGGAGATCGGAAGTTCACAAAACCGTTATAGTTTTTCCCATTGAGGCCCACCGGTTCTTCTTGCTGGAAGGTAAAGTTTGGACAGCAGGAAATCCGCGGAAAGGAGATTCTGTCACCAAGGGGGGGCCAGGTCCTTGTGCCCCGCCGAAGTGGCCCATCTTCGGTCAGCAAGGGGGGGGAGAGTTTTGTGGCAAGTATCAGGCGCTGCTATGGGTTGTCGGGGAAAGGGCTAACAGAGGGAAGGACTATTGAAGGAGAGCTAAATTATCATGGGGGGGCGGGGTTCCAGGTCCATGAGGGTAGGGACAACAGTTATCGAAGGCTACTATTGGAAAATGGTCAAAGGAGACTAATGGTGTCCAGTCATTCTACTCCGCAAACGAATGGAGTTAAGGCGTATCGCAAAGGGATCAAAAATGGCGGAAGGGAGGAGGCAAAATTGGAGGGGGGGCGTGACAAGGGGGGACATCTCCATGTATCAATGGGAAAGAGCAAGCACCTTAAAGGCTTTAAAAGGCTTTCCTTGCCGGATCAGAGAGCTTCCTTGGATGACTTGCGCAATCCTCGGGAAAGAGTTTTCGAAAGCATCTTCCTAGTCTACCACGATCAAACGGGGAGGGGAAGCCTCTCATA
>Ga0179591_1290034_pt1 | contig 15916 bp, 16 predicted proteins | sample CZOMad2_1_08_16f_FD_182891 | JGI IMG/M metagenome (GOLD analysis project Ga0179591, IMG submission 182891) | Vadose zone soil fungal communities from Angelo Coast Range Reserve, California, USA - CZOMad2_1_08_16fungal (PacBio error correction) | ecosystem: Environmental > Terrestrial > Soil >...
GGGTGTTTTCTTGGGTTGGCGGGATTGGAAACATGAAAGGGAGGAATGATTCGAGCGAGACGCTGGGGAAAAAACCCCCCCCTGGGATAGTATGATTACTAATGAAAGACCAACGAACGAACCAACCATTCAAAAGGAACAAAAACTGGACAAAAAAATCCGTCCAAAGTTAAATCCTTAAAAGGGGAGGGCGACTCAGCCTAGGGGCAACTCTCCCTCCACTGCAACCCACAAGAAAGAACAGAAGTAGGAATCTGAACACACCCCCCACACCTCTCAATATTCAGAATTCAAAAAACCACGACGGACCATACCGAAGAGCATCATCAAGGACAAACGACACTCAAAACCAACAAAATAACGAGACAAGAGAAACCAACGTCCATCCCAACATGAAAAGACGAACCACCCTAACAAAAATAACAGCCGACGTTGAGTCAACAAAAACCAAAACAAATATCCTAAGCTAAGAGAACCCTTTCAGGGTACAAGGGGGGAACCACGGGATTCTTAAGCAAGGAGGACCAACCGCCTACTGACAGAAACTAAAATCAAAAGAAATCAATCGGAATTCGAAGAGAAAATAATAGAAGTAGTGGGTACACAATCAGAAATTACATGGGAACTGAGGGAGTCACTCGGGGGGGGGCAGGTTTGAAGAGCGGGGAGGGGGGGTTTTAGTCATGTTGGAAGGGGGTTGCAGGTACTTATATCAATGAACGAATTACAAGGGTATTGTAGGATCCCAAGAACAAGAAAAAAGCCGGATTTAGTAAGTACAACGGTAACTGTAGAGGACACTCAAACACTCCAAAACCTATCATTCGCGGTAGATCCTCAAGGGGAAAGAGACCCGCACTGAACGATCTTGGGAGACGGAAAGAGGCGTTCCTAAAACGGAGGACATATCACCATGGGGGAAAGATGAGACAGATATCAGTGAGTGAGAGGGTAACAGACGCGGTACAGATGATGTCCGGGTTGCTGTTGCTAAAGCCTTCTACTGAACGGAGCAGAGGAGCAGGAAAACGGGACGTATTATAAAAGAACAATAAAGGGGGGAAGAAGCACATAAGGGAAAAATAAACGGAAGAAACAAAATAAGCAACTGACGGTAAAGAAAGGAGGGGTTGAAATAGGTGAGAGCCCTTCATAAGAAAAAAAAATCGTTTTACGCAAATAGGTTTGGGCGGACTCAAGGGCAACAACGCATAGTGGGGGGACGCGCGAATACTTCTGTGGGATCGAGCGAGATATGAGAAAAGGTGTCTGAAAGATCCGAGGGACTGAAATAGGGGAGGAAAGTGGTAGCGGTAATTTTGAGGGTCTATTGACGAAAGGTGGGGGAGGTGGCGATCATATAGTTTGCAGGGAAAACGTTTTCTCCGGCGATGAAGCTAGGGTAGATTATGACCCAACATATGGGAGAGACCGTCAATGGGTGGGGCGGGTGATTAGGTTAGGAGAAGAAAGGAGGAGGACGCAGCAAGGTGTGATAGTGAGTGTAAGGGAAACAGGACTGGGCGCGCAGCTGGGAAAAGAAGGGAGAGGAGGGCCAATTCGGGCGGATAAAAACAAAAACTAACGACACTCCTACATGTCGAGAAAAATAAGGGTAGGCGGTAGATTGGAGGGGAAGGAAAGGAAAACATCCGCTAAACGTCCGGAGACACTAGCTGACAAGAGGAAAGAGAGGGAAAGATATCAGTCTGTTCATAAATATAACATTTTCATCCAAAGAGGAAAAGAAGAGAGGGGGCCAATAATGGTAAAGCCAGTGTTCTTGGTAAGGGGTTGAGGGGAAAAGGAAGTGACTCAGCTTTCAATATACAGGATGCGGACACAATTGAAGCAAGTCCACATTATTGGTAGTCAGGCCCAAAGGAAGAAAGAGGAGAAACGTGCGAATAAAAAAAGGCGGTATGCGTCATAGGAATCAAGCGTTCCCGCGAAAGATAAGGAAACAGTAAGAAGTCGGTATGAATTGGGTGCACAAGCAACAGGAGAAGGAGATTGAGTTGCAGCAGGAATAAGGAAAGCAGTTGATAAAAGAAAAAGGTAGTCAGTCGCCGGTGGGCGGAAAGGAACAGGACGAGCGGGCTGGATCATCCTTGAGTACATCATTCGTGAAAACAGGGGGGGGAGGCGGGGGGTCGTCTTGCAAATGGGCTTTGGAGGCGTCAGAAGGGGGGGTGAAGCGCCGGTAAAGGACATAACATAAGCGGCAGCGATGGAAGTTCGGGGTGTATAGAGGGAGGGGAAAAATATCATCAACGGTCAACCTTGCCAATTGGGTGGAGGGGGGATTGAACAGGATTACGGGGAGGCATTCCGGTAGCAAGGAAAATCAAAAAAAGATGAGAGGGTCTTGAGTCAGGAGAGATCTCCTGATTAAAATAGTTTTAGGGAGTCCGGGGAAGAGGGGGAAAGGTGAAGATTGAAGATGTGGGCAATTTATTGACGGCTTTGATAGGTAGAGGAGGGGGGGAGCGAGGTGAACAAGAGGGTGGGGATTTGGGAGATCGGACTGTTATCAGGAGTGGGTTGTCGCGAAGGGTTAAGGGGAAAGGAATGGGAAAACGGAACGATCTAAGGGGATCGGGCTTAGGTGGGGGGATCAAGATTTCCGTCCTCGCGTGCAATTTCTGACATTGGGGGGGGGCACAGATGTGAAGACCATACAACCTAAGAAGAAAGAATGGCGTACGCTAAATACTCGGTGAAAAAATTATTGGGATAACTTGCGATGCTATGCTCAGCGGACGAAAGGAGGGGGTACAGAGACAACATAGAGGAACCCAGAAAACGGAATCACAAAAAGGAAGGGGTGGGGGGTTCCAATCGGGCTGCAACCGAGGACAAGTAGTGTGGTCGCTCGGCGTTGACCCTTTAAGAAAGAGGGCGGAGAGACGAGTGTCACAGCGAACTTAGGGGGACCGAATGAGTCATAACCAGACATTCACGTACGAGAACACGACAGACCAAGAAGAGTAGACGCAAGCATAAGTCACAACTTAATTCTGACGGAAAAGGGAAGCGCTGCGCGCCGGGGTCCCGGCAGGAAGAAAGAAGCGTGGCAGCCTCGCAAAGGAGACAGTCCGAAAGCCGCATTAAACGTATCAACATATATATACAAACTTGAAAGAAAAGGGAGAAGGGGGCAAGAAGAGGGAGGCAGGTCTCCGGAAAAAGTCGCTTCACGAGAATCATACGGTTCGGGAGTTTCCGACAAAAGCCAGCAGACTGAAAGAGATCAAGGGGGAGTTCCCCGCCCGGCTGCCGCCGACGCGGCGCACAGAACAACAACAAAGGGAGGAAAAGCAAAAAGAGAGGCGGCCGGTCCAAACAGACGCGGGAGGAGAGGAAAGAACCGAAGCCCCGGGCGAGAGTACGGCGTAGGTTCCGTTACCAGAACAGGGGGAGAAAACACGGGGCGAGTACGTACTGCTGTCAAACATAAAGCGAAGCCCTCCGCGTCCGGGAAATGTGACGTGTCGCGAATCTGATCAACGAAAGGAGAGAGGACACAGACACACGCCGCTTATACATGGACATGGCTGAAAAAGGAAAAAAACCAGAGGCGCGAGCACCTAGGGTCAAAAAAGGAGAACTACATCTCGACTAACAAAAGTCACTTGAAAGACAAAAAAAAATCAGAACTCAGCGGGGAGTCCATCCGCGAGCGCCTCAAAGAAAAAAAAAAACGGTAAAAGTAACATTGGGCTATTACTCGATGAAAAAAAGATAACAACGACGGTTGCCGTCAAGGAACGAAAGAAGAAAACACCGAAGCGGCCGCTTGGGGGGGGTAAATGTGCTCAGAATTCGGGGGGAACGCTGCAACAAAGCAAGCATGAGGTCCAAAGGGGTCAACTTATAGACGCGCCGGTGTGGCAAGGGGGGAATCGAACACGGCTCACTTCAGATGCCGGACCAAAAAAAGAAGGAAAAGCCGAAAGCGATTTGTACAAGACGTTGACAGAAAGGAAGGGGTGTTTTCCACCGGGGCGGATTGCCGAAAACGCAGCAGGGAGTTGCGAGATACAAGACAGCAAGAAGAAACGCCCAAAAACTCATCTTATTAGTCCGGGGCAAAAGGGGAAAAAGGGGGAACCAAGGGGAGGGGACGCACAGAAGGAAACGTAAAGAGAAGTATTCTGGGATTAATTCAACTGTAGGGGGAGAGACAGAGTGGGGCAAATGGTGGTTTGTTGAAAGGGTTAGCGGGTAAAAACTCCATCTGATAGTAATATAAAAATCCATGAGGGGTCGCATGTCTTTCCATAAACGAAAGGTGAGGGTAGCTGCATGGCGGCTTCGCAGAAAAGCAAGGAGAAGGGGAATGCCCTTGTAAAGTACCTTCGACCCTCACTAAAGAGAATGCCTCCTTAGCGGAAACCTTGGATGATGAAACGGCGGAAGGACAGTGACCTTCAACGTAAACTCTTGCACAGGCAAAGAAGGGAGGGGGGAGCAACCCACCAAGGCTCTCGCACCCGACAGAATATCAAAGAACAACAGGGACTCTGTGACCCGCACATGGTCCCAGACACGGCAGGTCAGGCACATAAAAAGGGTGTACACAGGCAAGCGGGGGACCCTAGGAGAAACGATAAAGAAAAAAAGCGGGGGGTAGGCCGACGGCACCGACTACCAGGGAAAGTGAAAGAGGGGACCATTGTGGCGCCCAGCCGTAATGAGGGGAAAAAGAGTCGCGAGTGGCCCTCAGCCTAACTTCTGAAGAAAGGGGCCCGAAGATCAAAGAACAGAAGCGCCAAAATGCCGACGGCTCGTCGTGCGGGGCGAGAGAAAGTATAACTGGAGGGCACCAACAGCCTCCGTGCGTATTCTCCTATCACATACGGAAAAAAAGGAGGGAAAAGGAGCTTGACTTTGGTAGCCGTGCATCAAAATTGGGAAGGTAAAAATGGCTGTCGTCAACGAATTGCTGAATGGAAAGAGAAGCTCCCAACATCGCCAAGCAGACTCGTACGGGGGGAATCAAAAAGAGGACGTCACGGTGAGTCGAAAAATGTGTGCGCCAAAATAGAAGTTGCGTCGACAGAGGGGTTGAAGCAGTTCTGTCAAAGACGCGGACTGGAGACCATGACGAAACAGCGCTCGGCCGGAGCCGCTGACTAGAAACAAAAAGATTTGGAAAAGGAAGATGAGAGACACGGAGGAGAAGGAAGAGAGAGATGTAGAAAAAGGGGGGAGGGGGGGGGTCAGTCGTCCATCTGCAAGCCTTGTTGCGACCACGAAATGTCAGAAAGACGAGGATTGAATACACCTCGAGTTCGACCCTTTACACGAAAAGCGGGAAAGGGACAAAAGGTCACTCACCGTGACGGGAATCGGCAATCCTGAGGAACTCGGACGAATTGGAAGGAGGGTTCATAGGCCATCCTCAAATGGCGTCGTGACGGGGAAAGGAAAAACTCACAATTCACCGTTGTGACGACGGTCAAAACGAAAAGAAGAAAGGAAAAAACGGGGGGGCAAAAGGGATTGGATCAAATCTGCAAGTTCGGTGGATACGCCCGTGGCTCGGAGCCTTAAAGAAACAGCCACAAAGGACGTCGCGCCGCACTCGATCCGATGGATCGTATAGGAGAAAGGGGTGCTGCCCTACGCTGCAATAAAAAGCGGGCAGAACAAAATATTCCGTCAGGGACGCACCCTTAAACAATGAGAAGGCACCAAGGGGGTGCTGCCTGACTAAAAGTGAGCTAAAAACAACCAAAGAATTGGGCGGCATCGTGCTCATCTGGCTATGCCTTTGGGGAGGAAAAAAAGGGGAAGTTCTTAACCTGCGGCGTGACAAGGGGGTAGGGCAGAGTTGTTCCCTCTTTTGAAGCTGGCCGAATCGTCGGAAGGGGGCAGAGAGCCGTGAGGGTTGTAGGGCTCCAAAATTCTTCATCGCGGCTGCGAGGAAAATAGGAGGGGGGGCAGGGAAAGGGGTCATTACGGCTGTTCAAGAAAAGGGGGGGGGGGATCCTTTGGGCCACGACAGGGAGGGAAAGGTCGGAAGGATGGGTTCCCAGGTCATACCACACCCGTGATCGCAGGAGTGGATGCAGAAAAAGGAAAAGCGCCCAGAACGCTCCTGGGCCGCTGCACGAAAAAAGCAGTAGGAAGGGAGTTAGCTCTAAAGGTGGGGGGAAAAACCTAAAAAAAAACCCAGGCAACATATAGCGGATAGCAACTTACTCCTCAGTCATCCTATATTAAGAGCGTTCGTCGGGAAAGAAAAAGGTAAGCTGCTTGAACTCCTGTCCCCTGAACAGGGGAATGACGGAGCACCATGTACTAAGAAACCGCGGGGTTAGTGGCAGGGGGCCTTCAGGGGAGAGGAACAAGCCTCATTCGTGGTTGCATGAAATGGCAAGGGGGGATAAACTGCCTTGAGTGTATCGGAGTTTTAACTATCTTGATGTTCGAATCGTTCATCGTGTCAGTTTCCGGATCAACCTGTACCGAGGGGGACGTAAAGAAAAATTGTCCAAGGTCGATGTGCTAGACACCATTGGGGAGAACATTTCGATTCCAACCCTAGACTCTGCCTTAGGGGATAGAAAAAAAGAGTCCATAAAAAGTAAAAAACCAACCTGCTTTGAGGGGGAGGGATTCAGCGCATCATTAAGACGAACGTCGGGGGTGAAAATTAAGAGCAAGAGGATCAAAACTGTTTACCGGACCGAAGGGGAAGGACTGGACATCTCTGCGGTTAAGGGGAAAGTGCAGAGCCTCGGATTGTACCAAGGAGGGGCGGGTAAAGACCTGCCATTAATTCTGAAGCAGGTCGCACGAAAGGTGACTCTGCAATTCGGGCGGCGGAAAGGGGGGGGGGGGTGTGAGGGATGTCCATTACGCTCGCGGCTGGGGTGAGGTTCGCAACGAACGTTGAATACGGCCAACACGAGACGGGAGCCAGTTATCTTCTGACTTAGTTTGGGAATGTAGGGGACAAAAAAATGCTACGCCTTTCTCACCCACCAGGCAGGAGGCAGGTCACGAAACCGCCCGTGCTCGCAAGGGGAGGGGAAGGGGAAAAAGAAACTCGACCGAGCGTCCGGCCCTTACAGGACTGGGTGTCCAAGGAAGTGGGGTTCTTTCGGGGAGGGAATGGAGGGGGCGGACCAAACGGTGTGGGCTGTTACGTCCTTATAGAGTTTAAGGCTCTTAAGGGAAAAAGACAGGAAAGGGGCGCTCGGGAATAAAATTGGCCTTTAGCGCAGACGAGGCTTTGCGGACTGGGGTATCCTTCCGGTGCAATTGGAAAATGTACGGAGGGGAAGGGGGGAATTCTCCGGGACGTGGAGGGGCACAGAGACCGGGAACTCAAGACCGGACCTCATCGTCCGTAACGCGACTAGGGCAATGAACCGTCGCCATCCTTACGATTAAAAGTGGGGGAAGGCAGAAGCGGGAAGGAGTCTGCTCGGAAGCTTATCTCAGGGTGCTGGTCCTCGACGTCGGCGGACTACACGTGCTGCAGGGAAAAGGCTGCTTCAGGCAAACGCAGCATTACATGGAGATCAAACCGCTACCACAATCTTCCGATGGGAAAAAATATAGTTTTCCCATATGAAGTATTGGGGTAGCTTTTTGGGCCAGGAGGTTGGATCAAGTGGGGACCCACTGAGCGAATCATCGGGGATGGACAGGCTACACAAGAATAGTAGGAGACTGTACGTCCATTCTCCCACCGAGGAGGAGGGGGGTTTGGCGTGTAACATCTCTTTTCAGCCAGGTCAAGAATTCACACTCTCGGATTCCATAGGACAAGACAGACCGATCCAGATATCTTGGAGGAGCCGGGGACGTAAAGAATTAGAGCCGAAAGGAAGAACAAGAATAAAAAAGTATGATCCTACAGATGGAGACCACCACAAGGATTTTCAGTTTACAATATCAAAAACCAAACCAAATAATATAAAAGCCGTCTACTACAAAGGAAGGAACCACATCTTAATAGAAATTCAAGAAATGAATAACATCAGAAGGGGAGGCCCGAGTAGACAGATAATCGATACATACAAAACTTGGATGGAGGGAAACGGAAGGGAAGGGGCCTAAAAATCCAGTGTCATAAATAGAATAAGAGAAAAGGGAAATGTTTACCGGTGCTCTTATATGGGGGGGGGGGGCAAAGCTAAGACAACCTAACGTGTAAAGCGTCTTCCGCGATGAATGTGGGGGGGGACATTGTATTTCACGTAAAAAGAGGAGAATTGACAGGAGGGGGAGAGACAACCAGGGAAAAAGCAATTTTACCGAGGGACAATGTCTTCACGCATGAAAGGGAACTAAAGATGATTGCCGCGGCATCGAAGGGGAAGGTCGCCACAGGGAATGTTGGAAGGCTAGCGTGTTAGGCAACTGTGCATGAAGTTGCTATTCAGAAGAAAAGAAAACACATAAATCATTGGGAGGGGGAGTGATGGGGGGGGAAACTAAGGAGGCCGAAATATACTGTGGCTAGTTCGAGGAGGGAATAGGAGGGGCGAGAAAGACATTTGGTTTGCAGAAACGTTTTCTATAGTTACGTTAAAAAGAATTGAAAAGGGGGGGGGGATAGAACCTCACTGTTGACTTCGATTCAACAATCAAGGGGAGAGGAGGAGAAGGGACCTCTGAGAATGAATGGGGGGGGCTTTTCACCGCAACGTGAAACAGAAGCCAAAACAGGATCTTACAAAGGGGGATTGGGTAAAAGGTCCATGCAGACGGGTGGGAAAGAAACTAAAAAGGCGAACAACAACGATTAGGACTGAACCAACTCAGTCCTCGAGCGATGGAGAAGGAATCGTGGGCTAACGACGGGTCAAGAGGGGTGTCAAGGTGTTAGAAGACCTCGGAAAAGTACGCGCCTATTGGCGGCCTTCGGCTCATGAGACGAAAAGAACTAATGGAGGAGCCTCTCCGTCTTGGGGGGAACAAAGAAGAAAGAGACTAAGGTGGAAAAAAAAATAGCCAACGAAAGGCCGGTCCAGGGTCATCTCTTGTACGGGTACTACAACCTTTCCTCAAAGACCAGAAGACAAAGGACCGTCAACGCGGGCGGGGCAGCGGGAAAGATCATCTAAAAACCAGGAGGAGGATACATATTAACTGACAACGATATAGGAGAGGGAAAGAAAAAACCTTCAATCAACACTACCGGAATCACTGACGAGAGACCAAGAGGTTGGTATCTGGGGGGCAAATCGGCAGTCTCAGAACCTAAGCGAACGCGAGAACCCGCAAAGTTTAGGAGCTTAATAAAGATGCGGTGTGGGTGGGGAACCACGGGGCGCATGAGGAAAAAAAGTTGGGTTTCGGAATTAACGGCACGCCACGATTGCAAAAGAAGAGGAGTACGCTGAAGTGGTTTGCAATTTGATAACCGGGGACAATCAGGAAAAAAAAAAAAGTTCCCGTGATGTGGGCTGAAGGCCATCTCACCCTATGAGATTATGGGGGGGGGTAAGAAGAAGAAGGGAGGGGTAAAGGAGCCGAGCAGGACTAGCAGTAGAGAGAAGGCAAAAGCACAGAATACCGCGACCGGTGTTGAGCGTTACTCTCTACTTTTATAACAACGAAGATGAAACTCTTTTAAAGAAGGTAGAAGGGGAAAACGAGAGTACGGGGAGACACAAGCGGAAACGGGGTGAAAGAAAAGGGATGGGGGGGGAAGGTAGCAGATAGTTTGGTTTGGGTGTTAGAGTCCGGTTAAGAGTGCGATGCCAACTTAATAAGAGTATGGGGTCGGGGGATGGTGAGTTAATAACCAGTGAATTAGTTGTAGGATGGGGGGTAAGGATGAACCAAATACCAAAAAACCTGAAGACAACCCCGCCGAAGAATCTGACACCAAAACAATCCCACAGTCGTCCATGTACATTCGGAGGGGGAGAAAAAAAACCGATGCCAGTCCGGGTGCGAAGGATTTGGGAGTGGCGTGGGCGATTTGGAGGGGGGGGGGGAAGGAGCTTGTGGTAGACTTGGAAGAACGATGAGGGTGGCCTTGTGGGGACTTGAAATTCCGGTATGGAATGAGAGAGAGGGAGGGAAAGGGTCCAAAGGGGTTGGGTGGTTTAGTTGAGGTAGGGGGGGAGGGGAGGGATGGGGGGACAGAGGGGCGGCAGTTTTTTTGTTTGGGTTGGGGAGGTTCGAGATTTGGGGAAAACTATGATTCTGGGAGGGGTGGATGGGTATTTCGTGGAAATCTTGAGGGAAGGAGATGGAGGAGGAGGAGTTTGGGTGTGAGTGAATTATTGGCGGGGGGGTGTGCAGTTGATGTCGATGGGGAGGCAGAGGAGAGGCGGAAAGAACCGGACTGTAGTGGAAAAAAAAAAGTTTGGGTTTTTAGGTCCATTAGGTGGGAGGAGGGGGGATGTTAATTTGGGGGGGACTGTGATGTCGCTTTGGGGGGGATAGGTAATATGCAGAGACTATAACAAAGAAAGGGAAGAAAAAAAAAAGGACAGCGAATAATTGAAGCCAGGAACAAGAAATAACGCGAGAAAAAAAACAGGAGGAGAAATAGAAGAGTGTCGTGTCTTGCTTCATCTGCATGTCATGCTGAGGACATCCAAGGGAAGTGTGTGAGGGGGTGATGGCATCTGAGAAACCTAGACACACCACAATGAACAGCCTTCAACAAGACAAAATCGACCTAATGAGAGAAAAAAGACGGGAAATGTCCCGTCCCTTTGTCTTCACCTCCGGCGCCTCCACTCTGGGGAAAGTGCAACCAAAAGCAAAGAAAGGGAAAATGACATCAGAAACCACCCACACCAAATCGCAAATCCTAGAGAAAGCATAAGGAAAAGGAAACCGGAAAGGGAAATAAAATCCACACTCAGAGGCAAGCTGCAAATCGGCAAACTCAACCAAAACACGGCCCGCAAAGAAAAACAACAGCAGAAAGCAAAAACCATCCTCCCCGAAAGCCCACCTAAAAACAAAATCAAAAAGCCGGACTGGGGAGGACCTCTCTAAATCAGTAAATACCACCGGGGGAATGGTGACCTGCAAAGACGCAAACGAACCTAGTAGAAAGCCAGGCGAAAAAAACACCGCCTACGGAAACCAAATCAGCCCAATCCAAAAAGAATGAGAAAATACAAGAAACTCGGGTATATCGGGAGTGGAGGAAAAGATGGATGTCTGGACCAAAAGGAGTGCAGAGTGGGGGGGGGAAGTTGGAGATCGGGAGGCGGGGGGGGGGATTGACCGGGGGGGGTTTCAGAGACTTATATACATCGAAGAGAAGGGAGTATAACTACAGGGCCAAGAACCTCTTATTATTGGGGGACAGGCCAATTGACAAAAACTGAATGAGAGACTCCAACCATCAAACCTATCCTGCGGAAAGGAACAGAGCAGATATTAAACGCGCACGCAAAAGGTAAAGGGGGAAAGGGGGGGATTGTCCTAACCCCCAAAAACGGGCAATCGCCGCGTGCTAGAAAAGAGCGGGGAGTATAGGTAACTCTAGGAAGGAAAGAGTAGTCTTTGGGGGTGGGGCGGGGGCATGAATCAAGGGCAGCGTCGCAAGATAGACAGAACCCAGGAATCCTGGAATGATGTACACAAAATAGACCGGTTTTTTTGATGGGAAGCAAAAGGGGGGAACCAACAGGAAAAGGGGAGAATCAAAGAAAGCAAACTGCAGCGTCACAGACCGGTAGGAAGGGGAAAGAGGTGGGAGGCAAAGGAGGAAGGGAACTGGGAAATACTTTTTGCTCACCTGAAAAAATCATCTACGCTCAACTTGGTTCTCGGGAGGCGCGCAAAATTACTTGGAGAGAGGAGCAGGTTTTTTGTTGGTTTGGGTTGTGGGTGCAAAGTCCCCTCTGGGATCTCGTCATTGGAGAGGGGAAGTTTCTTCAACTGGACAGAATTTGGGGAATTTGGGCACTCTCTTTGTGAAATTTCAAACTATGAGAAGCAATAATAAGGGGGAGCCGTTTAGAGGTTCGACTTGAAATCACTACGAGACAAAAGGGAAGGTGCTGGTGTATTTAGTAGTTAAGGAAGGGGTGTAGGGAAGTGAGATATGGAGGGGGATCGGAGCATTTAGTGTTTTAGTGAAGGTCAAGTCAGCTGGGGAAAGAAGACTGGGGGAAAAAAAAAAAGGAAGTCTCATCAAAATTTGCGGCGCCACTGAACTCGCACGGGACTACGAAAGAATATGGCGCGGAAAGGGCAAGAAAAAGGAACATTAACAAACTCCTAGCGAAACTGGAAAGAGTCTAACAGAGAGAACGAGGGGGAGAAAAGAGAAAAACTTTTCGAAAAAGTGTTGTACAGTCCAGCACAACTGTCGGCAGAGGTCATATGAGGGGGGGGGAACGCAAAACAAGGGGTAATGCCAGTGGCTTTCTGGGGGGGAAGGGGGGACGGTGAATAAGTAACAAAGGCAACGAAGCTAGACCAGCTCCGATGAATCAAGGGGGGAGTTAATCGGAATGCCAGCGGGGAAAGGGGGGCAAAGGGCATATACGCCATAAGACGAGAAAAGGCTAAATGCCAGGGCAGTATTCTGTCAGACGGTCAACCAACGCTATATTCCAGAAGAAAGAAAGTGAACCAGTAGCGACGGATATAGGCGGGGTGTCACAAGCAAACGCGGATTTATTGGGCTGAGTGGAAAAGTCTTCATCGACAATCTCAGTTTGCGGCAGAAAAGATAGTAAGAAAACCGGAAGAAATGGTGGGGAGAATCAACCTGCTAAGCAGGTGCGATATAGGCAATTGGGGGAAGGAAAGCGTGGACATCAGGATAAAAGGTTGTTCAAAAGGGATTAAATTGGCTGTTGCTTCGCAGAGGACTATTAGGCCCGAAAGTACAACCAGGAGACGCGGAGACGGGGAAAAGGGGGTGTAGAGTTCGGGGGGGTGAAAAAATTCATATCACTTACAAAATGGCCATTGGGTTTAGAGGGGATTGCTGATGAGCAACGGATCAGTCTCAAGCCTAAAAAAAGGATAAAGTTGGAGTAGAGGAACTAACTCTTGCATGAAAGACTACTTTTTATGATCGTGGTCAGGCTAGGACGGTGAGGAATTGAAGAAAGTGATCGGGGGTGGGTTACGCTGGATCTGTAGGTTGAGGAAGGGGGGGGGGGCGAGTACAAGGACCAGAACTGTGGGGGGGTGTCACATTAATGCGAATTGAGAATCATTGGAGAGGGGGTCAGGAGGGTTCGCTAATTAATGGGAACCACGTGAAAAAGGGACATAAGTTATAAATCATTGTAGCTTGGGCGTCTCGAGGAATAAGGCGCGGGGAGGCGTTAAAAACTGGTGGGGTCACCTAGGTGAAAGGGGACACATCCTCATCTCGGTGTACTTGGTCTTCAAGGTAGAGACATCTTGAACCTTCTTTGTCGAACTTCGGGATCGCCGATTATTCAGCGGCGACGGCGTTAAACAAAAGAACATCAGAGTCACCAAAGAACCGATAGCACCGGAAACGGCTATAAAAGATCTGGTAGGAAACGAGGGAAGCTGTGTCGCTCGAATGATGCGGTGGGACGGCAGCGCCGCCTTTCCGAAGGCGACGGGGTACGTGCCACTTCGCAAAACAGAAGACTAGCGGACGAGCCCTCTAAATCCCGTCGCGGGAGGGAAACCTTACACCTTAAGAGGAACGGTTGAAAAAAGGAACGTGAAAGCACGCGGCGGAGAGGGATGGGGGGGGGAGGAAGAGGAGATCACTTGCTATCGTTAGCCTCTAAAATCAAATGGGACCACGCAGCCTGAAGTCCGGACAGGGGGACAAATTGAAGAGGGACGATCCTTCAGACGGCGCCGCGTCCCGCGAAACAGGCACGTAACGGAAACAGAATCGCGCCGTTCCTTGATGGTGGGCGAAGGGGAACCGCTTCAGCGGCCCTAGAAAACAGAGACAAGAAAAAGAAGGAAGGGGAGGACTCTACACGCTAGCAAACGTCAAGCCCACTGCCCGTTATCCCACCGAAGGGGCGCCTGGGAAGGACGCCTAGGGGGGGGGGTCATAAACAATTACCGCCTCGGCGCGGAGGGGAATGAGGGAGTATTGACAGGGAACTTAGACAATGTTGGGGTTACAGACATACCGCGGGGACTATTCTTCTGTCCATCAAAAAATCCTCCCTCCGGCATGTGCCACGATCTTGTGCACCCAAGATAGGTGAGCAACGAAAGGTGCTATCGCAAAAAGCCTCACTAAGGATAGCGTCTATCAAGGGATAGCACAGGGGGAAAGGAACCTCTTATTCAGAGCACCTATCCAACAAAAGAGATACAGCACTTGCAGGGAGACCTCCAAGGACACTGGGTAACATAAATCCCCTCTAAGCGGAGGCAGGAAAACCGCTCTTCGCTTCAATCACTGTGGGAAGTTCCCCTTTTAGAAAACTATGCATCAGGAACAACCGCTAGGGGAGGATGGGCTCCTAACATGAAGAACGCCAAACGCGCCGGTTTCGGTTTTGGGGGGACACTTTTCGCGTTGTACTTCTTTTTGGCGGAGATGGAAAGAAGAAAGAAGAATCGCCCATGGACTGCAGGGGAATATCCTATTTTTGCCCTTGAATAAACCTCATTTAGAAACCGTTACGAAAAGGCCGGAAGCGAAAACAATAACCTAACATGACAATGTTGACAATAACGTTACAAGAGAGGGGGCAATCCTGCGATCACTGGGCCTTAAACCAATTGGCAGGGACAAATAAAATGAGAAAGAAGGACAAAACAACGAAAAAAGTATGGTACTGGGCGACGTGCATTAAGGGGGGAAAAAGGGGTTTGAACCCGGCTGCAAAGCTGGGTGATAAAGGCTCCCTGACAAATAGGGGCGGACTGTCGGGGGAGATTGTGTGGGTTGTGACAGGAATATGTGGAAAAATGGGGTGGGGTGATTTCCTCGTAACGTGCCCCTCCACAGAGAAGCGAACTAAAGAGGAAATGCTTGGGCATGCAGGTACAGAAAAGGGGGTAGGAAGGGCGCTGGAGGGAAGAAGCAGCAAAAAGCCGTCAGAAACGCTATTTTTGTAAGAATGGTAACACTGAAAGTCGACCTCTCCCCAGAAGCAGCGATACTTTCCCAGGGGCTTTGATGGAAAAAGGGACTCTGACCTTTTAAGGGAACAACGTGAAAAAACAACGAAGATAGGGGGGATCATCCGGAAATTTTGGGTCAGCACATCACCTAAGCGGGCTCAAGAGGAAAAGGCGCAGACGATCAGCCAAGACCAGAAGGTCAAAACCCTTCTAAACAAACATGGTAAAAAAAGGGGGAAGGAAGAGATGACACAGTGGTGGACAACGTCACTCCCCAGAGTTCGAACACTGTGCCTCCCAGGACGGGGTTAAAAGGAGGACGGAACAGTTAGGAGAAATAGCGGATCTAGGTTCCTGGGGTGCCGCCATGCGGAATTGGAGGAAAACGTTGAAAGGAGGGAGCATCATAACTGCAGCACCTACCAAGGGTCCGAAAAAAAAAATGCTAGGGGTGCTGGCCATGGGCGAAAACGTCCTAGGGAAGGAGCGGCAGCCTACCCTAGAAAGGAGCACCAAAGGGCATATCTAGGAAAGGCCCGAAATCCAACATCAGGTACAACCGTAGAAACGGTCAGGGCAGGAGAAGGGGTGGGTCATTACAACCGTGGAAAAGGAACAGGGGAGGTTCCGGACGGTCCGTCAAAAACGGGACGAATGGCCATGAGTGGCACAGCCGACAAAACGAGACCATGCTACGGTGTGTCCGCGCCGCGTTAAAAAGGAAGTGTTCTACCGTTTTTCGCCCAAGGCGAGGTGACGTCAAAACGGAAAAACTATAGGCGGCGACGAAAATACTCGGTTCAGGGGATCAGAATGGGTAAAAAGAAGAACAAGCGCTGAGTTAAACGTCTACCGAATAAGAAACAAGAGAAACGGACAA
>Ga0179591_1350223_pt1 | contig 15916 bp, 26 predicted proteins | sample CZOMad2_1_08_16f_FD_182891 | JGI IMG/M metagenome (GOLD analysis project Ga0179591, IMG submission 182891) | Vadose zone soil fungal communities from Angelo Coast Range Reserve, California, USA - CZOMad2_1_08_16fungal (PacBio error correction) | ecosystem: Environmental > Terrestrial > Soil >...
GCTAAGAGGGCGATAGGAAAAGCAAAAAAGTCCCAAACATCCGAGACCATAGAAGTACACAGAGTTCACAGGAAGGTCTGAATGACAATAATCCGTATGAGGTCGACGAGTTGGGGGGAAACGGGGGTTGGGGAAGAGTTTCAAAAAGAAATCTTGCTACGGACTTGGTAAATAATTAAGAAAGCAAATATGAGATATAGTCAGTATTGATCTAATGAAACACAGAAAACAGGTACCAATACAGTAGCTTTCACAATACCGAACCACAACCCAAAACTGTTGGGGTTGAATGGGGAGCAAGGGAAGAACTGATACACGGGAAAGGCATGGGTAAGACGGGGGCGACCCGCCAAACTGGGAGCGTTGGGGTAGTGTATAAGGAACCAGAATCGATGATGAAAGTTACAATCTCAAAAGCCTCGGGCGGGATGCTAACATTGAGGGAAGATTCTTCGGGGAATACAGGGAATGGGACATTAAGAGTGGTACATAAGGGTGAACGGACAAAGGATATGACTGAAAGGATCAACGTTTCCAAACAACGTGTGTACCGAGTCATCAAGCTGAGGAAAGGAGGATGGTGTGGGGAACTGACGGCAACGTGAAACAACTCCCCAACAACAGACATGGGAGGGAGGGTGTCTGTGCCTGACCAAGAAAGTCAGCTTCGGGGACTTCATAATTGGGGAAAAAGGATTGGGACTGAAGTCAGGCTTGAACGAAAGAGGGGGGGAAAGGGGGCCGAACTCGCGTTTGTATTCAGGTTGGGGAGGGGCATCTGCGGACCAAATATTTGTGCATCGCACAGGGAAAAAGATTGAATCGAGAAAAGAGGGAGCGAAGAATATTTGGAATATATGGGAGGCGGGGATCAGTGCTGAATCAAGAAAGTGGTGGAAAGCACTCACCTCATAGGAAGGAGAGTGGTCTCGAGGGAAACCAGAACATATCTCGAGAATCATGGTAAAATGGCATCTGAGGAAAAGGGGGTGTTAAAATAAGTGAAAAGCCGGTCTTGTTTTAAATCTTTCCTTGGGAAACCATAGGAAAGATGGAAGTGGGGAGATGCCTTTGCCGTGGGTGACGGGGAAGGGCCATCGAAAAAGCAGGAGAAAGGGAAAAAGAAAACGTGCGCTCGAAGGCCTTCTTAATATTAGTCATCTTTGGGGAAAGTAAGTTGATGGAAAAGTCTTAATGTAATAAGAGATGCAAAACGGGGTCAGGGGGAGACTTAGGATTGTTAATTGTCGGCCACTCATATCAACGAGGGGAGTACTGAAAAAGCATGAGTAAAGTTAGGACCAGAATCTAATATGGAATAAACTAAGTTAAGCTGCACAAGGGTGAATAGAAATGGTGTGATTGATGTGAGCCTAAGGCAGCTGAGGGGGAGCAAGGGTGCGAACGAAGGGGAGGAAAATCACCGTCAAAACATGGAAATGTTGAAAAAGCAAATACGGAGCACTAATTAATAAGAACTCTGAATAAGTTCAAAACGCATGAGGAGAATACGTGAGGGAAGGGAGGAGAACAAAGTGCTTGGGTGGGAAACCGAATGTACTATAAGCCTCGAGGTAGCTGAACCCACCGTTAGGTGGTGGGATTCGTGACATGGGTAGCATTGACAAACAGAGGTCGAATGATACCTGATATCGAGCAAACCTGTGGGGAAAAAATCAAGAAAAGAGTAGTCGGAAAAACAAGAGGGTCAGAAAAGAGGATGAAAAAAAAAAGGGGGGGTCCCAAGCTATTTAAAAGACCAGAACTGTTAAGGGTTACCACAGTGGGGATGAAAGAAAAACTGGAAAAATCCGTGTAGGTGTGCCTGGTGTGCTTTACAGAAGAAGCTTTGTGTAAGGATGTAGAGGACAAATGCAAGGCGGTTCAGCAAAGACTTTCCTGAAGTCAAGAATGTTGTACATGGGGGGTGTGGGGTGTTTGGGTGGGTGTGGAATGAATGGGGCCATTGACGTGCCATAACCCCAGGGTTCAGTAGTTAGATGTAGGAGGTGGAATGGGGAAAGCTCTTCTGGGGAGTGGGGAGAGGGCTCGGGAACAATGAACATTATTACTCGAGCAACAAAAAAAATGAAAGGAGAAAAGAGAAGAAAAAAATATCTGAGAAAGTCCACGAGAGGAGAAACATTATTGGTAAGCATTACATCACATAAAAGACGAGGGACATATCCACTGCATGACTCAAAAAGAAGTTTCTACCGGTCCTAGGGGGCACGTTGATTAGAAACCAAAAAAAAAAAACATTAAGAGGGGATGACGTGGCATCCTCTAAAGCTTGCACGGGGATAAACTATCAAAAAGATGCAGGTCAGCACAATCGGAAGGATAGTCTATCACACAAGGATCAAGGGGAAAACCAAGGATTGGGGGGTTGCAAGGAACTGGTTCTGTCATAAAGACAGCTGAAAGTTATGATGTCAAAACTCGATGGGACTACACAAAATGAGGTTACAATAGAAGTTGCGAGGGTAATGGCGGGTATTGGTTTTGTTCAAGAAAACGTTGGGAAAAAGTATGAAAGATGTCAGATATGGGAAAAAATCTAAAGATGCAAGGCAAAACTCTCCCAGAAGAAAAACCGGCTGGGAATTGGGGGCGTCCGCAGGGCAAGGGTGGAGGAAGGTAGGTTCCACAAACGATCCATGGGTCTAAAGTAAAAGACAATTTTGAAGGTTCCTACATTAGGGGAACAGGGCTTCCTGGGACGCCCTTTCAAGGGTCCGAATGAGTGGCAAGATGCAGTTTATGGAGGGTCACCTCCCAAGGGGGGTCAAACCAATGAGAGACACCCGGGGGGAAAAGGGGGGGATAGGCTAAGACGAGAAACCATTGTCAACAAAAAGTGGGCATCGGAACAAGGAGGAGAAGTAGACGAGTTTTGCCGAAGACATTTGAGCATTCTGGGAGGTCCCTTAAGACTTGAAAGATGTGTTAAGTGGGTGAAAAAAAAATGGATGATACAAGAGAGAAAAGTCTCGAACCACATTGGGGAAGGACTACATTTTCAATCAAGAGATAATGTAAAAAAGAATATGACTGAGGGGTGCAAATCACGACCACAGATTCTATCCGACGTATATCTAACAATGTAGAAATTACGAGGAAATGGGCAACAGACTACGAACCGAACCAGAAAAAAAAAACAAGGAAAGGGAAGATACCAAGGAACGTCTCACGTCAAAGAGGGGGGGTCCGCCCTGAAGGGTTAACAAAGCTTGGGGGGCTTAAAAATATTGGGGGAATACAAACTAGCAGGGATGTAAAAACAGGGGAGTGGAAGATTGTGTATGGGCAAAGGCCGTCAAAAAAGAAAGATCTCAGTTGAATCGGGTATTGATGATCTGACAACAACATCCTTGAAATTGAAAAAAGGGCAAATTATCCACTCAATAAGAAATGATTAAAAAAACCTGAGGGTTGGGGCGCTAAAGTAGGACGATCAAATAGGCATCGGGGGCTGGGGACCAAATGTGCCGCAAGAAATCAACTCTGCCAGCCAACAGGGCCTACAACTTGTTATGGGAGGCATGAAACCCCCGGGTTTGGATGTCAAGAAGGGCTGGGGTACATTCAAATCACGGGGAACAACACTGGAAGACCCCTAGGCTGCTAGTGTGAGGGCACACTCGCCCCTTTACCTGATACGAATGGATTCGTGGGGCCACTCCTTTTCGCAGGGCCCTCAGCAAGGCTCAACTTTTTGGCACGTGCATCGTAGGTACGTCCTATCGTTAGGTTTTGGGGGGCGTTTCTCTTAGTCCTAGTTGGGTTCAAAGAACGGCTAGGACATGTCCCGCATCCGGGAGAACCCGATCCATTTCTTGCCAAACAGAGGGCTCCCACACCCCACCCTCTTAATCTACTTTAGCCCTTCTCACCTCAAGGGGACCCCTCAACGTGAACATTTTTGTGAGTGTGTCCTATATGTCAAGAGACTCAACATATCGTCTTGTCGTGTATCAAGAAATTACGAGAGCCAGGAACCGCACAGTACAACACAACCTAGCGGATTAGATATACCGCTTGTTTGTCATTTAGTCGCTCCAGGTCTGTGGGCCCAGGTCGGGGGCAATGCACGGGGATGAGTGGGAGGTAGGTGCAAGTGCCTGCGGTTGTTTAGAGGGTTTGAATCGGAGGGCAGTGAGGAGCTCACGCACGTGGTAGATCATAGGAGGGGGGCCGGGGGACGACTCGGGCCGGTTTTTGGTTTTGGGGGGGTGTGCTAGGGTAGTGGATTCAGGATATGTAGAAGGCGTATGTAGTTAGTGGGGTCGTGGATGGGGTGTACGGCTCTGGGAAGGAAAGTTGGGACGAGTGGGGGCTTGGATTAGCGGAGGATCGGGTGCAGATGAGAGGAATCGATTAGTGTGGACGTTGTAGTTTAGGGTAGTTTGCGGGTTTGTGGGGGGAATATGAGGTCCGGGGTTACGATGGATTGAGACTGACTCTCGGAGACAGATCGTCACACTGGTTGGGAGTCGGTAGACGTAGGTCCGTGTTGTGTCTGATGGGGGCGTATATTAGGCGGGGGTGCAGCAGATGTACCTTCTGTAGGGGGGTCACGATTGAAAGGATTTCCCGAATTACCTCCAATAAACCTACCAATCAGCGAGAATCCAGCAAGGGGCCTAGTTGGCAATGGTCCTCTATGGGAGAAGGTGGACTTGATGGAGATGGTAACACATGGCCTGGATACAACTTAAAACGCCCCCGGAGGAGTAAGCAGTGAGAGCAAAAACACCACAGGAGTCTTATTAACCTAAGTCAGGGGAAAGAAAGGGGTGCGACGAGGGAACAAGGACAAGGAGATAGGCACTCGACGTCCCATACAAAAGTATGACCCAGTTTTGGAAGGAACTATAACGGGTAGTGCGGCGGAGGTTGGGGTGTGAAAGGGAGGGAGTGCCCTTTGGCAAGGCTAGTAGGGACGAAAGGCTTTGTTTTCATAGAGACACCACCCAGTATATGGAAAGCTGGACATCTTGGGAGTTATGGGGTACATATAAATGAACGCTCACGACGTATAAATCACCATCCGAGAAATCTGTGTTACCCCCACGAGCACAATCACCGCGAACCCACACCACTAGGTTGGTTGTCATTTGGCTCGAAGCCGCATATGAACAAGAAGGAATTCGGTCGCAGTGCAGTTAGGTAGCTAGAATGCCCTGGTGGGTGGGCAAAACGAAGGCCGCCGCGGGGGTTGATTAGCGTGGGTGAGATGTACGTTGGGGGGGTTGGTGGTTGAGGGAGTGTTGGATCCTACTGCAAATCGGCGAGGATATGAATTGTATTCAGGCGACACTCGTACTGCGACTTGCGACTAAACCACACCTAAATAGGGGACTTAACGGTCTGCATATTACAACGAATGGCGGGGGGGGCGTAGGGTGCAGAAGGGAGAAAGTTAGGGAGTGGATCTAGGGTGGGAACCACCAATATAGCTGATATGCTCACTGGTCAGACGACAGGTTTTCCGGTAATAAAAAAGGAACGAGGAACTTCGTGTGTTTAAAAGGGGGAGCAATGGGACAAAACTAATAAGAAGTTACCTGGTAAAGGTGGCGAGGGTTCTGTCATCCCGGGGGTTCATCTCCTGTTTCTTCCCATGGGGGAAACTATTCGACTTACCCCTGGCGTGGAAAAAGAAAAAAGTCCGTTTGGGAATGCATACCGCAAAAGGTGATCATGGGAGGCGTAAAGGATTTGTAGTGAAAGAGGGGGTCAGAAAGAAAGAGGCCCTGAGAGGGGTTAAAGAGTGATCGCAAAGGGGTGGGGATAAAGGGGAAGGGGGCAGGAAAGAGGGAGCATGAAGAAGGATGGGGAAGAGGAAGACGAAACCAGGGCCAAAATGTAGGCTTTGCGCAAACAGCAGAAACATATCTGACAGAGGCAGGGGGTTGAAAGGTCCATAAGGGGGGGAGAAAAAAAAAAGAAAATGCGTACAGGGGTGGACTGCAAAGCGTAAGGACCTTGAATCCAAGAGGAGATGGCGTTAGCTAGTGCCGGAAAAAGGGTTTTGGATGGGGAAGGAAACTAAGTCACAAGAGGAGACGTGAGATCGAGGGGAGTGAGTGAGGAGCAAATAAGTTAGATCTGGGACAATTCAGGTTAAATTGTCGGATATTTTACATCAAATTGCGAAAAGGTGGGGTCGAGGAAGTTCTCAATTAAGGAAGGGAAAGAAAGGAAGAATGGAAAATAGATTGCACTGAGGGAAGACACCCCTTAGGGTAAGTTCAAAGTATAAAGGAAAAGAATTTTAACTATGGACAATTGGGGTATAAGAAGGTAAGACGTAAAAGGAGGTAAAGCTGAAGGGGTGATCCATTTGCGAGGGGGGGGCGAGAGAAGGGATAAAACGGCCAAAAATTTTTAAGAAAGGGAACGGAAATAACAAGAGTGAAAGAAGACATAGAGGGGGAAACAAGGGGGACCAAAAGGGGAAAGGTATCGAAAGAGGGCTGTGGCCGTAATACTAGAAATTTACATTAGGAAGACCAAAGAAAGGTAGGTGATTCACTGGAAAGGGGTGGTCAGAATTGACCTGAAAAAAAGAATTGTCAGAAAGCAGGAGAGAGACATCTCGAGAAGTAAAGAGATACTTCCAGTCGAGCCAAAAGGATGTCAACAGGGGGAAAAGTGGGTAACCAGACGAGTTGTTTACATAAAATACGTTCCAAGAATTGCAAATATGTAGAAGGAAGGCCTTAGAGTCGGGGGGGTCAGAGGTGGTCGTTTACTCCTCGTCAATTTGACTGAAGTGAATGGAGTAGAAAAGGCACGGCGGAATAGGAGACTCTGCCAACATATTGAGGATGGCCAAAGGGAAGCGAGGGGGGAGGGTGGGGGGGGGGTGTGTTGTTTTGTGGGTGTTGGGGGGTAGCATCCATCTCGTAGGAAGTCATGGAGCGAAACCTCATGTGGTAGTTGCGTTGTAAGATTTTGTAATCTAGGGGGGAGGGGCCATAGGGACTACTCTTGTAAAGGAGTTTTGGAGGTCACATGACTTATAAAAGAGAGAGCAACAAAAAAAAAACAACGGTTGATGGAGGAAAAGAAGGAGGGGATGGGAGTCCTTCAAATGGAAACAGGCTTTCTAAAGTATTCGAAAGATCAACTTGCTCCCGTACAATAAAACGTTACCCGTTTCAAGTCGGCAATCGTTGCTGGGTGGACATTGCAATGTACAAAGACTAGGGGTAGCAACAAAAAAACAAAAAAAAAAAAAATTACAAAGAGGGGGATGTCACGTGTCATCCAATCATAAGAGAGCCTATAAGGAAGAAAGGAACCTTGGGAGAAACATTCGCAAACTCAAGGAATGGAGTTAAAGAATACAAGAGAAAAACCAGAACGGGGGGGGGTCAAAAGGCACTGGTCTTAGGGGTCCGATTGGGACCGTAGGGGGGGATGGTCAAACAGATACCCAAGGAAACAATGATTTAAGAGAGGTCTGGAGCGGGTGAGTATGAGGTATTGGGTTCGAAAAAGGGGGAGATGAGGCTTACGAAGTCTTCAAACCATTCTAAATATACAGAAAGAAAAATAAAGGGGGGGGAGTGAAAAAACTAATGAAAAAGGTTGAGAAATTGAACAGGGTACAACTACAGATCCGGGGAAGGACTTCGGCAAAAGGGGACAGGTCAAACTTCAGGGGAGGTTCAAACATATCATGAGGAGGAAGACAGAAACGGGCTTCAAGGCAAATTGTAGGGATGAAGTTGGAGGTTGAAGACGAGCTGAAACAAGACTAGCAAAGGGACCACAAGCAAGAGGGGAGTGGAGAAAATAGTCACAAGGCAAGTGTCAAAAAATGGGGTGACAACGGAGTGAATTTAGCAAGAAGGTTTGAATGAAGGGAGGTCATGAACTTTGCTTTTGGGTACCGGGAACAGGTGGTCAGTGGATTTCACAGGAGGGGGGGAAACTGAATAAAGGAGAAAGAACAAAAATTGTGGGAGGCAAGGACAATAGTAGGGGGTGTGAACATCAGACGATCAAGGAAGGGAACCAAACGGAAAAAAAGTAAATTGCAAAATTCAGCAGACCCTGCTACCGAGAAGAACAGAACCTGGGCTTTCGAGGAGCACACCCGCTACCGAAGAACCACGCAATGGGCTATAAAAAATGCAGTCCCTTCACTTTTTTCACCACCAAACCTGACGAAGGGTATCAACACAAGGATGGGTGTATTAACGAAAGAACAAGCATAAAGAGGAAAGGGTGGGCAAACAGTAATTAGGTATGTGTCTGACATGAAAGGACCTCGAGGAAAACAGACGGGTAGGAGGTGAGGGGCGAGGCGATTAAAGAAAAGGGAGCATAAGAACATGATCCAGCGAAAGAAGGAAGTACAACCACCAATTGTGCGGGAGGTACAAAAGACGGTAATCAAATCTTCATTTGGGAAGGGGAAAATCTTTTTGGGTCAGAAACGGGAACGGAACCTCGAAGCAAAAAATAAAAAACAGTGTTGGATGTTGGGGCATTGGGGAAAAAAATTGGTTGGAGGTTCCAAGGGCAAAGAAATGTCCTGGAAGTCCTTTCACAGATTGGGGTTTCAGACATCCGAAGTATGTAGAAAGAAAGCGAAAATGTGCATACTGTCTTGGGAGTTTTTGGGTGCCACATGTAAGGGAATACAAAAAAAAAACTTTCTCAAAATTTTGAGGAACTCTGACACAAGGAGTTTGGGTCATCTGGAAGGAGACTATAGTATTTGTTGGGTACACAGGACTGAAGTAAACTCCCAAAAATTACATCCAAATTGCACATGTTGTCCCCACAAGCTTCCCAGAACATAAAAAAAGAGGACACTGAGAACGCAAGCCGCAAAAGGGGGGAAAAGTTGGGGGGGATTTGGTTCGGGGAGAAAGCCACAAGAGTTAGGTTCAAGGGAGACACTCCACCAGAAAAAAACAGGAACCTGGGGGGGGTGTAAGACAAAGTTCAAAAGGCCTACCTGGTCAGAGGTGAAAAAAAATGCGACAAGGGGGGGGGGGTTTGAGGGGTTTAAATCGGTGAAAAGGATTTTGTAAGTTCTGGACTGGTGGGTTGGAAAGAATGAGGAAAAAGAATACCCGATAGCAGTCAAGGTTTCTATGGGTAGGGAGGGAAAAAAAGGAGGAAGGGCACGCGGTAGCAGTTGGAACTCTATCACTACAATACGAAAAAGGGAACTTCGGAAGAAATTAAAGCAGGAAACGGAAATAACGAAGACAAGGGGGAAGTTGAGGTTAAGACTGTCTTGGCCGGGGGAAGAGGAAGATTCGCGTTGAGGGCAAAGGATCTATAGACCCCACCACTAGGAGGGAGGGGGTATTATAAAACTAACGAGAGAAGTCACCAGAATTCATAGAGCCCAGACAGGGGAAACTGGGATCCCTTGGGGATGAATGAAGACTATCGGGCGAGGGGGGGAGACTGAATTGGGGTTACCTAGGGTCACAATATAGAAGAAGAATACAGTATGAAGGTACTGGTCCTAGAATCAGCAAAGAGATGGGAAGAGAGGGGAAAGGTGGAGCAAAAATCAAAACAGGAGCTTTAGAATCGATCCGGACCAAGAAAAAAGAACAGTATGTGGTGCACGGGGGGGGGGGAGCATATCAAGAAATGACTTTCCGCATTGGAGAAGTGGGAGCAAAAACACCCCTTGCAGGGGGTGTGGTGGTTGTTAAAGGAATATCTGTGGGAGGAATTTACATCTAAAACACCTGACAGCACCGTGGGTGCGGCTGGGGGACTTCATTGTTCAAAAATGAGGAGTTCTAGTGGGGGAATAACAGGGAAGGCAAATTGTGGGACATGCGAGGTAGACCCCCCCTAAAGTAATATGAGACTTGGGGTGGGGGGGGGGGGGGGGGGGGGGTTGTCAAATCCGGCAAGCTAGGAGTAAAAGTGCGAATAAAGCGGCAGGGGGCCTTAAGTTCTCCTGGCCAAAAAATAAGAAAGAAGATGACCAGGGGGGAAGAAGGGGTTGGAATGGGGAAGCCCACGCGAAGAAGAGTTGTGCTTAAATTAAAAAGGAGTAAGGCCAGTCCTTTCTTGGAACGAAAAGGTCAATTTTGGGCATGCCAAATACAAAAGGGGGGGATTAAAGAGGGTTCACGATGGGGGGCATCGAGGGGTGCTGGGGTTAAAGCACAAAAATGACGGGCGGGGGGGGGAAGGCCAAATATTTGTAAGAGGAGGTTGTAAATTAGGAGTCGGGAGGAGTGAGTCCTTTGAAGGTCATTCAAAAATGGAGGGACTACAAGAACCATAAGGGAATTATATAGGTTTGTTGCGAGAGGGGAAAAAGCCTTCCAAGAAAGCACAATCTCTAGTAAAGGTTTGAAAGGAAAGAGGAGAAATTTTTTTACCTAAAAAGAAAAAGAAATAATTCACCAATCGGGGGCGAAATACGTACTGAGGCTGGGGAAAAATAAGGGATCGGGAGGGCGTCTGTCTAGATGAGCGGGGAAAGGTGGGGGGCCTGGGCAAAACACAGGAGAGGAAAATAGGGAACTTGCGCTCAGCAAGGAAAACTGCTTGTTCAAATGAGCCATGGGGGGAAAACATTCAGGCTTTCAGCTGGTATGGGCAAAGCTAAAAAAGGGGGGACAAGGACGTGGTGAGAACTTGGCCCCCTAATGTGAAATCCATGAAACGGGGAATACAAGAAATGGGATAAAAAAACAGGAAAAAGGAAAGTGAGGATAAAGGAATAATCAGTGACACATGGTGAAGAAGGAAGGGGGTGTATAGTTCTTAGCCCTCGGAGTGAAGAAAAGGGGGTTGTCACTACGAAGGGGGCGCGACGGAGGTCAAAGCAAAGTCCAAAGAGGAAGGGGAAAAGAAGTCACTTGGGAAAAGTGGAGGAACAGCAGATATTTTCTCATAGAACAAAGGGGAGGGAAGAGCAAGAGGAGAGGGGGGAAACGAACATCAAACAATTGAAGGGGAGCAGACAATAAAAATACTGGGGATGGGGCAGGGGAGAGGGGGTAGCCTGGGAAAAAATTAATAAATGTCAGAAAGAGGAAGACGAACGGGAACAATCACTCGACTTACCAGACGAGCAAAAGAGATGTCACAATCATTTTCGTTGGACAAAGAGGGTTGGAGACAAGTGAAAATGGGGGACAACTTGGAGGACAGAAAAACGGGGGGGGAACCAAAAAAGGGTGATGGGTTAAAAGTGAGAATTTTAGCAGAAACCGGCGGGGGAAAGAGGAAAAGGGATACAGGTTGAAAAAACCAAGCAGGAAGGTAGGTAGATCCCTCAGCTGAGAGCAAGTTCATCAAATAAAGTGTCAGGGTGGGTTGTTGGGTTTTGGTGTTAATCAGAATGGGGGGGGTAAAAAGGATTGTCAGACCGGGTAAGGGGTGTACATTCGTGGGTGGGGGACTTTGTAAGGGACATGTAAGAGGGAAGGAATCTTTGAAAATGAAGGGAAGGGAAAAGGCGGGTGAGATCAGAGAAACAACAAAAAGGGATGAGAAAGAGAAGATCTTATAAGAATGAGTCAACGAGGAGAAGGGTTAAGCTGAAATCAGGTACCAAAATACCGGAACGATGGATAAAAAAGCAGAAAACGGACGTGGCTTCGGAGGAAGAGAAATCAAAAAAAAAAAGACAAAAGGGGCGGGTGGCATATGAGAAGGAAAGCGGGGCTAGGTCAGGGAAACTATGGCATCCCCTTCTTAAACCAAGGAAATCATCAAAGGGGAAGGGGAAGTGTGCCCTCGCACAAACTGGTGGAGAAAAAAGAAAAGGATGGTCACCCCCTTGGAGGCTGGAAAGGGCCCACCGCGGAAACTTTTAGGGTCTTGCCCAAAACGTAGGCCTCCACTACCAATAGGGGGGGGAATAACTAGGTGAGTAGACGGTGAGCTGAATGTGGTGGAATCAACGTGGGAGATGGAATAGGGAATAGGTGAAGTGAAAAAATTTCAATTCAGGAAACGCTCAACTCAGCAAAGATTGGGTGGGAACAACCATCGGCATCGATTAGGGCATGTTGCAGAAACACCAGGCCATAGGTCTAACGAAGAAAAAAAAAAGAAAGTCATAAGGGAATATTAGGGGGAAATCAATTATCAAAAAAACACTGCTCTAAAAGGGGGGCGCGAGTAATTGTGGTGAGTGGTATTGAAATCAGTAGCGTCACAATTCTACGGGAGAACCATCAAGCTGGGGAAAAGGCGAAGAAAAAAGGGAAAACTGATACAAACCACAAGGACGGGGGGAGGAGGGTCCTTATTCAAGAGGGGGGAACATGAATGGAGTTTCAAGTTGGAGGGGAGGAGTATAAAGTGCAAAGAGTTACAGGGGGAGGGAACAACATGAGGGGGGGACAAGACTCCGTCTGGAGAGAAAGTGGTGAATCTTGTTAGCCATAAGAGGAAGGGGGGGGGGAAAACTAAAAAAGGAATAGTCAAAAGGGACTAGGACAAATCAGGGACGTGCAACGTCGCGGTACATCTAAAAGGGGAAGGCGGGGGACCTGGCAAAAGCTCCACACCCAAGAAGGAATGAAAAACCAAAGGTCGAACGGAAGGCTATGGGGGCCCGCAAAAAAAAACGAGGAGAGCCGGAGGACAACAATGGACATTCCAGTGGGGGTCTCAAAACCACTGAAGATAGGAAGTGGGCATAATTCACTAGAAAGGGGGGCGGATTATCATTCCAACGGAAAAAAAGAGGTTTTCTGTGGGGGGAAAGGGGCGGACTGGAAGAAAAGCAGGTGCGGGGAACGAGAAAATGATCACTAATAATGCAGAAGGAGTGTAGGGGAGAAAAACAGTTAAACAAAGAAATTCAAGGATCGTCGTCCGGGGAACAAAACAGAGTTGGGTAAAAAACTGAAAACCGGGAAGAACCACATTTCAACACGTGGTTGATTTCGTTGTACCGAATAGTCTTTTCAAATGTGGGCAATTCCTTCAAAGTTAACCGATGGAAGTCAACTCACGGGGAGAGCTAGTGGAATTCACATGAACAAGGACTCCAAGTTCAGGGGATATCTTCCATAGGGTAGATGAGGGGGGGGGACAATGGGTACCGTTCAATGCAAAAAAATCTGTATACTAGAAAAAATTGGGGGGAGTGACCGGTACACCCGGGGTTGGAAAGGAAATTAAGGTTCAGCGACCTATTGGGGGGAAAAGCGCGAAGCCTAGAAGTCCATTTACGGAAACTTTCTCCATGTATAAAAACACTAGGAAAGACATCAAGCTGGGATGAACAGCAAAACGAGGAACTCACCCACTGGTGGGGTGGGGGGGTAATAGTAACGCATCTATTCTGGGGCATTTATAAAAAATAGAAACATCAAAATTCCACCTGGGGTTTCGCAAAAGGGTCAAAATCCCAAGGAAGGGGGGAAACAAAAGTGGGGAGAATGAGCAAATGGCAACACAGACAGTTTTTGGGTTAGCAAGAGGAAAACTACTTGTGGGGTGTCTGAGGTTTATGTTTCAGGAAGCCAATAAGAAGAAAATATGAAATCGAGAGGAAGAGGGGGGAGGGATTACTTGGAATACTTCAGGACATGTAAGGTAAATGACTCAGACGGACTAAGAGGAAAGAAGGCTCACGGAGTCAGTATTTTTCCATGTTCATAACTCCTGGGATCCCAGGTTTAGAGGGCAATTACTTTAAAATGGGATCGGAAGGAGAAAGGGAGGCAAATATTGCGAGAGAACCCAGGAGGGGGAAAAAAAAAATAAAGGAAAGAAGATGGTATATTTGGAGCTAATCCTGAACGGTCATGAAATGGGTGACCCGAGCAGAAAATACAAACCACTGGTATCAAAGGGGTCGTGGAAAAGGAAGAGTGTAGAGGGCTCTAGTTGGGGGGGAGAAGTGAGTCTTTGGATGATTTCAAAGTACCCTAGAACCGGAGTAGCTTTAAGAGGAAAGAAAAAAGGCCCTATAAGGGGAGAAAAAAGCTTGGGTTAAGGGGGGTCTCAAAAGGGAGACGCAAATACAAAAAGGCGAAGAAAAATTTTCGCATCGATTGAACCTCACAAAACAATTTCTTGGGGGAGGGGGAGGGCAAAGGAGATGAGGTAAACGGAGTTGGGAGGGGGGGGGGGGGCGAACAAAGACAAACAGTTGATGCGGTGGGGGGGTTGTGTGTATGGAACAGAAGCGACGGGGGAAGCATTAAAATAAGGGAAAAATAACAATCACGGGGGGGGGCTGAGGGGGAGCAGGCCAGGAAAGGAAGGATGTCGGGTTCTGTGACATTAAAACACTTGGTTTATCATGGGAGGAGGGAGGGGGAGCAAGGTATCAAAAAAAGGAAGAGACTAGAGCAGAATGTCCAAATCAAAAGTTGAGGTAATAAACAATCTGAGAAACGTAGGGTTGGGGGAAGGAACCTAAAAAAAGGGGTACCAAATCAGAAAATATCCCAGTGAAGGGCGAGTGAGGTGCTCAAGACATCTCGAAAAGTGTTGGAGGCCATCCTGGGTGAACTGACCAATTAGTTGGGGAGGAAACTGCCCAAAATGCATGGGAAAGCACAATGGGTTGAGTCCTTGTGTAGGAAAGGGTCGTAGAGGGGGGATGGAAAAATATGTGTTGTCGCACAATACCGCAAGTAAAAAGGAGACCGAGGGGGATATCTTGGGAATTCTTCTATTGGTGGAAAAAATGAGAAGGATGAGAGGGAATTCATCCTGATGGAGAAGACGAGAGATCCCCAGAATAGGATGGGTGGAACTGCGGGGCATACCAGAGAACGAGAGACTAATTCAAAAGGGGGAAAAGCATGAAAGCTTAAAGGCAAGGAATTTGATACTAGTGGGGCAAGAGGAAGTGGAAAGGAGGTCTTGTAAGGGAGGGGGTTGTCCGGGATCCTAAAGTGGTTAGGTTTAAATCTAAAGGCAAAAGATGACAAAAGGGTATACTTTGGGAAGTTACGAAGGGGCTGATTGTGAAATAGTTTCATCGGTACTGGTTGGAAAGCGGGGTAGGGAAAAACTTTAATTCGAAAATTCAAAGAAACTTGGGGGAGGGGGATTCAGAGAGGTTGACTTGGCGAGAATTTGAAATCAATGGATGAGTGAGACAATCATGGAAACGGAGGGGAAATGGAAAAAGATAGAGACAAACAATTGGTAAAATTTACACAGGGGGGTTGAGAATGGGATGGTGTAAGGGGCACTTAGCATACTCATCATTTTTGGGAAGACAGGCGAAAAGAATGGTGACAGAGCAAGAACTTAAAGCATGAATTGGGAAAGAATAATAAGTTCACACGGGGAGCACTTTCTGTGAGAAGACGGATAGTGTAAACTAAAGAGGATTAGGGAGGGGAAAGGAAGTGGTGGAAACGGGGGGGGGGTGGAAAAGTTACAATTGAGCTCGAGCCAGAAAAGAAGAATGCCCAATAACAATCCGTTATTTGATGATGTCGTGGCATTGAAACGAAGGGGAGAGGCGAGGACTTGAAATAGAGACAAAAAAGAGTGGTAGGGGAAGAAAGAGAAAGGAAGCAAGATTTCCAATCAGGTTGGGAAAGATCGGGTGGGAAGCAAGATCGCTGGGGAAAAGGCAGAGAACCAGTGCTTTGAAGACGAAAATGGATAGTGGATCGGAGAGGAAAACCCCAGCCTGGCGGGGGAGATATGTACATGTAAGTGAACCGGCTGCAAGCTGTGACTTACGTGGAGGCTCGCAACAGCTTTGAACCTTATCTTACACTAGGAAGAAATTCTTGGGGGGAGGGGGGTGTTTTGATGGTGGGGTCTTGGGGAAAAAACACGGGTGGCAGAAAGTAAGGAATCAGCACGGAAGGGGTTACCTGGGGCTCTTCGGGAGAGGTCCCGATGTAGGGGTTTCCTGTCGCCTAGGTAAAAACGGGGGAAAAAGATGGAAAGCGAGACATGACGATGAGAG
>Ga0179591_1188400_pt1 | contig 15914 bp, 15 predicted proteins | sample CZOMad2_1_08_16f_FD_182891 | JGI IMG/M metagenome (GOLD analysis project Ga0179591, IMG submission 182891) | Vadose zone soil fungal communities from Angelo Coast Range Reserve, California, USA - CZOMad2_1_08_16fungal (PacBio error correction) | ecosystem: Environmental > Terrestrial > Soil >...
GTCCTGCGAAAACAGAGAACTAAAAATTGGGACGACGGTCAGATGCGCGCCATGGAAGGTCGAATCTCTGAGTTTCGCGAGGCGATAATTTCGCAACCAGCGTAGCCAAAAGAGGGTGAGATGCCGAAGAACGATCGTCCTACCTCAGCTCGGAAGTCCATCACCTGACCGTGGTTGATCCGCGGGGAAGGAGTGGCACGAACTGTCGCAAGGAAGGGGTATGGTCTATAAACTGAAGCCATCTCGTTGATGCCGGCGAACCGGTGAAAGAAAAGCGGAGACTGCTCATCATTGCCAGCAATCGCAAAGGAGACGCCGGTGGGAAAAAGGGGGCAACAAAAAGGAAACCGGTCTTCGGCAAAGCGAGCCGACGAGCGAACTCCCCCATGTCTAAACACCCAGGATGATGAAGAAAAAGGGAGGAAATTTCTCATTGTCTGCAGGAAAGCGAGAAGGGGTAAAGGGAAATGACGGGAAAAAACGAAAACCTTCATCAATAAAACAGCAGCTCGGAAAGAAATTCAAGCCCCACTGCTGCCGCGTACCAGACCCAAGCAGGATGCCAAGACTATTCTGGAATTCTATGAAAAAAGAGAAGGACGAAGGGGGAAGGTCGGAAAATGGTCAAGGAAGCTCCCTTTCCTCCACACAAGGAGTAACAGAAGGGTCTACCTATCAATTATTGGAAAGAAACCTTCCTCAGGAACGGACCTCCTTATATTGGCACGTGAAAGGGAAAAAGAGGATGAAAAAGCAACACATCCTACCATTGATCGCCGGATGAAAAAGAAAAGCCATTATCGTTCGAAGGGAATGGACTGAAATAAATAACAACTCTTGTGTTCCGTCGCTGAAGGGAAAGGAGAAAAAGGAAGGAAAAGAAATGAAACTTCATCAACAAACGAAAGTCGGCTTCAACGGCTCCACAATAACATAATCGGGGGGGGGGGGGGATTTAGGATCGAATCGGGATTGACATGTCTTCCAAAACCATAAAAGAAAAAACAGGGGGAGGGGATTTCCAGATATCTGTCTACCGAAAAGAGAAGAGGGAGAGTAGAACTCGACACCATGAACTGTTCCATCTTGAAAAAGGGGGAGGCACGTCGGCCAGCGGAGGCTCAAATTATGAGGTCCTCGGGGGAAAAAGAAATTCAGAAATGGTAGGCGCTGTCGAAAGGCGGGGGAAGTTCTCGAATCGCGGTGAACGAAATAGAGCGGCAACCGGGGAAAGCTGCTTGGAACTTTTGGTTGCAGAAACTAGAATCAAAAACTCACACAACAAACGAGGAAAGGTGGAAAAAAAACTATTCGAGTCAGAGTGACCAAGAAAAAAAGACAAAGCAGATAGAGAGGGAATAGCCTTCTGGCGTAGCGCATGTCGCGACAAAAGGACCAAATTCGAACAGCGCCCTTTCTGCAAATTACGTCCTGGGAGAGAGAAGCTTGCGACTACGGAAAAAAGGAACAATAACTGGGGTCAGGGGAAGACTCGAGCGGATCGTTTCGGGGGTCAAACACCGAAATGGAAGACTGCCCCCTCTTGCTGCATTTCTTTTAAGAGGTTCAAAGGAAGGAGGCCATGTCATAAGAATCTGTGCGAAAAAACTCTTGGGGGAGGCGGGCGCCGGGGGGGAAAAATTCCTAGGGAAATGCCAGACATCTCGGATCAAGGGGACTGGTACGACAGGTTACGGCCTATCCTTAAGCGATAGGTAACCAACACATCAAAGAACGAAGAAGCTGTCTGGTCAACGAGTCATCAAAGGGGTCGGCTGGGCCGCAGCGCGTTTTCAAACCACGGGACAGAGACCGAGCTTAGTTCCTATGCCGTGAAGACTCATGGTGCGGGCGGTATTATCCTGATGGTAATCCTGTGTCATGACCTGAGTGGAGGCTGGGGAGAAAGTGGCATAGGCTAAAAGATGCAAAGAAAACACGCGTCGACTAGGCAGCATAAGAAGCAACATCGAGCATCGAATCAGGTAAGTGCATCGCTGGGATGGGAGAGGGAAGTTGGGGCGGGAGTCGGAGGGAAGGCTTTTGTTTTTATGCGTGAAATTTATGAACTGTCAAACGGGAGTTAAAAAACCCGTGCATAGATCAAAGGACAGCTGATCGAAATCAGAATCAAGTCTCTGCCTCAAATGGGCGGGAAGGGGGGGCTTTTTGGTTCGCCATGAATGAGACGGGGGAGGAGACTCGGAGAGCGGAAGACAGGTTGGCACGTCGGAAAAATGAAACACAAGCCGGGTGCGGCGCTTTGGAAAAGCTGATAAAGGTAAGGACGATCTAGAGACCGTTTCTATCGGCATAAACACTGGGATAGGAGGGGGGAAGTTGTGAGGCGAACATCGGCTGCGGAAAGTTGGACGATCCAAGACGCGGGGCAAGCTGAAAACACGTCAAAATGTGCTTGAAGGAAGATCCCAGAGTAGCGAGGGAAAGGTGCAGGATCGTGACAAAAGCAAATGGAATTGGAAAAGACAAACTCAGGGCGTCGATCTGGTGAAGAAGAGTAAAATCTCCAGTCGCACACGTGAAGAGGGGATCTCTAACCTCCTGGAACGAGGCCTACCAGTAGTCACGTCAAAACGGGTAGGGGAACGTAAATGCCGTATTGGTTTCCTGAGAGGGTTAGACACTATCTGGGTGGACTGAAAGAGTCGCCGGCGATCGGCCGAGGGACCTCGGAGCTGAAGGGAGGACTAGTAAATCAAGATTGAATGAGTCAAAAACAACGAGGGAAATCCTCCGGGGGGGTAAGGAAAAGATCGGAAAGAACTAGATCGGGGGTCATGAAAGGTGGAGAGAAAAAACACTCATGGATAAAACAGAATGTCTCGAATCAGAAACAAAAGGAAAAATTTTCTAGCTTCTTGATCTGGGGAATACAGGCTCGAGCAAAAATCTGGCAAAGAGGTGAGGAGACCTGGGCTATCTTCACGGACGAGGGCGGCCTGAAAACAGTTTGGTTAGAGTATTCAAAGGAAGATTCTTGCGGAATCGCTGGGGTAGGTCGGGCCAGTACTCACAGACGCCGCTGATCAGGACGTCGGATGTAAAGCTGTTCCGGCTCTTAAAAGGGGAGGGTAAACGCAGCAAAGCAACTGGACTACACTCTGGAGATGGGAATTCGTCTAAGGAAGACTTCGATTTCGACGGTGTGAAAATTTTGCAACGACAGTACTGAAGCGCTTTTTCGGCGACATCGAGGTACACGGGCGAGCACGAGGGTGGGCAAGGGCAGCCGGGAATTCAAAGATGAACTTCACTTGTCGGAAAGCGAGTCCTACGTGAATCTAACTAGTCAAGGTAATTCACGAGAATAACAAAGCCTTCACGGGCATACAGCTGCGATGTAAAAACAGAATGGTGCGGTTCTTCCTGATGGCGAGAGGAAGAAGTGCCACCTGGAGGAACTGGAAAAAGAAGATCACTGCTGAACGGTCGAAGTCCCCTGGCGCTGTGAGGGGGAAAGAGATGGAAGGCCCACTCTTAGAAAAGGTTGACAGGTGCTGAATGGCCGGGCTTTCTGCAAACGATTAGAGAAAAGAGCTAGCAGGGAACGGTAGGGGGTAGGGGTTCGGGGAAATCTAAACGGAAGAAAGGGAGTCGAACAAGACGAAAATACTAAAGCAGAGTAAGGGAACAACGTCCCAATAGCGAAATCATGGTATCCGAGCAGGAGGGGGAAACATGACACACAGAACAACCTCTTCAGGCAGACCCCCTCCGTCAAGTATTTCGATCATGACGGGAATAGGACTTTGAAGGAAAACGTGGATAAAGGAAAGGGCGTTCGCCTCGGATCGCTAAGAATGATAGGCGAATGAAAAAAGGCGTATTCGTACGGAGACAAAAAACACTTAGTATGATGAAAGGAAGATTAGAATACCGCCGAAATCCGCAGACTCAAGAGGGAGAGCGGTGGAAACGAAGAGGTTAAGGAGCCTGGCATTCAAAGGCCTACAGAAAAGAGTCCTGATCGAAAGACCTTCAGGCCTCAAAGGGGGGGAGAAGGGAGAATGAAGGTTTAAAAAAAACTGTTAACTACGGATTATTAAAGTATTCACGAGAGGGTGTTGCAGCTGTCGCCGAAAAACTGTCGGAAAAACCTTCTTATTGGGGATCGCGAGTGAAACCGGAGATGTTGAAGAACCTATGCGAAAAAATACTGCCATACAGGATAGAAGATCAACGACGAGGAGCACCTTGACCTGTAGACGCGTGGGAAGTAAAAACGGGGAAAATCACAGGTAGTACAAGGGGAAATGAATCGGAAGGGGGGGGGCAACGCGCCATACTAAACATAGGAAGCCGAAAAACCAAGGGGGAAATCGACAGATTTGGGAACACGTTCAGGCTTTGGTATGCCGGGAGCAGACAAATGAATTCTTCAGACGGCGTCCACCATCTATCAAAAGGTTGCCGGTACAGAGGGAGTAATGGGCCCTGCCCACAAGGACTGCTCAACACATGGGAACTGCGATGGACACGACCAAGAAAGGGCAGAATGTCCTGGACAAAAGGTACCATCCAAGTCGAAAAGAGACTTAGAAAGAGAATCCTAGAAAGCGTAGAGAAAGAACTTTCTTATCGGGTACAAAATTGGGAGGGGGCAGGACCGTTTCGGCAAATAAAGCGCGGAAGGATCCGCGCGAAGGTCGGTCAAACAAACAAAAACGAGGGAAAAATCAGGTCCGGGCTTAAAATAAGGAAAAGTCTCCTGCACCGCCCGAAGGACTAAGTTAAAGCGACAAGGGAAGAAGACTTTAGGGACATATGTGGAGGAGCAAAGTTGACAGAGAAATAATCTCGACCTGGGCAATGGGGAAGCGCGTACGATCTAGGGGGTACCAAAGTGCGGCCAAAGGAGCGATATCGGAGGGGGGGGGGAATCGGGAGCCGCATGCTGCGGCACCCTCTCGATCAATATGATGGTAAAAGGCGCCATGAAAAGGGCTAATGAAGGGGGAAGGTGATAGCGGCATCAGAGGAAGAACCGATCGGTCGCACACGCCAACAAGAGTAATGAGGGAAAAAAAAAAACTTGGGAAGAAGGGAGTAAGCGCTCCAGGGTTCGAGAGGATTTCTGTGCGCGAGGGAGAGTACGCTGACGAAAACAGAGCGAAGGAAACACTAGCAGACCTGGGGAAGGAACGAAGCAGTCCGACAGGGGAGGATAGAATGTGAATATTCGGTTCAATAACGGGGCCCGTTTTTATCGGAAGGGGCAGACTTCTTTTCTGAAAACGGGAGAAGGAAAGGTTCTAGGACACTGGGATGCCTGAAGAGCGTATGGAAACACGATCAAAAGGTAAGAAATCGGCCTGACTTGACTCCTTTAAATAGGAAGGACAAACGGCGCAGAGGTTGCCATGGGGGGCACTCAAGGAACCCGGGTACTTAAGAAGAGAAGAAAGGAGGAAAAAAACGCAGAACAACAATTTCAAGCTTAGATGGAGAGGAGGATGAGTTAAGGAAAGTCATGTTGAGTCAGCATCAATATGGTACCGGGGAAAGGCGAAAAACAAAGAAACAATAAAAACCCCACCCCTTGGTTGGTTTTTTCACATAAACAAAAAGCGAACGTCCCGACGGTAAGAAAAAGATTCCGCCAAAAAAAAGAGAAATTCCCGAAGAAAGAGGGATCAGATTGAAGAAAAAGGGAGGAAGCCGTAGGAGCATTTCATTCGCAGGAGGGGCGCCAGAGCGCGCAACGGTCCCAAACAGCAAAAGCGTAATGAACCGAGGAACGCAGGAAAAAACAAACACTGGAACGGGAAAAAAAGGCCTGCAGGAAAAGAAGAAGCCTGATATGGGCCTTGTCCGGAAACAGCGGGAGGTAGGCCCAGACGACCCATATCTCCTCGAAGATTATCTGAGAGAGGGAGGGGAAAGTGATCCGAACGAAACAGAGTGACGGAACTCCACAGGGGTATACATTAAGGAAGCCGAATAGATGGCAAGGGGCACACTTCTAATGAGGGAAAGCGCCCTACCAGAAAAAAAAGTTGATGGGGGCGGAAAGAGGCTGGAACAAGCAAAAGTACACCTAACCTGGCAAAAAGAACGAGGGAGGGAGGGAAAAAGGGATCGGTCGTTCCGTGGGAACTAAAAAATCGCGAGTGTAGAACTCGAACAGTGCGGTTCATTGGAACGGGACGGAATAAGGGGAAAGCCTAGGCACGGACGGAAGGAACCCATTTAAAGAGGCGCAGGGTCAACTTCGTGGGGTCGGAATCGCGCAAAACTCCCCATTCGAGGAAAAAGAAACATTGCACATAGTCTTGAATTGGTGAAGAAACTCTACAAAAACAAACAAAGGATGAGGGGAAATATAGTCCATGTTCAACAACAGTCCAACGATGGCCCTGGGGGGATCTGGAGAAAGCGCCTGAGGGAATAGAAGAGGCGCTACCAGAAACAATCGAACGGCCGTTGGAGGGGAAGTACGGTCCGCGACTAAGTGGGGCCGTCGTGCCAAACAGGTACCAGAAAGACTGTTTGGTGGAAAAAGGACGCTAACGAGGAGGAGGCAGGGCCGGAAAAACCGAACGAACGATAAATGAAGCAGCACAATATAAGGGGTAGGTTTTATGCGCAGGAGCGCCATGGAAGAGATCGAGAACCAATATCTGTCGGGGCAGGGGACGTAAATCAAAAAAGGGGGCAAGTGTTGCACCGGGACCATCATATTTCGGTTGAATGGAACGTACTGGGGTACGAAATGGGTAGTCGTGAAGGGAAGCGATACTTCGGGGGAAGGGGATACCGCACGGCAAACCACGCAAAAGGAAAGGGCTGAAGAAGCGCGATCCTGGTCTTCTGTTTACGAAAGAGCGTTTGGAATTCAATAAAGACTCCTAGGAAAAGCCTGCTTCCGGGGGATGGCAAAGGGGATGCTTGGAAAAGGAAAAACGCGGGGAATCATGTTCATGATCTGCTTAGGGGCGACAGTCTGAACGCCATAGAAAAAAAAACTAAAAAAGAATGGAAGGAGAAAATCTCTCCTGCTTCCTCCTCGTCACAAAAGGAAGAAGTAAGAGAAGGGGAGCAGCGGGTGGTTCCGTAATGGGAATAAACTAGTGGAGTTGGGAAGAGGCAAAGCGGGGGGTGACTGGTGAACGGGAGTGAGGCGGATTTTGTTTATGCGTTTTACTGGATTGAAGGGCAAGGTAGGGGAAAGTGAAGGGGGGCAACACAAGTGGCGTGATCGAAGAGGAAAAGAAATATAGTGCAAAATAAAGAGATCCTCAACTGCTTGGCAGGTTGAGGCCATCGGAGAAAGCGTAGACGCGGAGGAAAAGGGAAACGCGTTTCGAAAAGGGAAACAAAGAAAGCCTTGCGGCAGGACGGGACCTAGCAAGTCCTGACCGAGTTCCAAACTAGAAAAAAAATGGTGGGAGGAACATCATCCAAAATCGGGCTCAGTGGAGAGGAAATCGCGGGCGAAAGTTTCAAGATCACCGCTCGGCAAAAACACGGGCCGGTGTAAATAGGTCCCATTAGAGCGCGGTCGGAAGAGGTGATCGGAGGCCGCAAATGAAAAGGGCAATGGTGGGGGGCCTAAGCGAATCGGTTGGACTAACATAAGAGAATCCGAGTTCCAGGTGTATCAAGGAAAAAAAATGGGAAGAAACAAAACGGAGGTCGGGGGCCGGAAGAGTGGGAAGGAGACGGGGCCCACGAGCTGGTTTGAAAAAAACTTAATACAGAAAAAGAGTTAAGCCGGGAAGGACGAGGAAAGAAAAAAGGCTGATTAGTGCACTCGAGGGGCAGGGAAGGGGGGTCAGTGATTCCACGAGGTTCAGGATCCTCGAGCGTGCGAAATGGCGCTCCGCGTGTGCGTAAAACGGAAAAATGGACAAGGCGTGACAATAAAAGCAGGACCAATCGAGCTGGCTGGACTGGAAAATGGATATAAAAGAGAAGCAAAGAAGGAAGGAGGAGTCCATTAGAAGGTAAAAGGGTCGTCAGTTCTGAACCGACTTTGTTAGGAGGAGGTCAAGTCGGGCTAGAAGAAAGCGGTAGGATGTCCGGGTGATCGACCCAGGGGACATCTAGCTGAGACGCCCAAGGGGAGTGGGCCGAGATGGGGCCGCTTAAAAAAGTAAAACGCTCAGAAAAGCCGGTCGAAAAAAGAATCGGCAGAAAAGTAAGAAGGGGTGCACGAGGAAAAAAAGAACGGAATGGGTCACGGAGACATGCCAGCGGTCGAGACCAAAAGCTTACAAGGGGGAGGAGCCAAACGGGGGGGTTACATTGAGATCGGAACAACAAGAAAAGTGGAGGTATATGATATAAGGCGCCGGCTACGGAAAAAAAATTCAATGAAATGGCGAAATGGAAGACAAAAATGCCCGATGATAGCTCTCGGGTCACACTCAGGGGGGTTTGAGGCTGAGGAGGATGATGAAGAGGGAGTGCCCAATAAAATATCAAAATGCACACTTTAACGCTAACGCGGGACGGTGACCTGAGATGGAAGGAAAGAGGAAAAAAAAGTTTCCTGTGAAACTGTATCAAATCAGGGGATAATAAGATCAGATGGGACGATCATGTAGTTCGCTAGGGGAGGGAAAGAACAGGGTCAATTCTGGGAGACCAATAAACACGCACAGGCAAAAGAAAGGTGGGGAGGACCGCTGAAAACCAGAGCGGAGGGGAGGGGAATCAGACCAAAGGGGAAGAACCGTCTAAAAAAGCCGCGGACGAGCCCAACGAAAGAATGAAAAATTGTCATCGAACTATGGCGTAGGGAAACGGTTGGGACGGAAGGAATCCGAAAAAAATAGCGTGTAAAGAAAAATAAAGGGAAATTGAGCGGCGAGTTTGGGAAGGTATGAGAAAATCTAGCGAAAGGGGAATCAACAAAAAGGAGAGGTGAAATAGATACAGACGAATCGCATCACTAAGGAGATCTCGTTCGGGAACCGCTAGTCTGTAAGTCAAAAGAAGACGCACAAGAGAAAATAAAAATGCGTCTTCAGGGGGGTGAGAAGGCAGAAAAAAAGGGAGAAAAGGGGGGGGTCCGGGTTCGAGTAGTACCAGGTGAGGGAAAAAACGCGCGTTGGGGAAAGGTGTACGGTACCATCTTCATGTGCCCGGAGGGGGGAAAGTCACCGATAAAAAAACGTCTAAGGGGTTTAACGCGGGAACCGACATGATCGCCTCTTCTTAAAAAGCAAGAAACTGAAGCCGAAATGGGTAAGAAAGCGAGGGGAAGGGGACAATGTACAAAAAAAGCGCAGGTATCACGACCTGGATGAGACTAAAATTGGGCAACGAACGTCAAATAAAAAAAAAGCCAAAAAGAAGCGTGAATCGGGCCAAGTCTTACCTTCTGGAAGTCTTTTGAAAGCGACTCAAGGGGGGCGAGGCGACCTGGGGGTAGTCGAGTCAAACCAAGAATCATTGAACGAACGATGCCAAAAACAACGCGCGCCCCGTTCCGAGATGAAAGATCGAAGGAATAAAATGGCGTGCACGGGGACAAAAACGGACTAAAAGTCAGCAAGGACATCGGAAAAGGAAAAGCGCCACTTGACAGTTAGTGCGGAGTGTCCAAATGGGTAATCGCATAATTAAAGTCAGGGAAAGAAAGCGGCGGACGGCATTCTATGAAGGTGGGAAAGAAAATAAAGCCAGAAGTTCCTTGACTGGCAAAAAAAGGGACTACCAAGCTGAACGTTAAGGAAAGAGAACAAGGCCACGAAAGGCCGCGGAAATTGATATAGAAATTTGGGGGGGAAAGACCAGTCAGTAAAATAATCAAGAGAGAACAGGGGTCATTGGCAGAATCGCGGACAAACCGGTGACCACATTCTTAATCCAACTGACCCTGAGCTACCGGGGAAGGAAGATGTTGAGTAAGGCAAAAACTCGCGGAAGCAAAGTTTAAATTTAACGCGAACGTCAAAAGGAGGAAGAAGTCGAGATCTGAAAACTGTCAGAAACCATCTGTCTCCCGCTGTAAACGAGGGCCGGGCGAAAGAAAAGTACGGGATAAGGTCAAGGATTACGTAAGGTCGAATCGCGTCAGTGGGGATCTAGCGATTCTGCTTCGAAAAAAAAAACAATGAGGGGCAAAAGGGTGGGTTGTGGATAGTGGTTTGGGGTGTTGGTGGTGGGTTAGAGTCGGGGCTTGGGTTTGGGGGTGGCGGAGGGGGGTTGGGGTGGGGGGGGGGGGGGGGGGAGGAGGTTGTGGGGCGAATGGCCTGACTCCCTTAATCCCCGATAAAATCCCTGCTCTCTCCATGGGAAAGAGATTAACGAAAGGGACAGTGTTGACCGGGGGAAAAGAAAAAGTCGCGAAACTTTCGCGCCGATTAAACGGAGCAACTACAAAAACAAGATCTAAAAGGGGGGGGGGGACTAGGTAGAAAAACTTACGGGAGAGCAAGGCCAGCGCCGAAAAAAAATCGGTAAATTTGGCAAAAAGAAGCACGTAGCTAGCCTACGAGAAAAAGAGCGAATGAAAGCCATTCGCATTGGTAATTAGAGAAGGAGTATTGTCTAAGAAGTTCGGGAAGTCGAAGAAAAGGGGAAAGGACCAGTGAAAATCAAATGCAAAATTCAACTAAAAACAAAGGAAATACATCTTCCTAGACGTGACCGCCACAAGGCGGCCAAGAGGACAAAACAAAAGGGCATGAAAGGAAGATTCAATGGTGAGAGACAAAAAAAAACCCTTTTAAGGCGAAGAAGGGCCTGATAGCGCCCGGGCAAACACAATCAGCGGGAAAGATCCCAGCAGTAACAGACCTGCAAGAGGGAAAGACAGGACGCACAGTAAAGAGCAAAGGAATGGCCCGTGCCGTAAAAAGTAGTAGTCCCATCAAAGGAAAAGGAATCAAGAAATCTAGAAACAAAGGGACGCGAGCAGGGGGAAGGAAAAGTGAGGGGTCCATCACGAGTCGGAAACGACAGGCTTACCAGGAAGGGGACGCCTAAGGGAGAAAAACATTTGTCAGAAGAAAGCGGCGCAACGGTAAGAAAACCCTAAAAAAGAAAAGATAGGATAGCGATAGGAGGAACAATGAGAAACACATAAGGGGAAACCAAGTCGGGAATGAAAGATATGTGAGGAGGACCGGAAAAAAAGCAGGCAGGTAGAAAGAAAGAAAAAACCATGTTCAGGGGAACTTTACGGTACTGACAGTAGGACAGCTTAGGCGCACGGACGTAATTTAAAGAAAAGGCGGGATGAAAGAAAGGTTTGATTGTCGGAAAAAAAGACGCAAAAAAATCAGGAAAAAAGGAATCACAACAGAGGATTTACTTGGGGGCTCGATCTCCCTCCACCCAAGGAAGGGATTATGAAAGAGAGGGTATTGTGACGAAAACCAAGAGGCCCCGGTATAGAGGAAGACTCCAAGAGATTTCGGGAAAGAAAAAAAGAAGAAAAGACGAGAAGGACTTCACGCCCGAAGCTTGGGACCGAGGGAAGGTACCCGGTCCATATGACAACTAACATGGGGAGAGTTCTACGCAAAAGATTAATGACGGAGAAAAAACGAAAGATAAGAAAAAAAGACCCCTTGGCGATTTTAGGGGGTGAGGGACGGATCGGGACGGAGAGAGACTCCCTATCATGTGCTGGACGAGTGGAAGAATCCTGGAGATGAGGAAAGCCAAGCAGAGGAGAGTACAGGGGCTGGACCGAAAGTTCGGCTCGAAAACTGAAGAGGGAGATTCGGTTGTGAAAAAAACCGGTGAAGGGCCATAGAGCCGACAGCTGTCATTTAACGCCGATCAACTGAGGAGGTCCTCAGACGAGGGGTTCCGAAAGGGTCAAAGAAAAAAACTAGGAAGGGGAAGACGTCCGGGTGGCCCTCATGCGGCGTGAACATTGAAAGGCGGGGATCCGGTTTATCAGGAGTAGGGAGGTGGGGGCGACCGGGAAAAAACGAAAAAATCTGAGGAACCAAGACGACAGGAGGAATAAAGCGTAAACGAGGAGTACGGACTCTTCATGGGCCAATCGGCTTAATGGCGCGGCCGGGAGGGGGGGGAGGTGACTTTCGGGGTAAATTGTGGATATGACGTGAAGAGGGAGGCCGAGACCTAAAAAACTTGACTATATTAGCAAGGAAAAATGCAGGAATCGAAATCATCCACTTTAAGAATTGGAGGGGTTGACTCCAGAGGGCGCTCGTCAGGAGAAGCACCTTGGCAGATGACCAAAAAGCGCGAAGGGCTAGCTGTAAGGTCGCCAGGTTCTCAAAAATAGACAGTTTTCTATAGGCAGCAAGGGAAAACAGTTTAATGAGTACAGAGGCGGCGAAAGGTTAGGGGCTAGAAAAAACTCGCGGACAGGGAGAAAAAATTAATGTAATTTGACCGAAAGACCATGCGCGCCTCTGGTCCGCCTGGGTATGAGGACAGTAAGAAAACCAAATAGGACAGGGAGGGGGAAATCGAATAGGGGGGAAGAGAGGAACCAATAAAGGGAAACTCAAGTGCGCGATAATGAACGGGATTCACCGGATTCCGGGGTCGCCCAAAGGGGTGGTTTAATTCTCTGGAGACCGAGAAGGAACTGTGGTAAAAAGACCGGGCGAACTCTTCCCTAGCAGGTGAGGACGAGGAAACATCGGATGATGCAAGGGTGACCCAGGGGCAAGGAAAAAAGAGGCAGCAAAATCGGTGATAATGGGATCTAAAGACTGTGCCCTTCATTTAGAAAACTCTAATCGTAAACCCATTAACCGGTCGAGCGAAATGGAGAGGAATACTTGGACACGCAAATATGGAAAAAAAGAAGAAAGAGAGACCGGCGCTTGAAGGATCGGGGAGAAGGCAATTTAGAAGTGGGTTCTGAATTTCGAAAAGACCTGAGGGAGCAAATAACGGGAGAGGAAAGATAGTTTCAAATCGCGGGTCAGGACTCAGGGGGGAGTTAGTAATAATGAAGGACGTAAACTGGGGTGGGGGAAAGAAAGAAAGGGAGTTTGAAAAAAATCCTGGCGCCGAGAGAGGGGTTAGCGCGTTTGGTGGAACGTTCACGATGCTTCAAGGAGATATTCGACAGAAGGCTTCCAGGTTAAGGGTGGAAAGGGGATCTTCCGGAAAGCGCAAGCTTGGCTGTCGAGTCCGGACGCCTGTAGAAAAGCAAAGTAGCTCTCGGGAACTACCGGAAAGACAGCGGAGAGAAATAAACAAAATGGCAGTCCTGTGGCGGCGGATGAAGCGAGAAACAAGGGAGACTGGAGCATACACGGAGGAAATGAAGGGGGGAGTAGTCGGGGGGACAGCAATGAGGACCGACTCTGTCAGGGGACCGGTGACATGCTGGCCAGTTCAGGGCGATAGAGCAAACGGGGAATCAATGGGGTGGAGGGGGTTAGCGGGGGGTCGGGAAATACTTAGAAAGGATCCAGTCGGCGAAGGAAATCAATGGTAAAAAAAAGAAAGGGTACGGAAACCGCAAAGCCCAAGGAAAACTAATGGGCCCGATAAGGGGAGAAGGTCTCAAACAAGACGGCGTACTAAGGGCAAACCCAAAGAATGGGGACGAGGGGAGGTAAACTGGGCCTGACCCGGGAAGAAAAAAGAGAGGTCGAGACTCGAGATAGATTGGGGCTGGCGATTAAGGCTTTCGAGAAAAGGAAACACAACAAAGGGGAGGGAAGATAGAATGACCGCAACGGATCGCCCGCGCACTCTAGGAGGACGGGCGGTGAAGGGGGAGAAAAGGTCGTATTCCCGGTAAGGCAAAGTAAAGCCGAAAAAGCCTGAAGAAAGGAAGGGGGGCGGTGCCCAAGCGGAGCTGGGAGAACTTGTCTACTTTCGATGCACAAGGAAAAGAAGTGGGGAGGTACAGACCGAGGCCGGGAAGGAGGAGGGGGGGGTCAGCAGACTGGCAAGAAGTATGGTCAGGAAAAGGACGAACCGGGGGGTGATATAAGAAAGGCAGAACTAATCGCACGAAAGGACCTAAAACGTTGAGAAAGGAGATTCCCAGAGCTCGTAGAAAAGCAGAAAGGGGGAAAGAGCTTCAATTCTCGAATTGGAACTCTGCAAGAAAACCGCGCCATGACGAAAGGGGAAGGTGGGCCCAATCGTGGAAGAGGCAAAAGTGAGCATCAGGCAGTACTGGATACCTATCGAATCCTTGAAGACGGAGGAAACTAGTGAAAAAAAAAATCGAAGCAAAAGGCCGTACTCTTAAACGAAATATCCCTGAAACCAAACATCTAGAAATGGCAGTCTTGGTCTGAATGGGGACCGCGCCTGCAGAAGGAGGACAACGGTAAAAACAAGGTGAGAAAGAGACGTCTTATGCAGCAGAAAAGCTCTCCGAACTGTAGAGAGGAGGTGTTCCAAAAGTTTGGAGGAAATCCGAAAAAAGGGGATTACGGAAAGAATAAATAGCAAAATCCGAGGCTAAGAAAGAGGGGGGAAAAGCACAGACCGAGGGAACCACAATCCAACCTTGAATTGTCATAATTAAGACCACTGGATGATCAGGGCCGCAAGGAAGACCTTAGAAACAGGCCGAACGAAGGGGAAGATTGGAAGTTGCGAGCAGTCAGTACCAGGACAAGCACATCGTAAAGTTGGTCCTGTGGGGGAATGATCGCGGTCGTACTTACGGGTCTCCATCTACGCCATCATGAAAGAGAGATGAAAAAGGCCTAGGGGGGGAAAGGCACAATTGAACCAGACTAGGCATCAAATCAGATTGATTTAAGAGGTGAAAGAAAAGGGGAAGAAGGTACGAGGTAGAAGACATCTGAAATAACCAAAAATAGACCCGCTCAGGAAAAGGGGAAAGAGAAAACGACGGGGAAAGGAATAAAACGCGGTAGTGACTCAGGGGGAAAGGGGAGAAAAGCTCTGAGGAAAAAAACTCGCCGACAGGGTCCGTGAAAAGGTAAGAAGGGAAATCATGCGACAAAGCAAGTAATAGACCAACAAAGGAAGTGGGGAAGAGAGGCTACGATAAAACGCCTCATATGGTAGATAAAAGGGACTAGAGCAAGTGAGGACAAAACGGTCGAGAGAGCGGCAAAAGGAAGGAAATTGAAGAGGAAAAGGTTTCAACAGTGGGTAATACGAAAAAACCAGTGATGCACTCTAGACTACTATCTAGATACTCCATGGCGAAAAAAGCCATTCAAGAAGAACTGTTTACTAAAAAAGGAGGAATTTCAGGAACATGAGGGGGCAGGAGGGGACGTCCTTTCAGACCAGTACTCACTCCATACACGCATAAAAACAGGCGAAAGAAAGACGGCCCGCCCCAAAATGGAACGAACCAATATAGCCTGAAAAGGAAAAAGAGGAAGAAATGGGAATAAAATCAAAACCAGTGGCAAAAATGAAAGAAGTAGGAGGGAACGTCGCCAAAGCAACAGCGGAAACATGAGCTCCCCATAGAATACGTAAAGAAAAGGTATAACAAAAGGGCCGCAAAACCGAAGGATATTGCAGAATGTAACTCGGAAAGGCTAACAGAATACACACGTAAAGCGCTACCATGATATTAGCTCATTTCCCAGGCCGGAAAAAGACCGAACGGAAGTCCTTCGGAAAGGGGACATGGTGAGACCAAAAACTCCGATATTATTGTCCACTTTCAAAAATTTCCTTATGACTTCAACTCCGCCCTACCAAAAGGTTCTTCTAAAGGAGAGGGATGCATGGCGAAGAAAGAATAAGAAAAAAAAGATTGGGAGGAGGTCCATAAGGCAAACTGACCAAATCAGCCGAGGATAACGCTAACAACAGGGGCAGGGGGATTGAAACTTTGAAAAAAAGGAGGAAGAGTCGGCTCACGGACGTACTGGTGCCAGGGGAATCAAAGGGGAGACTTAATGGGGGGGGGGGGGGGGGGGGGGGAAAAGATGCTACAAAGCCCGAGGAGAGCAAGATATCAACAAAAGGAGATTGGGAGGGTGATA
>Ga0179591_1357772_pt1 | contig 15913 bp, 16 predicted proteins | sample CZOMad2_1_08_16f_FD_182891 | JGI IMG/M metagenome (GOLD analysis project Ga0179591, IMG submission 182891) | Vadose zone soil fungal communities from Angelo Coast Range Reserve, California, USA - CZOMad2_1_08_16fungal (PacBio error correction) | ecosystem: Environmental > Terrestrial > Soil >...
GAGGATAACCCACCGAAAAACGACACGGAATCGCCTACCTGATCCATGAAAGTTTGTAATGGAAAGGCTGCTGCCTTGAACGTTCAAGACAACGTAGAGAAACAAACGCATCTCGAGACTCAGAGGCGTGACCAAGGCAATTTGGAGAGGTGCCAGGGGTTAATTGACTGTACAGAAGAGGAAACTTCGGCTTCTTGGGAAAGGGGGGGCGTAAAAGGCGAGTTGGCCCGGGAGGGATGTTCAAAAGAATCTCTCCTAGGAAGGGGTCGATCCGTTAAGAAAGGTAGTGATTAAGGAGTCAACTCGCTGGCGACCCGGCTAAAAGTGGGAGGACGGATTTATTTACTGGAAGAAGAAAGGACATCAGCAATCAGGCAAATTGGGAAAAAAAAGGGAGGTTTTCCGCCAAAAACGGGAAGGCCGCCGGAGCATCAACGCGGTGGGAAATCGAAATTCAACTCAATATGCGAACATTAGCGATGCAAGGAGTCGGACGAAAAGAAAAAGACACCTGCTGCGAATAAAGGAGGACGGCCTTATTGAAATACTCAGAAAAGAAAAACCAATGCTGCCAGAGAGGAAGCGGCTTCAACTAGAACCATCTCACCACAACGATATTTTTTGGGACTTGCGCTAGAAGAACGAATTCATACTGACCTATAATCATGGTCAGAGAAGAGAGAGGCAGTTCAAAAAGAAGGCCGTCCCGCCGGATTTACAGCAAAAGGATGATCGTACGTTCCAGCAGCAAGGCACAAATTTTCGGACGAGGGAAAGACCGAGAACCGCGGGGACGGTCGAAGGAAAGTCAGGTGGGAAAGAAGAAACCCAGCCAATTGCAAGGAGACCTGGAGTGACGATGTCAACTGATTAGGAAAAAGAGCGCCTGCGTCAAAAGAAAATGGGTTCAGTTAAGCGAGTGCAAAAAAAACCAGCCCTCGTAATCCCGTACCTTCCATTGTTACCTGTGAGCACCCAAGAGGGACATAGTTCCACGACCGGAAGGAGAAAGAAATCACGGCTAGATCTCCGGAAAACCAGTCCATGCAACTTTGACCGTGAAAACTCGTCCAGGGGAACCCATTACCCAACTCCCCACTTGAAGCGGGAAAAAAAGGACCTCTGATGGAGAGAGAAGAGTCCTGTTATAGGCAATGGGTTAAACGGAAAGGCATCCTCCTTGAATGGAAGAGGAACATGGGAACAGAATTCCCGGGGGGAGAAGGTGCAGCGAGAGGATCAGGTGCGTTTTGGTGCGGGAAGACCTAAAGCGGGGAGAAAAAGAACAGACGGTCGGGCTTCCTTAAAAAAGAACACACTCGAAATCTAGTGCTGAGACCTATCAAGAGTCACGCAACAAAAATGACGATAAAGGGAAGGGGAAGCCTGCGATCATCCCTATAAAAAATTTTCAGCCCAAGAACAGACGGGTTGGATTTCACCGGAAAATGGAAAACATTCACTTGTCATTGAAAGAGGGGTGAACTGGGGGAATAAACTGGAATCTAGGGAGGGACCTGCTTAAAAGGAAAATTCGCGTCCAGGGTGATCAGGCTCTTAAGCAGCATTTCCACAGCAACCGAGGAGAGAGGTAATCTGAAAAACTACGCCTTTTAGCGGCGTCCGCTGCTTGCTGGGGCAAGGATCGAAAGAATGGAGGGGAACCTTTCCATTGGACCCCAAGTGGGGAAGTTCCTCGTGCAAGAGGGGATGAAAAGGGGGCTAAACATTGAAACTCAACGGGACGGTCCACAAAACAGCGGTCGTCCTAGGTTCATTCGGACTTCTTCCGACGCCAGACAGACTAAATGCAACGAGTGCAACCCGCACAAGAAACACAAACCGCAGGGACCGTCAGTACGACGAGGGGAAAAAAAAAACTGGTCTTGGGTGGGGATCGGGGGGATTGTCGGTGTCACCTCGTATAGGATTTATCGGGGGGTAATCATAACTCATGAGCAAATGAAACACAGAAAAGGGTGACAAAAATGTGGGCAGATCAGCCAATATCCCAGTTATTAACGGAGGCCCACTTCATTTGGGAAGATCGACTGAGGAAGGGGAACACCGAGAGATTTGTAACCGCAGTGGACCGGATCTGATAGGAAAAGGCGGAAGCGCAACGGAAAAAAAGTGGGGGTAGACAATTTATTTCGCGGACAGGGGTGTGATAGAAAAAGAATTAGGATAAACACGACAAAAGAAAACTAGTTCGACGTGCCGGCAAATGACTAAAAAAATAGTTTTCCCGCCCCGCGACAACAGGAACACCCTAGGGAAAGCCAGGGACTTATCCTGGTTCTGGTCGATGAGAAAGGGGAAAGAACGAGATAAGTGCAAAAACCAGGTGCCGATCAGGTAGGAGCAAGGAACCAGGTCTACTTGGGGAACCGTCCAGGGAATTAAGTCTTTTGGAACATCTGGCAGAAGGGAAGGGAAGGGCCGACTTAAGAAGATCGTCAGAAACTGGGGCCCTCACATGGGATGGGCGGCAGCCAGGAGCCAGGTCAAAACTAAAAGCTGCCGCACAAATTACACAGGAAAAAGATAGCGAAAGCCATTCCCGAACGAAGAACGGCATTTGGACAATTTTAAAGGGACAGGTGGCTCGACCGTACTAGAACTAAGAAATCTCTCAACTAGCTCAGTCAGGGAAGGCAGGTTCCTTCCGAATGCCTAAATCGCCCACTGCAATAAGTGAATACGGGAAGAAACCACGCGAGAGAAAATTAGATTAGCTTGGATCAATGCACAAAAGGGAGAAGAAGGGACCGGAGCAAAAGCTCGAACCGAAGCCCTCGCCGGGCAGAAAACCAAGAAAAACTCTAGGAGAAACACCCAAACGGAGGAAGGTGAGGGGGGAAAAACTAATGAGAAAGAGGGAGGCACAGGCTAGGTCGAGATTTTGTGTTCACGAAAACCGGACAGACTTAGCCTTCGGGGATAGCAATAAACCCTCCAAGAATATACGGGTATGGGGGAGGAGAGGGACGAGCCTCCTTCCAAAAGGTTACGGATTGAAGAAAAAAAAAAGATCGGAACGTCCTGCAAGAGAGACTGAGGTGCTAAAATAGAAGGGAAAATGCCGTCAGGGAAGCCACGGCTGTGCACCTTACAATTGGAACAAAAACGACAGGACAAAACGGCGGACGAAAGTTGAAAGCTCTAAAATTAAGGTGGAAATGCAGGAAGACGGGGCGGGAAAAAACTTCCAAGGCGGCTCCGACAAGTGTTTGGGGCAAAAGACGCTAATAATTGGAAACGAGCAGGGAAGTGCCGGAAACCCAGCCCGGGCACGTGGCCGTATGGGGAAAAAAGGCAGCAGGAAGGAAGGATTAACCCTCCTCCTGCGGCAGAAAGGACGTGTCAATCTGAAACCAGGAAGGAAAAGTTTGTGGGACTCCTTAGCGAGGGCAAGGAGAAGCTCGCGGGAAAGGAAGTCCAAAGGGGGGAAGGAGGGGGGGTACTCTGGCGCGTGACAACGAAGAAGGTCAGAAGGGATCCTTCCAGGCATCGTGAAAGGGAAAGCCCAGTTTGTCTTTTCTAGACGGATCAATCAGAAGGAGAGGGGGCCCGCGTCCCAAAAAAAGGTGGGGGAAAAAGCGTAAAAATAAAAGAAATCGAGGACAAATGTGAAAATGACGGGACTGAACGTAAAAAAACAAATCCGACATTATGCCTGCCGACAGGGGAGCTCGCTTCGCCAGAAAAAACGTGTAAATCGGAGATGGCGAGAAAAATCACGCCGGGGAGAGGACAAAGGATTGGGGAACAAGTTGGTCAGAAGCTTCGATGCAGACGCGAAGGCTTTCAAATACAGACGACTTGTAGGGAAAAGCCCTTTGCAAGAATCAACTTTAAACCAGGCACCGTTGGGCATCACGTCCTCGACGTATGGGGGGGGACTGGGAGCGGAGGGCGGTGCTCGGTGTTATTGGGGAGGGCGAAGAATCAAAAAAAACTCGAGGAAGGACCAGGAGGTTTTGAGAAGGCGGCCAGGTGAAAGTTGAAATGAAGATAAAGAAAACGAGAAATTTGGGGGGTACAATGTAGTGACGAGGATCGGTCACGAGGGGGGGGAAGGCAATCATGGAAAAACGAACCGAGAAGGAGCGATCGCGTCGTCTGGACCCGATTTCAAGCTCGCCTCGAAGGGGACTTCTGCCGAAGAGACGGGAAAACGGAGACAAGAGCCAACCGAATCATCCAGTCAGAACAGTAAACATAGTTTAAAGGGTAAAACAAGAAAAAAGGCAGGGGTTTTCGGTATGGAAATTAGATATATGATTTGCGTCAAGGCAGGAAAAGATAATCGAAAAAGGGTGGACAGTCCCAGGGTGAACGAAAAAGTCTTAGCAGACGGAGGCAGCCAAACGCTGAGGGAACTAAATCTAGGAAAATTATGAACAAAAGTGCCGTAAAGGAGGATTCTCCTGAAGGAAGGGGAACGGTCCATCTATGGGGGGGGGGGGGGGGGAGGGATTCCAATTATAAGATGGTCTGAAAGCTGGCCAGAAAAAGAAGAGGGCAGAAAGGGGCTCATCACCTCCAATAAGGGTCCCCGCAGTGGCAGGGGGGGGGGCGGCGGTCAGGGTGCCACTGGGGGGGGGGCGACGAAAAAGGACCGGCATTGAAAAATTTTGGGCGAAAGAGCGGGAGCAGGCACTCTTTGCTGCAGTGGCTGGAATGGTCCTGCTCAGGGCCATGAAAGGTACCAATACGGCGGAAAGGGAGGTAATCGTCGCCTTCGAAATTTGGGAAGGAGGGGGGGGGAAAAGGGGTAAAGTGTGGGCCAAAAACTCTCCATCTTCAATAAATGATGGGGAAAAACAAGCTGGGGAAAGCCCTTTAGTCTCCGGTCAACAAATTAATTCCTGGTCAACCTTCATAAGGGAGAAAAGTTGTCGATCTGAGGCGCTATCAAGAAGGAAAAACTGCGGAAGCAAGGGGAGCGGCCTTCTTCAGAGAAGAAAAGCTATCTGCAGCACAGTCTCGGGGGGGCCCAGGCTGCGAAAAACATCCACACGCAAATAAAAAAAAAAAAAAAAAAAAACCAAAGAGAAAACACAGGGGAAAAGGGAGTATTGAGAAATTTGTTTTGAGGGGCGGGGACTGACGCATACGCAGAAGGGGGGACGCGGAATTCGTCATGGAAGGGGAAAGAAAAGAGCCGTCACAAGGGGAGTCAGCAGGGGCGTTGAGAGGGATGAAAACAGAGCATCAGCAAATTTTCTAGTCAAAGAGTTAATCGAAGGGAAGAAGCTCAAGAGAAGAACAGGGGCGGCCCCCAGCAAAGCACTGGGGACAACCTGAGATGCCCGTGTATGAGGGAAAGTCAAGAAAGCAAGGAAAGCCGCGTGGAAAGATCAGTTCTCCCAGGAGGGGTACACACAGCAATAAACCATTGGGCCCAGAGGGAATTGATCCCCCCAGTGTCATTAAATGAAATTAAAAAGAAAGTGCCATGCGAGACTCGACTGCAAAACCCCAGAACCTGGAATTACGTGTCTCGTCAGTCTTCAGTCAGCACCAATGAAACCGAACCCAGTGCAATAGGAAACAGCAAAGATGATGGAGGAGCGCGTGGTGAGAGAAAGAGGATGTAATGAAAAATGGTCAAAGCCTGGATGGAATAGGGACTGGACAACATCAATCATAAAGGGGGGAAGGGGACCGGAGAAGGGGGCCGGTTTCGTGAAGGGGAGGGTGATCCTCAATAATGGAGAAAACCATAAGGAGGCGTCCTTCGCCGGCGGACGCATCCAGCGAATCATGGGGCTCGCATAAGGGGAAAGGGGCGCAGAAAAAAGCATCTTTGTCGAAAACCTCAAAAAGAGAAAATGGATAACTCTAATTAAAGCACGGGAAAAAAACTGCGGGGCAAAGATTTAAAGGAACCGAAAAAATCAAATGGGGGGGAAAGAGGACATAGCAGTTCGAGAAAAAAGTCGGGTCAGCGGAAGGCCCACTGGGTGACCTTTCCACATTGTAAGAGAAAACCATTCTGAGCGTGAAGCGGAAAAGAACTCCAAACACCACAAGTTTTCGGGGGAGGAAACGAAAAAGCGAAAGGGCGTCAAAGTAACGTCACACAAAAGTCGCTGGGGGTCACTCGTGGTAGAGTCTGACCAAGTATTCGAAAAATTGAACTCCACGCATAACATGCGAAAAAAAAAAGCGGTAAAAGGATCGTTACTTCTGAACGCTCCAGTGGAAAAAACTATTCACAGTCAAACCCAACAAAGGAAGGAATGCCTGCGGAAGTAAACGAAGATAGAAAGAACGGGGGGAGGGGTTTTTTACAGCTGGGGTACTCAATTATTGGGGTTCGGACAGTCGTATAGTAGGAAGGATACGAAGCTGAGCGGAATGATCACGAAGGAAAAAAATTGGTGGAACTCCGACGAACCGGCAGAAGGTATCGCAAAGGGAAAGTCACGGGGGGCTGGGGAGAAGGAGGAGGGAAGGCAGCGCTCACCCTCGTATGGGGGGCAAGTAATGGAGGATATTCCATTGAAGAGGGAACCGGAAACGCGACAAAGTGGGAGCATGTCAGCTCCCAAAGGGGTTGGGATATAATAGGCAGAAAATAAGCAGCAAAACCTCAGAGTGCCGGGAAAAGACTGGCATATGGCAGACCAAAAGGGGGAAAGTTATAAAGGGGAAAAAAACCCTGTTCCCTAGGAAGGAGCAGGTTTTTTCGGGGGGAGGGATAAGCTCCGGCCCTAAAAAAACTCATGAGTGGCAAAACGGGAACTAGGGGAAAACGCAAGGGGGCGAAAATTTTACCCTCCCCGAGGGGAAGGAATCAAAAGATTAAAAAGGAAAGTAGTTAGAACGTCACCGAGAGGCAAAACCGGCTGAATCATTTACATTTGATGGAGAGCAAAGTAAGGGCAAAAAGAAACCTATTCCTTCAAAAAAAAAAAACCCGGACAAAGGGAAGACACGAGAAATTTCTCAAAGGACTAAAGGAGCGTAAGGGGAGGGTTCAAATTTCAGGAAGACAGGCGTTGCGCCTATGGGGCGCGAGAAGCGCCCCTCCGTACCGAAAGGATTCAAAAGAAAAGGCGAAATCTCCTATCAGTGGATACGGTGGGACGGAGCCCGATCCAAACGTCATTCTGGACCGGTTCACTCTTTAAAGTCTCTAACTCAAAAGGTAGGGAACAAACAGCAAAAGCAACCGGGACCGCCTCTTGAATCGAGAAGGGCCACCTACGAATACCTCAACAAACGTAGGGGGAGTAGGAAGGAGAAGAAGGGGGGACGGAAGCACTAGCGACAGCGCTTTGAGGGGGGAAGACCCACTTCCGCCGTGCTGTGAGCCGTGAAGCAAAGGGCAGGGTATGAAAGCGAGGAACGGAAAAAGATAAAGATGAGATATACCTGAGGAGGGGAACATTCCCTGAAGTCGATGAAGGGGCCGATCTTCGCAGGCCGTATAAGCTAGACCACGGCGGGGTCCGGAAAGGGGAACTCACCCCTTGGGGGGGTGGGGGGTTCGTCTAAAATGTTCTTAAGGGGTGCGGAGGGCGCTTAGGTGGGGACCGGCGGCCGATAAAAAAAGAATGGTTTTGCCCGAGCACAAGGTCCGAGTTGGTGAAGGAGGGGACCCATCTCGGCCTGCCGCGGGGACATGTGCAACGTTCAAAGGGGAGGGAAGGGAAAAACCCTAACCATCCGCTGAACCGCCAAGAGGGGGAAACAACCGGGGCTAAATGCCGGACAGCGGTTTTCAACGTTCCTTAGGGGGGGGAAAGGCGGAAGGGCGTCAAGAACAGGAGAAAGGGGAAAAGCCGGGAAACGAGGTGTTCACAATGTATATCCCGCGGGTAACGCATAATTATAAGGAAGGCACTCGAATTGAAGAGGCAGACTTTGGAGTATAATAAGTGATACACAAAGGGAACAATTCATCCATGTCCGTAAAGCAAAAAAAAGGACGGTGGGCAAGGGCCGATCAGATTCCGGACTGCGACCGCAATCAGGGGAGACGGGGGGGCCGCCGCAGTAACGCTTTAGCCATACAGAACCGTTGCTCTGCGAAAGTCCAAATTGGGGGGGGAGGGGTGATCGACAAAAGATGTACCTCAAAAAAAAGAGTCGGAGGGGAATTCTGGTGCATCAATCAAGGGGGAAGCATCATCATAGACGAAAGAACTCTAGAAGATGTCAACAACTCACCTTTTTAGCACAAGGGGCGGCCGAAGGGGGAAATCACGATTTTTTCCTGCAGGATTTGATTGGAGAAAGTGTATGAATGGCGGACGAGAATTCCATGAACCGAGCCTAAAAGGTGTGTTGGGCGGTAGTGGATTTCGTCCTACCTGGCATCGGCAAAAAACGGAAAGCAGTTTGGGTGGTAATTGGGAACTACAGGAATTTTCAGGGACGGGCAGAAAGAAAGACGTTACGGCGAGGAGTTCTGGGAAACGCACTCTCGCACTCAGAAAAGGTGGAAATCGGCAAACATTATACCCCGGCAACATCGTCAAGATCAGCGAAGAAAGAGGACAAACATTAACCTGAAAAAGAGGCCGCCTGGGGAATCTTACACCTCAGGAAGAGGGGGGGGGTCGATAGGGTTTAGCAGGGATGAGAGTCGCGCGCCAGTCAGTCGGAAAACATCATCGTCCAATTTGGGAAGGGAACCGGGGAAAGATCGTGGTCGCTAAAAGATCTGAGAGGAGCGGCGTAAGACCGCGTCTGGAAATTTCGCTCTATTTGGGCCCACGAAAAAAAAAAGAACACTACAAACACACGCCCGGGGACCGAGCCAAGCGAGTAGTTTCCCTGGGACGATTCCATGAAAAAGGCAAAAATGGTTAAAGGTCACGACCAACTACGGAAGCACCAACGCTTCCAAACAGCCAGCGAGAAGAACACAAACGCTCAAGTCCCAAATCAAAAAGAGGGCGGGGCGGACGGGGCATGGTTAACGGGAGGACCTGAGATTCCTGCATTTTAGATTTTCTGAGGAGGAGAGGCCGGGATGTATTTAGTCATTAATATCGAGGAGAAAATAAGGAAATCTCTCAACGACGGGGGGAAGGGGTGAAGCAGAAGGCAACAGAGGGATGCCCTTCTCTAAAGGGGATGGGGGAATAGGACTTCTCAAAGGAAATATAGTCCATCAGTGGGAACATGAGGGGGCGGGGGGAAGTAGAAAAAGTGATCGTCGCACTTCCCCTCGGGGAAAAACGAAAGTCACCTGCTAAATCAGGAACGGGGGGGGCGCGAGTATCGTACGAGCAAAGTGAACCGGCTGCTCCTGGGACGGCCTTCTGAAAGAGCACTGCGATCCTGCCGGACCGTCTCGTCCCCATGATGAGAAGGGAGGTCTAACCATAGCGACGAAAAACACAACATGAGGGGGAGGGTGTGAGTCAATACTTCATGAGAGGCAGAGAGAGCCAGCTCATATCTCAAAAAAAAGAAAGCTCCTCCGGGCTCAGCAGCCGGTTTACGGGTGAAAAGAGGTATTTCATCGATCAATGTTCGAGTCAAGGGGGCAGGAAATCAGGAACACTCAGGTGAGCACTGCGGGGGGGAGGCCCGCCACGCAGGTGTGGTCCCCTGGCTCCTATTGAAGATGGCACTTGCTTCGGAGGACTCAAACACCAAATCAATAAAAAAAAAATTCGAGCAGGGGCGTCTGGTTCCCCAATCAAAAAAAATCCAGTAACTAGAAAGGGACCCACCATCAGTGGATAAAGCACAGGACATCAAAATGCGAAGAAGGAGGGGGGTAAAAAGACCCAGGAACTTTACTTATCGGAGTACAGTCCAGGTGGGACCCAGGGCCCACCTTGCATGAAAAGGCGACGGAAAGAGAAGCTAAGCAGGACGGCGATCGTGGGAAAGGGAAAACATGGAGAAAAGCCTTGGCATGGAATACGGACGGAAAAAAATCATTCAGAATGGCAGGGGGACCGGCAGTCGGGATCGTTGGTAGTGGAAAACGGCGTGGGGTCCGAACTAAGAGAAAAGTGCAGCTCTTCGGGCAATCGAAAAAACATCTAAGCTGAAGAGGCTGTCAGTCTCCATCAACAAGGAAGACTGGGGTTAAAACGGCGCAGACCGCATCCGGAAACCGCACTAATGCCCCTCTAAGAAGAACTAAACAGATCTACCCTTTGTTGGGGCGGTGCAAAAAGTAAAGCACGAAGCTTCATATTGGGGTTACGGTGGGGACATTGAATAAAAAGGTGCAAAGCTCTATCGGGCTCGGGCTCGGAAGGGGGGCTCTTTAACGCAGTTGCCACAATTTTGGAAAAGGTTCGAGCGTGAAAAGCAAGGGACAAAAAAACAGGGGAATCGCGTGCTGTTCGTCTTGAACGTCACGCGAAAGCCCATTGCAGTCCCGGGGGACAGGGGTCACCCCAGCTGGCGCACAGTGACGATGCGGAGGTAGTCGAAAGTGAAAAAAGAACAACATAGACTCCATCAAAAAAAAAAGGAGTTCTCATTCGGACGTCTGGAAACCAGGGACTAAAGGGCCGAGTCCAAGCCACAGAAGAGCAAGAAAAATCAGCGACGCGGGAAGAACGCGGAAGTCCATTTGTTTGACAGAGGTGGATTTCTCAAGGACGACAAGTCTAAATGATTCTCGGGAAAGTAAAAAATGCCTCCGGGAAACAGAAAATCGGTAAACGGGGTCCGGAAGAAGCCGGGAAGGTAGACAACGTGGAGAAGGTCAGCAGTACAACTGCTGGAGCGCCGACAAACCAATGTCGTCAGGCCCTCACAACCAGCGTAGGATGGGGAAAGCATTACAGGATATGGGTAGGCCTTGCGGAAACCAAAAAGGAAAAAAAGGGCAGATGTGAGACAAAAATGGGACTGGGGGACGGTACGGCGATTAAATGAAAAAAAAAACCAAATCTGGCACTTCTAACTGCCCGGAACACGAGGGAGGAATCCTCTGTGGGTCACCGCCAGGGACAGGGAGAGAAAATGACCAATCGCATCGGGTAATTAAAGGCCGGTTCTCTCGATGCTAAACCGTGACCTTAAGAGAGTGGACAAAAAACCAGCTGTTCAACATCCGGTAGTGGGGAAAAGAAGGCCGGAAGGGGGGGAATCCGAGACGTTCAGAGTCCTTGCAAAGAAAAACGGAAGAAGAGAGGGGGCCCACTGGCAAAGCCTGCACGAAGGGGACCAGTGAGGAAACGCCAAAGGGAATGGTCCCAACTACCCTCGCAGGCAAGACGTTTCAAAAGAAAAACCATTCAAAGGTTTCTGCCCTACTGGGGTTGCAGTTTACAAAGGGACAAGTGGGCTGCGCGGAATTTAGAATGAAGGCAAAAATCCCTCTGAAAGGAAGTAATGTGCCCGCCGAAGGTCAATTCGACAAATCCTCCCCCAACCACCACAAAAACCCCCCCGAGCATGGTCTGAAAAAAAAACCAAAAACTAAAAAAAAAAAAGAGAAAAAATAGATCGAAAACAAACAGGCCCGGATCGAAAGCAACCCGTAAGCTTCTGCCGGGCTTAAACGAAAAAAAAAGACAAAAAGTCAGGGTATGGGAAGAAAAAGAGACCCTACCTCGTACTCCTCCCGACGAAAATCTCACCAAACAAAGGGGGAAAGAGAGGAAGCGGGGCGGCGATGCCGAGTCTAGGGGCGAATTGGGTGGGGTCGGCAAGGGCTTGGCATCGTGAAGCCACGGTCCCAAGAGGACAGGTGAGGAGAGAGCGGGGGGGAAAAAACACGTTAACAAAGGCGTAAGGGGAAAAAAAGTGTCGGAACTTAAAGCAAAGAAGAATGGATGCGAAATTCGAACATCCGACGAAACAGGCTGGAAAAAGCATTGGAAACGCCCCACCCGTAGAGAGACGAAACAGTGTGTTAATTACGTGGAAACGTCGTTTAAGGAAGAGGGGGGGGTCGTTTTGACCGCTGCTACGGGGAGAAGAACTCGGTACAAACTATTAAAGACCGAAGTGCGAGCGGAGGGAACGTCTACTCTCATCGAACGAAGTCCCGGGGGAAAGATTTCCCCAAAAGGACGGAAGACGGCTTCCTTCTTCCCCCTACACGAAAGACAGCCGGGGGCTGGTTGAAAAAGACCGGCCCCTTCTCTTAAAGAGGTTTGCAAAAAGGAAGGAGAGTCCGGAAGGAGAAAAAACGAAGCCCAGTAGAATTGACACCAACGTTGGGTGACTGTCCCAGCGCGGGGTACACTATATTAGAGGACTTGCGCAATCGGGATGGCATGATTTTGGGAGGGAGCATGCTAATATATACAAAACGGGGCCAGAAAAAGACATTTGACCATTAAAAGAGGGACCGTAGAGAAAAAAGTTGAAGGATTCCGGAACTGCTGCCAGCCCGAAGAGGGTGAGGGAAACCGAATAAAGCGCAAGCTGAAAACAGCCAGAGTTTCCTCTGAGAAAGAAAACAGTGGTGGACGGATAATCAGTGGGAAGAGAGACACGGAGGTCACCATTCGTCTGCAGTACGTGAATGAATCGACGGGGCAGGGTTCACAAAGTAATAGAACGAAGGTCTAAACAAAGATTGCAGAAAAAGCACCTAGGACAAAACCTCGTGTTTCATCTCGTCAATGACTTAGAGGTAAAAATCTAGTCGGGAAGGGAAAGAAAGTCCGGGGGGGAGGGCTTGCGTGGAGAAAAATTGAAAAAATCCGAAGGTGTGGCATGTCGGCCATTGCAGGAGTGGCAAGGGAAAGACTGTCAGACGGGGGGGCAACAAGAGCGGAGGTTTTTGAGAATGTCGAAGCGGGCCGCGTGAGGCATCAAGAAACGAAGCAGAAAAGGCGTCTTGGAAAAAAAAGGACGAAAACGCCTCAAGAAAAGGTGAAAAATGTCCCGGGGGAAAAGCCATGAAGCCGGGGTCGGGCGGCCCGATCGCGAAGAATAATGACAGTCTTCCCCAGGACCCAGCTTTACATCTTCAGTCCATGTTGGGGACAAAAGCAAAAAGAACGGTTTGTTCCTTTCACTTGGAGAGGGGGGCATAGAGCGCAACGCTGAGGAAAAAAATCGCAACAGGTGTTGGAGAAGAACGGCCAGCAAAAACAGCTGGCGCGGGGGGGAGGGCTGCAGGGAGAGAAAGAATTCGGGAAGGACAAGCTAGTGCGGACCCCAAGCGGAAAGAAAAGGAAATCAAGCGAAGAAGTTCACCTGAGACATCAGAGGAAAGGAGGGGGTTCAAGTCAGATTCCAAAGGCGACAGGACAAAATGTAACAATCTAAGACCCATCTTCTGATCCCCGCCAGAGAACTCTCTACATCAGGGCGGTTAAAAGGACGGAGGGGGGGCGTACGGAAAAATGGGGGAAAAGACGGGGACAAGAGGAAGGCAGTTCTGTTGTTTGCAAACTAGCGGCCGGAATTATTCTCAGGATACGGTAAAATCTCCAAGGGGGCGAGAGGGTCAAAAAACAGCAAGGGAAGTTACCTGGGGAAGTAAGGCTTGTGTTGTCCCTCAGGGCTGGGCAAGACAGGAGCGAACGGATGTTGAGTCGGGGGGGACTGGTGCCGAATCACGGGCATCGGAACAGAGCAGGGAAAAAGACGTGGCTGCCGAAACCCTGAGGAAAAGGGAAAACTTCCAAACTGTTTAAGTCTGTCCACCGCGAGAAGAGCGGAGGGAGTAAAAGAAAAAAAAATGAAATTCGACGATACAACGAAGGAACACGGAAGAAAAAAAAATTGTTCAAAAAAACATGCCGAAAATAAATGAAAAGCGGAAGTGATTCTCTGAACAAAATTCCGTCTTCATCAGGGACAAAAAAAATCTCTAGAAAAACAACTGTATTAAGGATGGGGGGCGGGCGGCTGAAGCGTCGCAAGGAGGGCCAGAGGAGATGGTACAAAAACAAAAGGCTTCGCCATGAGGAGTAAAAGAAGGAATGTTGCTTCAACAAGGTACTCGGGGGGGTCGTCATGACGAAGGAAATGGGCGATCAAACTAGATGCAGCAGAAGGAACACAGGCAGCCACCGGGGAGCGGCCCCCATGCAAAACCGGGGGGTAAACGGCCCCGGAAGGAGGGACGAAAAAAGCAGAAGGAAAGTCCAATCCCCTCTAGAAGGGGGGACAGCGAGGGACAACCGCCCCGTAAATCCGGGGACTTAAAGAACGACCAAAAGGAATGCAGTAGGATCAAGAAAGAAGACATCCAGGCCCTCGCTCGTGAAGGAAAAAATCCCAGAAAGGACCTCGTAAACCGTGCACCCAGGGCCGCCGCCCCCCTTGGTCAAGGCGAGGGTAAGCTGAGAGGATAAAAGGGTTTCTCCTATTATGTTATTGGGGTGGGAAAAAACTTTAGGAAAACCTGCTTTTCACTGGAAGCGACTGGAAAAAATCAATGAACGGTTAGGGGACCGGCGGAGGGGAAAAGGGTTTCCTTGTTGGCGTGAAAGACGTATAGGTCTCACTCAAAACGGTCGCGTCCTTCTCCTCCTAGAAAGCCGAAAAATCGGTGTCGCATGCTAAATGTCAGAAGACACAGGGAAGAAGGGGAGTTTTGCCTTCGCGCGAAAAGGGGGGGGAGATACTTATCCAGACAGCACCCCTTTGGTTTCGTGAAAGATTTGAAAAACAAGAAAAAGTCAGGGTTAACAGGGGTAGACTGTCACTAGAGCGTTCGGACGGAAAGAGGGGGTGCAGGAAAAGAACAGGCTCTTGAATAGGCAGTTCCAAAAGTTTCAAGAAAGCGTTCACCCCAGAACGACGCTGAAAGGAAGGAACTCAGTTATTTCGTTCTGACCTCAACGACCCCGTCTCCCTGGTTCCCCTTGACATTGGGGGCACCAACGGAAGGAGGCGAAAGAGGAAGAGCGAACAGGTGAAACAATTGCACTGCAAGGGTCACCGGCATGCTCCCAAAAAAGCGGGTAGAAGCGAGTTCGGCGGACCGGACTGAAAAGAAAAGGACCAATCAAACCTAATGCACGATTTCCCGCACAACAGCGGAAAAAACCGACGGCGAAAGTAGGCCGAAATGATGAAAAAAAAAAAATTGGTGGGGGGAGAAAGGGGGGAGTGGAAAGTGCCGACAGAAGATATTAGGATGATGAAGAGGAAGGTCATGAATCCGAACATCAAACTAGGGGGGAAAAGACGGGGGCGTTCGGAAGTATCCAATGGTGGAATTACCCGACTAAGCACGGATGGCGACGAGAAGCCGGGAAGCATGCACTCACCTTTACGGAGGTGGGAAAGCCGTACGTGAATCAGGCTAGCCCTGGGGAAAAACTGGAGACAACAAAAGAACCCGATTTTCAGAAAAAAGGGACTTGCGGGGCCCGTGGTGTGATAAAGGAAAAAGAGCACACACAAGGAGGAAGGCCTTACGTGCCGGCCTGCATCAAGGAAAAACTCATTAGGGGAACGCCCCACCTACTGAACCAAAATCGTTTCAAGGATCCGGCCTCCTGGGGAGGGCCGGTTCGCCTCCCCCCTCAAAAAAACGCCATCAGAAAAAACGCTTGGGGGCACTCAAGGCAGTACCTAACGAGAACGTGGGTCGCAGGCACCGAATGAAGGGTGCACAGAAGAACGGGAGGCCGGCGATGGGGGCAACGGCCCGTCGTCACTCCGGACATAAAAAATCAGGGAAAAAGGAGTCAGACGAATCCGAGAGGTCAAAACAAAAAAACACCAAACATGAAAAAATGATGTCCAACCGAACCAGAAGCCAAATTGTAGCAAGAACGAAGTTGGTGAGCAATTGTCAGGGACACCTTGGCTCGACGTAAGGGCTCGCGAAAGAAGACACCGCATCCGACGAGAGTTCCCTCCGGAGAGACCGAAGCAGCGCGGGTAGGTTAGAGAAAGCGAGACGAAAAAATCTGATGGACACGGGAAGCGGAAAAACTTCAAGGGAGAAGCCTGACGTGACCATCAAAGGGGGAGACGAAAGATAAGAGGACGCGCT
>Ga0179591_1172081_pt1 | contig 15912 bp, 21 predicted proteins | sample CZOMad2_1_08_16f_FD_182891 | JGI IMG/M metagenome (GOLD analysis project Ga0179591, IMG submission 182891) | Vadose zone soil fungal communities from Angelo Coast Range Reserve, California, USA - CZOMad2_1_08_16fungal (PacBio error correction) | ecosystem: Environmental > Terrestrial > Soil >...
GTTCAGGAAGTAGTGATCACAGGAACTAACGCTTGTGTTTTGATTGAGGGATCGTTCTGTGGGGAAAACAGCAACCGACGAAGAGAGACTGCTGGCTTTGGGCGACGGGGAGTAAACCCGCTGATGTTCTCCGCCGCAGCGAGATTCCGGAACCGTAAATCCAAAAGGTCTTCAAAGGAAAGCAGAGTCACCGACCCCAGAGGGGGGGGCGAATAACCTCGGCACTATTCGGATGACACCAAAAAGACCGAGACCGCCAGAAAGTGGCGATACCCTTCTTGGACGCCGGTAGGGCGTCCTCCACCCTTTAGGGAAAGAAACAAAGGAAATACTTGGACCTTGAATACTAAGCAGCAAGCACAGGCCAAGCGAAAAATTACAGGACAACGGAAAAATCCCGAACGCCTGGAGAGCCCTCTACCTCACGAGCGGGAGCTAATGAGATAGAACGTCTACTGTCTGCCAAAAGGCAGGGGACCTGAATCTGTCGATCCTTCTACGGAAAGAAGTCTCACCCTATCCACGGGCCGTCGGAAAGGCAGCAAGCGGCTGCTCGCTCTTACTCCTCAAAAATCCCGCATCCGGCAAGGAAAGACGAAAGGGGGACTCACTTCACTAATCAAGGGAATTATGTGGCTAAAGGAGAGAGAGTGAAGATGTTCTTTAAAAAGAAGGCAATTAAGAGCTGGCCGTTCAGTTCAGAACCCCCGTCTACCAGGTGAGAAAGCCAGAAAGCGCGCCCTGCAAGGCAGAGAGAAGAATGGGGGGAGGATTCCGCAGAACTCTATAAAAAAAGACTCGGAGCAAGACCTCAGGCAAAGGGAACAAACAAACAGCAGCCGTGCTCATTCGAAAGACGGTGAAAAGGAAAGGCCACGTACGGCGGGACGATGTCGCGGAGACTACGGAGGAGACGATGGTAGAAGACGGGGACACCGCTGGCACGAACCCCAGCGCCATTCAACTAGGCCGGAGGGGGGGGACTCAAGTAAAGAAACGACAGAAGGAGTAAAAGCGCCCCGTCCAGAGTTGCCACGAAAGGGAAGCCAGAGAACCGTAAATTTTCCTCAAATTAACCCGCGCTAAGGGCACGCCAGCTTAAAACGAGAGGAATGGAAAAAAAAAAAAGCAAACGATGGACCAAAGGGGGGAAGGGGAGGACAACCGACGCCGGTCTATCTAGGGTCGGCCGTACGGGAAAGAACACAGGGAAGGGGAAACTGAAAACTCAGGGAAGGCGCCACGGGAGGAACCTTTGGTACGGCTGTGCAGGCAAGAGGTAAAACTCCGCCCGGCAGGGGGACAATGTAGTCAGGAGAGATGGAAAAAACTCCCGGGCGAAGGAGAGCACTGTGAGGGCGAAGAAGAGAAGAGGGGAGTTCCCGGGGTAAAAAAAGTATCGGGAAAAACACCCTCGCCTAATCCGGCTGGGGGGGGGGGAAAACAAGGGGAAGAGAGTTGTGGGAGGGGGAAGGGGATGGGAGATTCTGAGGGGAGAAAGGGGGGGTGGGAGAATGAAGGATAGGGGGAAGGGGAGAGGGAAGAGATGTAAGTCAAGGGGGACGGGGGAGGGGGGGAAAGGATGCGAGAGAGGAAGGGGGGGAAGAGTGACTGTGGAGGTGGGAACAGGGAAAAAAGAGAGAAGTTAGAATGTGGGGCGAAGCTGGTAAAGGGGGTTAGTACGGTAGGGGGAAATAGTAATGGGGAGAAGAGAGGGATGCACGGGGAGAGAGGATGGGAATAAAGATTGGTAGGGGGGAGGGGGGGGGAGAGCTCGAAGGGTGGTGAAAAATAGGGTAAAAGGGGGAGAGAGAGTGAGATGGAGATGGTGAGAAGATGGGAGGATGGAGTGGGGTATAGTATGGAAGTGGAACCAGGATGGAGAGCAGAAAAGATAGAGAGGTAAGCCAGGTGGTAGGTGGGGAGGTATTAGGTGCGGTGGAGAGAAGAGGGTAGTGAGGGGGGTGAGGATGGCGACAAGGAGGAGGATGAAAGCGGCGGGAAGGGGGCACATGGAAAAAGCGGAAGGGGGGAGGAAGCGGGAAGGGGAGTGAGAGGGGGGGGGGTGAGTGACGAGAAACGGGGGAGGAAAAGGTAGGGGAGGAGAAAAGTAAGGGACAGGGGTAGGAGGTGGAGATGAAGAAAGATATTAAATAAGGGAAGGGAGAAGAACTATGAGTTGCGAAGAGAATGGGGGAGGAAGAGGGGGGCATAAAGTCAACAGTGGCGGGATGGGGGAAGGGGGCGAGAGGGGATCCGATGGTGAACGAAGGTAATGGGAAGGGGGGAGAAAAGAGAGGAAAGAGGAGGAAGAAAGGAGGGGAAAAGACGAGAGGGAGGGGAAAAAGTGGGGAAGGAGGCGGTGGGAAGAGGGTGGGGGAAGGGAAGGCAGAAGGAGAGGGGGAGCAAGGGGGGGTAGTGGGATGTGTGAGGGAGGGGGGAGTGTGAAGAGTAGGGGGGATGTGGGGACGGGGAAGTTCATTGGAAGACGACATGAGGGAGTAGGAAGTGGAAGTGCGCGGAGAGGGGGAGGAGAGGGGGTGGGGGAGATGGGGAGGAGGGGGAGAAGACAATGGGGGATAGGCGATGAGGGGAGGGGGGGAAAAGGGGGAGAGGGATGAAATGAAGGAACGAGAGGGGAGTATAGGGGGATATGCTGGGTGGGGGGGGTTGGGTAATGGGAGACGTAATTAGAGGATTGAGCGGAGAGGGAGAGATTTGGGGTAGGGAGAGAAGGAGATGGGAGGGGGGGCGGAAGGAAGAAAGGGAAATGAGGGAAGGGGTGAGGTAGGCAAGAAGGGAGCGGAAGTTGAGCCAGGAGAAAGGAAGGTCGATAGAAGGTTAGAGCAGGGAGAGCTTAGCAAGGAGGAAGGGATGGGTAGGGAAGGGGGGAGACGGAAAAGAGTAGGGAGGGGAAGGAGTGAAGGAGAAGGGGGTGGGTGGGGTGAAGGTTAGGGAGAGTGAAGAGTGCGGGGGAGAGGAAAAATTAGCGGAAAATACAAAAAAAGAAAAAGTGGAGCGGAGGTATAGATGGTTAAGGGAAGAGAAGGGGGGGGGATGACAACGAAAAGGGAGATCAGAAGGGAAATGAGGATAGGGAGGAGTAAGAGAGTGAAATAAGGAGACGGGGATTAAAGGGGGGAAAGACTGGAGAGCCAAGGGGGGGGAGACGAGGGAAAGAAGTGGCGAAGAGTGGAGATCGGGAGCTTTGGGAAGCAATCGAGAGATCACGAGGATTGAGTAAGGGGGGGGTAACAGGGGTGGTGGAAGAGAAGGGGAGTAGGGGGAGGAAAAGGAGCGGGGGGGGGCGTGGAATGAGGGGGGAATGCACGGTAAGGAAAGGTGGTGGGGGCAGGTCGCGGGTTTCGGGAGGCCGAGGGCAATGGAAGTGAGTGGTATCGGCGGTACCAAACGACTCAAACTTAACAGTTTGGAAAGAGGGTGGGGGGGTCGGAAGCATTAAAGGGGGCGCACATCCGGGAAATTGGTAGACAGGGGAACTGAAAAGTAAAACCGGCGAAGTCTGAGATGTGGCTAGTTGGAGACACGCGAAGGTGAAAACCACGAGAATAAGGAGGGAAAGGAAGCTCAAACAACAAACGGTCGGACCTCGGCAAAGCTCTCCGCGAAAGGGTCGGAAAAAGAAAAAGAGCCCTCACAAGGCCCTGGCGTCTTGAGCGCGGGGACCGCAAAAAAACGAGTCAGTACGTGACACGGGGCAGGGGGAGGATCAGGCCGACGGGCGAACTCACCAGAGTATGACAATACCATATGTTCGGTCGAAGCGACGCTCGCGAGAAAAGAAGACTCGAAAAAGCCTGGTCGGGAAGCGAAGAAAAAAATTTGACGCGGACCCGAGGCGCGGAAGGAGGGGTTCCAAAGAAAGGAAACAATAAGAAAAAGCGGGCTATAAAATCGCTTAGCTCGGCCGGGCGCGATGGAACCCAGGGGGGAACCACCGCCGAAAAAGCAGAATTGTCGCCGGCAGGGCCAGTTACGGGCCCGACCCGTGAACCGCTGAAATTCCGGCAAGCGCTAATGGGCTCACGGGAAGATGACTTTGACCCGAAGACGCCTGCATTCCGGAGAAAAAGGGGGGTGATGCCGGCTGGGCAGAGAAGGATTCCGACTTGGCGAACGCGACAACAAGACGGTACATAGAAAATGAAAGGTGCGCCTGACCGGTCTACCTAGGGCAACGGGTAGAGGGGCAATGCAATAGTCGGGCTCAGGAGGGAAAGATGCACGAAACCAAAAGGAAAAAGGGATCAAGAAAAAGGATCACATCGAGAAAAAAAGGCGTAGAAAACCGGCAAGCACTTCAAAGTAGGGATTTGAAGAAGACGTCAGAACTCGAAGAAGACTTTTCCAAAGTTAGGCGCAGGCTTCAAGTGGCGAAAAACGACGACACCCAGATCTCAGTCCCAAGAGGCGAACCGGAAAGGAAACTACAGTAAGCGCGAGGTGAGGGATCGACCAAAGATCCGCAAAAAAGTACTTTAAATCCGCAGTCGTCACAGTCGAGCGGGCCAAAACGCTTTCAAAAGGAATTAGGCCACGAAGGAGGTAGAAATAGAAGCCGGAAAGAGCGAAGGGCAGCGCGAAGGCCGCCTCTCCTGGAAGGCGGCCAGCGAAACGACCAAAAGCAACCGGACGGGCTCGACAGCAACCTATACGAAGGAAAGCAACCAGCAGGGGGAATAAGGGGCTGCGGGGAGTAAAAGAACAAATGGAACCAGCTGAAAGAATCAAAAACACCACGGAGGAGTGGGTAAAGAGATGACGCGGGATTGGGGAACTCAAAAAAAAGGAAGGAAAGGCGAGCCAGGAAAAGCAGACCTGTGTGGCACGGAGGTAGGGGTGTTGAAGGAACGGGCGCCGGGGGGGAGCGCGTGTTCGCTGCCGGAAAGGGCCGCGAAAACCGAGAGAACGGGACGCTCCTCCGTCGAGTGAAAGCTAGAGCGGAGAGCCATCAGCACGGAAGGAGGACGGCCGAATCGGACTGGGGGGGTTGGGGGAGCGACGTTATAGCTCGTTCACCAAAAAGAGGAAAGAAGGGGCTAACCCCAGTGAATCGCGCGTGACAGTCCTAAGCAATAACCGCCCGGGAGAAAGAAGGTGTAGTACGTATCGCCCTCGGAGGTCAGAGATAAAAAAGCCTTCCGGTGCGACCCTCTTGGGTCGAAATGGCCTGCGCCTAAGACGTTGCGGGGAGAAAAAGAAAGCGAGAGGAGCAAGAGGCTTGCCTGTAGAAACACGTCCTTGGGCTGCAAAACCGGTCCGCATTGGAAAAACGGCAATTGCGGGGATTGGGCGCCCCGTACCTGAAGAGGGGGCCGGGGGAGGAACGATTCGGCAGTCGTTACGTGGCCGCATAGGGGAAGACCGGAAAGCGGGGAAAATCGGGGGAGACAGAAGGGGGGTGTGTGTGGAAAGACAACGGTGGTCGCCACGTCAGGCGAAAGCTGACGTCAGGCCACAAACCCCGACTCTGAATGCCAAATTTAAGACCCACTTCGGCGTCCACCAGAAACCTCGCTCATAAGCAGGGGAACCGGTCGGCATCAACCCGGCGAATCTCATCATTGTGGAAATTGGGGGGCACCTGGGCTGCCCGGGGTTCGAGCTCATCTAGTAACCTCGTCGAGAACGAGAGGAGAGCATGGCGCAAGGCCCCCTCGATCGAGATCTGGAATAAAAAAACACATAAGTTGTGCAAAAAAAAGCATATCCACAGTTCGGTCTTCTCAGGAAAAAAAAGGGAGCCGGGAACAGCTCGGCCGTTTTCCTCGGCCATGCCCGCTCGGGGGAGACGAAGACGTAAAAGCCGCCGAGGTCTGCCGTACCTGTCGACGAGAAGAATAAAAACCAAGAAAAGCGAAAAGCCAATGGATGTCGAAGGCGTGAGGGTCCAGAAAATCGCGCTAAAGCAAAGCAGGACGATCGATGAAAACGACAGAAGGTTGGGGGGTGGGAGAAGACGGTGGACTGCCCGGTAGGTTGAGCCAAGACCGGTCCACATGAAGAAGCACGGGTTTTGGGAAGGTGAGGGCACCGATCGGGGCTCGCCAGCCATCACCCGGCTGAAGGCGACGAGGACCACAGCGCGAAAAACTACTCGAGGGGGAGGTGAATACGAGCCGGCAAAAACTGCAACTTTCATACCAACCCCAGAATAAACTCGGCCGCACCCAGAAACACGGGAGCAAGGTAGCGGGCTTAACGAGGGTGGGAAAGGCTAGAATCCACGGCGTAACTTCACAGCTTAGCTAACGGAGAGGGGCAAAAAGGAAAACAAAGCTTCGACCAAAAGTAGGGATGCTTGGCTAAAAAACACAGAACTTCCAAAGGTTCGATCCGGTGCATAACTCCAGGGGGGAAAACGTGGAGTGAGGACGAATAAACAGCCCTCTAGAAAACCGGCCGAAGGAGAGGTCGACAACGACCAGGGGGGACCGGAGAGGGGTCACAGGAGAGAGCAGCTCAAAGGGGAGGAAAAAAAACGCCCGGGGGAAGGAAAAAGACCAGGGGCGACCGGAGGCGACCGTAGTGGCCGCGGCGGGCGGCGCCGTACGCCGTTTACGGAGGGAGGTCCGAAAAAAAAAATGATTGCCAAAGATAGGCAAATGATGGCTCGCCGATCAACTGCCAAAAGCCGGAGCACCGAGGCGGGGCGACCGGGGAGCCTGGGCCGGGGAAAGGCCAAGGGAAGGCGGCGGGGCTGGTGTCCACGGGGCCCGTCGTTGATTCAGTTCGGAGGTCAGAGGGAAATCTCGCCAGAGTCCTAAAAAGCGGGAAAACCGCAGTTCTGAAAAAAGGAGGCGATGGCGGAAAAGCTAAATGTCATGTTCTCAAACAGGAAATCCGAAATCAGAAAATTAAAAATTCCATCTCGCGGTAGGGCCCACCCTCTGTCCCGTAGCTTTACTATTCACAACCTAGATGGGAGTCCTTTCTTCGGGTTGGGGGGGGGAACAAGGTCCAAAAACCTCTCTAACTCCGTCTCGGGGTGTCTGGTGAGCTGGCAGGGAAAAAACTCGAGAACCAGTAAAAAAAAAAAAAAAGTGGTCCTGTGTAGACTAGGGGGATCTCCTCGACCGGCGAGTAAAAAAGGATACCGGGCGAAAGGGCCGGGAGAGGTCGATGGCCACCGGATTGGGAAAAAAATTGAGTCGCCTCAAAAGAAGGCGTCGGCTACTCCCGGGGGGGGGGGGGGGGGAAAAAAACCGAAAGGGGAAGACACCGGTCGTTCGAAAAAAAAAGGGAGTGGTGTCATCTCATAAAGAAGAGGTTGGAAAAATCCTAAGGAGGCGGGCCGAGTCTCGGCGTCGGGCGAAAAAAAGAAAAAGACTATGCTAGGCGGAAAATTAAACGGCAACCACCGCAGGGTCGCGAAGCGAAGGAAAAAGAAAGGTTGAAGCGACGGCGAGGGCCACACAGGCCAGGCTCTCTTGCACAGTGCATCCCACCAAAGAAACGGATCATACAAAGAGAGAAAGAGAGAAGCTTGCCTGCAATAACTGGAGCGCTGCGCCGCGAAACGCCGCGAGAACACAGAGTAAGGTGGAAAACGGAGGATTTAAACCAAAAAAAGAGGCCCGCCCTCAAGCCGCGAGTAGAACGTACGCCCAAACACGCGGAAGAGGAGGACGACATCGCAACATCGGAGATTAAAAAGAAAAAAAAAGCCTCCCAGGTGGCTGCAAAAGTGGGCGCGAAAGAAACAAACACGATCGAGCGGAAAGGAGGCGACGATGGCGCCGCATAAATCGGAAAGAGGGGGGAACATAACGAAAAACCCTCCCGATAAAAGCGAAAAAAAAAGTACTAACGGTGAATATAAAAAAAAACTAGACACGGAAACGGCCAAGGTTTGAGGGACGGGCAGGTCCTCTCGCCCGCCAGCTCAAACAGGGACCACCGATGAAACGGAGCGCGCCGGTCTGCTAAGCATGAACCTCAACCACGCGAAACCACGAAGTCACCGCGCGACAGACGACAGGTCGAATCAACGTCAACGCTCGCCGACAGAAAAAGGGCCTGTGCCGCAGGAGATCGCGGGGCGTGCTGGAATGGCAAGTCGGCGCTGGCCGTTCAGCGCATAAGACACCGACCAAGGTGGGAGATACCCATCAGAAAAAGCCAAGACACAGCGGAGCCGGAGACATGACTGGGGCGCCATCGTAAGAACTAGAAAAAACAACTCAGACGAAAAGGGCGGAAACCCAGCCGGGTAGAGGCCGGATACGGTCGCAAACGTCCGCGGGCCGCCCGTGAGGGGAAAGTCAGCAGAGGGTGGACTCGGGCGACCACCGATGAAAAAATCCGGCAAAACGGACGAGCGCGGGCTCCCGCGCCGCCACGCCGGCGGATGCCGCCCCCCACACCGGAAAACCTGTACCGAAAAAGAAAGCGCGGGCAAAAGACGAGTTCGACATGAACGACATAAACAGGAGTTTGCAGGAAAAAAATCACGGCGATCGAGGAGCCGGGGGAGGAAACGAACAGGGGCGTACCAATGTAAGCTGAGGGGGAAGAAGATAAAGGGTGGGGACCGGCGGTGCAGGAGCGCGTAGCCACTCAACACCAAACGTGGGGTGGGAAGTTGAGTTCGCCTAAGATTGAAAAAACCTCAGAAAAGAGAATCAAAAAGGGTGAAGAGTCGCAACTCAAAAACGACAAGGGGGAGGTGGGGACAAAGGACCGCCCACGAAAAGAAGACTACCGGGCTTCGCTGTGGCTGGGGAAAAAGTTCAAAAATGGGTATCATGGAAAGGGGGGGGGACGCCACAAGCGATCGCCGAGCCCGGTGGCGAATAGATGGCGTCAAATGCGCGGTTTGAAACTGAAACGCCAACTCAAAAAGGGCAAACGAATGGTAAAAGAAGAAGAAACAGGGAGGACATCAAACGGGCAAGTTCAAAACATTATTCCGATTACAGGGGGTGCAGAAAACTTCGAGGAGGAAAAGCCACGGACGAACGACCCAAAATTCCCGCACTAAATCAAACGAGAAGCCAAAACATCAAGAGCAACGGAGGGCTCGGAGGACCGCCCGGGAAGCCGCAGCGCTCAATTTAGAACATGCGGAAACCTTCTCAGTGACACGACGAAGCTGGGCGGAAGCGGTAACACCCCCTGCGCTCCAAAGGACAGGGCAGAGGTACACCCAAAGGGCGGAAAAGACTTCAGTAGAAGCTCTACAGAGACACAAGAAAAACAACTGGAGGGAACTCAGCGCAAACGTCTGTGACGAAAAAAAATATGGCGCGGATCGAAAACTAGCGAAAACTGCACCCGAGCCTAACCTCAGCGAGAACGACATCGCACACGAAAGACCAGGGAAAACCCGAAAGCAGTGAAAAAGAGCAGAAGAAAGCAGGTGACGGTGCACCTACCGTGGGAACACGCGGAGTGGAGAAAGCCTCACTAAAGGGGCTCAAAAACAGCGACGCGAAAAATGAGGTACCATACATAAAAAGGCCCAGGAAGGGGGCCGCTGGAAAAAGAGCTCTTATTGGGACTGGCTGGGGGAAAGAAAAAACAAAAATCGTCAAACCCCCAGACCTTCCGCCTGGCCGGTTCCTAAGCAGGCACGGCGAAAACAGGGAACGAAACTAAAAGATGGGAAGAACAACAAGGTCTCGACAAAGGGAGTAAAGGCAGAGGGGGACGAACGCGTATCATGTAAATCGGAGAAAGGCCCATGAAAACCAGGAAGTCACGCTCGATACGTGAAAGGGCGAAGACGGTGCGACTTACTACGCCGGGACGGGTCCAAAGTCTTAGGGGAAAAATTCTATAGGGAGGAAAAGAACAAGGAGTGAATAGGCATCGCCTCGAAACGGGCGACGCCGTAAAAAAATAAAGAGAGGACCAAAGGTCGAGGAAAAAGGAACGTCCGCGCGCTGTGGAAAAGATATCCCAACAGTCGTCCGTCCGGTGGACGAGATCGCCAAGGCACTTTCCCAACCCTAGGCCCGCGCGCCCCATCGAATGGGCGTTGGCTGACTAGCGAACATACGCGAGGGCGGCTCTGTCAGGACTCCGCTTACTTTCTGACAGGGAGGCGGCCCGAAAGAACCGCCGCGCACCCGGAGCAATCGGGGTCAAAGAAAAAAGTTCAAAAACACAAAGAACGTGCCATCCATGGGCATTGCTGAAGCCGCGGCGCGTCACTTACACGCGGAGGGGGGAAAATTGGGGCGCGAATCGCTCAACCCACAACACGGAGGGGAAAGAGGCCGAGAGGGGGCGAGCAATCACGGTGGACAAGGCAGGACGAAACCAGACGACCCAATAAAAGTAGGATGTAACTTCGGGTTCGGGTCGCAAATAAACTCTTAGAAGGGGGCATGCGTGTCTCTTCAGAACTGAACGCCACACAGGCCGATACCTCCGCGAGACGTTTGCAAAAGTCCGCCGTCGCGGGCCAAAGTCGATGAGACGAATCATTCGCAGGGCGGCGCGGAAAAGGGGGTCATTGGCGATCCGCGATTGGCGACGGAAAAAAGGAGAGGATAAGACCGCAACGGACCTTCAGAGCTCACAGAGGCTAAAAAAAATCTCTTAGAGACAGTCGGAAAACGGGCTCGAGAGGCGGGGTCACGGCCAGAAAAGATCGAGAATAAATCGTTTGGGAATAGGCAGCTTATAATTGGTCTTAAAAAGTAGTAGAGACCGGAGAAGACTCGGAGCGTGAAAGGCAGGTGAAAACAGGAAAACAGTGGGTTGGTTGGGGGGGGTGTGGGGGTGGGGGTGGTGGGGGTGGGGGTGGGGGTGTGGGTTGGGGGTTGGTTGGGGTGGGGGGTGGGGTTTGGTGGGTTGGGGGGGGTTTTGTGGTGGGGGGTTTTGGTGTGTGGTTTGTGGGGAGGTTGTGGGGGGAGGACGTGAGAGCTCGCGTCAGCATTATACAAATGTGCGTAGAAAGAAGCGTGAGCCAAGAAAGGCCGCACATCAAAGAGACCTAATGACGGTTCGACGTTGCCGGCATAGGTCCAAGGGCCAATTGTCATGGAGGAGAAAATGGTCGAAGGGTCCGCACAGCCAGAAGGCATAGGAAAAAAACGGACAAAAAAAAAACACCTCATGAAGGAAATAGCTCATCCTTTCAGACTTCGTAAAGCCTCCTGTGACCGAGCCACGGGCCAATCCATCGATGCAGTACAGGCCCACCTGCCCGGGGCCGGATCACACAAAAGGGTAGGAGGTGTCCAATGGTGCAACAAAACGGCAAGGGAAGACGCCGCAGAGGGGAAAAGCGTGAAAGGCGAAAGAGTGCAGCGTAAAAAAGCGCCGGCCATCGAGCGCGCCCGTCAGGTCAGCGTCACTTTTGCAAAAGCACCGGACGAAGGCCAAGCCTGCGGGAGGGGGAAAGAGCTCGTCGGCAACTGCAAGAGTTGCGCTGAAAACGCATCGGGCAGGGTGGTCCTCAAGAAAAAAGGAAACGGGCACAAGGCCGAGGCAACCGGTCAAAAACTAAGCTGTAGTCCTAAGCAAAGGAATGAATAAGCGAGTCAAGGCCCGCCGGTGGACATGAGTGGTCAAAGCAAGGTCATAATCACCGAGCTAGCGAGGCCGAGAGGAAAATACGGAGGGGGTTATTTCGTGTGCGGAAAAGGTTGTTCAGACCGTAAAAAACTTTCCTACGACGCGTAGGCGACGAGGAGGAGTGAAAACGACACGGGTTTTGAAGGGAAGCTAAATGAGCAAAACAAACCATTCGCCCGGCAAGAAAAACGAACCAGCAAGGAAGAAAAAGTCAAAAGTCGCTGAGATGCCTCCACCAGCTACACGGAAATGGCTACAACCAACATTCTCCGCTGCGACCCCAGAACACGGAAAGGTAAAGGGAAGGACTATGTGATACAGGGGAGCCAGTGACAAAACGCCTGGACCATAAACTGATCTTAATCTACGGCAAGCGACGCGTGAGTAAGAAACAGGGCGCCCGGGCTGGGGGCTACGCATACTTCAAAAGGGGGGGGTTAGTCGGCGCTCAGAGGGTTCTCAGGGTCAACTGGGGACGTGCGTTCGTCCACTCCGATCGGAGCCAAAGTCAGAGGAGAGCAATTCGAAAAACCAAGTCAAAGAAAATAGTTGATCGTTCATAAAACGCCTCGACGAATCTGGAAATCCGAGGAGGTTTTCAGTAAAAAGTACCAGGTTTGGATAGCTCGGATACATTCTGTTCCGCGTAACTTCTAAAGCCTAGGAAACTGGCGAGAAGGAGGCCCCTCCTGATCTATTAAAGGGAACAAATTCGACGTGAAACAGCGGGGTAGGCAAGAACCGAGCAGCAGAAAAGTGAAGAACTCAGCCCGGGAAAAAAAAACCTCAATTACGAAAGAAAAAAAAAAAGAAAACGGCGGAAAGGAGCACCGATGGGTCCTGGTGACGCAACGGGGTCGGTCGGTGAGAGACAGGAAATGTCTGGAAGTAGCGGCCAGGATCAAGCCTGGCTCTCAAAAAAAACCCTAGTCCGTCTCAGGAAGAAAGGTGGTTGGAATGAAAAGGGGGATTCCGAAGAGACGGAAGCGCCGACGGAGGACGCGGCACCGACTCGTAGGACACTCGCGGGTGCCCAAAAAGGGTGAAAAGACTTTCAGAGACGAATCCAAAGAGGGAGGAAAAAAAAACGGAGAATGTAGGGGGGTTGTAGAGAATCATCATCATCTAAAGCGAACCGCCTAAAAAAGGTTGGCAAAAAATGAGAGGATCGGGCTAACGGGAGCCTCTAGTGAAACAAATGAACCCGCCTGTGGGGGCATGCCGGTGTAAACGAGGGTCAAGAACCAGAGGGAACGGCGTAGGTCGCACAGGATTATAAAAAAAAAAGCGAACGGATTTCATTTCCCTGCCGTGAGGCAAGAGGAAATAGTCGCCTCGTCACGTAGAGCGTAAAGGCAAATCCCGGGGAGATCCACTATCTCCTGTGCAGCACGGGGGGCGGGAAGGTAGGGTCAGCAGCAAGAGGCAGGGGGAGTGAATCCCGTAGAGGTTAGGAATGGAAGGAAGAGGAGATTCGCCTCACCGCGGGAAGCACAACTCGCGATAGTCAGGTCGACCAAAACAAGGGGGCACCGGAAGGAACAGACGGGGCGCGTAGTCGAAAAGTGCCACAAAAAGCAGAAAGACCAGTACGAAATTGGTGAAGACCATCAGAGGGAGGAATTTCAAAAACAAAAAGGAGGAGAAAGGACCGCCCGAGAAAAGTACCAAACGCGCTTGCGGCATGCGGGTGCCCGGCACTCACCGCGCGACACGCGCGTGGCTGAAAGTCGAAAGCGCGTTTAGACACTCATAATTACCTCCAGGAAAAAAAAAGAGGGAGGGACTAAGAGCTAATTCCCTCCACCACGATTTAGACGAACAGGAAAAGGTGGACTCTTACTATTCCACACCGAAAAACGAGTTGCCGAATCCCCATGCTAATGGGGGGGGACCCTCTCCGAGGCTGTCAAAACCACCCTGGATGAAAGAAGGTCTAAATGAAAGCTCGAGTCTAATCGACGACACCGTTAAAAAAAATCATCCAAACTTAAATGCCCACCTCAAGCCGCTTTATCACCAAAACGATCAGTAACTTAAGGGGTGCTAAAAAGCTTTAAAAACACAGGGACCCTTAGCACCGTACGGGGGAACGAGTTAACAATCTTCAAACTAGAAGCCAGAGAACTCCAACATAACTTAGGAAGATCGGGGGGCTCTCTGGGGGGGAAGGTATCAAAACCAAAGCAACGCCCCCCTCGCCGACTCGCGAGGACAAGGGCAATAGACATGGCAAAGAAGAGTTGGACAGTCCAAAAAGACGGCGTTCGGCGGCCGGCATTAACGGACTTGGCCGGTGCCCCTTTCAGCTAAAAGTGAGAGTCAAAACTAGCGAAATGGCATGCAATACCTCTTGAGCGCCGATTATACCTAAGCCTCTACTCTCCCGTAACCGTTTAAATCAAAAAAGGTAACACAGGAAAATAAACCCTAATCGGGTGCTCTTCCAGAGCAGCATGTGGAACAAAATCGGCGCCAGGGGGCGGGGGAGCGAGACCTGCCAGTCTTTCTCAGCGAAACGGAAACTCGCACCAAGGCCGAAAAACACACTATCTCGGATGACTAACCAAACACGACGCGACGAGATGGACTCAAGCCTTGAACAAGGAAACTTCAAAAAGAGACGACAAAGGCCCAGGAGCCCAAAAATCTCGCGACGAAGATCAATGGCAGAGGAACGATCCGAATACCTTCAGACTGGTCAGACGAAATAGAGAGGACTATGAATAGACGTTAGGAGTAAAAAGCACGTTAAAATTGGAGCGCTAGAGTCGCCGAAAAAACGGACGTTGGGGGGCCGGGAAGACAATCCCGGCAAAGGCAATGGGGGTGGGAAGAAGGCGCTAAAAAGCGCTTGGCAAAAAATAGACAAACGGACGCATTCGCTCAGATGGGAGAGCGCATCCTCGAAAAGGCGGTTGAACAAGGGGGGCTACACATAATCCAAAACATAGAGAATCCCTACGTTTTTTGCAGGCTGTTCGTGGGAGTGCGGGGAGGACTTTTTGGGAGGACTGTCACGGTCAAGGGGGCTCGTATGGAAAAGAATCGTCGGAACCAGTGGTTGCGAGCGCGCAGAGAACGTAAAAGCAGGGTCGGAACCAGCGATACAGCCGGCGGTGCATCACCAGTCCCTAAACTGCCTGATGTGACGCGGGGACCCTAAGAATCGGAAAAAGCAGGGGAAGCAAAAAAAGAGGACGAGAACAAACCGCATCGGGTCGACCTCGAGGGAAAAAGATCAGCTCCGGGGGGGAGTGCGAAGAGTAAACCTCACTCTTCAACCTCTATGACGATCGACTTTATGGAAGAGCGGGTGTCCTCGCAGGTGGGTTCTTTTCGAAACTGCTAGCGAGGAACCGGGGCCAGGGGCGCGGTATACCAACCTAAGAACAAAGAGCGCCGGGGAAGAACACCTAAGCTGTTCTCGAGAAAATAGATCAAAAACCAATCGCGAGAGAGACGACCGAAAATGGGAACTCGTAGAGACAAAACCGTGACCGGACACCAAACTGGCGCAAACGAGGGGAAAACGCGCAAATCAACGTCGCAAGAAAAGATGACTCGGAGCAGCGGAATTCAAAGCGCGGATTGAAAACACCAGACAAAAGGCCGACACAGCAAATATTTCGGAAAAGTAGCCGGGGGTGCAACAGACCCAGTGTTAAATAAAGGATTCGATAGGGAGAAAGCTATGAACCGAAAGGCGTTGGCATTTAAAGAGCGCATCAAAAAATCAGGAGCAGAGTGGGGGGCCGCGCTGGAAATAAAAAATGGGGGCGAGAACTGCCGAACGCACATCGGAAAAGAAAAAAAAAGAACTGCACCGGACTTCACCTAAGACACCAGGTAGGAAGGGCAGTAAAATCGTCATGAAGGGTAGGGCTCCAGCAAAGCGTCAAACAAGCAATAAAAGAGGAAAAAAGAGGGGCTAAAGATCATTGCCAAGGAAGGGGGGAAATCATGAAAAGGCAGCAATCAGCCGCGTGTGGAATTGAAGGAAGAAAAGACTAATTGGGCTACTTGTGAAAAAACGTTCAAAAAATTCGGAAGCATCTTAAAAATCTAACATACATAGAGGTCGGAAACACCTCGTATTTCTGAATATACAAGTCACGGAAAAACCGTGAACAGAATCTCTTCACATAGTGCTCAGCTTAACCTCGCTCAGACGGGTCGAGATCCGCAATCCCTCCGGGGGCAGACGGAGTCCACGATGAGAAGAAAACAATCCGCTTGGCCGAGAGCCCGCGAGGGTGCTCTGCCCGTGGTGGGAAAAAAAAAGCGATATAGAACATGGCGCGGAAAGTCGCGTGTAACGGCCGTAGAAACGGTCTAGGAATGGGGACAGCGAAGGAGAAC
>Ga0179591_1175964_pt1 | contig 15912 bp, 20 predicted proteins | sample CZOMad2_1_08_16f_FD_182891 | JGI IMG/M metagenome (GOLD analysis project Ga0179591, IMG submission 182891) | Vadose zone soil fungal communities from Angelo Coast Range Reserve, California, USA - CZOMad2_1_08_16fungal (PacBio error correction) | ecosystem: Environmental > Terrestrial > Soil >...
TACTGCTTCTTTACGTGGAGGGGTCTTCTATAGGTCGTACACGGTAGGAATCCTTGCAGCTTATGGGCCTCTCTGGAGACCAAAGGTGGGGCGTTGATTTTAGTTCCCCCTTTACCCTCAACATAATAGAGGGGGCTGCTTTTTGTAGAGACTCGTGGGGGGAAAAAGAAAAGGCGGAAAATAAACACACCCAAATAAAAAGGGTGACCTACACCTCAAAGGAAGAGAGTCCATAGGTAATGACGAGGGGGCACTTTTGGGAAAAGAGGGGGGGCGTTGCACCGTCGACCTAGGGGGAAAGCAGGACGACCCCTCCCTCCCAGGAAAAGCGCGCAAACTTACACGCGAAGAGTCATGTTCAAGAAACTTGGAATGCCTGGAGCCTTCAGGACTTCTGAAGGTGGCTTGACGAAGGGGGGGCTTCCTGTCATACCTTCATGAAACATGAGGAAAAATGTACTCTCAGGGAAGCGTACGACGGCGCAAAAAAATATTGGAAGAGGCACTCAGAAAGAGAAAACAAAACGGGGTTTGATTGTCTTTAGCGGAGTGTCGGGAGGAGGGGAAATCGTGTGCTGCCGGAAGGATGCCTGATCGTACACTATGCCTGTAACGGCAGGGGGAAAACGTAGGGGTAGCTTAAAAGTAAGTTAGTCCGAGGTACGCCTTTTTTCGGGAGGGAATCGGGTGGCATCCAGTTGGAGTTAAAGGGCAAAGACCACCGTGATAGCACTGCCCAGTAAACCCACTGCCTAACAGAAATAGGGATAATTTGAAAACAAGGCAACCATAAGAAGCTAATTCCGCAACGGGCAGATGACAAAGGAAGGAAGGGACCACGAACGTTCTCCGAGGAAACTCATAAGGGTGCTTTCTCAGAAAAAAGGGTGAGAATCAAAAAGTCATATTCGACGCCTCCTGTTCACAAACCAGTAGCTAAACCTGAAGAAAAGGAAGGCTTTGAAGTCCGCACCTTCCAAGCAAAGCAGGAAGGTGCCTGCAGTAGAAGGAGGTATCATATAAGGAGAAAACAAACAAAACAAAATGTAACGGGAGGACGAGGGGTGAGTGCTACTGCCGTAACGTATAACGGTGCCGGTTATGTCAGTGGGGCTATCTTTCTCTTACATGTTCAGGAGCAGGGGTCCTGTTAGCGGGAGCGTGAGATTGCGCGGCGGGGGAAGAGTTCTCTTGTAACTCTCGGGAGCTGACTAATCAGGCTGTCTGAGAAGGCGTCCAGAGGGGCCGTTTGGGGGGGGGTCAGGCCCGTGCCCGGCGGTGCCCCGGGCTACGCTGAAAGGGTCGCAAGGAGCCCCTAGTATGCACTTGTTGTTTGGCCATTGGTGAGAAGGCTATCAACGCAAGTGGCGTGTGCCGTCGGGACCCTGTCGGCAGGGTTGGGCCGTTCGACCGTGAAGGGGGGCTAAAAGGGTAGTGGCGGCGTTGAGAATGGTGAAAGGAAAGTCGAGGGATGACTCTGTGTTGGAATGGGGAGCGGACTGACCACAAAGTCTGGTGCATGCATCAGCGGAAGGTAGGAAGGTGTGATGAACAGGGGACCGAAAAGACCAGTTCTATACGTTCGATTAGCTACAAGAAGAAAAAGTCATAGTCCGGGGGGCAAACTGTGAGTTAGGGGGAACGAAGGGTCAAGGTAATCTTGAACGGGAGGCCAAGGGAGAAACGCACGAACCAGACGACAAAAAGGGGGTCACGGTCCCCTAATGCGTGGCGGGAGGAGCTCTTAGGGAAGAACGGTTCCCTTGTGGGTCCAGCATCTTAGGAGTTCTGTCACATCCATTACCGCAAGTTTCAGGGAGAGGGGGGGAGGAAGGGAAACTCGCTAAATACTCGAAACCGAAAAAGGAGAGAAAAAAATCTCCCGGAAAGGGCGTCCTTTTAATATAGTACCTTCTACTTTTGGAAAACGAGGAAAAAGACCCGTCGTGAAAAGGAAAAGAGGACTCAGAGTGTAACGAGCCTGGGGCGCGATGGGCCGGCACACCCTGGAAGAGAATGAAAGACAAGAAGAAAAAAACTAAACAAAAATATAGGATCAGACAACACGGAAAGGGGAAAAAAATCAAATGAAGGGGGAACGTCAGGAGTGACTCTTTCGTTGCTGAAATAGGGGTGTCGAAATTATATCCTTACCCACCAAGTAGACGTCAGAAATGTGACTAGCCAGCAAGCTTCAAGAGAGGACGGAATCCGTTAAGACCGGTCCAACGCCAGAGAAAGAAGGGAGCAGGAAGGACCTCCGGACTGAAGGTGGGTGGGAGGACGGCGTTCTTGGGTTTTGTCTGGGAAAAAGCGGGGGACAACCACAAGGGGACGGAGAAAAAAGGAAGCAGCACATCAAGAAAAGGGGGAAAACAGTCCAAAAATGACGAAAGCAGCTCGCATAGGCTCCTCTTCCTATTTGAGAGGGGAGACATAGGTATAATTCACCATCAAGGGAGACGCAAAGGGGAAGGATCCCATGGCAAGCTATATAACATCTGCGTGATGCCCGTGGACGACATGAAAAGTATGAGGTCCATCTCCAGTGGTGGGGGGGAAGGACAACATCTTATACAAGCATATCGTAGCTAGTGGGGGATGAATTTCCTCCAGGATACCCTCAGGAGGGAAGATAAAAAAACATCACTCTTCCGGGACATAAGGAGGGAAAACACTCACCCGATGAGATGAGATAGGCACAGCTCATTGATCTCGGCAATTAATGGGGGTAATTTTCGAGAAACCGTCAAGAAAAAATGAGGGGAAAGACTAAGCGAGCAACTTTGAGGGGAGCTGCTCACATAACGTAATCTCGGGGGAACACAAAGGGGAAGGGGGAAGAAAACGCGACTCAAGAAATCATCGATACACAACAGGAAAAAGGCAAGGGTTGTGACGCGTCAAGACAGAAATAACGAACAAGATGTAGTCAAGAAATATGTTGCGGGAAAACGCAGGAAGGGAACTTTGACTACGAAGCGGAGGCCGGGGGGGGGGGGGAAAGTTACGCATCGCCGGCGCAAGGGGATACATAGTCTTGGCGCAGCAAAATATGACGAGCGGACAGCAGCACCAGAAAAGGGTCCAGGAAAAGAAAAGAACAGAGTTGTAAACGCCAATAGAAAGAAAAAAAGGACCTTCGATAGTTCCCTTGTCGAACGATTTGCCCGATCTCCGAGAGCAAAGCGCTATTCTATGGTGACCTCTAGGCAGAACCTATATTACGGAAAAAGGGAAGTGGGGAAACGGGGGCAAAAAAAGGAAAAGTGAGATCATAGGGGAAGAGAAAGAGGTCCTCAGAAAACCAGAAGTCCCTACCGCCTGAGGGAGCGACAGGGAGAAAAAAAGGGCGAAGAAAAATGGGACGCGACTGGGAAGACCTGCAAAGGGGAAAAAGCTGAACTCTTGCCCGAAATTGAGTTAGAAGAGACGTACATCACCTAAAAAGGGTCAAGAAAGAAAAATAAATCCGAAAAAGCTGGTCCAAAAATAGTCGCGAGCGATCAGAAGGATAGGCACGATCTCTCGGAGGGGTTGAGGGGGTCAGATCTGGTTGGTGAGGGGAGAAGAGCCGAGGGAAGTCGAGGAAAGATCCGCTTGTGAAACGCGAACTGGACCTTTGAGAGAAAAGGTGGAGGGGAAATGCCTCCAAGTAATGCCGTCAGAGGATCGCTCATCGAGAATGAAGAGGTATCAAATGAAAAAAGCTAGTGGGAAGACAAAAGGGAAGGATTTACGGTGACACGGGCGATCAATCACCTGTCTGAAACGAGGAAGATAGTAACCAAATCAAAGAAACTTCCCCGTGGGGAGGGCACCGCAACCCACAAAGCAAAAAACACAAAGCCACCCAAAACACACAAAAAACACAAGACAACAAACAAACAAAAAAAACCCACAACAAAAAAACACAAACAAAAAGAAAAAAAGAAAACAAAAAAAGAAAAAAAAAAAAAAACGGAGAAGACCCACACAAACAGCGAAGAAGAAAAAAAAAAAAATTAAAAAGCGGAAAAAACCAAACACATAAACCCCCCCGGTAGACACGACGGGTGCAAATGCACAATTTTTCGGAAAGTCCACCTCAGCAGCCTTGTGAAGATCAACTAGGCGAATCGCTTGTACGCCCTGTATGTGTCCCGTTTCTTTCTTCTCACTCAATTTTGGTGGCTAGCCTGTGTTCTCGCTCCCAAAAGGGAGGGCTGTCACAAGGGAGGAAGTTTGACGGGGAATGGGTTCGAGATTAAACGGTGGGAGTTTTGACGTCTCATCTAATGCCCGAAAGATTATTGTTTCTTTTAGGAACGCGACATAAAAGGCACAGAAACGTGCGAGAAGTCACAGTGGATGACAATCCCACAGGCCCAGAATCAAAAGCAATTCTGCTGGTGAGGCCAAAAAAAGGACAGGAAGAGCGCGAAAAGTACTCAACTTCGACCTTTAGAATGAGGTTGCAAAAGTGGCGTAGGATTCCATTACAGCTCGTAGGGAAATGGAAAAAGCGAAGCTAGGTCTACTCATCAAGATGAGCAGTAAAATACGACCTGCATAGACAAAAGGTGAATGGGGGAAAGAGCAAGACTTATGGGAGGGACCAATATGATTGGCGGGACTGGCTTTTGGGGGTGCCCACGCGGAAAATCAGGTAATGATCGTCAATTGCCAGCAGCGAAGGGGATCTAACGACAAGGGGGGAAAGGCGCTCAACAAGCATCTAAGGCGAACCACCGGATCTCGAAGAGATGAGGCAGGAGGGGCCGCCGTTAGCTGACAGAGAAGGATGGGGAAAATATCCCATATAAGAGAAGCCTCTTATTTCTTTAAGCCACAGAAGTGAGGGTGACGGGGGGTCTTTGGCTCCAAAAGAAGGTCTGCAGGAAAAAGGAACTGACACTTAAGAATTAATCGTGTGAAGTCGGCAAGGGCAGAAAAATTTTATAGAACGCGTGCAAAAAAGTCGATGAGGGAAAGGTTCAACCGCACTGACAGTTATCCAGAGGAAACCAGAGGATCTTAGACTAAAAAAAAAGCTGCCCTCGAGGTGGGGGCAGATGGGGAAGGGGGAGTAAAACTCTCGCCAGCGCTTATTGGGTGGCACAGAAAAAGGTGCTAACAAAAGGAAGAAAATATCAATCAGAACAGCCGAGACGACTCAGTAAGTAAAGAAAGGTGGGCGATACCCCGATGAGGGAGATTAGCCGACGTGACCAAGATCGTAGGTACACTTCAGCAGGTCCATACAATGACCTCTGCATCCATCTTGGGAAAAGAAAGATCCACGTCGAAATATTTACAAATAAGCGGGGGGGGGTGGCATAAGACAGTCAGAAGACTCGGCTGTGGAGGTTGTCGCGGGTATCTGGGGGACGGGACGAGGCTATCGATGCCCCCGAAAGAGAAAAAAAAAACATGTTATGCGCACTGGACCGGGTGCGGGGGGAAGTCGCTCGCAACCGCTTCAAAGAAGAAAACCTAGCTCGTTAGGACTTTGAAACTGAGAGACGCAGGGGCGGAGTTCGCTCCAACCAGCTTTTTATGCTTTCATGGCAGGGAGATGTCTAAGCCGAGATTGCTGGGGCCCTACCCCCGAAGGTGACACACTAAAAGTAACATATATCTTAGGAACAATGTCCACTCAGCATAATATAAACAATACGAGAAAGGTCCATGGCTTGTTGTTGTTCGGGGGTGTTCTAAATAGATTACAAAATGCAAACACAGTAGGCAGGCCTTCCTAGAGAAATCGGGTCCGGTCTTAAGGTTTGCGCTCCTAGGGGGGGGTCGCTACGAGAATAACTGAGATCACTCGATAACGAAGCGTGGTAGAATCAAAACCCTGGAGATTTTCATGAGAAAAGAAAGAGCTAGGGTTCTTTTAGGGGGGGTATTTTTTAGTACAGAGGGTTCCAACACAAGGTGGCGTACTGGGAAGAAAACCAGCAGACGATGGTGAAGCCACGGGGGGGAGCATTAAGAGTAGTCAAAACATCTTGGAAGAATGGCATCTGAATAAATTCTGAGTCTTTCGCAAGTTCAGCCCGGGGGAAAATGTATTCTCAGGGCAGTGCGTTAAAGTCAGTCAAAGTCGTTTAAGGAAGGGGGAAACGTGTCGTATATGACAAGAGGGGACGCAACTCACACTCAGATATTCCACGAATTGGGAGCGGTGAGCGAAAGGGTCTCATGGGGATCAACCCTAAATAGGGGGCTTCAAATTAAGAACGAAACCGGAACCAATAAATGTGGTGGGATTAAGAAAGCAGGTCGGGTGCGTAAGAAAGGGGGGATAAGGCTCAAAAAGCGATGAGATTCGATTGATAGCGCATAACGGTCATCATGGACGAAAAACTCTATCGGGGGGAGGGAAAGGAAGTTTCTGTGGAGGGAGTCGTATGTCTTGGTTCGACTGTCGGCTAGTAAGAAAAGCATTCTGCAACGACGGACGAAAACAGCAGGATCTTGCCAACAGAAAGTGCTGCAGACAGAGGTCCCTGAAGAACCTCTCTAGCGAATTCGTTCTCAGGGATACAAGATCGGCATATCTCTTGGAAGGAGGAGCAGTGCAATGAAGGTGGGCTGGAGGTTAGGTCGGCAAAAAGAGAAAATTCAGAAGGTCATGCGGAAAGAGGAGCTGAAGTTTCAAGCAAGACTGCACAGCAAAATACTCTTGAAAAGGTTAAAGAGAAACTTTTTTATTGTCCGGACCCTGTAAATCTCTCCCACCCTTAGGGAGTGCAAACAAAAAAACTCAAAAAATGGATGTTCGTTTCTGGTATTCAATCGGAGCATAAAAAAAATAAACGGGTGTTAGAGTGCCATTCGTGATGGGCTGTGGTTTTACTCTTGGGGCGTCACATCCCATGGTTACCAGTCCGAGCGCCCGAGAAGGGAAAGACTGTGGGGGGGGGATCGCGGGCTTGGGTGATCAGTTTCGTGGAGAACAGTCATGGATCGGCCAAGTGTACCAGAAAGGCGGGGGAAAGAAAGACATTAGGAGCGTGCGAAAGAGGAACTGAAAACGTCACCAGAAGTTTAGAAAATAATTCAACCCCCCGTAACCACAATGTTCCTCCCACGTGCCAGCGCAAAGAACGCCTGCTAGAAGAGACAAAAAAATCTTAGGAAGAATCAGGAAATAATCGTCTGGTGATCCCGGAAAAGAACGGAACTCATAACAAAAAAACCGAGTTTCCGAATCTAGCTCCGGAACTGCTCGCAGAAAATATTTGTGGGGGGGAGAAAGTACATCTAACGCTGTGAGGGGTGGGCTTATTCGCAAAAAAAAGTTGGGATGGGGTCTCAGAAAAACGAAACCTCAATAAAGGTCTTACTCTTTCATCGATAAGTAATAGCCACGTCTCAAGCTTCAAATTCTGAGGGGAAGTACGTTCCCGACGGTCGGGAAGGCCAACGCAGGGGGGGCTGTATGCCAGTCCGGTTATCTGGGGTGTTAGGTAGGGCTCACTTGACGAAGAAGAATGATGACTCTACGGGGGGAATACTTGGGGCTTATAATAACGTAAAAAAGAGGCTTAGTTCCCGGGTATCTTCTACGATACTTTAAAAAGTCGAAGGGGAAAAACAGAAATCGTTCTAAAGAGTCTAGGTCAAGCCGAAGCAATGAAAAGGATAAGTTCAGATGGTCAGGGAAAGTACTTAATCTCTTGATTCGAAAATTCTCGTGGGCACGAAAAAGACTCTTAGAATGTTAAGGGCGGCCCATACCCATATTAAGGATCGACACGGGAAAAATGACAGGAGGATACGTTGCAACTGTTGGAATGAAGGAAAACGCAAATCAATGCTTTCCTTGAAAGAAACCAGGGGCGTCTAAATCTGTTCGTCTGTGAGGGCAGGGCCCGAACACATGAAAGCGAAATGATCCCAGGCGTGAGTCTCTCTGAAAGGGAGAGGAGGCGGAGCACTCGTCAGATTGGGTTAGGGACGTGACTTCAAGTCGGTCGAAGGAGTTGGTATGACACAGGAGATAGCTAAGAATCTTCGAGGTGATGGAAAAACACTTGGGAGGGCACATGTTGGTGTGTGGGGGGCTGGGCTCTATCAGAATAACCGGGAGGAGGGAGGTAGAATTGATCTGGGTGACTGTTCAATCTCTGGTGAGAGGGGAGTGGGGGGGGGGGAAGATATGAAGGGGGGCAGAGAACTATATGTGGCAGGAATGAGTGAGCCACGGAGGGAACTCAAAAAAAATCTCTTCTGGGAGGGAGAAGGGGTGGGTGAACAACACATCAAAGTCGGATGAAACCTAGTGCATTGCTAAAGGGAAGTTCAGCAGATTATGCAAAATCTGTAGGATCTAAACGACCGCGCTGGTATAGAAGGCTGGGTATTTGCTCTTTAGTCAAGCAGAATTCATCTGGGGGCCATCAGGGGCTCGGCTTCGTATTTCTTCTGGGTTTGACAGTCAGTCAGATGATGGAGTGATTCGTCACAAGGTATGGGAGAGAAGGTGGGTAACATCGAAGGAAGAAGGCCACAAAAAAGACCTAAGACAAAAATCACTCTATTACGGTGCAGTCCTTCGAGTGGGGGAACACTTAGAAATGGGGGATGTTGGACCTTTCGGAAAGGGCGAGCGGCAAGAAGGGAATCGGAGTTCGCAAATTAGGACTGGGAGAGCATCGGAGGGAAAACAGGAGGGTGTAACTCTTTAGAAAACGACTGATTGTTTTTACTGGAAATGACGTTAAACGGTACTTCTCTTCATCTTTGATGAGGAAGGAGTGAACCAGGTGTCGGGGAAAAGAAGGGAGGGTTCCCAACGGTGAAACCAAGGGGGAGCGAGGAGGGGTAATAAAACGAGATTCTCCTGTAGTAGAAGAGGGGTGTCGGTGGGTCTACGTGATGCTCTAAATACAAAAAAGGAGAAAAGCAAAAGGCACCGTAAGCTTGACGCAAAACCACGGTCAAAGTCGACGTCGGGGGCGAACGCAAGGTAATAACGCGAGGGGGTGGAGGGAAGGCACGTTATCCGTCGTTCGAAAGTGAGAAAAGAGACCAAAAGGCGTACCAGAAAAGTCATGAACTTTAGAAAAAGAAGAGGGGGAAAAAGGCTCAAACTCCTAGGAGAAAGGAGTTATGAAGCCTTAACCGGGAAAATCGATATTAGGGAGGAATAAATCAACACACAAAATATTATTATGGTCAAGAGAGATAACAGATCTACTTTGGACAGCAAACTGCCTGGCAGGAGTACTAAAGGTATTAGAGCTGGCGCCATTGAATACCCAGGGTGAACTATTAATGTCGGCAAGGGAGCACAAGGGAGTCTGTCGCAAGAGGGGGAAAATTAGAGACTGGAGAAAAGAGAGCCGTCTTCACCGGAAGAACTGAAGAGGGGATAAGGACTTATTATTGAAAAGGGAAATCTTTGCGATGAACGGGGAGATACTTTCAATGGGAAGTCTTAGAAGAACTTCGAACAAAAAGGAAAAAAAACGAGGCAGCCACCCGGCGAAGAGACGGGTAGGTAAAGGTTAACAGGAGTCCCAGGGGAAGTCATGCCACATCGGACATCAAAGCAGTCGGCTTTGAACGAAGAGGGAACACAGGGGGGGAAGGGAAAACAGAACGTCTGCCGCGAAATAAAAAAGAAAAAAGCAACAACCCGCATCGTTTTCTTGAAGGGAAGTGAAAGACCACGAAAATACTCTGCGAGGAAGATTTGCTATAATAAGTTCACAGGAAGGGGTCCGTGAAGGACCTCAAAAAAAAATGCGGAGAAGAAAAAAGCGCTTCAAGGACCCTCCTTAAGAAAGGTGTGCGACGCGGGAGTTTTTTTTTGAGGGAAGCGGGGGAAAGAACAACTGTTTCGACAAAAAGGGAAAGGAGGAACAGGGACGCGGCAAACCATCATCCAATCACAAGCCAGAGTCCCAGAAAGTGTGAGGGGGGTATCATATGACCATCAAACAGAAAGGGAGCAAAAAAAAAAGGGAAAGGTCATATCCATGTCACGATCCTCCTCAGAGATGGACCTTGACGATAACTCCTGCGTCCATCTCACCTTTGGGGGAGGGCTCTCAAAGAGAGGGGGTAAAAAAAAAAGGGAAAGGGGGGAATACATTCATGGGCCTCAACTGGAGACAAACTCATAAGCCATTCCGAACTCCGCACTATATGAAAAAAAAACTCAACATCAAAAAGATGAAGCGGCTACAGAGAGGGAAAATGTGTGGACGGTTAGGTAAAGTAGAAAAAACGCACAACCGTCACGTCCAGTTGACACACTAAGCGTTCGTCTGGGCGAAAACGACATAAAAACTATAAAAACGGGGGAATCACAGGCACAAAGGGTGGTAGAAGCACCGAGCCGTCACAGAATCAGCGGAGGGGATACGGGGGGCAAAGAAGAGGACTTTTTCGCGGCACATAAACAGATTTCGAAAAAAAAGGAACATTCAAGCATGATGTTGAGTGGCTGGGATAGCGGAAGTCACAGTGCACGTTCCGGAGGGCATGAGAAAGCCGTCATAAAGTGAGGAGGCGCAGCCCAGCTAAAGTAAAGCAGCGCTGCTTGTAAGCACAAATGTTCAATCAAGAGGAAGGTAAGGGCCGGGGCGTCGAACTCCAAAATGAGGGGACTTGCTGCCCATATTGCACGGGACTTAGAACGACACGTGGGTAAAAAGGAATTGCTTTTACCATAAGGACAAAGATGTTCAATGTAAGCAGGGCGAAGTGGAAGAATTAAAAACAACGTAAGCCTCCAGGCCGGCAGGATGGTCTCCACTATATACTTCAGCTGTCCTCAAGCACCACGATCACACTTCCTCAACTGCCTTAGGGAGCGAAAGGAGGCCGTGCTAAAACCTTTACTACAAAGGAAAGAAGGAGGGGAGAAAGGCCAGAATTCGAGGACTTCCCTAGTGTTGATTGGGAGAGTAAAACTCCATCCAAGAAAGGGAAGCAATAACAGCCGTTCCTGCAAATTTTCCAAAAACAGTCAACAGCAGGAATTCTCTCGAGAGGGAATTTCGTGTTCGGGATATATGTTTTGGGTGGCCTAAATACAAGACGAGGCTTCTGAGCAATCCGCTTTGGGTTAACAGGTCTCGAGTAGGGGGGGGGACCTTGTTCGGGTGATGGGTATTGGAAGGGGGAAATTTGCAAGAAAGGAGGCGGGGAGAGGGGTCCAACGGGGAGAGGGGAAAGAGAAGCCGCCCAGGTCACCGGGAGGCAGGGTACGGTTCTTTCAACAGGGGCGAGAAAAAGAAAGTCAGAAAGGAGCGGCTAAGAGTAGGCCAACCAATAGTAGTCAGTCCCTAAAGAATCCCTGAAGCCTTTGAAAGTTGTTGGATGGGTATAACACGGCTTCTACAAAAAAAAAATCGTCCCTCGCATCTCCGAAAAAAAAAAGGGATGACAGAAAACAACCAAGAAAAAGGAGAACAGAGCAGCCTTTCCTGTGGTTAAGGAGTAAGACTTGCGGGAGGGAGAACGGAGACTGCCCGCGCTTTAACAGAGGGGGGTGGCGATCTTCAGGGAGCGAATAGTAGAAGTTAATGGAAAATCTGATGGAGCCTCACAGACCACTGTAAGTAACGGAGATTCAGAAGAAATCTTGAATGCAGAGTAGAAAAGGAAAAAGGATCTATAAAAACAGCTCAAATACTTATTTCGCGAAGTGGACAAATCCGCTGAACTCGGGAAAGGAGAATCGTCAGGCAGTGGCCATGCGTATGAGAGCAGACAAAAGTCAGGTCTGCCACAGAGCATAGGAAACTAAAAAAGGAGAAGCGATATAGTCTCAGGAAGTAACGAGAACAAATGTATCCAGAGAATCGATGAGGGGGGGGGGGAAGGTCCCATTATAAGAAAGGGGCGACTGTGCGGTGCGCGTGATAAAAGGAGAAGTTCTGGTTTACCTAAAACTGGGCTTCCCAGACTTCAAGGGCCCGGGGAGAATGAAATACACGAGGAAGAAAAAAGTAAAAAGGGGACAAGCTTTTTCTAGCCTTCTCAGAAGTGGGGGAAAAGGAACCCAGGTAACGATTAAAAATTTACCCAACGGAATGGGGGGGGGGGCCCACTCAAAGTGCAGCCCCGGAGAAATGTTTCCAAAGAAAAAAAAAAGTCACGTAGACAACGCAAAACAGGACGCGTCAAGACGTAGTGTTGTCATGCTGCCGGTCGAATATTATGACAAGCCCAAGGCCAGCTCGTTGGAAGGGGGAAAAAAAAAAAAAAGCAACATGTGCTGAACAAAGCTGCAAAAAAAAACTTCTCAAATCCGAATGGGGAGCGGAAGGAAGAGATGTCGATCCCAGCATGGATTCTAGGGAAGGGGGGGGGGGCCGACAAGGGGAAGTTGGACTTACCGTTGCTCGTAAATACAACGGGTCGAAAAGAGGAAAGTACCTGGGGGTATTTTGAAGAGGTACAGAGCAATCTCCGAAGAGCTACCGGAAAAGGATCGATTCAGAGAGCGCTGTTGGTTGGGGGTGCGGGGGGGGGTGTGAGATTGTGGAGGGAAGAAAAAAAAGTGGTAAATAACAAAACAGGCGGGTAACCTAGCGAAGTCGCCAAACCAACCCAACCCTTCGTGGTAGGAAAAAAATAAGGTAGCAATGTTTTTGATTCAGTCCTTGAGGAGCGATACGTATAAACATCAGCCAAGGCAAAACGGACAAAGATAGGAGATGCGTGGTACAACACGGCCATTGGGTAGGGCGCAAAAAAAGCAGAGGGGGTCTCCAAAGAAGAAACAGAGAAGGGGGATGGGAAACCGAGGGAAAAACGAAGTGGGACCTCGTCCTGACAGCGCTAAAGTCTTGGGACGCGGCCGAAAGTGCCTGAGGAGAATCGACAGGGAGGACGAGTGCGAGCTGTTCGAAGCTGGGGGAAAAGGGGTGCGGAGTCAAATTTAACCACATCAGAGTGTTAAAAAGACGGGGGGGGGGGCCAATAGAAAAGGAGCAATGGACCAAAAGCCGAGGGTCAGAGTCGGGAAAAGTCGTCGACTTTCCGGGTCTTGGGAACTACAGGGGGCAGTCTTGTAGGAGAGGAGAGAAATCCGGTACTCATTGTAGAGGGCATAAGTTCAAATGGCAGGCCTCTAAGAAAAGCCACAGGTAGGACGAATTTATACAAGAAAGTGTCTCACGTTAAACGGGAGGCAGTGACAATCCTTCAACTCCCGTGGAGACTGTGGTCTTTAAGAGAACAAAAAGTTCTTGCGTATAGGGGTGGGATTCGTTACCGAACAAGACGATCTGGGGCTCGGGATAGCAAAAAATGGTGACCTCGGAATTCAGGTAGCATGAAAAGAGCAAGAAGCCTTGGTTCACAGCGGGAAATTCGTGCAGAGCGCGTGCTTTGATTATAGCTCGGTCCATCAGCATGACAGTGCCCCCAGACGGGGGCTAATGGACAAACAACACTCCATGAACCGACGGAGGGACGGACAGCAGGGGGCTTTGCACGCCATGTTCACTCGCGGATGTTCAAGGAGAGAAGCAGGGATCGCAGAGAGGATGGATCCGTTGCTCTAGGGGCAGCCAATTAGGCAAGCAAGGGAAAGTGAAACGGGGAGAAGATGGGTGTCGACCATCAAAGGGACAGGCAGAGAAGAGAAACGTGATCGGGAAGAACCTACCCAACCGAGGGGCACATGGCGAGCAGGGAGAATGGGGAGATACAGACGAATTGAAAGCGTGCTACCTCGACGCAAACTGGGCACGGAAATTGTGGAGGGGGGGATGCGGGCGATACGGGGGGTAGGGTCGTTGTGAACAGGGGGCTGGGGGGCCGCGGTAAAATGAGAAAATTTCCCGGCTGAAGGCAGGGGAAAATAGGCCTGAACTTTTTGTTGGGGAGAGCGATACCTGTATTTAGGGAGACAGGGATTGATCGACATTGTAGATTGATAACTTGTCCTAACTGGGGTCGAGCGAGAAAAATCTTCAAGGGCAGAAAGAAGAAAAAGAGGTGCAAGAGTGGACATCACAACGAATGTTTCAACGCAACGACGCGTACTAACCGAAAGAAAGCAGGATCGTCGAATTGAAGAATCAGGCGTTGTTGGTATAAAAGAAACACAAAAGAACTCGACAAAGGTAGCGAAAAAGAAGATCGAGAACAGACGTATCGGCAATGCTCACGATAGCGGGGGAATATTGGGGTTTGGGAAAGGGGCGGGAAAAAAACTATGGAATTTGTAGTTAAGGGAGGAGAAAAGGGGGATTGAGTACGTAAGGGCAAGAGGAACCATCTTCGGGCAACAGCTTCGCTTGGGGGAATTACGGCAAACGAGGATACAGGAAAAAAAGGGGCTCGTAAGGAGCGGTCTCTCACAGGCGTAGGAGAATCGGGATCTGGGGGGCAAAAGTCACGAGGTCAAAAGGAGATAGAAGAATCGACGGTCTGGGAGACAGAAGGACGTGAAAATGTGCCGTGTCAAGATCGGCTAAGAAAGATGGTGAAAAAGAAGGTCCAACTTGGCTGATCTCACTCACAGCATCGGTCGGGCCACTCGGTTCGAATGGGCCAATATCTAAGGTAAAAGTGGAAGGTGACGAGTCCGGAAATCTAATCGAGGAGGTCGCAAAAAGACGGGGCTGTAAGTTCCAAGTCGCTTCTCTCGGGGGGGGGAGCTAACTCCTATTAAGGGGCCTTGCTAACGCGGGGCTGGACGGGCAAATGTACAGAGACTTCTTCCAAGGAGGACGGAAAAATAGGTGGATTTATCCCAGCTTGTCTGGAAAAATTTTTCTATTTTCGGTAGAGACAAAAAATCCGACTTTAGAAGGGGGGAGGAGGAGATGGCGTGCGGAGAGTGGGGGAAGATATAGTTCCTGGAGGCTATTACGGGAGTGGGGGTGCAGCTTATGAGGAAAAGAGGATGTGGACTGCAGGCACTGTGGTGTGATTGCGACCGTTTGGTCGAGGGAATCATCACATGAATTCAAGAGCAGGGGGAAAGGTTTCAGAGTGTGGGGTGTTGACGTATCGCAGTCGGGATTCATAAAAAAGAAGGAAAAAGGCATTAATAGGGTAATTTATTCAATGCTTGGCACCCCTATCTGCTTTCGAAGAAGTGGGGGGCGACAGCTAAAAACCTCACCAAGGAGAAAAAAAAGGGAACAGATCGCGGAGCATCGGAGGAAATAGGGATTCAAGAAGGAAGAGGGGGAGAGTTGTGTCATGTGCAAAAACTCAAGAAACTCCGGGTCTGGATCGACCGGGGAAGGGGGAAAGTGAGGAAGAGAGAATCCCGCGGGGACAGGAGCGAGCGGGGGGGTAGGCATGGTGGAAATAACTTAGCGTTGAGGGCTGCCGGTTGTAGGGACCGTTGTGTAACCGGAATGCGGAAAAAGACAAAAAAAAAAGGGGCACTACACCAAACGCCTCAGATAAGCAAACCTTCCGAAATTTGAAGCTTCTAACTCCGTTGGAAACCGTCCCTTAAACAAACATCAGTAAACATGGGGCGGCTGCTAGGCAGAATGCGAAGAAGAAGGGCAACACCTCGTGGAAGATGTCACTAGAAAAAGAAAAGGGAGGGGGGTTGGGGACTGGGCGGAGCGAGGGTCCGAAATCAAAGCAGCTTGGGGGGACTGTCACAGGACAGTGAAAAAAGTACACCTGGGAAAGACCAAAAAAAAAAAAAAAAAGAATGAAAAAAAAAAAAGATGAGAAGAATACTCCGAATCTGAGGGGGGCACGGAGAAAAAGGGGGGCCGGTGGAAACGTGCGTCAGGGTCAAAAGAAAAAACGATCACCGGCAACGTAAGCTGCCGCTCACGAAGACAAGGAGTTAAAAAAGGCGCCGTCACATCAATAAGTAGAAGACCTTTCAGCCTGGTCGAACGTGCTTCAAAATTCTCAGCAAGTAGGGAGAAAGAAAGGGGGGATAGAAAGGCAAAACGGAAGTCAAACCCTGTTCTC
>Ga0179591_1273010_pt1 | contig 15912 bp, 13 predicted proteins | sample CZOMad2_1_08_16f_FD_182891 | JGI IMG/M metagenome (GOLD analysis project Ga0179591, IMG submission 182891) | Vadose zone soil fungal communities from Angelo Coast Range Reserve, California, USA - CZOMad2_1_08_16fungal (PacBio error correction) | ecosystem: Environmental > Terrestrial > Soil >...
TGACCAAAGGCGTCGAGACGGTTAGCTGGGAGAGGGGACCGTTTAAACGGGACGAATGAAGGAGGTCGTAGAGTTTACCTGCAGAGGAAAATACCGACTCAACAACGTGGAGGAGGGGGGGGAAGAGGGGACGGCACTATTTGGATGGCGTTCAGCCAGGGGAACAGAGGAGGGAAGTTCCCGGATCAGGAATCCACGGAACTGGAATCAGATCTTCTGGGGGAAGCAGGGGAATCTTAGAAGAAGTCCCGCTGAGACGAACCTGGATGACGCAGCAGGCAAAAAAGGTTGAGGAGGGGAATCGGTTCCCAACACAAAGTGACCTCAGTGATCACGCCGACCCAGGAGGGGAGCAACTCTAATGGGTTCGCAGGGAGCGGGTTAATAACGGCAGGAAGGCAGACAACCCATATGTCTAGACGTTTCTCCCACCGGGGGGGGGGGGGGGCTATAGGGAGAACATCCTTTTTCCAACCCGGTAGTCTCAAGAACAGCGAAAAAGTGGGGGGGAGGGAGCAGTACCACGGTGTAAGGAAGAGGACTGGGATAAGTGGAAGAAACTGCTCTCATGGGGGGGTTGGAGCGGGGGGGGTATCGTGAGGAGGCTGCCATTAAAAATTCCTCCTTTGGAGGCAAGCAGAGGCTCCTGTTGTTAGGGGAGATGCGGACAGCCAAACCTGAACGCGAACGGGGCCACTGACGAAGGCGAGTGCGCTTCCTAAGAAAGCGAGGGAGAAAGAGGCGGAAGATCGGCTTCTATGGGACAATCAGAGCAGTAGTAGGAATATAAAGGGGATCGTACGGAGAACTTGGGGGAAGAAGCTTTATCCGGAGGCTGAACAAAAGCGGAAAGAAGCTGGTACGCAATTTGTGGGACGCTAATGTGAAGGGCCGGAAGTACGCGCACAACGGTGTCGAAAAGGCCTTAGGAGTTGAGATGTAGAAATCTGTGAGCGAAATCACGCCATGACCGAGGGTTTTCAGAAACTCAATGGACAGTTCATAAGAATTCTGTTAGATTGAAGCACCACCTGACTGCGTCGCTCGGGGTTGATGTAGAAAAACAAACCTTTCGTGGGGTCTGGGCGAGGGTAGTCGCTTGGTCTTGTCGGTCCGGATCAGTTGGGGTACGAGGCAGTTAAACCCTCGGGCACGGACGGCGCCAATTCGGGGAGTGTGAAGAAAGGTGAAGGGGGGGGGGAGAGTACCGCGATGAGCTCCCATTCGAAGTGGGGGTCGTAGGGGTGGGCTATGCGAACGGGGTGAAATATATGACGAGGAAGAGAGACTACGGGACCGCCTGGCTCGCAAGGAAGTCTTCCTCTTAAACACGTAAACACCGCGATTCCGGAAAAGGGGGAGTATTCGTAACTTCCATCTTGACCGGAAAAAACCAGACCTCAAGAACACCAAAAAATCCCCCAAGGTTTTGGAGAATCAGATCGAGAAATACTCGATCGCAGGGGGTCGACACGAAGCAGGGACTAAGAAAACAACGGGTAAAGGTACTGGATTTGCCGAGGGGTGCTGGGGAGAAGTTCAGGAAGAAAAATCAAAAAGAACGTGTACAGAAGGCGCCCCCGTTTGTCTGCGAGGAACGGAATTCAGGGAAAAGGGCTAAGGGAGATCAAACTGACAAGGCCGAGGGGGGAAGCGTCCGCGCTCGGGGACTCTCCTATTTTGGAAAAAAAGGGGAACTTCAGGTTAGATGTAAAGGAAAAGGCGGATACGAGGGAAAGAGACAGCTTCTCGTGACGGGGAGGGTCCTTGTAACTAGACCCAGAAATGAACCTGGAAGAAGTAAAAGGAGTAAAACTCATCAGGGGGGGGCCGGACTGAACGTCCCCAGGTTTCTAGTGGTGAGGGGGGGGAAGGGAACATCTCCCAAAAACGTAGACTAAAACGCCAGGGGTCTGGAGGGGGGTCCTCCAAAAAATCGGAAGGCTCACGCATGAGCGCCTATTACTTGAAGAAAAAGAGGATGGGGAGCATTTACTGGAACAGGGGGGGGAGATGTGAAGGCTTTACAAAAGAGGGTCCCGATCCCCAGAGGGTTTCTACTTGCGGAGGGCCTCCCGGACAAGTATGCACAAGAAAGGAGGAACGAAAGTTCGGGACGGAGGAAGACAACTTTGGAAGGTATCACGAGGCAATACAGTTGTTTTCGGGACTCCAAAATGGGGACGAATCGGCGGGGCAAAAGCGGGGCTCGGACTCTGATTACTTCGCAGCAAACGCGCGAGGAGCTCGATGGAAAGGGGAGGGGCAACTAGTGAAGAGCAAAATCAAACACAAAAAGAAAAAGACTAACAACCTTGGAACATTGGCTTCGGGGGGGGGATCAACAGCAGAAAATAAAAACCCACACACCAAACACCGTTCAAAGGAAGGGCCGCTGCGGTGAGACTTAGAGAAAATAAGTGGATTCGACAGCTCACGGTAAAAAAAATTTAAGTTGTCCAACAAACGGAAGACTGGGAAAAAACAATCACCGAACTCCTATAGGAGATCCCGGTTAAACGGTGGTAAATGGTCACCAAAAAAAGGTGTCACACAAAGTCGCGTCGTAAGAAAGAGACAAGGTGTTAGGGGACAAGGTGTCCGGAGGGTGACCCAAGGGGGACACGCCGCTCGCACGTCATCGAGGGGAGATCGCCCAGTGGGAAAAAAAGCGAATACAACGAAATTGTCTGAAACAGGAGAGAAAAAAAAGGATAAGAGGTGGAATAGGGTGTCTTTGGGCACATAATGGGGCAGGCGACGCTGGGCGGCGGGTGGTGTGTGGGATGGACAATAGGGGGAGTGGGGGCAAGAAGACTACCCTCTAATCGAAAAAAAGGTCATCCAAAAACTAAAGCAGGGGAACGCCCAAAACTTATGGGGGAACTCCATCGATCGCAAAAGTCTACTGTGGAAAAAGAGGAGAGCGTCGGGGGAAGAGGCAATAAGTCCTTCCTGAAGGCAGTCGATTACAGGTAGCTGTACGTAAAGGAGTCTTCCATCACGAAAGGCTTGAGTGGAACTGCGAATGGGAACGGCGGGTGGAGGCACCACGGTCTGGGTGAAAGAGAAAGTCCCCACTTAGAAGGGGGTTTTCCTTAAGACATTTAGGCGATTGGAGGAGAAGAGGGAAGCAACCAGGAATCTCTACAGGAACCCGTTTCATTGGCTCTAAAAACAACGTTAGTCGGCAAAACGAGCGGGAGTATCTCTACTTTGGGTGACTGATTTTTCGACAGCCATGCCCACAGGGGGGTAGTACTCTAGAAAAGGGGTGCTGCATGAGCAGAAAGAGCTCGATCTTGCAAATCTGTGCAGGGGGATACCGAAAAACCACGGGGACTAAGGAAGGGTTTCCAACGCAGAAAAGGATGCGGGATTCCCGCGGGACGACCGGAGCCGGAAAAAGTAAACCGAAACTTGATCGGTTTTTCTTGGTGGCCTCCGAGGGGGGAAGACAGCTACCTGAGGGGGAATGAATTGAGTAACGGGGAAAGGAGTCGAAGCTCTCTCTGGAGGGGGTGACACCCTTACTCTACGGAGAGGGCTCTTTTTAATAATAATTGGAAAGGGGGAGGAGGAGTTCTTTGGGTACTTCTTTGGATGAAGATGTTCGACGCGGTCGTCTAGGAAACCAGTTAGCAGGCAACACAGCAAAAACTATTCGGAAGAAAATGGGGAGGCAACTCATCTGCCTGCTCTCCGACGCCCCTCTCTCGGTGAATCGAGTGGAAGTCGTAGGCAAGGGAAACGTGCTGCCAGGGAGTTCGCGGAGCAAGGACTGCGAAGAGAGCGTGGTCTTGAGGGAATCACGCTATAGGGAAACCTTCCTCAAAACACGACTTTGGGGGAACCACGGCATTGATTGATAGGGACACGCAGCGAGGGTTGTAAAAAAATGAACCAAAGCCGGACAAAGCTATTCTTTTCGGGGGGTATTTGTTGGAGGAAGGCCGGGCTGGGAGGAGGGGGGGCGTACTACAAGTGAGCTGGGAAATTCCGCGAGGGAACGGGCGGATTCTCAAGGAGGGAAGCAAAAGCTAGACACAGGGAAGACTGAAACAGTGACAATCTGAATTCTGTGGTTCCACGAGGAAGGGGGAGGAAAAAAAAGCTCGAGAGCCATTAAAAGTCGCCTGGTCGAGGGGGAAACATGTAAGCGAAAAGACTTGTGGACCTGGGAAAGAAACTGGCGAATGGATGCCGCCGATGCAAAACATCTGGCAAAAAGACCGATGCCTAGGGATACTCCCGGAACCAGGGCTCAAAGAAACGGCGCAGTACAGAGAGAAAAGCCCTTTACAGCTACCAAAAACCCATTTCGAACCCAGGCATTGTGCGAGAAAACATTGGGGGGGGAGAAAACGCTAAAAGAGTCTTCGCAGTAAGAGAAGGTTTTACGGGAAAAAGGGGACTCTTAGAAGGAAACGGAACTCTGCAACAAAGGGGACCTATCTTGGTCGTTTATGGTCGCATTAAAAAATCTGCAAGGCCTTGGGAGGGAGATCTTCGGTGTGGAAAGGCACCCGAGGGCAAGGATTGCAGCAAAAAGGGCGGGAGTCCGAGGTAAGAAGCCAGTACCCATAGTCGATCGACTAGGAGTGCACAGGCTGTGTTCGCCCCGCTTGTAAAGGCGGGGGAAGAGAGAGCCGCTGTCTAGGGAAATAATCTCGGGTCCCAACAAGCTGCCGCGAGATCGGTGGGGAGATCGATCGGTAGCCGCGGAACGCGTTCGCACGGCATGGATGTTGAAAGAGATTTCGGGGGGAAAAAATCGCCCTGCTTAAGAAAAACCGGGGGACCCCGGAGTTGGGGCGCAGGCCGAGCGGGGAATGTTCTAGATGTTGCAAAAACCAGACATGGCATGATAGGCAGATCCCTGACATTGAGGAAGGGGGGTTGCATGAAGGCAATCCGAAGACCCAATAAATAGGGTGAAAATGTTGGAGGTAAAAATTTCGTGGTTAGGGGGAGTGTGTGGGGGGAGAATGGTAAGCTGGTTGGGGTTGGTTAAGAGGAAGTTACCTAAAACGAACCTGCAACCGCCAGGAGGCTGTTTGAGGACCACTACTAGGTAGCAAGTTCTCACCATGAGTTACATGTGTGATGAAAAATAGAAAGGAAACACAAGGATGAAAATATATATAGCGAAGCGCTATCCGAGTAGGGGGGGGATTGGCAGCCATGCGTCTCGGCCCAAACTCTAGCCACCGGAAACGGCTCCATTCGGGGAACTTGCCCTAGTACCACACCCACGAAGCCGAAAAAAGTCTAACCCTCATCAAAAGTTTTTCTACTCAGTCTACTCACCCATGACTCAGTAGAGACACGAAAAAGGGGGTACCCTACCATTCAAGGCCGTCCGATGTCCTTCATGGAAGAAGGGGGGCTGTGCAAACTGGATTAAAAGGGGGATCCCCTATATTAAAAACACCTACCTGGGGGGCCTGCGAAGAGTCTATAATGAAGCCAAAAAGGGAGGCGCGAGAAAAATTACGGAAAAAAGACGGGAACTCTTCTGGACGCGGCTATCTATGTCCGAGTAAAGAGGGGTCTGAGACAGCTCCTTAGGGAAGGAAAACGTATATAAGAAAGCTGCGCGACTTCGGGGTATCGCAACGCCCGAGGTGATCGGGGCATGCACGTCTAAATCTCGGAAATCTTTTTTAATCTAAAATTAAACGATATTGGACTAATTTCGCTTTCGACAGGATCGATTTGCGTAAACTAAGGCAAACCAAATTGGAACGTATGTTGGGGTAAGGAAGCCGACACACTATATAGCGCACGCAGAACTTGAACGCCATCCGAGCAGGGGGAAAGGGGACTAGCCAGAGAACTTATTCCCGGCTGACTACGGCTGTAAGCTTTTCGAGCACTTGGTCGGATGGCCCGTGGGGTTCGAAGAAGGCCCGGGGTGGGCGTCGAAAGCCTATGGGGGAAAGGAGAGGAAGACTTGGACGGTATCACGAAAAGTCTCCTAGTAAGCGAAACGGAAGACGCCAAATGGAAAACTCCGTCCCTGCGAACCAGCTCCGGGGGAGCGGAAAAAAAAGGTCGAAAAAGGGTCATGCGGTCCACAGCTGCAAGGAAAGTACTGGGCAGCGAGGGTGGCGAATAAGAAGTAGACTGGGTGCCGATCTACAGCAGCAATGTGGACTTTTCAGGACGGGGGAAAGTCAACTAAGTGAACGGAGCGGCAAAGAAGTCACGCCTCATCTTATAATCGAGGGGGGTCTACTCGCTGGGGTCAAGAATAGGTCTGGCAGAAATCCACCAGACCGCCCTACTCCTTGGAGGACAGGGTGGTCCGGTGGAGCTTGTCTTCACAAACACCCAGGGGGCGCAATAATTATATGTACAGAAAAAGCGACAATACTATGAGGGGGTGGCGAGGCCAGTCCTGTGAGACGACCGTAAAAAATTAGAGTCGACGTCTTAGAGAATCTCCTGGACAAAAAGAACAACAGCGATAATAAGTGGGGGGGGCTGCCTCAGGCCACTCAATATACCAGAAAAAAGAATGTCCTTCTTTCTTCTAGAGAATTCAGGCCCTGGTTGGGCATACGTGACGCAGGAGGGTGGTTTGGTCTGATTGAGGGAAAGCGACGAGGCGTCCAGGACGATCCCAGGAAAAAAGCCTGAAGGAATAGGAAAAAAAATCTCCAGAAGTCTATTAGGGAAGACTCCGGGTTCAGTCCGCGAGCGAAGGAGTGACCTACGTGGGACCAAACCGCCGGAGAGGTAAAAAAACTCTTCCGGACATAATCGGGTCGGAGACTTCGGGATCACACATCAAATGGCGGTCGGAAAGAAGAGCATTTGAGTAGTGGGGGCTCTCACCGGGTAGCTGGTTCCACCATTGTCTTGAGGGGGGGACAGAGCCTGAAAAAGGTGGAAAGAGCCTTCTATCCGGGCCGACGGGACCGAGTCTACAAAGATCAGGGCGACCACCAAGAGAATTCACGTCTTGCGAAAAAGCTCAAGCAACACAACGTAAGAGTCTGACCAGAGTGAGATTGTTGAACAGGAAAAGAAGGAAACGGGGACGCTCGGCAGGGAGCGACGCTGGTGCTAGGCCGCCGCGTCGCTCACTGCGGTGCAGCGCTAGGGTCAAGACCGTGGTAGCCACATCAACCGGGGAGATGCCCTCTTTCCGAAGCAATGTAAAAAAGGAAACAAGAGGTCATCGTGGGGGTGGGATGTCTTGCCGAGGCTTTTAAGGTCGGGGTGCAGAGGGATGGGGGGGGGGGGGAAGGGCTCTCAAGAACTCTCTCTTAGCGGCAACTTTTGGGGAAAAAGAGTCGACGTTATCCGTTTTCCTCGATAAAAGCTGGGGCAGTGGGGAAAGAGTCGATGGTGGAGAAGGTGTCTGTCGATGTCGACGCCGGGAAAGGGGAGGACACCACCAACTAAAAAACACAGCCAACCTCTTCCTAAAAACTTAACTCCCAGCTGCGGAACCAATGAAGCTTTTAGAGAATTCATTTAAGGACTCTTATGAGCAAAACCTCCGTCAAGGGGGGTATAGTGGGCTGCTAACGTTCGCTGACGGGGTCGACGCGTGGTTTTCGGGAGGAGGTCAACCGCACCGAAAGGAATCATCACCAACCAATCTTGGGGACAGGGTCTACGAAGCAGTTCTGCAGGTCATCGACGTGTTGGGGGGCTGGCAAGGGAAAAGGGGAAAGTAAGGGGGAACTTTGGCCCGCACCCAAGAATCTTTGCTTTACTGTGTCGCACTCGTGTCGAACGTTAGAGAGGGACGTTCGATGGGGGTAAGTCGGGAGAGTTGACAGCATCTGAAAAAACACTGAACAAGGGATGCTGCTGGGCTTACGGAGTCAGAGATGCACGACCCATCTCGAAATGCCCATTGGAAGGTCGCTGGAAAAGTGGACATGTTACTAGAGAAGAATTCTTTTTGATTACGATACGAGTCCTCTGCTAAAAAGGTCCTTGAGGAATAGGGGGGAGAAACTTCAGGAAAGAGAATTCCCATGGCCGATAGTGCCCAGAGACACAAAAGGATTCCTCGACCAAAAAAAAAATACGTACAAAGAAAAATGCTGATAATACATAACAAGTCGGCCAGACTCCAGATAGCCAAGGGAGTTGTGGAGAAGGGGTAGAAGTGCATCAAAGGTCGGCTCGGGGAATGAGATGGGGGGGATCCTGACTTGGCGCTGTCTATCGTTATTTCTGAGGAAAGGCCGGTCCCTTTCGGCGCGTTTTGAGAACATGGGGTCTTTCCTTGACTGGAAGTCCATCTCAAAGGAGATTCCTTCGGTTGCAGGCGAGGGGAGCATCTGGGAATTTAAGAAAGGGGGAACAAGGCCGCTTTCTCTTAGGGGGGAAGCATCAGTTAGACTCAAAACCTGAGGGAGGAGGGGACTACCGGAGGTAGCCTGACTCTCGGACGCGTTCCGAAGGTTTTGATGCTCAGTGAAAGGGAAAGCGAATGAGGTCCTCATCGCAAATTCGCCTACACCAAGGGAGGTGTCGCCGGGAAGTTTCCGGGAGTAGTAAAAGAGCCCAAACCATGACGGGGAAGTTACCTCAGGGCCCCGCTGGGTCAGGAGGCAGAAAGGGATAGACTTACCTCGGGGGTGATTCTATTGGGGGTAGACTGTCGATGTGGGGTTAGGGAGGATGGAGGGATTTCAGGGAAAGGGTCCGCTATGTCATTTACAGAAAGATCTCAAAAGGATCGGGGGGGAACGGGAGAAAAGCTTGCGGTTCTTGCTATGGACGAAAATCGTTAATCGGACAAGGGGGTCTGCTCGATCGAAGAGTATTAAAAATATGGAGCGCTAGGAGCAGCCAGGAAATGGGCAGCATTCCTCGTGCCACAAACTCACGTTCACTACGGCGAGCCGGACGCGGGGCGGGGAACTCGTTAAGAACCGACCGTGCCGCAGAGACACAACCACCCAAAGCCCACGACATCAAGGTCAACTCTCTCACAAGAGAAGGAAGGTTGGGAAACACTAGGAAGAACCGCAGGCAGACGCAGGGGGGGCGTCGATGTAGATGGAAGGGGGGTCAGGCCGTGTCAAAGAAAAATCTCAAAGGGCACCGTTGAAAATGGGCGCCACCTACCAACATGCGCGGCTGGCGACGCCCATGCCGGAAAAAGGAACGGAGCTCGGGATCGGGAACAAAAGGTCAGGACCTTAAAAACATTATATAAATCGGATAGGGAGTCTGGAAGAAGGATTTCGAAATGCGGAGGTCGGCAAGGCGGTAAATCACGCAGGGCGACGGTGGCGATCCTTTGGGTGGGGCTGGGAAGGATTCAGAAACACACGGTGCTAAATGGAGGAGAATGTGTATTCAAGCAGAGATCTCTGCACTCAATGAAAAAGGGGGCCTCAGAGCTGCACTGCAGGGCCGTAAACCCGTTTGAGAAACCTGGGGGGTATGAGGGAGGAAGGGCTATCTATAAGCAAAAATCATCACCGGTTTGGGCAGACCGATGTGGAACCTTCCTGACAGGAAAAAAAATTTCAGCGACCAAAAAACGGGTAAGGGGATCGAGGACTTGAGGGGAGAGACGAGAAATATCGTCCGAGGGGTTTCACCGGAAGAAAAGCCTTTTTGACAGGCTGGGACAGGGGGGGAGAGAGAAAAAGTCTCCACGAGAAAAAAGAAACGCTGCGACGAGATAGACAATTTTTCCAGGGCCAGGCGACAACCGCCTGTGGGAAAAAGTGGAACAGTTCCGAATCTGGGAAAAAAAGATGTCACTTTTGAAGGAAGGTCGGGAGTTACAAAAAGATTAGTATTCGTCAGGGGAGGAATTACTAATCTGAAAACAAAGAAGCGTCGTCGAGGGACACGTGGGAAGTGAGACACTTGAAACAAAGAACGCCTAGAGTCATCCTTTTGGGCCGGGAAATTGCCCGCCGCGGGGGGTCACCAACTTCGAAATTCCATGCGACGGGTACGAACCGTAGAAAGTTCGGCAAGGTGGGTCCTGAAAGGGGGAAATTCTCAGAACACGCGGTCACGAAGCCGCAGTTCAAGGCAACAGTGGTCAGAAAGAATAACTAAAAAGCACGGGGGGGGGGAAACGAAGAGAAAAAAGATGCATCCAGCGAGGCCAGTCGGTGGCTGGAACATAGACGGCACACAGTTGAATCTCCCTCTTGGGATTCCTAAGGGTTTTGGGGAAGCGACGACTGCTTCAGAGGGTCTCCCAGACCCTCACGAGCTAGAGGATGAACACAGTATCTTTCAACACGGCCGCTGCAGGATCTGATCACGTCACAAGGGGTTCAACGCGGGGGGGTAATTGGCAGAAAGGACAGCAGTGGGAAAGTCCTCGACGGATCGGACCGACGATTACATTAGCGGAAAAAAATCTGGGTAGGCAACCCCAGGTTCGGGGAGCTTCTTTGGGAAAATCTGCGAGGTCTGCAAAGCTCCAACCACGGTCTTCAGGAAAGATTCCCCAACGGTCCGGGAGGCCGAAGGAAGAATCTCGTATCTGAAAGAGGGGGAAAAGTAGGAACCCGGCGCGAGACGGAGGACAGGTTCCTCCCCTTTGTCAGAGACCCTGTCAAAACATTCAGAATCTCAAAACGAGGGGGATCGCAGACGTTGAGGTCCCCTGTCGAGGGAAAGGGCCACCGAAAGGCATGGCTCTGGGGGGGAGGAGGTTACCGGAAGGCCTCACTGCGCCTAGTACGCACTCACTGCTTTCATTCTGTAGAACAGGAAACCTAAGGGAAAATTGGTGTCATTCGGCCAACAAGAGTTTGCGGGAGGGCGCACCCGAAGACGATATACCAATTCCGAGAACCCTCCACCGGATGTTTTTGGATGTGAGGGGCCGACCGAATTCGTCCGGGCATCGTCGGGAAGATTCCCGGGAATTTATGAGGGGGAAGGGGGGAGACGTCTGCCGTCTTAATTGGAGACTCGCGGAGGGGCTTAACGGGAATCGGGTGTTCGGCACTACTAGTGCGAATAACAGTCGTCGGTGTTGGGGGGGGGGGGAACGCGTCTGTTGGAGGGGACGATTCGAGGGTCTCACAAGATGCCAAACCACCATACCAAAACCATCAAACTCCGACGGAAAATTCGAACTGGAAGAAAATCTGCTGCTCAGGAGAATGTCCACGGTGGATTAGCCAAAAGGGGGGGGACTCACTTTGCTGCCACGGGGGGACGCGGGTGTTCCTTAACGGGATAGGAAAAGGGCGTTAGGGGCGAAGGTTCGGACGGTCACCGACCGAAAACAGGTTGGACCGGCTCGGGTGGAGGGTTTGCGTTGGGGGGGGGTGTGGTTATGAGATGTGTTTTTTTTTGTGTGGGTTGGTGTGTGTTGTAGCTTGTTCGGCGGGGTGAAAAGAGCTCAGGTTGGGGGTTTGTGGTTGAGGGGCGGCGGGCAGCAGCGGGGACGTGTGGTTTTTGGTGTTGTGGGGGGAAGGCCTGGGGAACTGGCGAGGGAAGAAAAAAAAAAAGGAGGCAGGGGGGGACAGCTGGGGGCGTCTTTGTTTGGTTTTGATGGTGTTGGTGGGGGAGGGGGGGGACCTGCCCGTTGTTTTTTTGGTGTGTTTGGGTGTTGTGTGTGTTGTGTGTTGAGTTTCGGGGGCGGGAACAGGGGGGGACGGGTGTTGGGGGGGGTTGGGGGGTAGGGGGGTGGGTGCGGGGATGTGTTTCTGAAAGGTGGTGGGGGGGGTTTTGTTTTGCTGTGATTTGAGTTTTTGTGTTGTTGGTGTTTTTTTTTGTTGTTTTCTTTTTGGCGGGGCAGGTGGTTTTTGGGGGGTTTCGGGGTGGTTTGGTGGTGTTAAACTTCGGCAAGGCGGCACACGAGCCCGAGCATCTTCCCCCCTGTTACGAGTACCGTTGTCGCGTCGCGAAGTGGAGGGGGACCCAGAGAGACAGCGGTGTGGTGGGGCGTTGTGGCGGTGGCCACCCCCGGGTTGGGGTGGCTGGGTGGGCGGGTACGGAAGCGCTGCAGGTGGTGCGTGGAGAAAGACAGGTGGTGAGGGGGGGGCCCACCAACGGACCCCCGGGGAGAATTGTGTGTGGGATTTGGGTCGCGGGTGGGGGGGAGGTGTGGGTTGGGGTGGGTCAGTGGGGGGTGGGGTTAGGTGATGTTGGGAGTGAGACGCCAATGGATCCTAAAACCGCACTTTGAGAAGGCTGGGAAAAAAGCAAAACAGACCCCCAATCGCTCTGTCATAACCACCGATGCAGGGATCGAATGGTTGTCCATAGTAGTTAACAGTCAACGTTGAAACCCACAAAGAGGAGTCCATTAAGGCTGGCAAGGCTCATGAGAGCCCGTCCTCTTATCTCGACTCTTGGGGAAGTTACCTAAACAAAGGACCCCTTTTGCAAGAGACGCCTGTGGAGCGGGGATTCTGAAAATAGTAAAAACCTGCTGGGCCAAAATAGGGAAATTGCCAACAGCTCGTCCACGGATCTTCCTGCGACGGCAGGAGAGCTGGGGAACTGATCTTAAGAATATAAAATACCCAGTAAGTCGAAGATGTAGATCCAGAAAGTTTAGCAAAACCCGACTGCTACGATTTGAACTCTATCAGGATAGTTGAAAGTCAGGGTGATCAGGCAACGTGTCTGTCAACAGCTAATGTCAGCCGTGGGCGGTGCTTAATTACAAGGGAACAAAAGAGTTTTCGACGGGAGAAACCGAGGGGGAAGCGTGGGCGAAAAGATTCACCGGCCAGAACCTGTAGACGCGAAAGGAAGGCGTTAACAAGGGGGCCCTCGGGAGGAACTCCTGAGGGGGGGGAAAAATCAGGAGGAAGAAAGATTATCTCTTAGGGGAGGCGTATGGGGAGGGAAAACCTGTGAGACGGTTGTTGTAGAGGGACTGGAAGCGGGGTTGTGTGTTCGGGGGACATTTAACAGAACGCCATCTCCAGGAGACCACTTTCGGGGGGGAGTTACAAAATGGGAAGGGGAGACGTAGAAGGGAAATTCCCAGGAAAGAGGAAGGTCTAGAGGAGCTCTCTCAGACACAAAGGGGATAACGAGAGAGAAGAAAGCAGGAAAGACGCTCATGGGTCCGGCTTCAAGGGAACAAACCTCCCTTGTAGGAGAAAGGGTATCCGTGGGAGGAACGTGCATCGGGACTAAAGATTACCGGGCGAAAAAAAATAACCGAGCCTCCAAACCTAACAAAAAACCATCCCGAGTGAAGTCGTCTCAGGTCAAAAAAAAATCGCAAGTCAGTGTCGCACGCACACCTCAAAGGTCAACAGGAAGTAAAGGATTGAGGCAAAAGTCTGGGGTCCGATGGCACCGGGTACAGCAAATATGGGACAGAGGCATAGGCGGAAGGCCTACTTTTCTTCTAGGAGTCTACATCGCAAGCGGCAAGAATTCAGGAAAAGGCCCTCCCAGTAACGATGAAAGTCCTTTAACTCGGGACTAGTTCTACCTCTAAGGGTATACAAAAGCCTGGGCTTATAAAAGGTCAAGAGAAGATAGTAGTATAGTAAGGAGTCCCTTTACTCAAGGGTATGGAGAAATGTGCAAAGGGTCTGGGCAATGAAAACCGTCCACAAAGTGAGGGTAGCTTGCCTGCCTATCGTTTTTGGCAAAAATGTTGTTTGTGAAAAAACTCACGGGATAAAGATGCGTGCCCTCAAGCTCTCTAGTCTTAGCAGCATAAATCGTCTGGCAACGCAACTCCTAGTTACAGGACTCTCTGATTTCCGGTAATCCACTTTTGGTCTGTTCAGAGTGGCTTGGACGGGTTTGGTCGAGATCGACAAGGGGATCACTTTTTAGTTGCAGACGAGGGTAACCTGCCAAATCGTTGGGTCAAACTGACCCCCATAATTCGGTCGGGGTAACATGTGGGTAGAATTGAGATCACGAAAAAGCACTAGGGGCCCTATTGGGAAACAACTCTACTGGAGCCTGTGGGAAATTCGAGGACCTGCAGCAAGGGGATCACGTACGGGGCGCCTTCGCCTCAGATTCTACTGAGGAGGAAATTTGCATGAAATCATAACGGTAAATTTAAAAAACGAGGGGCCAAATTGCCTGAGGGGAAGGGGGGAGCTCAACTCCAGCAGGTCAAGTTTCAGGCCGTTCCGAGGGCTGTGGGATTCCGAGACCATTTCACCACGGCAGGAATCTGACCCATCTCGGAGGGTCTACGCTGGCAAAAACTACCAAAGTGCTTAACAAAAACGAAACCACTTGTCGGAGACAGGGGGGGAAAAAATTGACGGACTTGTAAAGCTGCGGGTGGGGCAGGGAATTCGCGGGATGCAGCGCGACAATAGTCGATGAACGGGGGGATCCGTGCGTAGAATCACTTATAAGTCGACGTCGCGGATTCGATCAAAGGGTAAGGGAAGCACCCGAAAGAGGAAACAACGGGTTGGGGGCCTCCGCAGAGAACAAACGCGGGGAAAGGGGGAAAAAAAAAAATTTGCCAAAAGACCCGGTGGAACAGGGCCGAGAGTTGGCTTGGGGGTTTCATCGACATCGTAAACCCAGGAAAAACAGACCGCCGAATACGAAAATTCGCACCGTCGCAAAGCAGCGCCTGAAAGGGACCGCCAGCAAAGGTGGGGGTTTGAAAAGATAGCGCAGGAAGGGTCCTTACTTTCAGAGGGGAGACCCGCATCATTCGTGGAAGGACTATCCGACGAGTACAAGGAGTAGCCGATAGGGGCCACCCAAGGAGAAATGGGGGAAGACTTCTCTCCGGGAAGATTCCACGGGCCTAAAAACGGTCCTGCGAACCAACGGACAGGTCAGGTCACGGGTGAGCACTATATACTATACTTCGCGTGGAAAGATGCGCAAAGCGAACCCGGCGAAGACCCCCAGGGTAAAGGGTTCAAATCAAAGTAAGCTCCTCGCGGATTGTAGAAAAGGAAAGACGGTGACGTTGACGGGGGGAAACTGTCCGAGCGAAGGTTCACTCTCTCGGCGGGAGGTTCTTCCGCGCAGAAAGGAGGATCGTGCCTCCATCTGAAAGCGCTTACCGGGGTGCTCCGGGACTTATGGAAACAAGGGGGTTCTAGGGAGGGCTACCTCGGGGACGGTAGACAAATTCCGCTTTGGAGAAAACTCAAAAAGCTTTTGGTGGTTGGGGGGGAGAATGAAAGGGAATACAAGAAACACTGTCTCTTCTTGACAAGGAGGACTGCATTGATGAAGAGAGGGCTGACGGCGGCTCGGGGGGGGCACAACTTCTCTAGGCGAGGAAAGATCCGGCGCTTCCGGAGGGGTGCGCATCGGAGGTGAGGGTAGTGAGTGGAAGGGAATCTTACAACACCAATAGGAACCGAACAGCCAACGAAGCCGTATGGGGCAGGAGGATATAGCAAGAGCGTTGAGGGGGGAGTGTTCCAGGGACGCGCGATCACAAACAAAGGGAAAGTCAGGTATATGGGCTTGGGTGGACACTGGGGACTATTCCACTTGGGCTGGCAGGGAGTTAAATCGGTCAAAAAGGGGATTCCTTACAGGGCCTCGCCAACTCTTATGGGGGGGCGGGGAAAAGGACCGTACGAAGGCGAGAAAGAGGCATTGCTGCAAACCGTCATCTAAGGGACAGCGACTGAAGTGCCAAAACAATAGGAGCAGCTTCTTTTCGGGGGGGGATGGACCGGGGGAAGATTCCTCGCACGTGGCAAGTTCGGCGAGTTGGCGCTTAAAAGGAACTGGGGCAGTATAATGTGTAAGCGAAGTCGGGTGACAAAGTAAAACAAAAGAAAACACTGAACGAAAACTTTGCGAGGAGCGGCACGATGGGGTCTTCAAGGGAAACACAAGACACAAAGAGAGGGCCCAGGAACCGGATCGGATGGCAAAAGGGGGCAGTCTGCGACAAGGGAGTGTAAGTCGGTCCACTATTCACAAAGGGATTGAGAGCCGATAAGGAGACGGAGCAAAGGTTTCGGCGGG
>Ga0179591_1260450_pt1 | contig 15910 bp, 15 predicted proteins | sample CZOMad2_1_08_16f_FD_182891 | JGI IMG/M metagenome (GOLD analysis project Ga0179591, IMG submission 182891) | Vadose zone soil fungal communities from Angelo Coast Range Reserve, California, USA - CZOMad2_1_08_16fungal (PacBio error correction) | ecosystem: Environmental > Terrestrial > Soil >...
CAAGAAAGAGGGTGAGAAGAGAAACTGCACCGGAAAAGGGGCATCTCCTATCTAAAAAAGTAAAAAACGAGGGAGAAACAACAAGACAAGGGATTTTAAATGTCAGAGGCAGAAAAAAGGAGGAGTGACCGGATCTTGTTCGGAACTATAATGTCTCTCAAACATCTGCCAAAGCGATCGGGCTAGGAAAAAGCGGTTTAATGGAAGACCCCTTACAAAAGACCATTCTCTTTGGATTACATTACCTGATCGCTAGGGGAAACAATCAGAGAGACTTGAGAGGATCGAAGACCAACTATCACAAAAAAAGATGGTGATTGCAGGTTTCCGGGCCTGGAAAAACGAGCGTCTCACGTCGGGAGAGATCGAGCTTCACAACGAAAGGGAGACTGAAAGCGTGCCTCTAAAGGACCTCCTGAGTGGCTCCTTCTAGTAATGGAAAAGGATCGAAACGCTGCCGAAGGAGGTATTCTCTACTTTTCGCAAAGAACTCGGTCTAGAACAAGGGCTAGCAGGGGGGTCTGAGCGAGGTCCTCGCCAGAGCGTCGTATCTATAGTCGTCAAGAAGGCGGAATGGGGAAGGGGAAAGCCTGCGGAAAGATCAAAGGAGAGGGTGAATATTCCGCACCGTCATCGCGCTAAAGGGCGGAGGAGGGGAAAAAGGTTCAAAAGAGGGCGTCAAAAGGACCATTCTGTGACCAGGGAAGAAGGAGCGTGATGAACTCAGAAAGACTCTGACATCGGATTCAAAGAAAGGAAACGAGCATCGTAGGAGGGGAAGAAGGGAATTTGGAAAATGCTTGAACGCATTCCAAATTCCTCGAAATAGGGAAACGGAATAAACGGAAGTCCAGGGGATTCTCAACAGAGTGGGGGAGGACCGTCAGAACAGGGGAGGGGGAAAGTGACTGCGTTATTCGCTGCAGACTCAGCGAACTAGGGGCCAAAGCAGGGCAAGACCTGATCCGGAGGGGGATTCGACACGGTTCTTATGCAAATTTGTTTGTTGTTAGGGGTTTCTGTGGGTTGAGTTGTTCGTGGGGAATAGGTCCCGTTAATCTTTTTTGTGGGTTGGGATATGTGTTTGAGTATAGACGGGGAGTCTCTATAAACCACAAAGAAGGAAAAGAGAGGAAATACTGGCAAGGAAAAAGCTCTGAGAAAATAGGGGAGGGAAAGCACCTTCTCCGCGCAACATGCGTCGTCATTTGAATATGGCCTAAAAGGTCACCCTCATCTCTAAAAAAAAGGAAACGTCAAAGGGGGAGACGGGATAAATCGAAAAAGGAAAAAAAGGCAAGTCTTAATTAAGAAGGATGAGTTGTAGGAGGAGGAGGCAGGGGGGAAGACGTGGTTTGGAAAAAAGGACGCGGAGTCGCGGCAGCTTCTGAGGGAGATGGGAGAAGCGCGGGTAGCTATTTCAGCTTGGGGGGTTAGGAGAAGCTCTTACTTATCGAAATCGTCGGGAAAAGTTCTAAAGAGGATCAAGCGTTGCTACCAGAAAGGTGACGTCCTATGAGCAGTATCTCTACTGAAAATCCCAAAGCCATCGGATCGAATAAAAGGTCCTTCGGGCACGTCAGAAGGGAAACAAAGAAAAGGGAGGGGGGGAGGCCAAAATAATCGACCTGTTCGACGAAGCGGGGACGGGCCTGACATCCAAAAGCTTTAGGAGAGTCCTGATCTTAGCAGGAGAGAGGGAGAAGGAGTGAGTGAATAAAACGCCAGGCAAACTATGGAGAAGGGCGCTAAACAACTCTGCAGAGCGTCGGCAGTAAAATAGATCTAGAACATGATAAATGGGGAGGTCCAAAAAAAGCAAAGAATCCCGTCGCTTGGGGGAAGGAGGCAGGATAAAAAAAAACACTTATAGGTAAGGGGTTGAAGAAGGCAGATCGTTAAATGAAGAAAAAGCAGATCTGACATGTGTTCAAGTAAAAAGGGTCAAAGAGGATCACACCAACCGCTAGTCGAGAATGAGGAGACTCTCCCTGAAAGTGTCGTGGGGTGGGGGAAGGTGAAATTCGCCTGAACGTTTCCGAAATAAAATAGAGCAGGGTCTCCTGAAGAGGGCAGGGAAAAGGTTGTGGCGTAGTTTGGGGGGGGGTCGCTCCGTCCGATTAACTCAGGTGAAGAGCGGGCAGAACAGGAATAATTGGGGGGGGTAGGAAACCTGAGAGACTATGCAGGGAAAATGGGAGCGACCAAGAGGGCCTACGAAGACCTCGTAATGTACGGGGATGAGTCGGGAAACAGAAAGCAGGATAATTTCGAGAGAGAGATCTTGACATAAAAAGAAGAGGATTTAAGGGAAGTAGGACCGAGGAAAAGAAGGGATCTTCAGAAAGTGCCCGATAAAACGAAAAGAGGGGTCATCATGATGACCGCCGTGCGGTGCATGGAGTGTGGGGGTTAAAAAAACCGTCCATGAAGGTCGCAGAAAGGAATGAGTTCGTAAAGAAGACGACTTCCCGAAATAAAGGGTCGTGCAGGGCGAGGGATCAGAAACGGGGGGGGAAGATTCGAAGGATCGGGAGAATGAAGAGGGAAAAGTTCCTCGTCAAACACGAAGAATTCAAGGACGACACATCTATAAAAAGGTTGAAACCACCCATGAGGCAACAGGGAAATCGAAACAGTGGGGAAAAGGAGAGTTCCCCAAGATTTACTTCTAAACCTTCATGGGGGGAGGAAGGAAATGGGGAGAGAGAAAAGAAATGGAGATCAAAAAAAGCTTCGCGAGTTTTTAAGAATCCTCAAGCTTTCGAAAAAGACCGGAAGTTCTTAGTAAAGAGGGGGGCCGAGTAGGGAAGGAACTCCCTGCAGAAAGGGGTTCGGCGTCTGTTAAGGGTCGACTGGATGTGGGAAGAGCGCAAACGTGGGAGAAGTGGGTGTAACAGGAACGAAAAAGCTTTGAAAAATGGATAAAAAAGTGGATACATGCACGGTCCAGAGGGCTGCGGGGCGGGAAAAAAAAAAAAAGCCATTTTCACCGAATGATGCAGAGCGGCTATGTCGGAAGATTCAAAGATGCAAAACAAAACTAAAGCAAAGAAAGAAATGCCGCGCGGAAGGGAAAAGGATCTAATTGTAGTATTGTCGATTACTGGAAACCCGTAACGAAAATTCCAGGGCGTCCGTCGGGAGAGGAGAAGGACTCGGAAGAAGACGTGAGGCAAAAAGCCGCAGCGACTCTAGCCGAGGAATCCGGTAGAGAGATTCGGAAGACGGATCATGCTTTGAGCATGAATGGCCGAAAATAAAGCCCCATACTTGGTACCTTCAGAAACGTATGGGGCAAAGATGCCAAGAAAGTCGATCCAGTCAAGAAAAGAGAGGTAACGCGGGCATCATCAGGGGGAGAAAATTCGAGGGGGGCTCGTGAACACCGATTGCCGGCGAAGTCCCATAAAGGATCCGCCAGTAAGGCGAAATGCGATTGCTCGCGCCAGAAAATAGTGAAGTGGAAGAAAGGGAGATTAAAAAAGAGATTACGGGGGGGGGATTTCTTGAAGAAGAGGGGGGGGGAGTCTTCTTCAGTGCTGATCGCGTGATCGGAAAACTAGAAAGGACCTGAAGGAAGAGGAACTCACGGGTTTTGGTGAAAGGGGTTTGGTCTGAGGATAACCTGCAGCTCAAATTGAGAGAGGCAAAAAAAAAGTGGCAATAGGGACCCGGCCCAGATGGAAAGCTTAAAGCAAAGAAGAGTAGAGAGTATTCCCATTGGCTGGAAAAGAAAGAAAAAAAAATTGGGGAAGAAGGTGATCGATAAAATTTGGGAGGGAGGGAGGTGAGTCTTAAAATAGGCAAGAAAGAGTCCGAGAGGGGGGGAAGAACAAGGAAAAAGAAAGGGTGCGTGCGGTGAGACACCCGGCTGGGGAAACTGCTGGGGAAGGTAGAACCCTTTGCGAAGCAGTTTTTGAGGAACTTCATGAGGAAATCGGGAGATCATATCTCGCCGAAAAATGGGATATCCGCATTACCCTAAGGGACGGACCTGCTCTTGGATCTGACATCTTTGTCTCGGCGACGGGTTTTGGGTGAGGTGGTTGTCCTGGGAATGGAAGTTGACGCGGGGGAAGGTTCACTGCCCGCTGTAAAGGAGGGCATTTTTGCCGGAGAGACTGCCGTCGAGAGAAAAAAAAAAGGGGGAAGGGGATGAGAAAGTCAGCCGGGGAAGCAAAAATGCAGGCAGGGACGTTCAGGACAGGTATAGTAAAAGAAAATGCAAAGGGGCAAACGAAAAAAACAAAAAAAGACACCCAACAGGAAACTAAAAGAATAGTGTCCTACTCAGAGATACAGGGCCAGGCTTTCCATTCATGTTTCCAGGAGAGTCCGGAGTAGTAGACGAAGGATTACCGAAAGGAGAAAAAAAAGACGTCCGAAATAAAAGTCTGCGCCCGGGAGACGAGAAACTACCGCTCTTATTGAAGAGGAATATTAGGAATATCGGAGGAAAATTGGAAATGAAAAAGAGAACCCCACATCCGAAAGAAGGGAAATCGTACTTGTAATCAGTGGGAAAAAGTGGCTCTCCAGAAAGATACGAAGTTTAGGGGCGGCTTAGGAAGGCCAAAAAAAAAAGGAATAGGGGGGGGGGGGACCCAAGGGTCAATTTGGACCAAAGGGCCTCAAAAACGTCTTGCCGAACCACGGAAGGAAAGAAAGTGAGGAGGCCTCAGAAAAGAAAGGATCGAACGAGGCCTTCATTGAAGTGAGCCTGTACTACCTAGACGGTCCTCCACAAATTCAAAAATGAATCAATGGCCGAGACACGAAAAATATGAAAGACCTCGAAAAAGGAAAACGAAGGTGGGAAGAATCGCCATTTTTCGAAGTTCAACAAGACTCCGCGGGGACAGCCCTGGAAGGGGGGAAGGGACAAAGGTGAAGGGGGTGGGGGGGGGGGGGGGGGGGGGTAAAGGAAGGAGGGTGAAAGTCTAGTTGTTAAACCTCCCCTATTAAGCGAAACTATTTGACGCAGGGACTTGAGAGGAGAAAAGCATCTGAGAACCTGTCTCAGTTCAAAGAAGGGCACGGAGGTCGATCGGGGGGAAATACAATGGGCTTCGAGATGCGCGAAGGCTCGAAAGGAGAAGGATCGGCTCGAGTAGCTCGGGCCGCCGTCATCGCGCAAAACAGGGGTCAGATCAAAGGAACTAATCTGACATGAGGGGAGGATGTTCGAGATGTACTAAAACGTCAGCTAACTCGCCGAAAATAAGAGGGGGACAGCTACGGCCACGCCATCCGGTAAAGGGAATGCTGAGGGACGGTCAGGCTGGAAAAAAAAAAAACCGAAGGGGAGACATTCTGGAGAAAGCCAAGGAGCGTGGCGTCGTGAAAGGGAAAAGGGGAGGACTGCCGTGATCAGAGATCATCACCACTTGCCGGGTGTAAAAGTGATAAGAAAGGGAAAAGCTCGGGAAAAGCAAAGAAATCGCCGCAGAAACCAGCGAGAACAATTGTCCGGTCGTATCCACGAACGAAAAAAGGGACTAAAGAAAAGGGAGGAGTCGCAAGATCAGAATCTGCAAAATCGTAACTAACGAATGGTAGAAAAGTGGAAAGAAACGGAAAGAGAGCAGGAGGCCTCATATCAACAATTAAAGGAAAAGGCACACTTTTCTCTTTATAAGGTGACCAGCAAGTCATTTTTCAAGGAGAGGAGGGGGAAGATGGGGCTGGAGGGAGGAGGATTCTGGGAGGACCACGCCTCATACCGCTTGATTTACAAGGAAATAAGAAAATTGAATAGGCCTCAAACTCAGTCAGCGGGGGGAAAGAATAAAAGCTATTTAGAGAAGGGCTGCCGCGGCAGCTACGAAAACTGTTTACCACCAAGACATGAAACTACTACTTCTAAATTACCTCGGAGAATCAATAGATGCGATGACGCGAAGAAAGGGAAGAATCAAACGTAGTAGAAGAGTCAATAATAGGGAGGCGCTCTACATTAAACGCCGAAAAAGGGAACGAAGACCTGGGGCACTAAAAACGGTTAAGGAAGATAGTCCGGCAACATCTAAAATCCAGCACGTGCCTGCCTGAATTGGAGGCAAAGAAAAGTTGTGGGGAAAGAGAACTGGTATCTCATATAACGCCCTAAAAAACGACTCGGAGAACAACGCAACTTCGGGGACTTCGCTTGCTGGGCTGTATCCAAAGAAGAGATGGCGGACACAGGAGGACGGAGCGCCAAATGCAATCTAATCGGGATTCTTAACAGACGGCGGATGTTAAGAGAGGGACCAGAGCACCCCGTCAAATAAGACTTGAACACGAGGGAAAGTGGTAGGGAGAATCGGCTGAAAAAGGCTAAAGTCTGACGCCAGAAAAAACCTCTGTGACGGGGCGTCAAACCAACCGAAAGGGGTCGGTAGGAGTCCCTTGAAGTTCACGTCGGAGGGGAGAATGCCGAGGAGAAGCGCAAGGACGAAGCATCTGGCGAGAAACACGAGGGGGGTCAAGAGGGGCTAGCGGATAGAAGAGAACGACTTGTGAGGAAAGAACTGTCCCGGCAAGAAACGCGAGCTCGGGGGGGGGTTAAAAATCTGGAGAGAAGTCTGCTGCGAGGGCTTTCGATCGAGAATCTCGGCGAATTGAAAGCCGGCGTATCGCGCGCGAGTTAAAGATGAAAGAGGGAACCGCGCAGGAAAGCGGAAAAAGATAGGTCTAAGCGAGGCTACGTGAAGAAAACAAAGGCGGATCTGCGAAGCCAGGAAGAAAAAGCAAAAAACTCTACATCGAGTTACCCCCAAAACCCCACGAAAGAAGGAGGGACGCGAAAGGCCGTCCTAGGTCTTGTACCGAGTAATTTTGAGGGAGGAACCCACTCATTCCCAGGAAACTACTTCCTACTTCCTAATTAAAGGAAAACTGGGGAATGAGGGTGCCTGCCCGAGGTGGGGGGTGCTTAGACGGAAAGAGGACGGCATTACGGAGGGAGTCGCTGCGTGGTGAGAAATGGCGTGGAAAGGATAACAAGGGGGGAGCTCCGAAAACGAAAGGAAGGGGGGAAGCGGGCGGTCTTATGGAAATGTACTTGTGCTCAAGATATATCAAAAAAAAAAAGTAGAAAAAAATTATAGATATCAAAGAAGTACCCTGAATCTTGACGCGGGAAAAAGTCTCCATAGAGGGGGAATACCTGCGCGTCATCCATCGCTGTGCCATGAAAAAAAAAATGAGAAAAGAAAGAGGAGGACACAAAACGCAAGGGCCAGCTTGCAGGAGGAGAAAGGAAAAATCCCAAACGAGCAGGCAGTCTATTAACGAATTTTGAGAGGGGGGGTAAGGGGAAGGGGGAATTTGGGGGGAAAGGGGGAAGAGGAAAATTCAAAATGTAGGCGGAGAAGCGGCTGCAGAAAAGAGGGAACTCGATGTGACCTTGATTTTTGAGTTCGGAAAGAGAAGTAAGCAGAAAAAGAAAGAGAGAAAGAACCGGTAGGCCGCTTAACAAGCTTTCGATAGAAATCTCTTGCGTAGGAGGTCGGCGGAATCTACATCAACCAGGATAGAGGAGGGGGGGAGGGGAGAAGGGGGGAACGGACCCTTCGAGAAACTCGATCCGGCCACTCAAAGAACGCCGCAGAAGAGCCAAATAGGAGGGAAAAAGGGAGATTTTGAGGGGAGGGTTGTAGCGCTCTGCAGAGTCTCCGTCCGAGACCGGAAGAGGAGTCAAGAGGGTACGGGGTGTCGAAAAAGGCACGATGTCGTCCTGCCTCGCGCAGTATAGTCGAGGGAAATAAGAAGGGACAAGGGGGGAGTACCTCTAGGACTGAGCCACCCAATACCCCGCCTCGCTTTTTGCAGGAGAGAGAACGGACGAAGGTCCGGTAAAAAGGAGGCGCTAGAACGAGGGGATAATGATCACTCGCATGAAGGTCCTGGGTGCGGTGGGAGGGGAGGGGGACAGAGGAAGGAGGATGTTCAAAGGGAAAAAATGAAGGCAGCATGCCATGCGTTCGCCTTTTAAGGAACCCGTCTCTGGGGCAAATAGGAACTACGAATAGACCCATAAAGAGACAGAGGAAAGGAAAACGAAGGGGGTGTTGTCGCGAGTTGTGGTGGTCAAAAGGAAGACTCCTGGCCGGGGGACGGCGGAAATCACACGTCGTATTTCTCAGGAAAAACGGCGCTCAGGAAGATACGGGAGGGGGGGTTTGGGGGAAGGGCTTGTCGATCGTAGATGTCCTCTTAGAAGAAGGGGGACTGAAGAGGGGAGCAGTGCAAGGATTCCTAAAAACGAGATTGAAAATCCATCTCATCTCCACGTCGGGCTGAAATTGCGAAGTCAAAAAAAAGGAAGAACATCGACAGGGGGAAGGGGACCGAACGCGGGGAGAAGGAAGAGCCTTCGTCGGTGGGGGGCGATGGTGGGACAGGAGGACATTCGCAGGAACCAGAAAGGGAGGTTATGTACGCGGACAGACGTTCACGAGGAGAGTTCAGAAGAATGGGGGAAGGAGGCTCTACTGAGGACCAGCCTCGTCCAGAGGACGAGTAAGCCGAGAAAAACATAAGAAAAAGAAAGCCAAACTACATTACACCTCTATGGGGGCGGGGGAACCACCCTGACAGGGTCGTAATCTGAGAAAAGGTAATCTCTGGGGAGCCGTCAAGGGCGAGGTACGATTTGAAGGAGAAGAGAGCCCCACACGGTAAGACTTAGTCTTGAGTAAATTGTGATCCGAAATGGGGTCCAAAGTCCCGGAAGGATCGGCGTACTTCGACCACGCGAAGGCGTCGGCGTACCGCAACAAAGGAGGGAAGGCGTGTGAGAAGGAGTGGGGACCGGAAAAAGGTAGATGCAGAGAGTTTGTTGTGAAAACTGCGCAAGCTTGGTAGGATGGGGGAGAAGAAGAAAGGTACACGTCAAACAGAAGGGGGCGCTTAAAGGGGGACCTGTTCGAAAAAGCAAATGCCTGGGAAGACACGACAGCGGTGAGAAAAAAAAACACAAAAAAAAAAAAACAAGCCGCACGGGAAAAAGACTCCATTCCTCTCGAGGAGGACAGGGGGTGCCGCAGAAAAACGGTCGCGAGGAGCTTGTAACTTTCGATTCGGCCCAAGGGCTCCCGACCTGAAACTGTTCGAATGACAGAAGGCGTATTACTTGAGACTTGAGGGAGGGGGCGGAAAATAGACGAGCGACCGAATCGCGGGGAGTCTCGCGCGATAGAGAAAAGGCAGGTATTGAATGTCCAAAATACACCCATCGTACGTAATTTAAAAGGGGGGGAAAGAGGTAGTCCTTACCTTAACGTCGGGAAGGGCTAAGGGGGGGGTTCTAAGAACGCCGAAGATTCTTAAGTCCAAGAGAAAACATTAAAACACCAAGAAAAAACGGTCACCAATAAGTGGCAGGAAGACTAAGATCAGAGAGGAGATCTCCGATGGTATGGGGGGAATATGTGTGGCTTGTTGGGGGACGATTTGCGTAATAATCTTGTAGTAGCGGAATTCCTTAGATCTTCTCGCCCAGTGGGAAGTCGGGGCAGAAAAGTCCGTGGGGGGTAGGGGCGACACACGAACGTTGGTGTCGTAGGAAACATGAGGGGGGGAGCTAATAGCCAGAAATCGTATGCCAGGGCGGAAGGGTCCAGGAAGAGGCGCGGCAATAGGCAGGATCTGAGTAGGCAATGGAGTACGAAATTGTATGCACTTACGAAAAAGTAGGCTGGCTCGCTGGGGGCAAAACGGGGGGGAAAAAAAAGGCGAAAAGATTCAATCAGAAAGATCTCAAAAGTCAATAACGTAGGAAGGAGGGGATACAAGTTCTTTGGCGACTACGGGTCGACGTCTCACCCGTACTGTCATAAGTAGGTCCGATGATGCTGATTGAAAAATAGGTAGGGGGGCGAAGAAGTATCGAAACTTTCTCGAAGATTTCATCGCTTGGGAGGGAAGATCGGGGTTAGACAAAAAGTGAGGTAGGGTCTCTTTGGGGCGGTGTTGGGGGGGGAACACGGTAGTAGGGCCTTGAAAGGACAGCAACCGGACAGAGGAGAAGTCCGTAGGAAAAGATCTAAAATCTCAAACAACAACAACGGAGTCAATCAAGGAAAAAACCTCGGCTTCCCGAAGAACGTTCAGGCTTAAGCTGGGAGGAACGTGGAAAAGGAAGAACAGGAGAGCAAACCAGAAGACCACAAGAAGCTCACGACGACGTGTCTACGCCAAATAAGAAAGAATGAGGGAGGGAGAAGCAGGACATTGGGGAAGGGGCGCATAGAAGGAGCCGCGCGCAAATCAGGTTCGACTCAAGAAACAGGGGGGAGACAGCGAAACCGTAAAACGTTCGAAGCCATAAAAGAGGGATGTTTTTGAGCGAGGAAATGGGGGGGAAGAGCTTCAAAAAGCCCGAACTAATCTTAAAGGGGAGGGAAAATTTAGGAAATCTCCAGAAGGGGGCACTCCTCTATAAAAAGGAGGTCGGGACCAAAATTACAGCACCCCTGGGGAGCCTTCAAGGGTGGAAGCAGTGAATGCCTCATAAAAAAATAGTGGGCGAAAAACAAACCGGTGTAGGGGAAGAGGGGGTCAGACCCTGCGAGCGATCCGCATTAAAAGCCGACGAAAGAGTTCTTCAAGAAGCGGGGAGGATGCGCAAAAAGAGGACTGCCGGAAAGCAAACATACCCGGGGGAGAATAAGAGTTTTTCCGGCCTTGAAGGCTCCAGTCGATTGGGGCGGGGGGATTTCCAAAAGAAAGAGGGAGAACGCTGGGAAGGGAGGAAAAACGAGTTTAGAGCAAGCCCGATCCATCCGGGGGCAGTCTCGAAGAAGAAAACCTGGCAAAAAAGGAAAAAGAAAGAACGAGGAACGGCTATTGGCGACAGAAGGAAAATACCTGACGTCTATCACTCAAGGAGGAACGGGGGTGCTAGGGTCCCAAATCTGCGTCTAGAAAAGATGGTGACTCCGTCCTAGGGAAGAAGCTGAATAATCTATAGGGAGGAAGGAAGAGTTGCTGCTGCAAAAAGAGAGTAAAGAAACTCGAAGGAGAAACGAGTCCAATCTCGCAAAGCCATCGTCTTCAAAATGTAGTTCGGCAGTTAGGGCTTTACTAGGAAGAGGACTTTGAGAGGAAAAGTCGGTGACGCCTTGGAAGGGGGGAGAAACCCTCGCGGAGGGGTCCGTGACATTGAATGGGGAAAAGACTGAAGGGTTAAAGTAAAGGGAAGAAGCGGTGTGAACAATCTCCAACTAGGGTTAGTCTCCTATTTGGATAAAGGCGATCGAAGAAGGGCCCGTCTTTTGAAGCTTTCTAAAAAAGACCTTCCTGTCGGGGGGAGCATAGGGAAATTAAGCCTGATTCAAGAAATTCTTGAAGAAAAAAAGTCTCAAAAAAAATTTGAGGGATAAGTTATACTAAGGAACGTTCTCAAAATAGGAAGGACCATCTCGTGCAGACGGAAAAAACGGTTTCGTGAGTACCAGAAAGACAGTCGGTTCAAAAGGAAAGTTTTCAGGAGGTGCGGCATAAAGATTTAGTCGGATATCATTATATTTTGATAAGCCAAGAGGGTAAAGGGAAATCGGTAATACCGAGAGGCCAAAAAAAAGAAATGGACGCAAAAAAAAAAATAAACAACAAAATGGGGAAAGGCAAACAAAAACAAAATGGGTCCTAGAAGAATCAGATGGGCAGGAGCGACTGCCATGTGAGCCTTTCTGACCAAACGCGAAGGCGGAACGATTGTCAAAGAAATTTGAAAAAGGGAAACACCGCGGGAGTAGGAAGATCTGCTCCTGAGAATAAGTGCAAAGACCGTTACTAAAAGCGGAATCAGGAAGGGAATGAAGCGAAAAGGAAACCTAGTTCGAATAAATCCGCGTCACTCAAGAGCTACTATTTCGTACGGGATGGCAACATAAGGGGGGGAGGCTAAAAGGAGGATCGGCATCGAAAGGGCTAATAGGCAAGACGAAAACGTTTTTAAAACTCTAGCAAAGGCAAAGGAGATCTCGAAAAAAGGGGAAGAAAAAAAGCAAAGCAAAAAACGAATTCGTGAAGGGGTGAGGCTCTGCTCGAAGAAAACTGCTACATGGGGTCAAATGCGAAACTGGAAGAAACAATGAGCATCGAACATTCCAAGTGGCTTGCAAGAGGGTAAAAACATGAAAGTATCAAAAAGAAGGGAAAATCGGGAATAGAAGGGGATCGAAGAGAGGAACCCTACCCCGAGAGACGAACAGTGCTTCTGCGGTAAGGAGGAAAAAAAAAAAAATTGAAGGGGGGGTCTGCTGGGAAAAAAAAGTGACATGGAGGTCTGAAAGGAGTCCAAAGAAAGATTCCTCAGGGAATGAAAGAGCGCAAAATCTATGTCTGATCACTGGAACTACGAGTAATCCTGTCGATCTTAGGATCGATGGACGGACAGATGGGGTACTCGCATAAGCGGATTCTCTAACCAAACGTATAGAGAGGAATGAAAAATCTAAGAGGGATTGTGCGCGGAGGGGGAAAACATCTTCTTCTAAAGGAGACTTCGTCGGAGGCATGGGGACCGAGTCCGGAGCTAGAAAAAAGCGAGAGGTTTAGGAAAAAGCCGACCTGGCATCGAGAGATATCTGAGCGTGCACAAAAGTAGAATCTCTTAATATGATGTCTAAGGGGGCCGAAGAATCGGGGAGGAGGTCTAGGAAAAGAGCGAAAAATCAAGAAAAGGGAGGGCCTTCTGCAAGGAGGCGACGAGCCTCTTTTCAAAAACCTCAGCGGTAAGAAACTTGGGGGAGAGAGGGGGATGGGGAAGGGGGGGGAGTGCCACCCAAGAAAGGGCCTACTGAAATTACTTACAACTGAAAAGGAGAGACTTGCCTGAACGAGGGATTTGCGATATAGAAAAGCAAACTGTGTCGGCATTGCCTGGACGAAGGATCGTGGGAGAAAATCAAAGAGAGGAGGGACGCTGACAGGAGAAAGGGTGCGTCGCGAGAGCAGCATCTCGTGAGGGGGAGGGACAGTACTGTTGCTGCTATCGAAAAACAAAACTTAGCGTAAAAAAATAGAGAGAGAAAAAATGAAAGCAAGCTCTGGAAAATTTAGGGAATCAAGCGAGAAACGAAAAATCCTTCACTGAGTGGCACAGGAAGACGTTAGCACCACTCAAAAAAGAACGCACTTAGCCCAAGAGGGTCGAAAAAGGACCACCCTAGGGAAGTTGGAGGGGAGGAATTAGAAGTTGTAATTCGTGGGGTGAAACGAAGGAGACTCGGATACAAACTACTAGGCGGCGAGACAAAGTGCTAAACAAGGAAAAATTGAAAGAGGGGGAACGAAGGGTTAGTTCAAAAAGATCATTGCTGATCGACAGAGCGACGCGGAGGGAACAAAGGGGAAGAGGAGAGAAAAAAAGTCCTCGCGAAGAGAGGGCGATCGCGATGCCGGTCAGGGAGGGAATCTTCACCAAAACGCTAAAAGGGAAAAGGGCCTTCCAAAGATAGACAGAGACTCAGGCGGACGAGGGCCATCCGAAAGACAGGAAGAATCACCGCTCGAAGCCAAAAACTAATCTTTTTATCACAGGAGGGTGTGGTACTCTCCCTTGTGGTTCACCTTTTGGGAAGGCTGCTGAGAACTATCTCTCAAAAATCTTCAGGGACCTGCAGTCTCTCCTTCGAATCACTGATTAAATGGAACGAAACAGGAGGGGGTACCGTAGATCTGAAGCGAGCGTGCATCTCTGGATCTAGGAAACTTTTTCAGCACGGGCTGACCGGTAAGAGGGGAAAAGCAAAAAGACCAAAATTGGGGGTTCGAAATGATCAACATCCGAAAAGACGCAGGTTCCGTGTTCCGGAGGGCGCTCGACTATTGAAAAAAAAAGAAGTGGACGGCCTGGGGACGGGCGAGGGGAAGCCGATTTTAGTCGGAGAAAAATCGTGAAAGGGAAGTAAAAAGCCGGTATTCGAAGAAGGGGAGAAGGAAAGAAAATGTCCGAACAAGAATCGAGAAGTTCCAACTTCAGCTAAGGCGCATGTTCAAGGGACACAGGAGACCAGGGGGAGAAAGCTCACAAGAGATTGCAGGGCGGGGATTCGCCGAGGGTAAAAAAAAGGGAGTTCTTCGCCACCGTAATTGAAAGGGGATCCTGGAGAAAAAGGCCGAACTCGTAGGAACGCTTAGTGAAGAGAAGTTCGACCTCGTGCTCAAATCATTGAGAAGGCCTTCTGCATGACATCTCCCGAGGGAAAGGCTGCCCACGGGACGGCAGAGCTTCATCTCTCATGGGTTGACCGAAGGAGAGGGGGGGACATCAGGAGGGGAGAAACTTAGGGGGGGGTGATGGTCCTCACTTGTAAGCATGACAGCAGTCCGAAAAAAGGGGGGGGCGGAACATGGCAATAAAACTTTCGTGCGGGAATCTCGTATGTCATGGGACTTGATCAGATGAGTTGGAAAAAGGGTCAGTCTTACGTAAAAAAAAGTCTCAACGCATAATGATCAACTCATCAACTATCGAACCTACTGTACAACCTAGTAGGGAAAACCCTTAAGGTGAACATGAAGTTCACTTCTAAAATGAAGGGAGGTGGAGGGCCCGCTGAGAAGAGTCCCGAAGAGAAGGAATTTTACCTTACGTGGGAGGACCCCAGCACCGTGAAGGTCATCGTCGTGATAACTGGTGAAGAGTCCAGAAAAGGAGGAGGGGAGAAAAAGGTCCGAAGTCAAAACCGGCGAGGTTCGGGCGGCAACGCAGTCAAAGGAAGGAGGTGCTGGCCAGGGATTTTGAGGTGCAATTGGGGGGCCGTAGAAGCCTCAAATGCGTGGGGGGCCTGGGGGGGGGTAAATCTGACGGGGGAGGTCGCGGGAGCATCGGAATAAGGGTTCCATTTACACATGACACGGCCCATAACTGGAAGCGGGTGACTCGCCATGGGGGGGAAGTCTTGCACGATTGTAGGGTGGGGGAGGATCGACACGAGAAAACGGCCTCAAAAACATCTCGAAGATGATGCGGGGGAGAAAGGGGAGGGAGAGGAGAAATGACACGTATTAGGGATTGACAAGGGAGCCGCAGCAGAGGGACAGAAGATTACACGTCGTACAGGGGCGATGAATTGAAAGGAGAATCTTCACATCAAGAAGGAACAACGACCTGAGCTCTTTAGCTTTAAGAAACATTTCATACAGGACGGGTGAGGTGTTAAAAGATGAAGTGGGAAGGAAAACTCTTCGTCTTTGTACATGAGGGTGTTAGACGATTGGCTGAAAAAAAGATCTTCGAGAAGGGTGGGGAGAACAGCGAATGAGCCGAAAAACATCTCTAAAGGAGAAAAAGGATTGACGAAGGGCTCAATCCAAAGGAAACATCTGCCTGGAGATAGTAAACTGCTCCGATTCTGATATACTAGAGGAGTTGTAGAAGAAAGGACTGCGGAAGGGGGATATTAAAAAACGGAAAAAGTCATGTGGGGAGGTTGCGTCAGAATCGTCGTGCGTCTGAATTAAGGAAGATGGAAGGAAGGAGAGGATTTCCCGGACGGAAAGACTTGCCGACGTTTTGATGCTGCCTGCACGAACGTGGTGGGGAGGAGGCCGATCACTTCTCGGGGGGGAGCTCAGCGCCACGTCTAAAAACGGCCCAGATCGAGGAAAAAAATCGGAAATCACATTAGAGAAAATCACTAATTGTACAAGGATGAAAGAAGTCTGGGGTTGGTTCATCTCTTCAAAGATTCATCAGAAAACTACGACCGAATCTCCGTATGCGTCTACAACCGGCGGGCGGCAGGATGAAGGTGAAGAACAAGGGAAGGGAAAGAGACGTAGCGGGGGCGGCCTCTTTCATTAGTAGGCAGAGGGTACGAAAAGGGAAAGCTAGCCTTTGGCGCTTACGGGGAGGAAGGGCGTCTACAACGCTGTTGTTCTTCGTTGGGTGGGGGGTGTCGATGGGGTT
>Ga0179591_1343257_pt1 | contig 15910 bp, 14 predicted proteins | sample CZOMad2_1_08_16f_FD_182891 | JGI IMG/M metagenome (GOLD analysis project Ga0179591, IMG submission 182891) | Vadose zone soil fungal communities from Angelo Coast Range Reserve, California, USA - CZOMad2_1_08_16fungal (PacBio error correction) | ecosystem: Environmental > Terrestrial > Soil >...
GCATCCACATACCGGCAACAGAGTGTGCAAACAAGAAAATTTCCTGCACGCACATATTTACTCAAAACAAAAAGACGGCACGCCAAAAAGGAAGAGATGAGGACGCGGGGGAATAAAGCCTTTGGGGGGCGAACGACGCAGGGCACCCGCCAGTTGGCGTAACGAAATGGAGGGAAAAGTGGGGGGGGGAGGGCCGATGTCTTCAAAAACAACAAACCATAAAAGGGAAGAGAAAAAGGGGAGACAATTTCAGGCCAGCGCCGCGAAGCAAGGGGATGGTAATACATCAGGGGGGGAAAAAAGGGGGAAAAAAACGAGTTTAACATCGGGTCCGCACCTACATGGGGAAAAAGCAAAAACTTTCGGGGAAGAGAAGAGGGGGGAGGCCTACTTAAACCGCTAGTAAGGGGCCCTCGCATCTTACTGTTTGAGGGAAGATCATTCGGATCGGCAACGCGAGAAGAAGAATCCAATAGATGCTGTGAGGGCGACGAAGGAGACTGGGGGCGAGCGGCCTTGGATCCATAGATCAAAAAACAACCAATTGTAAAGAGAGGCATAGAGAGTCAGGAGGAAACAATCGTCTCCTACAACAAGCAATTCAAGAAGGGGGAGTGATGGGCTGAAGGGGGGTAACAGGCCTAATGACCATCGTCTTACAAAAATCAAACCATTGTTGCGAGGACCCGACGAGCTGGTTTCAATTCGTCGGAACCGGTCCATCGCGGCGAGAACGGCGGGGAAAAGACAAAGTTCAAAGCGACCCTACGGGGAAAATCTCGTTGGTAACTTTCAAAAGGGATGAATAGTTAACTAAAAAAAAACAGAACGGAGGACGGAGGAGGGAAGAAGTCCAGGTATCAAAGAGACCGGTTCTGGGGTATTTGGTCAGATAGGCAGCCCCCACAGAACTGAAAGAAGGGGAGAAGTAATCAACGGGTTACTCAAGGATGGGACTCTGCGTGCGACACACAAGGGTTATGAAGAACGCAGCGAATTCCTCGGCCTGGTGAAAAGTCGGGGATCATCGAGGGGGAGGGTCTGTCGTTCAGGACGTGACGGCGTGGCAGGCTTTTATGGGGCCGGCGCAGCTTTTATGCCCCCATGACGGAAGGGGGAGAGCGGGAGCTTGTGGGGGAAGTTAGGAATTATAGGGAACGAGAAGAGGGTAACAATCAATCGAGGAGTTGGTCGTGAAAGATTCTAATTTGGGGCGGCCACAGCTGAGAGGAAGTTCGTCATGTAGAGGGAGGAGGAAAACATCTGGGGGGGGGGGGTCCTACGGGGGGAGGCCCTGTTGAGAGGGGAAGTGAATCGAAAAAGAATAAGGAGCGGAAGCCAGATTCACCAAATTCGCAAACGAGAAGAAGGAGAATAAAACTGTTTTTTGAAAAGGAGGTGGATATCCCGAAATTCTGCCTCAGGATCTTTACGGAGGGGGGGGGGGGGGAGAGAGGTAGGTACAAAGAAGACGCAACCTAAATCCCAGGTGGCTCAACCAAACACCGTTCAAGAACTACGGAGCTAATAATCGTGGAAGCTTTTATAGGCCTACACAAAAGGAAAGGAGACTACTAGGGGGAACGAATCAAGTCCGTGGAAGAAAGGAGAAGTGGGGGGGAAGTAGATACGTGTCTGAGAAAAGGAGAAGGTTGGCTACGGGAGTACACGCGGAAGGCGAGATGTTGTATATACTGCAAGAGGTCCACCAGCGTCAATCGAAAAGGAAAGAGAACTGTGAGGAAGATTGATCCCTTACTGGGGGCTACGTCTGAAATTGGCCCAATGGGCATCTTAATTAGGGAATAGCGCTGCGTCTTTTAGTCGGAAAGGGGGCAAGACCTGTGGTCGAGTATCCGCAGTTTGGCACGATCTGAAAGGAGAAAACGTCTTAGTTCTCGGGGACCGTGCGGGGTACAAGCCCTTGAATCCCTGAGCAAATTCAGAGGAGAAGGAGTCTCAGAGCTGAATCGGTAGAACACAGAGAAAAGAAAGGGATCTTCAGACGGTTACGGAGCACGGGGTTCACTTAATGGAGTCGAGACGGAACCATACTCGGTGAATAGAGGGAGTCCTCTGATATCTGTCAAGTAATGGGGAAAAAAAGAGACCGAAGAAGGAGGAGGAAATCTTATCGGCAACTTCCGGTAAGGGGGGAAGAACCGACGCCTTCTCAATGATGGACCCCTTGTAGAAAAAAAAGGGTTACCTTTATAAGATCGATGGTCGGGCTCGTTCTATCATTAACCTTAAAAAGAAATGGGAAGGACGCAGGGTTCACGATTCGAGCATGGGGAGGCGCATGTCCGAGTTTAGTCGGTTTAAGAGGCCGAAGAGACAGGACCAGAGCTTTGACGATCAGCCATATAACCCGAATAAACAATAAAAGTCACCCTCCGTCCATTTCATGAAAGTGGATATGACTAGAAAAGAGACGGACACAAACGAACTCCTGAGCCTTGGTCAATTGGCAAACAAGGGGTAGGTTGCTATCCGAGGAAAGGAAAATGTTGGAAAATAACTTTGTCAGGAGTTGTGCACCTCAAAAACCGGAGACGACGGAAGATTCTCGGTTATCAGGTGCCAGAGAGGAAAGTATATCGACAGTGTCGGACGGGTTGGTTAAAGTTTAGTCGCCCTGGAGCAGTGGCTTGTCTCCCAGAAACGCGTTAATATAGAAAAAAAAACAACGGAGGGAGAAGAGAGAGAAATGTAAAAGATATTGGACAAGCCAATTAGGCTTAGGGGCCTCTTAAATAGAAAGAAAGACGAAGACTTATCCGGGAAGTAAAGAGGGAGAGACTTTATGAGGAAAGGGGGGGTCAGCCGGGTGGAGTTAGACTACAAACTTTGCTATAACGCACAAGCATTCTGGATTCGCAATCTTAACGTTCCATTAAAAGCTATGGAGGGGGAAAAAATGGTGTGAGGTGACCAGGAAAAATGGGAAGGTCCTAGAGGGGGAATTGGGGTCGTCGTCTTTGGCCTTTAAGAGTAGGAAGAAGAAGAAGGTAATGCTTAAAATGAGAGGCGGCGCGGAACAACAGACCCAGCAAACAGGGGGGGTTGAAAATTTAACAGCTAATCCTGCATTCGTAAAACCAAAGCTGCTTCGAGGGGCGCTGGCTTCCGGGGTTAATGGGAGAGAGACATTAGCAACATTTTGGTGAATCAAGGTACCACCCCCCCCCCCCACCCCACACCCCCCCCTCCACCACCGCCCCAACCCGCGGCACCACCCCCGAGGCTCAGCCCCCCCAGAAGCCCACCCGCGCCGGCCCCCGACATCCCCCCGCCTCCCCCCAATCCCGACAGACCCAGCGCCTCCACCCCCCCGGGACCCCGTAGAGCGCGGTGAGTTAAGGGTTCTTACTTTTCCGAGTCGAGGGGGGGCTAGAAAGAAGGAGAGGAAGATATCCTCAAGGGGAATTAGTGGGAGATAGAGGGGCCCAGGTTGAGAAAAAAAAAAGGACAAGTCGCAGGACTTTTATAGAAGGGGAACCTGAAAAACTGGTCCGATGTTCCTCAAGAGTCCGTACTACGGATTACCGATTCACTGAAGTCTGAAAGGGGGTCAACCAAGAGGAAAAGACATGGAAAAGTAAAGCTATCCGCCTGAGAAAGGGGGTGAACCGTGGAATTTGTTTCACTCTAGGCCAAAGTAAGAAAATACTATTGTGCTCGGAGGGGGGCGGCAAGTGTCGGATCAGCTCGCCCTGCCCTAACGATAAACGAGGACAAGCTCGCCTAAAACGCCAACCAAAGTTCAGCAGCACAGTGCAATGGATGTCAGATAAGAAAAAAAAGGACCACATCAATGCCAAATTTCTCTAAACGACTGGGAGCTCGGTTTTGGCGCGCGAGAAGCCAACCTGATCTTCTAGGACTCCCGCTCCGCAATTATCTGTCAGCAAAAGCCCAATCCCCTCACTATCCTGACGACGGGGAAGAAGAAAGGGAATGGGGAGGAGAGAGAAATCGGGACCTTTAGAAAAGAGTCAAATTTAGAGGAAGTGATCAAAGGGGAAATCTTGGTCAGGGATGGATGCGTAAAAAACGCGGCCCACATCCGGAAAGGAGAGGAGAAGGGAGGGATTACAATAAGGGATGTGAGACCCATCATGGACGAATGCGCGGCGGTTGAGTAAAGGGGTTGGTAAGAGGGAGACCTTATTTTTGGGGGGACAGATTTCGATGAGCGTCAACCTCGACGGGAAGAAAGTAGTCATAAAAAAAAAGAGAGGTGGGATCAGAAAATACTACTTACCTGTAAGGGTGAAGATCTGTCAAAAGGAAGATCCGCGGACCACACCCCCTAAGGAGGGGGGAGGAAGTCCTTAACGGAAAACTTGGCGCAAAGTATCCCTTCCTAAAGGACGCGAAGACAACCTGCTTAGTACGGGGCAGTCCTCGAAAGACCATACCCCAGAGGGTGGGCAGAAGCCGGGGAACAAGATGCCACATCCTTTTTAGCAACTAACTGAAAGTCCAAGCGGACTTTAGATGAAAAAGCTTTATACCCCGGTGTGTGAAGAAGAAAGGAGTAAAGGAAGGGGGAACTAAATCTTCAATATTGCTTCAGTAGTCAGTGGGGACGTTGACCTATTTCTGCCAAGACACGAAACTTAAGAAAAGGAAAAAGAGACTGAACAAGCCGGCGCGCGGTCATCTGAGGCCTCAGTGTGTGAAACAGAGAGATAAACTCTGTTACGCGGGTTGCAGCAAAGTGACAATGGTTCACGTAGGGACGACGAAGCATGGACGGTCCTATGGGAAAAAAGAGCGGGTCAGAGGGGGACAAGCTCATGGTCGGGGAAACTGGATGAGGTCATTTGAGGACGTCAGCGTCAGCAGCACGTAACGGAGATGCTGTGGAGGGAATGTGGACACAGACTTGCTAGGGGGGGGGAAGGGGGAGATCTAATGGAGTCGGCAAATCTCGATAAAAAGGAAGAGCAGGCATTACTTATCACAGTATAGAAGGGCCGGCTTGAATTACTGACGTTTCGATAAGAAAGGAAAGGTCACAATAGAGGCCGGGTCCATGCCCTGGATTGTCAGCGGTGGTCAACTCGAGGCCGAGAGAAGCGGAACGAAGCGTGCTTCCCATGGGACCATGGTCGCAAAGACGCCCAAACAGGGGACAGAGAGATGGGGGGAAACCTGTCAAAGACGTCTACTACCACCTTCGTCGCGGAGAGACGACTGATATTGGGGGAAGGAAGACTCGCCGACATGTGGGGTTTTGTGTAATATGCATCCACTCACCCGAAATTCCACTTTAGACCTTACGTGCTAAATGGGTAATCAGCTTTGGAGAGGCCGGCAAAAGCGTAAAAAGGCGATGAAAGTATCGTAAGAAAGCCCTTAGGTGGTGATTCACCAAAGGCTAGCATGAAATCGCAGGAGGGGAGGAACAAACTCTTGGTAAGTGGAGGGGTAGGAAGTACTCCTACATAGGTCCCTCCTGTGGAGGGCTACGTCATTTATTACTTTTATCTACTTACATAGCCGAGAAGGGTGAGAAATACTTACCTGCCTGGTAGGGGGACTTGACCTAGTTTCAGGGGGGTCTCACGCCGCTGAAAGAATTTTCCGGGGCAGGGACGGGAAACAATACGGGGGGGAAAGTTCCTACTGGCGGCACTACTTTTGGGCCTGCTGCACTAATAAACAGAAGAAGGGAAATAGAACCTCAAAAAACAATGTCGCAAATGGCTTCAAAACTGAGGGGGGGGGTCAAACTGCAGATTCCAGAAACGGAGCCCTCATAGCCTGTATTTTGGTTCCCAAACGGGCTTGTAAAAGCGCATCCGCTCCTTTCGGGAGCGGGAAATATTGACTCTAACGCTCACTAAGGGAAAGATTTAATAACGGTCCTCCACAAGGGACGCAGAAAAGACTAAATACCGTAAGGTAGGGAGGGGGCGGGCAGCGGGCTAGAACTTGGGCGTGTAGGGGAAAAATAAGGTTTGTATGCCTCGAAGTATTTCAGTTGGGGGGAAAAGAAGCTTCAAGGAAAAGACCCTGGCTTCCGATAAACGACTCGACGAGGGGCGTCGGAGCCGTCTGAAGTGGGTGCGGAATTCGTCCTTCACTGTGAAAGAGGGAAAGAGGGGGGACATGAAGGAGGGTCTAGAGTCGTTAAAATCCGAGGGGGAGGCGGGACTGGTTCCCTTGAGTGAGTGAATCCCAGGGGGAAACTCAGGCACACGAGACCTCCTACGATCAACTTCACAACGTATTAGTGCGAGTAGAAGGGGTCGGAAGGGAACCCACACGTGAAAGGTCAATCAAATGCGAAAGAAAAGAGAGGGGAGGAACGGCGTCAGAGGAGAGATCTGGGAACCACGACGTCAGTGAAGGGATCATGGCAGGGTGACGACCGTGCACGAATTCGCGGAGCGGCCAGAAAGCTCAAGGGGGAAGGCAGCAATCGGGGGGAGAAGAGGAACAATGGAGAAGGCGGTCCGGTCCTCCGAAAGGTGCAAATGAGAAGGAAAGCGGCTATTTATGGTTCCAAAAACAGAAGGAATCAAGAGAACACGAAATCAGCTTGCAAGGTGAGGGACTTCAACTGGCCAGGAGAGAGAGGTCAGAAAGTAAGTGGGCATCAAGCAACGCTTCGAGAAGGCATTTTGGAAAAACAGACAGCAGGGCGAGGGACCTGGCCTTGACACGCTGTGGATGATTGTGGGGTCTAACCGCCTGTTACGAGGGAATGCCCCAGACGTCTTTTGGAAAAGGACAGAAAGCCACAAACAGCCCCCAAACCAAGGCCAGTAACCCATGGACAGGAGTGAATACAATCTCGCACACGTCACTGAGCACCAGGGAGCGGGGCGCTTTAAGCTGGCATAAAGAGGCGAAAGGAACCCCGTCGAGCAAAGGTAGGTCGTGGAATGCCAAAAAGAAAAGGGAAACTGAAATCAGGTACAGGGGAAGGAGACCTACGGGATGTGTGATATGGGTGAAAGAGAAGAGGTTCCCTGGGTCACCGCAATTGGGGCTTGTTTTACAAAGGCAGTGTATCTCGAAAAAAAAAAAAAGGGGGGAGGAGGAGGGGGGGGGAAAAAAGAATATACACGCTCGGTCAAAAAAAGCACATGCGATTAAAAAGGGCCGAATAATATTTAATCTTCTTCATTTAAGGCGAGGACTAAGCGGGGTTCAACTCAGGAAGCGGACTCGCTAAATCGCCTTTTCGTGGAATAAAACAAAAAAATCGGACAAGACGGGCTAAGCTTTAGGAGGGGACAGAGTTAAAAGGCAGAGGACTGCTCCGGAGGTGGGAATTTGACTGGGGGACTCGACTTATGGAAAATGCAGGGGAGGGGCTAAAGTTCTGGGAGGGGCTAGGACGAGTCTGCATCCTTTAGGGAAGAGAGAAACGGTGGCTACAACAGAAAAAAACGCTGGAAGTAAATGGGGTCGCCATGATGGCTTCGTGGACCGCTTCTGAAGAACGGCGCGGCTTAAGGGGGAAGACTGAACATACCCTCAGACTGGCCAGTTTAAGGGAGCAATGAGACGCGGTTGGCAACGCTTGAATGCCGTCGTCATATGATTAACCCCTTCAATACTCGTAGGGAAAGAGAAGAAAATTTCGATGCGGCGAAAAGACATGACAAGGCTTATTTATCAGACAGGGAAGAAAGAAGGGGGCTTCTCAATGGAGAATCACGGGCACGTTATCCGTAAAAAGTCACGCCTAACATTACAAAAGGGGACAGACGGGGCATTCAGGCAGGAACTAATTGCAAGAAAATCTAGCTCGGGGGAAACGTAAAATGAGTGACGGGTAAACACGCAAAAGGTATACCTCCTACTACTTGGGTACCGAATGATCTCTTGAGGGGGGGCAAAAAGGACTTTGTCGGAGAATCCGACCTCTTTCAAGAGAGACAAGTTGTTGAACGAGAGAGAGGAAGCATTTAACAAGGAGGAAAGAGTAACGGTTAAAGGACGGGATAGATTAATCCAAAAGAAGGGTAACCCAGAAGGCCGCCTTCACTAAAATTTCTGTCGTCAGGACTGGGAAAAAAGTGGGTGCGCTGGGAAAGTTCAGAAACAATAGAACTTCGGAAGACCATGGGTAATAATACTGTGGAGGGGGTGTAGGTGTGAGGTTTAGGGTAAGGGGGAGGGGAGGTGGGGGATGCATGCCTCGTCTCCTTTTTTTCGGAGTATCGCGTTACCAAGGGTTCTAATATCCAGGAGTGACCTCCAAACTGAGGAAGTTCGAGACGAGGGGCCTTTGTTACACAAGACAATCGACAAAGAGTGGATGTGAGTCTATGAGACACGAAGCAGAAAGGGTATAACTTGTAGAACCAACGGGGGGCACACAGAGGAAAATATGAAGGGAGAGTTCGGGGACTAATTGGAGGGCACCCAGTCATCTTGTATGGGACGGTTTATTTGGTTTAAGAGGAAGAGAAGCCGTCTTCTCTATTGTCGATGCCGAGGGGAAACCGCGAGGTAACAGAACAGTAGGCAAGAACCCCGAAGTTTGGGGGATAAAAAAATACAGACGGAAGGGAAACAGCTTAAAAAAGGATGGTGCTTACAAGAGCGCTACCGCCCCTCAGGAAGCCAAGAGAAGGAAGGGGCGGCACTGAGGAGTTATACGAACACTAGACGGCAAGAAGCTTCGGATGGAAGCGCGACCGCTATGACGTCCAAGATGAATACCATCGTCACCGGAATGTCAAACACCCGACGCGTTACATGCTACGGACTTTGGAGAACACGACGTACTCCAAGGCCTAGACTTTATCGGGAAGATGAGTCAATACGCAGTGGGGGGAAGACCCAAGCGGAAAAAGAGCTCCGGGAGGCAAATTGGATGCAACGATATTTCTTGGGGGGGACGGAACTATGGATGAAACCCCTAAAACCCGTCGTAGGACTACCCTTACCACATCACATTAAAACGATAAACAGGGGGGTGAGGACGAGCAGAGAACATGGTCCAGGTATTTAGGGGGTCGATTGCCAGCACCAGGTCCGCAGGGGAGCACGCTTGAGGGAAGAGAAGCGGTGTGACGGGGACCTACGAATGAAACCGCTCTGGTCCCTCTCCTGGATGGAAGGCGAGAGGGGGGGGGAGACGATTGTCTTTCCACCTCAGTCTGCAATAAAGGAACGGCCCTTGAAATGTGGATGTCACAGAGGTCCTGACGCGATCGCCTTGGGATATAACTCAAACAACAACCGGGAGAAAGGGAGAGAAATCTAGCATCGCATAAACGGGTAAGACATTAGGGGGGAAATCAAAATCCCGGCACGGACTTGAGTGGGGTGCTGACGTTTGGCCTACGACACATCGGCGCACTAAAAAGAAGGTACAAACCTGCAGAGAACCTTCCGACGATCTTTTCAATTCGTAGGGAACGTCACTCGTCGACCTAAGCGGTGGGCGGACAAATGGGAAAATGTTGCGGGCAGAGAGAACATCGGTTAAATCCGATGGTAAACTGGCAAGATGAGGATCGTCTACACGGGGGTCACCTGCTTCGGTAGTCGCTTTAGAGGGTAATTTTGAAAGGGTCCGTCCAATCGAACGGGCTTCTTGGGGTGTTTAATGGGGACCGCCCCCTCCAGCCCGTTTAACGTGCCCAATAAGCCTGCAACGTTCGTCTGGGAAAGCGTGGAGTCTTCACCAAACACTCGTAATGAACAGCTGGACGGGAAGTCGCGGAGGGCGGCCCGCGGTTTGGGGAACAGATGGTTATCATTAACAGAGGGAGGGAAGGGGTAACCTTTTCCGGTGGGAGGGACGAGGACTTCTCTATCAGAGCATCACGCAACCGTCTTCTCTTCCGGGTTAGGACGGGGGAGGAGAAGGAATCTCTGGGATAAGGACTCCGGAGACTCATTATTGGGGGGGGCAGGTGACGAATGGGATTGGGTGAAGTCAACGCTGAAGAAAAAAAAAAATGACAGTCTGCCATGGTTATATGATAAAACACCCTCGATTTTGTAGTCGCACTATGGAGTACGAGATTTCCGAGGGGAGAAGAGAACGAATTAAGACGGAGTGATAAATTTCAAAAAGACCCCCTCAAAAGAGGGCCGAATAATAAAAAGGGGGCAGAAGAAGGGAAAAAAACCCGGCCGGCTCAGTATCTTCAGGAGTGGGCCAGGGAGGGGAAGGGCTTTACTCAACCAAGCAAGTGGATAACCCAAGGGGTCTCCATTCCTCGGCTCGATCGAGGAAGGTTTTGGCCAAAACAAAGGAACGAGATCTCGAAAGGTCACTTCGCCTCTCATTCATAGTGTACTGGGGGGGGGGGAAGAAATTATCAGGGCCTGTCTGAGGTAGGAACAGAAGAAACATGATTGTTTCATGGTGGGGGAGTGATTCCCAGAAAAAAATCTCTTCTTCCACGAAGAACAAAGACGTCCTACGGGGGTTGCGGGGGGAGAAATTGGCCTTTTTGGGAAGAGAATACCGTCCTTGCATTTGTGGGCAGGATATAGGAAGGCGCTTGAAGCGGGCATCATTTTTCATGCAAACGGGGAGGAGGGCCGACCACGCGGCACGATCCCTAGGTGGAAGGCAAAAGATTTGAGGGACCGGGGTAAAAGAAATTTACCTCACCGCACTCATTCCACCAGGAGCCAAGGCGCAGGGAGGAGTTAGGGACAAATTCATCCCGCACTTGTCGCCACTAGAGTAAGCGAAGCGGGTCATGCGACACGTAGGAACGGGACTAACGTGAGGATAGAGGAGAGCAATGCGGAAGGGATCCCGATCGACCAGAAGGGAGATCGAAAAGGCGAAAGATTAGCACCATTCCGAACTTTTTGCAGGAGCTCGATGCACCTCTCTAACTATTTTGAAGGGTCATCTCCTTCCTCGCCGTTCAGTCAATTCGAGAAAATTGATACCTGGGAAATTTATTCTTTCAACTGGGGGGGCCGGATCGAGTGATTCGAAGGGGCAAGCAGGGTAAACCGAAGAACCACGGAGAATCCCTGTAAAAAAAGAGTCCATCAGCGGGGAGGAATTTTCCATTGGGGGGATGGCTTTTTGTTCAAGAGGCACGGGGGGGATCGAGAAAAAGCCAAAAAAGATTATGGCACAGAAAAAACAGCCAAAAAAGAAACGCTATAGAACAGTCGCAGGAGTTTTCTTCTTCGAAAGAAACAGAATCGGCACAACCGGCAAAAAAGAGAGAAAACTGGATGGGTCAGCAGTCCGTTAATCTTTCGAAGAAGAGGCTGAATGCCACGTTTGTACGACGTGGGCGTAGGTTATGCCTCACGAGCAGGATACAAAAAGGGGGGCGAGAACGGGAACGTAAAAACCGCGTGTACCTTTCCTCTAGCGTTATTCTGGAGAGGGATGCGCGGCCGGGGGGTAAAATCTATGATATGAAAAGGTGTTCACGCCAAAGCAGGGGCTTGGTTGGAAAAAGGAAAAGCTGTATCTCTCTCAACAACACGGAGGGTTATTAATTTACACGAGAGGGGGAAACAGCAAAAGGATTGACAAAATTTGAAATCATCGGGAAAATCAAGACCGAAGCAGAAAATAGAAGTCCTATGGAGGAAAGACCTGGGGACTGCTGAAGGTCAAGGTCTAGAGCATGTGCAGGGAAACAGACGACAACGTGGTCGACTGACAACGATTGGAATGAAGCAGATATTCTAAAGCAGGAAACGTCCGAGCACTAAGGAGAGGGGGTCCGTGTGTCCTATCATCGCGAATAACTTCCTGGGAAAATGGCCAAGGGGGAAATGTCGGGAAGGGGGCTTATTTTCTATTCCGAGGGAGGCACAAGAGGCGGAGTTCAGCGCGTCGGCGGACCCACGCACGACCTATGGTAATGGGGGGGAAGAAATGGGAGGCTCAGAGCCGATGTCTTGGACTTAGTAATCATGAGTATAACTAGCATGGAGGAAGGTTTTGAATCAATACAAAGAAACCACTCGTGGCCGGAAAGTTGAAGGGTACGAAAGTGGAGGGCAGCGATCTCATGGGACGCCTTCCGGTGGGAAGGGGCGTAGGACTGGAATGACCCAATTTAAAGGGACGACGAGATGGAACCGATACCTCAACGTCTGAGGCGAAGAAGGCGCAGTTATAAAGCTACAAGGAGGAGAGGAGGATCTATGGGAAAAAAGAGACTCTGTTCACGGCGAAGCTTGACCTTCTTGTCCGTAATAACTAACTATGAAGTTCCAGACGGACGTCCCTATGGGGCGGACCAGATGCAGCTCTGGAGGACCAATAGGAAATGCCCCCCAAAAACCCCACCCCCCCCCAACCACACACCCCCACCCCCAAAAGAACAAAACCACCCACCCCACCCCCCACACCAAACCGCGCCACCCCCCACCCCACCGCCGCCCACCGAGCACCCCCCGCCCCGCCCCGCCCAAACCCACCCTGCCAAACGGACACATACCCCAAACCACCCCCCACCCCAACGAGAAAACCCCCCACCCGGCATAACACGCCCCTCAGATAAGAATAGAAAAAGGATGCTATCCGCCCCCACACACCCCAAACAAACAGACACCACCCCAAATGTCGCACCCACCCCAACGCCCCTAGAACGCCGGCCCCCCCCCCTCTGCTCCTTTTCTCCGATTGGACCTAGCCAGGCGACGAAACTCCTCTCAAGAGGAGAGGAATAGCGGAGTGGGGTCGGGAGAGATCGCCAGAACTGCGCTCCAAAGTGGGTAAAGATTCAAAACATAAAGGGCCCTAGTTAAAAAGGAGGTGACACATGAAATGGAGGAGGATCACCGAAAGAAAAATATCCCCAGAGGGCATGCACCGTAGTTTGTGGGGGAACGATTGGTAAAAAGAACGCTGTGTGCTAGGGGGGGGGAAGTATCATAAACTGGTATATGGCGTGTTACTAAAGCGAGAAAATTCTCCTGTCGGTCAAAAAATTATCTCATAACACAACACGGATCGGGGAAGCCGCCTACGTTAAGGTAGTCGCACTGGCCTTGGTGAGCTGTAGAAAGGGGGGTATGAATAAAAAAGAGTCTTAAACAATCTCCTGGGAAAGGAGCCGATGATTTGGGGGAAAAATAAAGTTAGCTGTGCAGAACAGATCGATTATTTCATGTATTACGAAAAATTTCGGGTTGAGACAGAAATCATTTTCTTGATAGGGGCGCGGGGGAGGTCATGGGGGATCGGATGCGTGCCGGGCGTTATTTCGGGCCCGTCGGCAACCGCTTGTAAACGATACCAAGAGAGGGGGGGAGACGAGATACATGACAAAGGGAAGGTCTTTCCGTGGGAATGCCCAAATCCATAACGCTGCACGAAAAACGCCGGTCACTGGCAGGGCCAAAACCTTGCTAAGAGAGCGTCCGAGGACGCTCCCCTGCAGGATCGATGAGCGACCGCGGGGGGGGATTCGAAGGGAGTACCAAAAAAGAGTTTCCGTCACTCCTAAAAAACGAGTCCGGATCTCCATGGGGTGTCACCAAACGGAAGAAAAAATAAGAGACGTTCCTGCGAGTGGACTACCGAGGGTGTTAAACGAAGACAAGAGAGTTACCGAAAGGGCGCACGGGCCATAGGTAGGGGTGAGGGCCGGGGACTAAAAAAAACCGGTGACGAGTGTACGCCTGAAGATTAAGTTCAAAAGAAGCCTAGGTAGAAGGAAAGGGTGACCAGGGGGAACAAAGGAAAGAAAGGTCAGATGCCGCACAGGAATGGGAACAAAATCGTTCCGCGAGCGGGAAGGGAAAACGTTACACCAAGTCCCTTCGCAAGGGGGAGGGAAAATGGAAAGGGTGTGACGAGGGGGCAGGGGTCGGATGCACTTAATAGAAACTCAAGGGCCCGTAATGCTTTGAGGCGCAACCGAATTCCTCCGTACTGCTCTAAAGCCTTCCTCGAAGAAAGAAACACCTGTAGGGGAAAAGATAAAGGAGAGCGCAGTAAGAGGCACAATTCGGCGCCTCCACAGAATCTAAGTACTTCTGGGGCTGAACAGGTGGGGAAAATGACCATCGTTCTCAACTCGAGTTGCCAGAAAGAGACCTTCACTAAAAGGGTGAAAAAAAGGAGGGAACCTCCATCGCTTCGGAGGAAAAGATGACGTTTCCATGAAACCAGGTTGAGCAAAGCTCGGGGAAGATAGATTTTACTGTTCAAACTTGATGACCTCGGGGATATAAAAGGCAAATGCTTGTCTCTGCGGGGGGAAGGATGGCCGTCAGGAATAATGGAGAAAAGGGGAGGGGTATGGTGGAGAAGAAAAACCACAAAACGAACTCAGATCAAGGAAGAAGGCAGTAAACAGTGGACCGTGCCTTTCGGACACAGTAAAGGGGGGGGTTTGTGGGGGGGGTTTTGTGGGTGGGGGGGGGTTTGTGTTGTAAACTAAGAGAAAGTAGGCTCCGGTAGTCCCTGTCGGGGGGTGGGTTCCACAGTTATGATCAGAAAGAGGGAATCTGTAGAAAAATCGTGGAAGGGATTTAGTGCCGAGGACGTCAATAGCGGGTCACGATAAACCTCGAAGGCTGAGGGAGTCCTTGAACTACGTTATCTTCGTGTTCTGCGAAGCAGGGGAGTCGATCTATGTCTGGGGCTTGACAAGTTAGTGCGATGTGTGCATTGCAAAAAAGACATGTACTTCCGTCATTTGCGGTTTGAAAGAAAACCTCACCTGGTTTTATATGTCACTGAAAATCCGGAGTGTGACGGGGAGAGTCGCGAACCGAATGATCGAATCCGCTGTCAAACCCCCCCGGGGAAAAACCGCCGAATTCAATTGATGAATGGGGGGCGAAAAGAAAGCAAAGTGTAAACCCAGCCAGTTCCAAAGCAAGAAGAGGATTCCTCGCACCGGTTCCCTGGTAAAAACCTCCAGACGTGGGAAAAAAGGGATCTAAAACCTGTATTCCTCAGCTCATAAGATCGGACGCAAAAGTCCTAAAAAGAAGGCAAGCCTCTCAAGTCAACTTTTTCAAAGGAAAGATAGTTGGACGGGAGGGAATTTTGGGGAAAAGGGAGAAAGGGGGTGGAAGGCGGCTACGGGGGGGAAAGTCAAAAGGGCAGTTGGTAGCTACTGGGGAAATCGAAACCAAAAAGAGTAAACGGAGACGCCCTAGAAGAAGTTGTGCGGGGTGTTTATAACTGACTGGTTAGAACGACATCCCACATTGCAGGGGGCAAATTACTTAAAGGGACCATGAGTTTTCTCGGGACAAAGATTTGAAGTTGGGCCAGGGGAGGAGAGGTGTATCCCAACAAAGTAATTCCCAGGCACTCGTCATATCACAATGAGTGGGGGAGGGGTCATTGTCGTGTGGCTCGGGAGGGTTTCCCACCAACTGAACCGTAAAGGCCGCATCTATTTTAGTCGGGAAAGAGAAGCATCGGGGCGCACGAGAAGTCTCTTAACTAAGCAGAGGCTAAGTATGACTAAAGTGCAATTGAAGAGCAGAAGAGACGGCCCAAGAGTGGATGCCTATCAGCCTCATTGAGCATAGAGAAGTCGATCTATGAAAGCAGGACCGACTTTTCTTAAGCGCGGGCAGACTCAGAGGCGCCTTTTAAAGGGTTAACGAAAACCGAAGAAAGTTCATCATAAGAAGAAACCGGGATAAAGAAGTTCGCCGGGGGGAACTTTCTTTAAAAGAAGGGGAGGGGGGGGCGAAGCATTAACGTACAGAGAAGTCGGAAGCGAGGGTTGTTACAAAGGTGGTCATCGGGCTAGTTCTCCTGGGCCTTCGGAGGTGTGGACGGCTTTTTAGGTGTCAGGCAGACGGCACGCCCACGACAGCGGAGGTTGCCTAAGACCCGAAAGAACCGAAAAAAAAGCCCCGCTCAGAAGGGGCTCAGGAGGGTACAGGTACTCGGACACTTCAAACACCAGCGTCTTGGGGGACACTGGGAGAGTAAGCTTGGGGAGAATCCGATTCT
>Ga0179591_1345847_pt1 | contig 15906 bp, 21 predicted proteins | sample CZOMad2_1_08_16f_FD_182891 | JGI IMG/M metagenome (GOLD analysis project Ga0179591, IMG submission 182891) | Vadose zone soil fungal communities from Angelo Coast Range Reserve, California, USA - CZOMad2_1_08_16fungal (PacBio error correction) | ecosystem: Environmental > Terrestrial > Soil >...
AGGGGAGAGTGAACTTTCAGCATGAAGGGAAGAGGGGGGAAGGATAGAATAGGTCGCTCCGGATTAATAGGATGCAGGGGGGAAGGAAGAGGGAAAGAGAAGGGAGTCAATAGTAGTAAGCAATAATACTTCTGGGGGCCTCACTAAGGAAAGGGGGAGGGACCAGATTGAAAGAACCTCGTATCTTGGACAGGGGAAAGGAGGGAATAGGTGGAAGCGGAGAGGAAAAAGTTCATCAGCAAACACTGGGGTGACCACGAAAAAGGAGTGAAGACGGTTTGCAAATACTAGAGGCTTCAGGGAAAAAAGGGCGACTTCATACAGAGGGGATTTACTACAGACATTTAGGGTCTGTGTGCGAAGGAGAAAAGTAGGGGGGGGTAGAAAAGAACGCCTTGAGATGATTGAAAGGGAGAGACGTTGACAAAAGCCTCAGAGCTGGGGGGGGGTTACTCCTAAAATAAAAGGGGGGAGTATTGCTCGAAACGAGTGACGCGAATGGAAATGATCCTAACAAAAGATGGATATTTATGCAGGGGAATAATTAGTGGGTAATCGGGGGGGGTTCAATAGAGCGGGGAGCTTGCGTAGGGAGGTATGCGAAAAAAGGGGGAGCGTGGTATGGCAAGGAAAAGAGAGATCTCTTGAGGGGGGGGAAAAAGGCTGCTGCACTAGGAAAAAAAAAGATTGTCGTGCGTGGTTCATGCTGGAGAAGAAAACGAGAGCTAACATGATCCACTCCGACTTTAAACTGAGCGAAAGAATGAAAAGAACCGACAGGTACTACTAATCTCGGGGCGCATGAGGAGGGGAATACCCCGAGATTTTCGGAATGAGATAAGAACCGGAGAAGGGGGGGAATAACCACGCCGGTCGAACCATAGGATGGAATTACGGGAGGAGGGAGAACCAATTTACTAAAGCAGGGATTGGGGGGAAAAAGAAAAGGTCCTGAAGCTACTCCTCATGATCCCAAGAGCAGGAAAAAAGGTGTTGAGCAAAAGGGGGAAGAAAATAAGCCCATCAGCCGAACAAAGAAAGGGGATGGGCCTTGCCACTTGAGTGGAAAGATCATAAGAAGAAAGAAGACAACTCCTCGTCGTACAACCAGAGGAGGAGGGGGGGGAGTCCAGCGGACTTTTTTCGTTAGGGGGAGGGAAAACCCGGGGATAAGAATGAATGGTGAGAATCTGATCGATTTGTGCAAGAGGGGGGGTGGTAATCGAGAAAAGAGGTGAAGTAAGAGACTCGGTGACTAAAGGGGGGGTAAAGCAAAAAAGAGAGCAAACCTGATCTCATAGGACTTATTAAAGGGGAACTACCCTCGGGGAAAGGGAAATAATCTAGTGAAGGTCTCGGGGAATTAGGGATGAAGAGGGAAGGGAAAAACGCCCTTAAAAAGGGGGTAGGAAAAAAAAGAGGGCCTAAATCCCCTATCTTAGATTCATGGAAGATTTGTTAACGGAAATGGGAATTAAAAGGGACACTGGTAACACCGAGTGGTGGCAGGGGAAAGATGCTAAGGGTGAAAGTACAAATGGAATTATACTCCTACGTAGGTATGGGGTAGGGAAAAGAGGACCTCTTGTAGGGGGAAAAAAAGCCTGGGGGAGTCCGAAAAAGTCCTCCTAAAACAACACTTATATGTAGAAAAAGGAGGGGAAGCGTTGACATCAGAGGCCATTCCGGAGCGTTCAAAACCAACCGCCTCGCCATGGCCTAAGAGGAAAAAAGAAAAACTCTTCTGAAAATCGTAGAGGGGACTGAATCAGGATCACCCCCATCCGCAGATGGAACGAGGACATTAGATTCTAGGGGGGAACTAGAAGAAAGAAGGCCCAACTCATGAAAACTCAGAGAACAAGGATTGGTCTACAGAACCGTGGGGGAAATTCACCGAAATTCCGTCGCAATGAAAGAAAGGAGCATTATTTCCTATAATCATAAGACAAAAAGCTTCAGCGAGGGGGGGAGGCGAAAAATTTATGTCCGGGGATAGGAGAAAGAAGGTCGACAAAAAAAATCGTCCCAATAGTCACATGATCGTTCTCCTTAGGGTCAGACCGGGAACGCTGTGGAAAGAAAGGGACCCCGCTTTCCGATTCAATAAAATCATGAGTAATCAAGGTACCCCTACTAAACCAAACACAGGCAAGAAAAACTGAAACGCCGAATTAGTTGGAAAGGGGAGAGTCCTGAATATTCTGAATTCTGTATATCTGGGAGGAAGACGCAAGGGAGGAAAACATCCCTCGTCTAGTAGGAGGAGGGGCAGGGAAATCACTGGTTGGGAAAAGCCAAGGTGAGACAGAGGAGGTAGAAAAAGAAGGAAGCTAGAATTCTTAATCGTACGAGGGAGGGAAAGATCCCCAACTCGAAGTCTGGCTAAAAGGTCTCCTGCCAAAGGAAAAGTTCGAGAGGTCAGAATTAGGGAGGGGAAGTATTGGGAGGGAACGGGGAACTAGGATATATTCCGCCATTATTTTCATACGGCGGGGAGGAAGTCCAACTTCTTTGCATCAATTGAGCTTAAAGAGAGAAGAGCACTACTGAACCGGATACGAAAAAAGAGAATAGGGGGGGGGAAACATCAGCCGGAGTGGAAGTAAAATGAAGATCGACTTGTTCTCCATAACCACTCTATCCTCACCGAGTGAAGGACTAACTAGTTACTTAGACCGGAGGAACAGGAGCGATTAATATTAAGTTCAAAGGGTATCGACGCAAACGCTTCAAAGCTGGCTGGGCGTCATATGAAGAAAAAAAAATGAAGCGAAAGGGATAAATATGAAAAAAACGCACCCCATGCTTAAGAAAAAGGGCAGGGGGGGGGGAAGGCTACACCACATGCTACGGGTCTGCCATTTGGTCCTCACAAAAATTTCACAGAAGAAATCCCCATCTTCCACTGGGAAAGGAAATCTCCATAACTACCGTGGGGGAGTTCCTAGGCAAAAATGAGAAAGGGCTACCTCCGTCTCAAGAGAAGTAACTATTAAGGTCAGCTAAATACTCAGTCCACTTAGGCAGGGGGGGAGAGAATCATGAGCGGCATACGCTTGGAGGGATGAAATTGAGAAATGAACAACCAGAGCCGCATGTTTGTGGGAGAACTACTACAGGGTCAGAACCAGAGTTGAGGGTTAAGAAATCGGGGAGACCAATCCTTTCAAGAGGTCCACAAAAGGGGTCTATATTTATCGAACGGGGAAAATGAAAATTATTGGTTTAAAAAGAAAGGACGCTGCACAGAAGGAGAGTCTCTAGCTGCGTAGAACGGAAGAGAGAGTATGTCCCAACCTCGAGCCGTTAATCTGTCAATCAGATTGTAGGAAGAAAAGGGAGGGGTCTCCCAACCAAATTAGGAAAGAGAAGAGATATAGGGAGAATACGGATGAGAATTAGATGGGTTGATAGCTCTCTCAAGGGAGACTCAATAGGGGACAGAGCGATGACGTTAGGGAAAAGAGGAAGAGAAAACATTAGCGGGAAGCACAAAGAAGAGAGGAAGGTGGAATCTCCGAAACCGGAAATGACGTCCGATACGGGAAAAAAAAAAATCGTAAGAGGTTCAGAGGAACGACAATCGGTGTGCCTACTCTGAAAGGTGAACAACTGGTAGGATTGAAAAGCAAAAAGGGACTTGTTATACTAACCAGGGGTGAGCTGGCTTGGGAGAAACAGGCAAAGAAGGTAAGGGGAGGGGTGGGAGCCCTATAATCTTGGAGGTAGGAAAGGAGAGAAAATTTGAGCGCATAAAGGGAGAGGGGGGCACGGGAGGGGAAGAGGAATGTCATAGAGGTGAAAAAAACGGCAGCAAGGTACATATGGTCTCAACCCATTTGTCTTAAAGCAGTGGGGGGGGGCTCGAGCCTACTACCTACTGGCCCCCTGGGTGAAGGCAAGGAGAAAAACGGGGGGCAAGCTGTCGGTGGGAGTATTTATGGAATTATCTGTTTCAATCAAAAATATCAGAGGTTTCGGGGGGGTCAAGGCAAGGAAGGGGGGGAAAAAGAGGGGGGTTAACCGAACCCATCTCTTGACTGTGGAAAATAAAGCTTCAAAAACGTTATTAAAACTGAGAGGGCAGGGATAGGAGCTCTGCAGCAATGAGGGGGAAAAAGGGGTTCACGAACGCGAGTTAAAGAAAAGTGGGAAAAAAAAATAATGACTTGTCTCTTGCACAAAAAAGAAAGAAAAGTATCCCTATAAGGGAGGGGAGGGAAGAATCTACCCCGCCGGCTGGTTCAAATACAAGACAAACGAAGAGAAATAGGGGGGAATGCTTTTTACTTGAAGAGGAAGGAGAAAAGACGTCGCAGGGGTAGAATAGAAGTTTTATTCTATCCATGTAGCAAGAAAGAGGGACGCAGTGTAAGGAAAACGATGGTTAAAGCCACAGCAAAATCGCCAGTCAAAGCTACCCTCGTGCTTGCCACGGTACCAAGGGGAAGATGTGAAGGTAGAAGAAGGATCAAATAAAGAACGCAAGCAAGAATATTGCAGAGGGTACAAAACGAGAGGTCGACATAGGAAGGGTGTGGTGGCAGAGTGTTCCGCATTATCAGAAGACGAGCGGGCAAGAGTTGGTACCATCTCTTGTAGAGTGGGGCAGGAGGAAACAGGGGGGACGAAAATCACGGTGACGAAGGGTTGGGGACGAGTGTGACTGTGCGAACTCTCGAAGGACAAGTCTCCAAAAGGGGATACCCTAGGTGACTCCTACAAAATCTACTTGAACATGAGGCGGGAAGAAAAGGAAGGGAGGTCACTTATCATTCAACTGAAAAAGCGCCGCAAAATTAAGACTCGAGTTGGAGACACAACCAGTTTCCTATGAAACAAAGAAAAAGAGTAAGACTGCAAGGGACAGATTTGCGCACTATAGGGAACTATTCCTGGCGCACTGGGACAAAGGGCAACCAAATGTGCCACATAGGGAAAAAGGGGGGAATGGCCTATACTGAATGCGGAGGCGGAAATAGCTTACAGGGACGAAGGAAGACTTGGAGGGGGGTGGGGGGGGGAGAACTCCGGACTGGGAGGAGTCAAATAGCTCGCTAACCAAAAAAACTATTAGAAAAAGAGATCTTTGAAAGGAAATAGTCCGAAGAGGGCCACAACACCCTCTCAACTAGTCCTAGTGCCGACCATCGAAGAGAGAAAAGATCCCGAGGAACTATCATAAAGCAAGGGGACCAGGGACCATCTCTCTTTCAAACGTGGCCCCTGTGCGAAAGGACGAAGATCATTGAATTTAAATCTCTCGAAAGTGGGGGGGAAGTGGCGAGATGGGGCTCTAAAATCGGACTCTACTGCGGCGACGATGGGGAAAAAAAAGAACAAATTACATATACTCTCGACCAGCAGAAAGTCTTGGTCGTAAAAACGATCCGTCAGGGCCCTTGGAACCGAATGTATGGAGGAAAGGGATCACTTAAAAGGACAGGAAAACAGAAGGGACGACCGGCTATTCACAAAAAACGGTAGAAACTTTGTTCAAATATAAAAGAATCTTCCACCAGAATGTTGAAAAACTCAAAGTACATTCGGAAGGAAGTGAAATCCCGACAAAGGAAAGAGAAGGTCCTCGCCAGATCTGTTAAAAAGAGAGGAGGTCTTTCTGTCGTCTTGGAGGGGGGGAGGGATTACGGAACAGATGACAAGGGGGCCAGAAAGGAGGGGGGGGGCTGCGGCGGTGGGGAGGGTTTCTCGAAAATCTTGAACACAAACAACTTGAAGGGTGGGGGAGAGGGGTAGCCGAATCACTGCCAAAGAACCGGCAAGAAAAGGGGGTAAGCCTCGCTCCATGAACAAGAACAGGTGGTCAGACGACGGGTTGGGAGAATGTGCAAACCCACTTGTCGACGTAGATAGAAAAAAAAAGGGGTATCTGGCGGGAGTGAGAATTGGAGAAGAGAACCTGGAATAGTAGAAGGGGATCCATTTTTTCCAGAGGAGGGAGCACAACTCGGATTTCAGCCTGCACGCGCAGAAAAGAAGGGAACCCTCTCCCCAATAGGGTGGGTGAACTGAAGTGCACAAGGTAATGGTCAGGGGAAACTATTGGAACTAGTGGAGGGCAAACCTACTCCAGGGTAAAGAAGAGCGTAATTAATCCAAGGTAGGAGAAAAAGAGCAGGCCCAGAAGCCAACACAAAAAACTTTTCAAAAAGAAGGGGAGTTATCGGACAAAAAAAGACGTTCGGGGGGGGTAAAGAGTCAGAAACTCCCATCAAAAGAATGGGAGGCTACCACATAGATCTGAAAGGCTTCCCTTTTGGGGGAAGCTAACAGACCGCCTTGAAGATCGGCAAAAAGGGAAAAGGGGGACTCCGCAACAAGGACGAAAAAGGTTATATCCTCTCACCCCCTCACACTTATAGAGAAGGAGGGAAGAAATACTTACGCAGTAGGAGAGGAAAGCCAAAGGGAAATAAAACTGGGAAGGAATAAGCCTTTCGAAGCTCATTAGAGGAGGACCCATATGCAACCTTTGATCCTGAAGATAACCGTATGGTCATGTGAAGAAGAGGAAAGTACAGGCAGGCAGGCTCAAAATACTATTCGAAGGGGGAACGATAAGGGTTTCCGGGAGCTGCCTAACGGAAAAGAGCCGTATCTGAGAGGCGAGCTGAGATGGTCAGGAAAAAAATCTAACTCGCCTTCATCTTTACAAGGAGATGGTTAAAGAAACGAGGGGGACATAAACAACAACAAATAGGGGTATGGAAGGGGGACAATATACTCACGCTGTGGAGGGACCTACCAACAAAATAGAAAGGCCGCGACGTATATTGGGGTAAGGAACTTCACTCTACAAACCGACGAAGCTAATCAAAATCTAGGGACTTTGTATATAGCCTCGTGACCAAATAAATGGGAGAGAAATCGGAGTTCATCCCTAGAAGATAAGGCGTTTTAAAGAAGGGGCCTAAACCGATGAGATAGTGAACAAAAGGGCATTTGGCGATTATCAAAGGCGGGAAGAAAGGGGGGGGGCCCTCAGGGAACTCCCTGCGCAGAAGAAAGAGGAGTCCTCATTTTAGCCTATTTGGTGGTCAACGACTGTAATGGATTCTGGGGGGGTCACTTGAATACAGACTGGAAGGGAGAAAAGCTAGAAGAAATTGGGGGCAGAGGCTATAAAGGGGGGGGATTGGTCTGAAAAAGGGGGTGGAAAGAAGAGGGTGCCAAGATAAATTCTTTACACTACTCTTGTCACGTCTGGGGAAACAAAAAAGAGAAGCGCTTGGTCACTCCAAATGCAGGGGTATTAGGCAGGGGGAGGGGGAAAAGGAATATCATTTAGAATGGGGTCCCGAACGATGGACCATCAGAGGTATCGTAATCATTAATTAGAGGATGGACTGAAGAGGGTGACATCTACCGAAGCATTAAGCGCCTATTAAGGGGAGGAGACACGAGGGGGAAGGGGGGGACGTTCCAATCCCAAAGAGTACGAGTGAATTGTTGCACAGAAAGGGAATTAAAAATATAACCAACTATGGAGGGCAGGAAAGGGGGCAGTCTAGCTCCAAGTACCCAAGGAGCACACCGAATTATGAGGACGAAGCGCAAGGTTGAGGACCGGGCAACGACGTTGTCTTCCAAATCTAAATAAAACCCTATACTGTATTTCGAATGATATAAGGAAAAAAGCATTCTCCTGAGACAAGTTACGCCGAAAATAGATTGGAGAAGGGGGGAGCTACCATAGGAGAAAGGGGATCCGGGCATAACTGTCACTGGACTAAGAACCCTTCGGAATAAACTCAAGGATGAAGTGGGGGAAAAAAAATCAGAGGGCAACAGTAAACCGAGCTAAAAAAGAGTCAGGCCATTTAACAATGGGTAAAGGGCGTAGTACAAAATAATCCAACAAAAAAAAGACTACTCAGAAAGGGCAAAAGGGAGAGGTAAAAGAATCTAGGCGGGACTTGTGGTCGTCGGGGAATTCACTGGAGGGAAAAAGGGAGGGAGATCTTAAATGCCTTATTTTCAAGAGATAGGGGAAAGAGGGTAACATTTTATTGCTTGTCTCAGCGAGGGGGGAAGGAACTGGACAGAAGTCGAAGACGAAAGACAATTCGAAAAAAGGAGAAAGAGTTCGCATAACAAGCGCTTGAAAAGAAAAGCAGCACTTCATCATAGTGAAGGAAAGTTGACTTCCAGAATATCTTAAAGAGGGGAGGGAAGCAGCTGGTTCAATAGGACAACAAGGAAACGGCATGATTTCTGGCCTATGGGAGAAAAAGTCTCGCTTCTCACACAAAAGTTCCACCGGGATAAGAAGTTGCCGAGTTCCACGAGGGGAAGAAGTGGCAGAACGAAAAGGAGGAAGAAAGGGGATCCGACATAGGCTGCTTCAGGGAACCTCGGTGGGCGAGAGTGGGTGTTTGAGCTCCGAATGGGAAGGAGAAGAAAAAAGAGATACCAACAAAAGTCGGTCAAGAGAGAGATCGTGGGAAAGAAAACCATTCACGAGCTCTTAACACAACCCCGCGACTAAAAAGGTGATCGGAGCCGACCAGCCTCGGACTATGAACTTCGAAAAGCAGGTGACCTAGAGGAAAGCCGAATCTGGATCGAAAAATGAGAGGAGGTTACTTCATGGCGCAAGTTAAGAGAAAAGGGCGAACAAGAGACCTTGAATTCCTACATACTGGGGGATGGGGGAAGATGAAACCTGAGTCTGACCTAATCCGCATAAAGACGCGGAGAAAGAAAGAAAAGGAGTGAATCCTCCGCCGCCCAGTAAACTTTTGAAGGACTCACGAAGAAGACTTTTTGAACACAAAAGGGATCTGCGATCGGTAGAAAAAGGTCCCAGATGCGGGATCGAGTGCGTCAGGTACTTCAACTTAAAGGGAAAGGCGGTGCCCCTATATCACAACCAAAGGGAACAATAAAAAGAGGGAGAGGAAGAATCATTTCGTAGAATAAAAGATACCACCGTCACGACAGGAAGTAAGGTGGAACAAATAGCTCAGAGTCGTGGAGTGGAGGGAGTGCGTTGGATCATCTTAAAAAAGACGCCAATGACAAAGAGTTGAAAGGAAAAAAGGAGGGGAAAAAGGGGGTCTTGGAGGCTAAAAGGTGGGGCTAACAATGCGCCAATTTTGGGGTCAAAGGTAGGAGAAGAAGGAAAAAGGAGAAAAAGGAACTGACCCGTCAGTAGTGTCTCAAGCCGAACGCCCATAAAGAGGGACCAAGGCCCTGTGTTCATTGGAAACCGCAGGTCGTAGATAAGAAGACACCTTCTCGGGCTTAGTTAGATTTTAGACAGCGAACGGAATCTGGGGGGCAGCCAGTAAGTCCGACGCTAAGACATGACGCTGTGCAGGCCTTGAAGGAGAGAGAGAGAGTAAGCACGTCCACAAAGAAAAAGGCAGAGAATCGGGGGGGGCAAAAAAAAAGGAAGGCAATAGGAGGAAAAGTAGGAGATAGATGAGGGGCTACCATTACCACCAGGATAGAACAAACTCTTGAAGTAAGAAGAAGAGAGGAAATCTTGGGCCGAGAAAATAGGTAAGATAATAGGGAAAAACGCCGCTGAAAGCGTTTTGCGGGAAGTACCAAAATGCGCTAAAGGTCATTATAGTCCAAACTGGCGGCCAATTTCATTTGTAGAGAAAATCGACCGTTAGAGCCCAGGGGGTTCCAACGGAAAGATCCTGGTAGAAGGAAGGTTCCAAGTCAAACTTGTGACGAGACAAATCGCCAAAACTTTTATATAAGGAGAAACACCTCAAAAAGGACAGGATCTCTCCCAGAAGACAATGCACACAAGGGTACCAACTTAAGAAAAAAAAAAAAAAGAGTCCGGGTAGGAAAAGAAAAAAGGACTACTGGTGAGGGCACCTAAAATTGGGGGAAACTAAGACTGACATGGAGATGAACCAAATAACGTCTGAAATCAGAAGGAAAGATACCTTCTGAATAGCCACGGTAAGGATGGTGAGGAACATTATATCCAAAAAAGTCACGTAAGACGAAAAAGAGGGAAAAGAAAAAGGGGGGGGGTCACGAGGAAGTCTTCCTAAAAGGGGAGAGGAAATTGATCCTGATATAGGATCGAAACAATCTATCGCGCGCAAGTCAGGAACGCGGTGAATTAAACCCGCGGGACTCTAAAACAAAACATGGTGGGAAAAAAACCAAAAGGGGAAAGGGGAAAAAAGGTATGATAGCCACAGAAACAAGAGATTGGGGAGGTACTTGCGAATATAGGTTTGAAATCTTCATAGGGACAAGAACAGATTAAGCTCGGTCGTTATTAGAGGAAGAGGGAAACTAAATTTGTCTCAGACTCAGCTCAGAACATTGGAAGATCCTGGACAGAAAGAGGGAAAGGTGCTTCCTAGCTGCCAGACCTACAGTAGCGGTAGAAGGTCATTGGAAATATAGGGGAAAGAAAGAGTAAATTCAATCGCCCACAGGTAGAAGGACAGCGCAGTAAAGCGTTAGGAGAAAAATAAGTGGACTCGTCTGGGCGAAGTATACCGGGAATGAAGTCTGATGGGCAAATATCGAGAACTTTCAGGGGTGTGCGAAGCGAGAAGGGGGGGGAGATGTGGGAGGAAAAAACGTGGACTCATGGGGCCTATGATTTAAATACTTTGTCTGCTTTTTAAAAAAGGGGAAAAACGGTGGAGGGGGGGTCGCCGGGAAAGATGGACCCATGTTGGCTTAAGAATGGGGGACGCTGAAAAAAATAGGAAAACATCCCGTCGGCGGTACAACATTAATAACTGAGAGAACGTAGGGGAGAGGAGGGGATTGGTGTTATGGAAGGAAGGTTACATAAACTAGGAAAGGGCGTAAGAATATTCTTTTGCGGGACAAGAGGGGATGGGGGGCTGCAAAAACTTTTAACTGGAAAATACATTGTGAAAAATTACCAACCATTTCTTGGCCGTCAGGGGGGGGGAGGGATAGAGCACGAATCTTAAAAGTCAAAACAAAAGGATGAGAAAGATAGATACCTAAGTCGACCTATCAAAGAGCCGTTGAGGGATGAGAATAGGGGGGAAGAAAAATCCTGACTTGGCAGGAAGACTGAGGAAACCCAAGAAAAATATGTCCTTACGGACACACGAAACGGGAAAAAGAGAAATTGGCGGTTCTGTAGTCTCAGGGGGACAAAAAGATGGAAGCCGGACCCGGGGGGAAGGGGGGGACTGGTATGGGCATTAGGGATAAAGAAAGGGAGAAGGGGTTTATAACAAGATGGTAAAAAACCCATCATCGCCGAGCAAGTAAAAGCTAAACTTGCAAAATTTCACACTGTCAGGGGGAGGAGTCACATAGTCGCGAACGGGCCTCAAGAAATATATGAAGGAGCTGTGAAACTAATCCCAGGCAAGATGGAGGAAAAGGGGTACCGTTTTCAGGGTCCCGGGGTCGAAAAACAAGGGGAGATCTGGAAAGGATTGGGTTTGTAAAAGATGTATAGTTGGGAAAAGAGGTCACGTTCAGGAGTGAATACCGGCGAAGTACGTTTACTACTGTTGGGAAGTGCGAGCACACATCTCAGAAAGAGAAAAAAACTTCGAACCTAGTGACGAATAAAGCGGGGTAAATAATAGGGCGCGCGTAGAATTAAGGAGGAAAGAGGAGTCATCGCTCCGAAGAATCGAGGAAAGGGGTATTCACACACTCATGGCCGTATGAAACCTTCCAGTACTCGTACGATGGAAGGGCCTAGTTGGGAAAAAACGTTCAAGGGCGCAAAAATAGAAAGGGCCCAAAGTTCACATAGTCCATCTGAGAGAGGGGAAGGGACCTCGGACTGAATGGACGTAGTCTCTATACTAAGGAGGTTCGGATCTAAAAGGTCGGGGATATGAAGGGGGGTGTTGACTCTCCTTAGTGGGCTGACAATTAAAATACGAGACAACACACAAATTATTATAGGCAAAAGAAGAGAGAATCTGCATTAACACAAAAGAATCGAGATAGTTGGTAGCCCACCCGAAGAAGAGAGCCGAACAGGTAAGATATCTCGTAGACTGCAGGGGGAAGAAGAAATTCAATCGCACTAAAGCAGGCAAAAGTCCGTCAGGGGAAAGGGGGACGGCAAAGGAACATAAGGGGGGGAAAAAAGAAAAATAGCCATTGGATAGTAGAACACTCTTTTATTGGAATAAGAAAAAAAGGAAAAGGGGCGCTGAGAAGGCTAGCTAACGGAGAGGGAGTAGAAGAGCATGCATAATCTACGAGGGACAGCAAGCATAAAGCAACTTGGTGTGGGTATTCGTGCACGGAAAAGGGGGAAAGTGAACGAATCTCTCAAAACAGGAGGGCCAGAAAGAGGGGCCACACCAGTAAACCAGAGTACAGAAGCGGGGGATCAACTGGGATGCTTGGAAAGAAATAACTTTCAAACACTAGAAGATGGAAGGAAAAAGACATTAGGAGAAAGGGATGCACGACACAAGTCCCTAAAGAGGAAGAAATGCTTTGGGCCTCAATAAAAAGGAGTCGGGGACACTTTCTTCTGCTTGAGAGATCAACGTCCGGAAAGAGGAAAACACGCATTTTCGAGTTGACGGGGGGGACTTAGGAAAAAAGGGGTCTCAAACCTTCGAAAAGGGTTAAAGCAAACATGGGTTGTAGCCTATGAAAGGATAGGGCTAACTGAATCGGAAAAGGGGAGAGAAAGGAAGGCCAACTCTAGCTAGGTAGGGGGGGAGAAGGGACAGCCATATCGTTTCTTAGAGAAGGAGCGCGCTTTAGAGGAGTGGTGAGGGGGGGGAAATACGAGCGCCGATGAGGTAAAAATGAGGGTCGAGACTCATATGGGAGAAAAGTCCAACGTCTTCTGGAGAAGGGGATTCACGCAAGAGAGCTAGCCTCCCTTCAAAGAAGGCCAAAAGAAATAAAAGGGGGGGGGGGGGGGGGTTTTCCTCGTTAAAGAGATTAACAAAGATGTCGGGCGTGGGAGGAAACTAAAAAGAACTATGAATCTCTTTAAGGAACGAAGGGAAAGGAGATACTTAAGCTACTTTGCTCATAAAGAAAAAAAGAATAGAAAGTCTAGCAATGTGACAGAGGAAAGTGGTATGCAATAGTCCAAACCCAGGAGAGAAAGTTAGGATGCTTCGACAAACTGATTAAGCAACGGGGAATGAGGCACAATACTACACTAGACCAGCGGGGTGGGGAAAAATAATAAAAAATCAGGACTTCAGAAGATCGGGTGACAACAGCGGTAACTTTTGAGATAACTCAAGAGCCACCGGGGGAGGGAAATCGCCACCTCAATCCTTAGAAAGGCGCCAAAAAAGAAAATCATCTGAAAAGGGATGGAATCCAACTACCAAAAGAGAATTAAAAGTAGGGAGAAACTCCTATTCTACTGGAGAAGGCATACAAAAGGGAAGCTGAATAACTTTAAGGGAACAGAATGAAGAACTTTTATAAAAAGAAGTCACCGGAACTATTGATTTCAAGACCGTAAAGGGAAGGGTCTGACATGAAGAAAAAAGAACTTATTGACTCTATGACGAAAGACTGGAATAGAAGGGAGGGGGTCTAGGAAGCTTCCAAAAACGGAGAGGAACAGACATGAAAGAGAGGGGGCAAGATACGCGCGAACGTCACTTCAGGGTGTATTCCAACAGTATTATAGAGAGAAAACAACAACAAGAGTAGATCACTAAGTCTGCATAACAAAGCGCGGAGAGGAAAAGGAGGAGGAGGGAGATTTGGGATAATCCTCTCACTGCAGGGGGAAAAGAGGAAAAGAGACGATGGTCGTGGGAAGTTCCAAAAGGAGAACACTAAAGCGGGCGCGTCAGAAAGAGAGAAAGGGAAGGAGTGGGGATCTCAGACTACTTCCCCGGAAAAACGGGAATAGGGACCAGAATCTAAAGGGGAAGGGGAAGGAAAATTGCGCGATGGGGGGATACCGCGGGAAAGGTTCTCCTGAGAAGGTTCAGGGAGTAAGAGAAAGAGTCTAATTGGGGTCAACAGAGTGGAGAATAAGTGGGCTACGGCGGTAAGAAGGGAAGGGTGAAATATGTTTCAGAGGATCTCTAAGTGCGTGAGGGGGGGGGAGAGGCGAACACGTACGTATGTGGGGAGGACGTGGGAGAGGGCAGATCTTGATTAAAAGGAGCTGTTGGAGAGCCAACGGGAATCACTGTCTCATTTTTGCTAAGGCAAAAAGAAAGGTTCTGAAGTTCAAGTGGGAGGGACTATCTACCAGAGGGCGCGGCCAATGGGTTTAGTAATGCGCCATAACAAAAAAATTTGAGATGGAGAGTCGTAGAGTGATGGGGGAGGGAGTTTTTTCAAGAGCCTGCTAGGAGGGGGGTAGGAAAAGAGGAGAGTAGGGGGAAATTTAAAAAATCCAGAGGGGAAACGTTGCAAAATAAAAAGGGATTCCGAGTTGAAAAAACTCGGCTTTTGGGGAAGGAAGAGGGGGAGTTCGGCACTCGAGCTAAAAGCTCAGGGATGCAAAAGAAGGACGTTCGGTTCGAACGGAAGTTCTCAGGAACGAATGTTCAGGAAGAATACCTAGATGGTGCAAAAGCGAAAAAGAGGAAATATAAGTTAATTTCGGCCTTAATACAGAAGATCGGACATTGGCCCTATAAATATCCTGCAAATCGGGTTATTTGGGCTTTATCTGGAGGGGAGGAAACAGCTTGAAGACCTTCAAGGGAGCCGGGGACTTGAGTCTGAAAAAGAAATCACCACTCAACGCCTTGTTTTATTTAAAGTGAAGGGGAAAAAAAAAATCTCGCCTCTCGATAAAAAGAGCAGTGCTTATGTCCCCAAAAAGGGGTAATGTCTATAAATGAGAAAATACGAAAGACGAAAGAAAGAAGATGAGGAAAAAGATTACAACGAATCGTGCGATGAATCAAGGGGCTGTGGTGTGACGGAGGGGCCCGATTACGATATTACTCACTCGAAGAGGGAATTGGGGGGGGAATGTCGGGATACTTGAAGAAAGGAGTTGCAGTAAGGAGGAAAAATATGTTTGACAGACTGGGGGGAAAGAGTTACTTGCAGGCCCTTCTCTCAGGATCGTCGTGGACGACAGCGGAACATCCTGACCCTAAGGGGACTTGGAGGGAGGACGCCGCGGAAAAGGAAGTGGGGAAAACTTCATCAGCATGGGGAGGGGACACGCAGATTAAGAGAAAATTATTAGTCAGAACTCAATTTTCCTGGAAAATACCAGCGGACAAGGGAAGGGGGTCAAGGCTAGCCTCACTCGGGCCGGAAAAAAAAAAGGGAAGGGAAAATAAAGGGTGACATATGGGACCAGCAGGTTCGATTCTCAGTCAGGAATGAGATGAATATCGAGGGATGGGAGGCGTTGGGACCTCTGATCAGGGGTGGTGGAAACGATCATACAGAAAGGGGGGGGGAGTCAGCAAAACAAAAGAAGAAAAACACAACGAGGAGATTGGGGGGGGAATAGATAGATATTTAATGAAAGACCTTGACGGAGGTACACCAAACCGCGTAGTACCAAGAGGTTAGAGGGGGAAGGACCACCAGGTCCTCGTCGATTCAGTTGGAGCCAGGCAAGAGCGAACGTTACATCTGCACCAGGGAGACTTCTTGTCACGTGGAAAGGAGGGAAGATGTCTAAATTGCCTTGGAAAAAATCGACGCGGACCTGGGAGGGGGGGGGGACTTGGGACCTGATTGACGGGAAGAGGGAATTAAGCTGCTGTATCTCGGAGAAAATGATTAAACAAAACTAATCTAGCGAGACGCAAGGAAAAGTAACAAGCGCATATTACGCAGAGGGGGAGAAACGGGGAAAGAAAGGTCGGCTCGTCAGTTATAAGAAAAGGCGTACCAAGGAGCCCAGCTGAGTGCGCAAGGAGGAAAGAAAGTACGACCAGGAGGCCCATATAAAGATAGGGCACCAAACCG
>Ga0179591_1324761_pt1 | contig 15905 bp, 13 predicted proteins | sample CZOMad2_1_08_16f_FD_182891 | JGI IMG/M metagenome (GOLD analysis project Ga0179591, IMG submission 182891) | Vadose zone soil fungal communities from Angelo Coast Range Reserve, California, USA - CZOMad2_1_08_16fungal (PacBio error correction) | ecosystem: Environmental > Terrestrial > Soil >...
GAGGCAGGGTCTCTGGGTTAAGAGGTAAGAGGAGAGAGCGCTCCAGTACAGGAGACTAAGAGCCAGGCCTTCCCGGTGCTTGAGAAAACCTCTGAGCGATCGACGGCGGATGTGGGGGCCCTCTTGAAAATCGGGGGAGTCGGGGGTCCGACGAAGGCGCGCCAACGAGAGGCCCGGGCTTGGGAGGAACTAGGAGGAAGGCCACTCAGGGAGGAAACGCGAGGTGAAACGGGATGGGGATCGGTGTAAGGAACCGAAGAAGCATGGGAAAAAATCCGCGAGAATGCCGCTCTCGGGATTTGATCACCGACGTCGTCCAGGAGGTTTGTGAAGACCTATAAAAAGATTATAGGAAAAAGCTCTGGTCACGACCCTTGGCGGGAGTTCGGACCGATTTCAAAAGGAAAAGCTTGAATTCGTAAAACCGGGGGTTCTCTCGAGGAAGACAACTACCCGGCAACGGAGACGTGCGTACAAGACTTAGCTGAGGGCTCGGGAAATCCCCAAGGCTAAAAAAAGCGAAAAAAAACGACCGTGCTCATCAGACTAGGGGAACCGAAGTACTCTAAAGATCGGGAAAGACACACATCACAGGAGACCTGGGGAAGACGCCCATCAGAGAATGACGCAAAAGGAACGAAAAACGCTTTGCGTGCCCGCCGGGAGCACATCGGACTGAAAGAAAAAAAAACGAAAAGGACTGAAGACTCAGACGGGAGATGCAAAGATTCCTCGACGAATCGAAATGAGCTCGGGGGGGCGAGAGGTTCGAGACGAAGGGGAGAACGCGAAAACGAGAAAAAAACAAAAAGACGGACGGGCCCAATTCTCTCCACCATTCCTTTGAAGGGGACAGGCGAATAAGCTGGAAAGAGGTTCAGCGTCAAAAAAAAAGTCGATTACTCCCTTCGAACTCTATATCGTCCGGGAGTGAGAAAAAAATGCAAAAAAACTACCTAGAAGGGGTGCGTGAACATCCATATGCTGGGGCTGGCGCTCTCGGAGGGAGGGTTGGGAAAAGAGAGACCTTCCTAAAAAGTTGCAAAAACGAAAGGACCAGAAAACAGGAAGGGGGAACTTCCTTCCACCACGTTCGCGGTGAACTCCTCGGGCAGTAGAGTAAATGACAAAAAACCGTGACGGGGTCCCGGGGGAAGAAAGGCCAACTGACATCTGAAGAGATCCTCCAGACCGCCGGTGACTCTACGAAACGGAAGAAGGGGGGGGAGGTTCAGAAGAGTTGAAAGGAAAAGACGTCTCAAAAGGGGAAGAGAAAAAGGACCCCTTTTCAAAAACACTGCAGGAGCGCTTGCAGCCTTCCAACAGAGGGGAAAAATGAGAAACTCGAAAAGAGGAAGCAGATCTCGACCGAACTGGGGAGGGACTGTAAAGGCACGTACCTACGGGTGAATAAAAACCGGTGGAGTCTTCACATCTGAAAACAAAAAACTCAGAGAGTACGGCGCCGGGCGAGTGCGTTGATCAAACTCCCAAAAAGATGGGGGAAAAGACCGAAAAAAATTTGACTCTTACCTTACCACTCGTTGGGATGACAAGGGGGGCACGTTCAGCTCAGAGAGGAAGATTGGTGAGACGAAAGTACGTGGCCGAAGGCGCGTGAAGCAAACCAAGAATTCGGGAGGGAAACTAGGAAAAAGAGGAGAATAGAGGCTAACTCTCGAGCAGTGCCGAAAAAATCGCTCAGTTAGGAAGAGAGATCAAAGGAACGTGAGAACCGACTCGAGGGGCGCTGTCGACCACAGGCTAAAATGCTCGGACGAGAAGGAAAGGCCACTACTGCGGGGTTGAACTCGAGAGATCAGAAAACTAGGACGCAAGCAGGAGGGACTCAAGGTCTCGACCCCGACGAAAACACGCGGGGTAAAGTTCCGAAAAACCTCCAATATCTAGTGGTGGGGTTCTGCCGTACTCTAAAGCGCCGGTCTGCCGGTTCGCTAGGAGGGTTTTAGGAAAAAAAGCGTGGGAGAAAAGTCACTCGTGTAGAAAATTATCCTATTCAAACCTTAGACGGTTCTTCCAGGAGAAGCCCAAACGTCTAGAGGGGGCTCGAGAGGGGGCGAAACGAGGGGGGGATGTCTAAAGTCATCAACAAGATCCGCGTTCTCTTAAAAAAATTTGTTGACAAGTACTGACTAAAAAAATGTTCTATAGGGGTGCAGGAAGGTCCAAAGAACCCAGGTCGCTTTGAGATACGCCGTTCTCACCGGGGTGCCGGCGTTTTCGGCCGAACAACACAAAAGAGGGTTTCATGGAAAAAGAAAAAAATTAATTGAGAGAGACCAGGAGAAGGGATCGCTGAAGTGCTCAAAGGAAAATTAAAAACTCTCAACCGTTGAGGGGGAAGAATATTGAGCTCCCCCAGTTGGGACTGGAGTGCAAAGGAGATAAAAACGAAAAGGAGTTTTCCCAACAACTGAACAAAAGACTGCAAAGATAGGGGCCAAAAAAAAAACTGCTAAACGAGAAAAGATAATTTAGCGTCTAGAGAAAACCCTTCGATGCTCGAGTTTTCCAGTCTACAGAAAGAAAGGATTTGAGAAAGAAAACCTGCGAAAAAAAATTAAGACAAAGGACGAAAGAGAAGGGAATGGTTTTCACTTCTGAGGTCTCACTATGAACATCTTGCTTCGCGGCGACTCACAGACTCATGAGAAGAGTACTAGAGGAAGTTCTAGTAAGAAAGAAAGAGAGAAGAAATTTAAATCCTATGGCGCTCCAGGAGGGAACCTCACGGTGGACCGGGCGTTCACAGGGGAACCATTAAAAGGCTCGGAAAGAGAAAGTGTCAGAAAAGAGAGAACAGGAGGGGGTCACTACAAGGGTATCATCGCACGATTATCGTCGGAAAGATGGGAAAATGTTGAACTACCGGGTCAACCAGGAAGATAGCGCCCCTATTCAGGGGAGACGCCTACAAAACACCGAGTACAAGCCTTGGTGGAGAGAAAGAACGCACAACTTGTCGCGAATGCCGTCTCTCGCTACACGCTTTTCCTGCTCGGCACTTCTGGGGAGACACTTTCGGGGAAGTAAACTCCATCGGAGGAATTCGCTTCCTGAGGGAGGGGGGAGGACAGCCGAACACCACCCTGATCTCTCTGATCGTGAACACTATTGTGGCAGCTTCTACTACCCGAAACTGGAAAAAAGGAAGAAAGTCTCTGCAAAATCACTACGCAAAAGAAAGGGAGCTGCAAAAAAGAGGACTCTTCTCAAATTACTTTAAAAGGTTTTCGAATGGATGTGTCGAAACCGTTACCGGCGAACAGATCGGAAAAAAAAGGCTATAGGAAAAAAAAAAAGCTCTCAAAAAAAAGAGGTAACGAGGTTTGGGAGAGGGAGGAGCCGATCGTGGTCTGGGCGCGGCGAAGGAAAAAAGGAAAGGCCGGCACCTAAGGGACCTCTTAGAGAAAAGGCGATGGGTGGGGGGGAGAAGGTCAAAAGTAAAACAAAGCGGGCGCGGGAAAGGACGATTCCTCAGGTCGGTCTGAGACGAGGTGACACCTCGCGGGTTCGAGAAAGGGTCCCGGGAGGGGGAGAGAAGAAGAAAGGCAGGAAAAAACCACCCCCCGACGCGCTAAGTAGTCCTCGCGGGTCGGTGAGAACGAACTTCCAAGACCGAACCAGGACCAAAAGTAACAAAAAAAAAGTTTTCTTCAAAAGAACAAAAGGTTGCTTTGTAAAAGTCCTTTCAAAAGACATCAAGGGGAAAGGGAAAAAATCGAAGGGAGGTGGGAAGACGAGGAGGACACCATCTCTTTCTCTCAGCACTATCAGGGGAGACTGGGAAAAAAAAGGATAACTCCATATGAAGAGTGAGAACACCGCCGCTCAAGAGAGAGGACAGTGAAAGTATCAGCTCTGGTGGTAGTCATGAAACCTAAAGAATTTGTTCGAACGTCCGCCATTCCTACGGAGTTGGGGGTACCAAAAGGAAAAAGATTAGTGAGTTGGCAAAGTAAGGTAGCCGCTCGAAAAAAACACTCCGACGGATATCATATGAACTGAAAAAGAAGCTAAGAACCGAGTAAAGGAAATGGCTGGGAGTTATAATTCTCCTAAGGGGTGCTCTCCGACTAAAAAAGGGGAATGGGGGACGCACCTAAAATTACGATGATGTGTTATCCTGTGAAACGGTCTCATCCGGCGAAGTGGGAGAAAACCTCAGAGAATGACTCATAGAACTCTTAGCATGCCTTTTGCGCATATCCGGGAACGGGAGTAAAAGGAAAAGATTTGACGAAGACCCGCCAGATGTGGCGGGCGGAGGGAGATGAGATTGAAAGCCCTTGTGCCGCGCGGAGATCACTTGGCCAAGAAAGGAAAAGGGTCACCGCAAAAAAAAGTTTGATATCGCCTTACTACGGCGATGGGGGCAGAACTGAAGGGCTGAGAAGGTCGAAAGGAGGAGGAAAAAAGGCGCTCTCGGTAGTCCGGGAACTTCAAAGGGGGGGGAAAAAAGAAAGGAAAAAGGGACAGACAGAAAACATCGAACAAGGTCTATCACAGGGGGTTGGAAGAGGCCGAAGATCTGACTAGTAAAAAGCGTTATCGAATCAAAAAAAGAAAGTCCTTCTTTTCAAGATAATCAGCGTCAGGGTAAATCAGAAAAATCTGTGAAAAACAGTCCAAAGAGGAGGGAACGTGGATGACGGAGAGAAAAGTTTTGGAAACTTTAGGGAAAAATATTAAAAGGTGACGCTACTATTTCTTCACCGGGGGAAAGCTGCCGAAAGAAAACCCCTGAAGCTAGGAATAGTATAGGATCAGAAAGGTAGGTATACAGAAGACCAACACCCCCCTCCTGAGGGGAAAAAAGTAAAAAAAAAAAACTAAAAGGACGGTTGCACCCGAAGGAAAACCACTTTTGGGAAAGTAAGGACGAAAATGTCGAAAATGCAGGATAAGGTATTCAAAATGTCGAGTACGATTCGGGGAATCGCGTACATCAGGAGTGACGCACGACGTGTTCGTAGCGGACTCGCACCGAGTCCGCGTGGGACAGTCTCCCGGAAGATAGAAAAAAAAAGACAGAAAGATCGAACACAACCGTCTGAGGTTAAAAGCTATCATCTTCGGACTTGCGAGACCGTGGAGAAAACGATGGGGGCGTAAGAAGAACGACGAAAAGAAAGGACTACAAGGGGGTTCCTCACTCTCGAAGCTTCCCGAAAAGAGACTACATCTGAAGGGTATACGGCAAGATTCAAGTAATACTAACGGAGCAAAGTGCCATCAAAAACTTTGTTACGGAGAGACTGCCTGAAAGAGGGGAGGCACCAACTGAAAAGCGTCTGGTGTGGGAGGACTGGAGAAGCCAAGGACCTGCGAGACGGCGTAAAAAAAGTCCTTTAGGTTGCAAAAGTCGGCGCCGACATGAGAAAAAATACAAGGAAAATGAAAAGGAGGAAACTTTCTGCAAGGGCATCCAGGAAAAAGGGCCCGAAAATTGTGGCGGAGAAAAAAGTAAGAAAGGAGAAAGTGGGGTTTCCGTCTGGACACCGGAGTGGGGAGGCTCTGGGAACGCCTGCTAATGGAAAGAAAAACCTGGTGAGGCTTCGTAACTGCTGAAAAGGGACGTCTTCGATCACAAAATGAACTACCAGAATCGAACGCACAAAAGGAAGTGACCGACCCAGCGGTCAAAGAACGGCGTGGTGACGGAACCCCCAGGTTCGGAAGAGTACTGAAGAAATCCTAACGAAAGACAAAGAGACGATGTCACACAAGTTAAGAACTGCCCTTGGAAAGACACGCAACAAATTAAGGGGTTCAAGAGCAAAGGGAAAATCTGTCGAAACTGGGGAAGGGCCTAAGTCGAGGAACTCTATCCACGGCCTCAACAATGAAACACAAAATGATAAAGAAAGAGCATCAAAGAAGGCTTCGGGTAAGCAGCAAACTTCTGACTAGAGCAAAAGGGAAAAGAAGTGCTGGAAGCTACTACCTTAAAGCACAAATGTGCTCAGAAAATGAGGACAGAGACCGGAACGCTCGAGAGGGTATACCGCGCGCTCGAGAAGTTAGAAAACAAGAAGGGATACGAGGTCTGAGTCTTTCTATGAACAGCGGCCGTCGGTCGGGAAATGAAAAAAAAAACAATTCGGGGAAAGAAGGAATAGTGGGAGAATACCTTCGGAGTCTCTTTACGATAGGGGGAGTACGGGGGGCAGATGGAGGAGAACGAAACTGGGGGGGAGAGGAGGGACGTGGACACCATTACTAAAGAGAAAATTCAAGACCAGTAGGGACTGGTGGTGCTGGTGGTTCTACCAAATGAGCAGGGGCGCGCCAAAACCACAAGTCGCAGCGGGGGGGAAAGTTTGACCGAGAGGGGCTGGTAAAAAGAGGGACGTGTGAAAAAGATGGGGGACGAATCAAAAAAACTGCCAGCTTGAAAGGCCCGGGGAGTAAGAATCTGCCGAGACAAAGAGGACCGAGGAGATCTGGGCGGAGTTAAAAAACCCTTAGTGGAAACTATCTGAAGGAATGCCACAAGAAAAAGAGGTTAGAGGAAGGCTCTCTCTTGGAACCTCTGGAGTGGTGAAACTGGAGCGGGTACCAACACAGTCGTTTAAGCCGGCGGGCTCAAACGCAAAATCAGCAGGAATTTGACCTAGGTCTCGATGTCTTTAATCGTGAGCAAGATAGACCAAAGAATTTCAAATGATCGCGAGTAAACGTAACAGGCTGCAAATAGTAAAAGAAAAACTAAAAAGGAAAAGAAAAGAAGGCTGGCGAGAGGGCGGCGGCCACTCCTAATCAATTCAACAAAAAAAAAAAAACAAAAAAAAAAAAAAAAAAAAAAAAAGAAAAAAAAAAAAAAAACGAGAAAAAAAAAAAAAACAAAAAAAAAAAACACCAGAAAAAGAAAAACGGCACAACCCACCAAAAACCCAAGGAGAACAAAAAAACAAAAAAAAAAACAAAACAAAACAAGAAAAAAAAAAAACCCAACAAAAAAAACCCAAAAACCCACCCAGAAAACCCAACCAACACCCCACAAAAGACACAAAGAAAAACCAAGAAGAGAGCCCGGGAGAGGAAAACCAAAAAAAGAACCCAAGAAGAAAAAAAGAAAACCCCACCAAAACAAGCCCACACCCCCCCCGAACCGAAAAAAACCCCCAAAGATCTTCTCGAAAAACCCGAAAAAAAAACTTCAACAAAAACATCGAAAAGAGAGAGGAAAGCCACTCTTACTTTTGATAAAGGCAAACCCGGTGAAAAACAAACCGGCCTTGGATTGGGATGAAAGGAGTGCAAAAACTGTTCTCGAAACGGAGCAACACAGGCGAATCTCGAAGAAAAAAAATTAGATCTGAGTATATTCTCATTGCCGGAGATCTGCGACAGGTAGCGAAATCTAGAAAGTGGAGGTCACAAAATCAACGGAAAGGGGGCGCAAAAAGACTATCTGATGACTTCGGCGTGGGGGAAGTCACGGGGAGAGGGCTCGGGGGGGGATGTTTCCAAAATAGAATCGACTCTCGCCTCGTGTAACACCTTGGGACTACTACAGGACACCCGAGGGGTAAACTCTAGGTCCGGAGGGGGAAAATATTTTCATCACCTGAAACTACGAGACTATCAGATATAAAGAGAGAAAGAAATGATGGAAGGGAAGAAAGAAATCGAGGAAACGCTCTTGGTTTTGACCGCGTCCAAGGTGAACAGGGCCAGAGAAAGAAGGTTCATAGGAACCCCGGTTGGGACGAAGAAATGGAAGGAAGAAAGAGACACGCTGAACGCCGAGATAGGAAATTTTCTTGAGTCCGGCCGAAAGTTGAGAGAAAATCCACCCGAAAAATCGGGAGGGAGCGGGAGGGTCAAAAATGTTAGAAACCAGCTTAGCTGGATGGTGCTTGTGTGGGGGGGGTTGTGGTTGGGGAAAAGGGGAGTGGGGGACACGACTCTCTGTACAAACCTGACTAAGAGAGAGAAGGGGGATTGGTAGCACAAAAACAAGAAGTGGTAAAAAGTCCCAATCCACTCGAGTGGGTTGGACTAGTTCCAAAGGGGAAGTGCCAAAGGGGAAGCGTCCGTACCAACGGAATACCTTCCCGATCTCGGAAAAAAATGAGAGATAAAAAGACCGGTCTCAAAAAGAGGACGGTGTTCTTTATAGGTCTCCTGGAAAAAAAATCCTACGAAGTCTGGGAAACTGGACGGAAGGCGAAAAGGCAAAAGGGATATTGTATCTTTGGTATGGTGCTTGAATAGGCTGGGAAAAACGTCGCGATGGAACGGTAACTATTCTATACTCCCTAAGAAAACTATCAGAAAGTGGACGCAAAACACTGGATAGGCAAAGTCATAAAAGAAAAAGCGGAAGGAAGACTCTTACTTTGGTTGCTGCAAAAAAACTCTGAAAGGGAATGAGAAAATCTAAGGATTCGTGAGGGCTTGGGAAACAAGAAAAGGTTGGGGGGATCATTGCAGTGATCGGGCCTTGGGAAGAAAGCAAAAAGGAAAAAGACCATTCCGCCTTCCTCGTTAGGTCGAAAAAAACTCTTAACTAAAAAAAGGAAAAAAAAACCGGAGAGAGGGGGCGAGGAATTTTAGGTAAGTATAAAAGGAACGGATAGGGACCCGGAAAAAGGTTGGAGGCGGCCGAACCGGCGTTTGCAGAAAGAAAAAAAAACGGAAAAAGTCACTTGAAGAGACAGTGCAGAAAGGGTGAAATCGAAAAAAACGTCAGTGCCAGCTTCCAAAGGATAAGAGGCGGGAGAAAGGCGAGGGAAAAAAGAGGGAAGCCGCACCGCGGGGCGCCGGAAAGTCCACACGAACGCAGGTCCAGAAAAAACTGGGAAACCGAAGCTGGATTGCACGGTTCGGAGGGCGCACGGGAAGACTCCAACCTGGCCGGCGGCGCAAGGGCAGTCCCCAGTAAAAGGTCCGGCGGCTCCAAGCCCCCGTACGGGGAACGCTCCGAGGGGTGCTCAAGAAGGCGTGGAGAGTGGCTGTAGGCACTACGTGAGAAAAACCCTACAGATCGAGGTGTGGGCATCTGGAGGGTTGAGTTATGACCAAAAGAGGGACTTCACTGGGTTAGAGGAAGGTCCAGGGAAGGAAATAAGTTTTAAAAGGCAGATTTTATTACTATTCTTTCCGATCTATGAAGTCTTAGAAAGCAAAGAAATCATGAGTACGAATAAGCCTAACTAGTGGGGTGGTAGACAGAAAAGAGGAGGAGAAAACGGTCTCCACTTTTGGGGGGGGGGGGAAGGATCTCTAGAGAAAGGGGAGGAGGATAAGCGGGGGGGAGACCGGATGTAACTTGAAGATGTCGAAAACACCGCGTCTTTGGAAAGAGAACAGGAGGAAGAATGATGGGGGAAAACTCTAAGGAACTCGTACAAGAGGAAACCGAGGAGAGGAAAGATGCTCAAAATTCGCTTTACCCCGAACTCACAAGGTGAAGAACTCCAAGACGCAAGAAAGAAGAGAGAGGATGTGGGGGACGTCAATGCTCGAACTCAACGAAAAACCGCTCCGAGGGATCAGAGAAAAAGGTGCGAAAGCGGGGGAGAAGCTTGAAAAGGGAACTTGACAGACATGTCGTGCCGCTAACACAAAGTGACGTCCGGAAAGAAACGGATGGGAGAAGAAAGAACAATTCACATACGGAAAAAAATCTTGGCGGCATTCCCAACTACGACTAGTTGGGTTTTTAAGGACAACGTCGGAAGGTAGGCCCTCCCGTCCGAAGGGTTCTCCTGTCTGGGAAAAGAGACTGTGGTGACGGATGGCGTCGGAAAAGGGATGAAGAATCTCCGACATCAAACCTACGTAAAAAAGTGAATTAGCCTAATTGAGGGAAAAAAAATCTCGTCAGGAAAAGCATACTACCGGAAGTCTCCGCTACTGAAATAGGAGGAAGAGATCCGAAGGGGGAGAGGTGGGAGCGGCTCAGAAAAAGAAAATAAGTCGGGGTCCTATACCCCTTCTAGGGGGAGAGATTTAAAGGGTCTGAACGGATGCCGACATGCGGTCGTTCACACCAAACCTAACCTGACTCCATCACCTGTCGGTAGAACATTGTAAACCGAGTGCGAACCGACTCATGCTTTGATGACCGTCTACTACCGGAAAAACAGGAGTCTAGTGGGAAGCGAGGAAAAGAGAAACCTCGACAGGGATCCTGGGGAAAAATGCCCGGGGACACCAAATAGAAGAGAAGCCGACCGAAGAATTTTTCAGTTAAAGGGGGATTTCTATAATTCAAGAGCGATCAATGGGTGGGTGGGGGGGGGGGGAAACTCACTAAAAACTCTCCGCATTTTCTATGGTAAAGGGGGGTTTAGAGGTTGTAGAAGGGAAGGTTGAGAGTGCCGTTCATAGAAGTCTCTAAAAAAATACGGGGGGGGGACTGTGCCAGAGGAGGGGTGGGAGACAACATACTACGCGGCAAGGGGGAGGGGTCCCGGGGCCACCTGAAGGTGGGGCGAGACCAGAAGAGAGGATCGAACGGGAAAGCAGGGGCGGTCGGGTCCACGAGTACTTCAGAAGTTTGAAAAAAAGGACAAGGAACAGAAGGGCAAACGAGCCGTGAGGTGTGTAATCCAGAGCTTCTGACGCAAGAAGAATTCAGAATGGAGGCCCGGGAAGGATCTGAATAAACCCAAAATAGGGAGGGAAAAGAAACCTTTCGAGTGGATCTGGTAAACTAGGCCTGGAAAAGGATTGATAGACCAAACTTTGAAATAATGGAATAAAGAAATCAGAAGAGGAATAGTCGCGAGGCTCTCGGGGGAGAAATTGCAGAGGTTAAAAAAATATCAAAAGAACCTGAAAGGACTATGGGGGCAAGCTGGCACACCTCGTCGGGGAAGACTACCAGTGAAAAGTCCGAAACGCTAAAAGAGGGGGGAAAACACTAATTCACCTCGCACGGAGAGGACACCTTCGGGGTCTCTTCAACACAACAACGCGGATTCGAGAGGGCTCATTACGGGGAACAGGGGAAAAAGTCTTTGGAGGGAGAGGACCCACAGAAAAAGAGAGGGAGCTAACGCTCTAAGAAACACTATACCCGGGAGAACTCTCTGGAAAAAAAGTAGGAGGGAATGGGGGATTGGATGGTAAAGGGAAAGAGATTCGCACTGTTCCGAACCGGGAACGACCACAAATCACAATTAGGCAACCGGGGAGAAAAAAAGAGAAACAGAAAGAAAGATCCATCGGCGAAGGTGTTGGTCAAGCGCCATCGGTTGCGATTCGAAGGATTCGAGAAAAAAAACAGAATCAGAGTCGGTGTAAAAATGTTCGTGCGGAGAAGTTTTTTCACTGAAACCCTCGTGTTCGCTCTGAAGGCTGTGGAATCACAAACTATGCAGAACCGAAAGGGGGAGAGAGAGGTTCAGAAATGGCTGTTGAAAAAAAACGCGTCAAAGAGGGTTGAGAAATATAAAAAGTCGAGGAAAAAAGCCGAAAGAAAAGGGGGGGGGTGGGTGTTCGCCAAAGGGTTTCGTTACTCTTCCTTCAATAGATCCACTCCGGGGAATAGCCTCTAGGTCAGCGGGGCAAAAAAAAAGGGGGCGTTTCAGAAGCTGAAAAGAGGAACGATCCACGAGAGAACGGGCCTTGTTCTTTCCACTCGGAAGGGAAAACCCATGGGACATCGAAAGCGCACCGAAATCAAGTCGAAAGGGGCCGGAAATCCGCGGTTGTTGGTGGTCTCTCAAACACAACAGGTCTAACTTAAAAAACTAAAAAGAGTGGGGAAAGATGTCAAACGAGAACTCAGTAGGGGGGGAACGTCAGTTAAATCATCCATACTGAAGAACCTTCCGAAGGCCCGAATCAAAAGAACTTAGAAGAAAAAGAAGAAGGAAGAGAACACGGAGGCGCGAATCAAGGCTCTTGTATAGGGTCGCGAAAGGCACCGGAGAAAGTTTAAGGAAAAGGGTGCATAAAAGGAAAAGCTGCTGGGAGGGATCTGAAATGGGGGAAGTGGCCATCCTATGGGGATAGGTCCCCTCGTCGCGCGTTACCCTCAGGGGAACGATAAAGACTAAAGGAAATCGGGGAGGGGGCATGAAAGGAAGAAGACTTCTCAAGACCGGGGGGGGTTCTGCTAAAAAGAATGGGGGAGCTTGAGAGAAAAAAAAAAGAGGCTTGGGGTGGAAAGGAAATTGTAAATAGGGATCTCCGTTTCCCAGCTCACGGGAAACTGTGACTAAATCAAGGGAAAGGAAACTACCTGAAAAGAAAACTGTTCGCTTGCGAAGCCTCGGAGGACTTCTGCTTGAATCCTCTGGAGAAAAAAAATATGTAGAGGGAGTGAAAGGACAGGATTCTCGAGTACCTTCCTTTCAAATGGTGGTGTCAGACGTCCAACGGCGTTGGAGGAGAGGGGAAAGCCCGGTGGGATGACGGAGGAAAAGTTGTAGGCCATCAATGGGATCGTACGGCATCGTAGACAAAGTGAAGAGCCAGGGGGTAAGCAGGACGAAACGTGAGAAGAAAAACGCGGGGGTACGACCGAACCTAAAAAACTCACTCTCTGAAGACGGCCGGGAAACCAAACGAAAAGTCACGAAAATGGACAAAGAAAACGGGTGGTTCGAAAACCGCCGGCGGCGTAAAAGTCAAAACAATCCAAAAAAAGGGGTGGCGCGCCAAGGACTCTGTCTTAAAGAAAAAATCGGATCCGTCGCGGATCACGAGGGAAAACCCAACAAACTCAAGGGTGAGGCCGGAGGAGGTCCGTGTCGAACGTACCATCCCGGAAAAAAGAGGGAAAAAATTCAACGAATGAGGCCAAAAATGAAGAAGGGCCTTCAACTGGGCGAGCGACTCGTGGGGAAAGAATCATGCAAGTCCAAAGCCTACTGAAATCTGCGGCTACAGGGGGAAATACTAAACTTTCTCAGCACGACAATTATAAAAAAAAACAACAACAAAGGAGGGGGAAAGGATAAAAGAAAGGCAAAGAGAAGGAAAGAGGGAGATTTCATTCACCGCTACTAAAATGCTCGAACGGAAAATGGGTCCGACGAGAAAGGAAGGGGGTGTGGGAGAACTCTAAAAAAAAAAAAGGAAGTAAAAAGAGGAGGAGTCATGAAGGCATTCGGGAGAAAAATGTCGCGGTGCCTACGACGAGGGGGGTCAAGAAGCTACGGAGCTAACACTCGTATTCTGTTGGACTGGCAGGGACTCTAACAAGCAAGAAAAAATAGACCGGGGGAAAAAGGGAGGGCGGTTTAAGCAGTCCTTGACGTTACGACCTCGTCCCGGTATAGGGGTTCAAGATTAGAAAACTTACAAAAAACCCCAAGGAGAAAGTCGCGCAGGGGAGGGATGACCGGAACTGTACTATACGTTCCCGGTTTGACTGGAAAACAGAGTGGCGAGGGGGACACACTCCCTTGCCTGTTTCTGAAAGCCACTGGGGTGGAGGCTGAGAGACTGTAGAGAAAAAGGAGGAAAGCGCATTGAAAACGACATCACAACTTGAAGGAGTACCAAGGACGAGAAGACTTTTGAAAGACGAAAAAAACCTTAACTGAAGAAGAGAAATACCTTGGCTCAAAGCGATACCTCGCGCGGAAAAGAAGGGAAGGGAAAGCGAAGATACTATTTAAAACGAGTTAAAGGTATTCCTCTAAAACGGTTGGCGCCAAGGTCAAGCGTAGGAAAATCAGTATCAAAAAAAAGGAGCGCAGAGTTCTCCCACGAATTCAAGCCGATACAGGAGACCTCCACATCTGAGACTGCAGGAGGGGCTTAGAGGAGAGGCCGGAAAGCCAATTAAAGAGGAGACTAACCTTAACCATGGGCATGCTCGATGGGATTTCAAGGGGCAAAACTCTTACTGCAAGAACTGGGGGAAGAGAAAGTCCCCGGAAAAGAAACTATTTATTGGTTGAGAGTTTGGGCCAATCAGTCCTTGTCGCCAGTTCCTTTTTTCTAAAACGTCCGGGAGTTCCAAGAGTATCTCTAGAAAAAACTCGAGGCATGTCAGGCGAAATAAGGTTGAGATAAATATCGAAGGAAATCGATATCTGAACAGGAACTAGGGAAGGTCACAGAAAAAAACGTCCAAAAGCGATGGGAAGGAAGGTCCTCAGTCGTAAAAGATGCCATGGAGAAAACCCTGAGGTGGGGGGGGCGAACCACGAAAAAGCAGGTGCCTTGTCAAAACACGGAACGATCTCGTAGGCGTCGGGGTAGGGTTCGTAAGGGGAGACTAACAAAGTGGAAACGAAGAAAAACTCAGAAAAGAGCAGGGTGAGACTTGTTTAATCCGAAAGAACCTTTGAGGAAACTCACCTGTAGAAAGCTTAGAGATCCCAAGGAATATCTGTACAGAAAAGGGTCTGCTGGAACCAACTCGCGTGCGCCTGAGTCCGGGGTGAATATCCGGGGGACCAGACCCAGGGAAACGGCCATCGGACCGAATCCGAAGGAGGTCTCAATTCTTGGGAGGTTGGGGGACCCCAGGGAATAGAAAAGCTACTCACTGGGTTTTCAGCCTTTCAATCGGGACCCTACAAGCCTGAGAGGCTTGAGGAAAAAAAGGAAGTCTCTGTAAAACCTAATGGCGGTCACCAACACATCGCGGTTCTCTCTCGATAATGGACGTAAAAAAGAAGGAAGGATCGTTGGGGGGAAAACGAAGTCACCAGAGAGATCGTCAGACCGGATGCTATCTCCAAAAAAAGCTCCTCAGCTAAAAAAAAAAGGGATAGTATAAGGTCGGAAGAGAAGGATCAGAGAAAAAGTAGAATAGCAAGCCGCCGGAGGCTACTACCGAGTAAAAGAAGTCCAACAAAAACGAATAGCGAAAAGGAAATGTTGGTTGTTGGGTTCTAAGTCGAGAGGATCAAAAAGTTGAATTTATCAGAAGAGTTGTGGCCGCCCGATCTCCAGAGAAAAGGCCGAACACCAGGGAGGTCCTGGGGGGCAACCCGAGGGGTCGTAAAACATCTCTTTAGGATTGAGAAGAGACACGAGGGGGAAGGGAAAGCAAGTAACGGAATGGAGCCCGAATACAAGACCAACCACCTTTTTTTCTGCACAAACTCAAAGCCGGTGCAGAAAAATTACCAGCTAGGAACAGCGAACGCAAAACGAGCCGTGCTGTAGCGACACAAAGGAGTGGTAATCGAAGGAGATAGATAAAGAAGGAACGCAGAAAACGAAAAAGGACAGGTAGGGGAGGACCAAACGAAAGGCATAAAAAATTCGGAAAAAAGCGAGAGCGGCCGGGGACGTCGGTACATCGGGGGGCCACGGGAAACTCCGAAAAAATGACCGCTCATCGGGCAAAACCGGCCTCGGGTCGTTGGGAGCCACAAATTTTGTGGGCCTCAGAGTGGTTGGTCGGAGCCCAATTTTAAAAAGCTATACGCAACAGGAAACTTCCTTGACAGAAAAGACAATCAAGGAACCTCGAATCGTATTAACTATATACTCTACTGTAAGGGTACTGCGGAGGAAAATGGAGATCTTGGGAAAAAGTGGATGAAAACTGAGACTAAAACGCTTGGTAATCGTTCCCTTCCGAGAGTGACGGCCCCTTCAGGAAACTTGAACTAATTTATCATGGGAAGGGGGGAAAGGTAGTCATCCGAGGCAGAGTTCTACCCGGGAAGGAAGATGACGAAACGAAGCGAAACGGGAAACGCCTATTATCCGTCAGAAAATGCTGCGTGGGAACGTACGAGGGGGGGGAAAACGAGTTGAGCGGAAAACCCAGATGTGGGTCTTTTGAAGGCGAAAGATATGAAAGGGGGGAGGGAACGAAAAGGACCGATGTCAAAGAAAGAGACGAACGGTCCATCAAGCACATATCCCGGGGAAGGGGTAATCGCGAGCGCTTGCGAGAAACGGGAAGTAACACAAAAAGTTGAAGAAAAGAGCCGTCCCTTGTCGCG
>Ga0179591_1244185_pt1 | contig 15902 bp, 16 predicted proteins | sample CZOMad2_1_08_16f_FD_182891 | JGI IMG/M metagenome (GOLD analysis project Ga0179591, IMG submission 182891) | Vadose zone soil fungal communities from Angelo Coast Range Reserve, California, USA - CZOMad2_1_08_16fungal (PacBio error correction) | ecosystem: Environmental > Terrestrial > Soil >...
AAGGGGCGCAAGAGGTCAATTGAATTGGTACATCTTCATTACTCCTGTTCTGAAGGTGGGGGGGGGAAGGCGAAGGGAAAGCACGTCTTAAAAAGGCTCAGTCAAAGGAACAATCGATTCGCCGCATGCCACTACGGAATTCCGCGTGTATCTCAGCAAAGACCAAAAAATTAGGACGGGAAAATTTCAAATGGGAATTACCCGGAAACATGGGGGGAAGAGTTTGGTCCAGCTCCGCAATCAAGTGGTAAATAGAGGGGGGAGGCCTGTACAATTCAGCGGGGCAGAAGAATCTGGACTCGGACGAGCTTTTAAGTCTGGTCAACCTCCAGCGGCACCAAGGCGGCGGTCGATAAGCCAGCAGTCAACAAGCTGCGCTCAAGGGGTTTGAGGTATGTCACTTAAAGAAAAAAGACAGAGCACGAATGAACCGATTCAAAACCGGTAAACCAGAATAAAAAGTCATCGAAAAAGCGGCATGGGGTTGCACTGGCCCGGGTTTGGCGCAAGCCGAATCCGTGCACCTAGACTCACGCTAACCAGGGGGAGAATGAGAGAAGAAAACTTAACTGGAAAAAGTCGAAATTTAGAAATGGGGGAGCCTGGACCAGCGCAAGGTGTTTTCACGGGCCCGTCGCCAATTGCTAATCTGAATAGAAAGTAGGAGCCGGTCAACGAATATTGGAGGATCAGGGGAGGGGCTAGTAGGGGACCAGACAGTCGTCACAAAATCGCCGAGATTGGATGACCTTCATTCATTTAAACCAGAGAATATCAGGGAAAGCGCAAAAAGATCAAGAGCAGCTAAAGCGAAGACACTAAAGAAATCTGCATTCAACAAACCTCGGTTGGAGCGCAGATCTCAACTCACGTCTTTCAGTCATTAGAAAATCGCCGGAAAAAATCGTTTGGGACGCAGAGGGGCGCATAGAAAAAGAAGCAGGACGGGGCGGAGTTCCACTGCGTGAGAGCTTTCGAAGGTTCAGTACAGAAGAAGGCTTGATTTGCGGATCCCTTCGTAGTGAAAAGGCGCGGGGCACCTTCTCCTCTCAACAGTGGAGGACGAAAGGGGCGAGAACCAGGTGGGGCTGAAAGGGGGTTACTCAGCCGGGTGCACCAATGAAGGGGTTGGGTAGATTTACCGTTTTTGCAATCGCCCCATTGGCGTGAGTCACCGCGTTGCTAACTGGAAAAAAACAGGGGGAAGAGCCCGTGAAGAGATAGACTCTACATAGGGCTAGGGTTCGCGGTCGTCGGGGGGGGGTCAAATGCTCGTAACGAAAGCACGCCAACAGTAGTTCTCCCATATCTATATCGAGAAGAAAGACGAAAGGACTATTACTAACCGAAAAGAGGGGGAAAGGAAAAAATTGCTATTCCGGCCACGGCCGCACCTTGGTGTCGCGTACTTGGTCCTGAAGAAAAAGAAGGCACAAGGAGGGAGACAGAGGTAGACCGGGTCGTTTCGAAGGAATCTGTCATCTCCGTTTCCAAATGATCGCTTAACGTAGCATCACCCGGTCTGAAAGAGGAATCTAATGAAAGCAAACGTCAGGCGCTATGAGTCGATGGATGACGACTGGTTCTTATCAATACTTGTCCCATTTGTGTAAAGAAAAGACTACAAGGGAGGGGGGGGGGGGAGGGGATAGAGTCACTCAAAGGCCTTACACAAGGGGCGGCCCGCGACCGGTCGGCGATGGGCCTAGGGGAGGAAGGAAAAGGGGCAACGCAGCTGTGGTGTCGAAAAAAAGCCAGTTAGTTGGGTTTTTGGTGACCGTGGAGACTCAAAAAGCACCATAGGAGGACTAGTTTGGAAAAGAAGGCGAGCCGGGAACGGTTACAACATGGCGCAGGCCCACAGCGCGCAGAAGCCTTCGCAGAACAAATCTAAAGAGGGGGATTTCGAGCCAGGAAGTTGACGAATCGCGACCAACGAAGCTCTCGGGCATTGATACATCTGGGACGGAAAAAGACCGGGACAGGTTCCCTCAAGAGGGGGGGGGGTTGAAAATGGTGTGCACTCAAGTTAGCAGTAATCCCCGGCAAACCAGGGATGGGGCCAGAACAGGCATGGAATTTAGGGGTGGGCTCTCAGGGTCTACTCTAAGTGTCACGGCACTCGCGCAGTTGCCGCCTCCGCCGTTTAGCGCATTGGCTCAAACTCATCAGCCTCGCACCAAAGGGAAATGTATACATATGGGTACAAGTCAGAATAGGGGGGGGGGGTTAGAAATGGTTCTAGGGGGACATACACTAAAACCTCGAGGGAGAACTCCACCCTTGAATGTAGCATAACTAATTAATCTGCCAGAAGACTTCCGGAAAACAACTTCAACCACCAAAGTTGGGGGGAGGCCTGCAAGCAAAGCTTGGCGGCTGACAGTTCTGTCAGCCTTTAAGGTTTGAACAGAGCAAAGAAGCTAGGAGCTCACTCAAATCAAAGATCAGAAGGAAATAGGAAGCAGCAACCGGGGAAAGGGGGCATTCCGATTGCAATTAGCGAGGGGGGTTTGGTTCATGGTATCAAAGATAGGGAAATTATTCCTCTTCATCTAATAAGGGAAGACGGGAAAAAACACATTTGGGGGAAAAAAATAAACTAGGTCTAAAAAAATTAGTGGCATGAAAAAAAAGGGTACCCGGTGTAGTGGGAGCCATGTGACTCAGGGGTTAATTTAGTCCACATTAAAACCAAAAGATCAATCAGGAAATTAGAAAAAAAAACAAGGGGGAGTAGGAGGATAGGAAGGAAGGAGATGGGGGGGGAACTATTTTGGGGGACGACGGCACCTCAATGTAGTACCACACAATCACCGTGTCACAAGCCGTGACGCCATTTTTTCGCACAAACGCGGTCCAACGTTTTGTTAAGCGGAATTGAGAGGGAGCCGGCAACGATTCCACATAGTGGAAAACATGAAACACCCCGCGCGCTGCCTACGGCATCGGCCTTGGGACTGGGGGAGGCTTCCGGTGCGGCGAGCCCTTTTACTTAGGGGGATACATCTATTAAGGGGGGAATGGGGGGAAACGCAAGGCACTGCCAGGGGAGGGGGACCGGTCAAGGCTCAAACAAATCAGGCTAGGGTGCGAAGCACTGGCGTGTGCAGTGCCCTGAAACGGCGGAAGATGCAAGGCTCGATCGCATTCACCGACCGGGGGGGGGGAAGGATTGTAGAGATGTTGTGAAGGGGAGTCCCAACTCCTCCTAAGAGACCCATCGTGCTCGGCCGGCATGATCTACCAGTACCGTGCCGCGCGATTTTTTTGAGCAGGGAAGGGGAGAAAAAGGGTCGGAAAGCACAGAATTCATTAGCAAGATAATAAGAGGAGGAGTCAATCGAAAACAGGCCGTCTTGAGTTCCTTGGCCCCCAAGGCGACAATGTCTGTAGACACATCTACGGGGGGGGAACCTCAAAAAAGCGGAGGTAGTAACTTCTGAAGAGGAAAATGTACATCGATTAGGGCATGCCGGCGCGGTGAGCATCTTCATCCTTCACGAGATGCCGAGGGAAGGCCAAGCATTTTCTCACTTTTAAAATAATGAGAAAGCGTGATCAGGAAAAACGAAAAGACGCGCCTTAAAAGCCTGTATAAGGCGGGCCGTTTTTATTCGTGGTAAAGCAAGTCAAAGAAAAAAGAGTTAACAAAAAAGTCTTGAACATAAGGAGGAGAAATTGAAAAGAAAACGCCACCTTGGCGCGCACGACATGGGGTCTGCCCTGAGGCGCCCTCGACCGCAGATTGTTGCGAGAGGAAAAAAAGGGGGTCGATGGAGGGAAACGAAAGAAATGCTGGGTAGCCCGAGAAGACGAGGGGCATATCATGAGTCGCTGTCAAGAGGGACTATGTGCTGCCACTCTTCCGCTAGTGTAAAAAACTTATATTAACCGAGTAAGGGAATCCAAAACGCAAGGAGCAATTCTCTAGAAAAAGAGTTGAAGTCCGCGGCATGTAAAAAATGGTGGCGGGCTGCCTTACTACTAGATCATTTAGGGACTCGAGGGGAGGGGAGGGATGTACCGAAATGGGAATGAGAAAGTCGACTAACTATAAGAAAGGTATGCGCCTACGGGGACAGCTGTTCGTACTCTCATTGACAGACTAAGAGAAAAGAAACGGTGAGAGAAGGAGATCGGAGATGAAAAGACCGACGGAATACATTGTTAGCCTTGGGGAGACGATCGCATTAATTCGTTGGTGTGAGCACGAACAATTTGTTGGGTGGGGGGGAAAAAACCGAGGTGGGTTCAAGAAATTTAAAAACCAAAACAGTTTAATGTTTAACGCCCACCGGGCGCAAAACAACGTGGCCGCCAAGGGCAACTAGCACGTCGAGGAAGAAACTTTGTCACACAAAGGGAGAAAAAGGGAAACGACGCCTGTATAGGAGAAAATAATCTCGGGAAACGTACAACTCAAATCGAAAGCTTCCGTGGCCCGCGCCGGCGGCGATCTATCTGGGAACTCGCCGTTCAAGAAAAAATACGCTTGGTTATTCAGGACAGACTTAGAAAAAAAGAAAAAGGGAAAGAGATAGGAGATGAACGAGCTCCTTGGGGTTAGATTGTACGGTGGCGCGGCGGTCAAACGTGGAGCGCGAAGAAAAATGGTTCGGTGGTCGGATTCCTATCTTTCTAAAGGGGTAATGAATTGTTCACAAAGGGGAGAAGAGAGGAACTCTGGGGGGAGGACTGATAAAATAAAACTCATACAGAGCTCAAAATCTTAAAACGAACACTACTGGTACTCAGCGGCCATGACGTGAAAACTAAAAGGTGGAAAGCGTTGGAAGGAACCAGGAGAAATGGAGGGGGTAGTCTTGTCTAGGAGAGGTGCTCAACTCTAGAGAGCTGGAGACGCTTCCTAAACGATAAAGGCTTGCTCCAAACCGGTCCCGTATGTCCGCTGTCCATGTGATAGTTATATTCTATCTTAGATAGGTTCCTTTGGGAGAGGGTGGAGACTGAGCGGGAGGAAGGGCATCCCTGTCACAATGTGGGTCTGGAAAACGATAGTACGACGGAGGAGATAGAAGAGCATTGGGTGATTCAACGCGGAGGGGGATTTTGCCGTGCCGTAAAGCACACGCGCACTCCTTCCTGAAGAAGGTAAAGGGGGAAAGTGAGGGGGGGGGTGAAAAAAGCAATCTTGTCTGGAATTAGTCAGGAATATTCAAAAGGTGGGGTGGGGGGGAGAGGAACGGCGGCAAGGCGAACGTTCACAAAAGTCCTATCACTTTGCGCGTACAGGGAAAGAGGGGAGGGAGGGGTGGAATGCGCTGCTAAGAGGGATTTTCACAGGGACGATAATGTGGTCGTGGGAGTTCCAGCGCCTGGACAAAAGAACTCAACCCGGGGGTTGCCTACTGGGAATGAAAAATAAAGGGGAAGACAAGCATCTCAAAGGTCTTCGAAGACTGGGAGGCCCGCCGGAGCTAACTCGACGAAGGGGAAAACGGACAGATGCAGGGAAAGGCCTTGATAGATGAAGTTATCCTAACGGGGGCCGGGTTCAAGTGAACGAGAGGAGATTATATTTAATCGAGAAATCCGTTGGCAACAGGCTCTCTGTGGGAGGCTACGGGCCCTTCGACTAAAAGGAGAAAACTGTCTTAAACGGGGGGGTAAGGGAGGGGAGGGAAAAAAAATGGGGGGCCTGCAGTCTCCATACAGGAGTGCAAGTGTTGAGTGTTCATGATGGAGAACGATTTCGAGCGCCCATCGTTGGTATCCGGAAAACATATAGGGAGAAAAAAAAAAAAACTCGGAGAAAATCATACTTGACAGCAGGGGAAGTGGTTCGGCAACGCAACGCCTTGTTAAGACGTTACTTTGGAAACCTAAGCCACAAAGCGTGGAAAATCCTACATGGGAGGTAGGGAAAGAAAAGGGGATAGGAAAAGTCAGAGGTCGGATAAAGGAGAGACTCCGGGGGCGGGCCGCTTCATCTGAATTCAATGTTAAAAAAGTTTGACACGCCAACATAATACACTCCTCTATAGAGCACTTTTATCTTACTAGAAAGGGGGAGAAGGGGACAACGGTTAACTCATCCATTTGACACGAAGAGTGGGGGTGCCGGTGACGCCTGGCGCGCAAGAGCCGCCCTGTACAAATTTTTCGGCCTCTTCAGAAGAAGGGACAAAACTATCCATCCATCGGGAGAGGGAAAGGAGGGGAGAATGCATGAAAGAGTTTCCTAGCCTGAGGCCGGATCAAACACTAAGGAGAATGAAAAAGCCCGTATGTACGCATGAAAGGGCAGTGGTAATGATAGAGGGTTTTCAAAAACGTGTTCATTTGAGAACGAACATTAGAGGGGTGGGAGAGGAGAGGGAATTGAAAAACTCGGAAAGGGGAGGGGGTATATTCGGATCCCATAGCCCCACATCGGAGAGGGTCAGTAAGGATGCCGGGAGCTTGTCTCAGCGACAGGAGAAAAAAAGCAGACTCCCTATTCAAAGAAGACTGAATGTTAATCCGTTGGAGGTCCGGGGCGTAAGGGGGAGAGGACTCTGGAAAACAAAACGGGAATTTTAAAAATATAGGATCGAGCACCGACAGGCGCTTCCAAAGGATCACTAGACTGCAAAGTATTGACAGTTTGCGGTTCCTGTGGTGGAGAAGTGGCAGCCGAGGCATTCCAGCTCATCCGGGAAGAAGGGAGGAAAAAAATCGACGTCACTCAGAGGTACTGGGCATGTGGATCGAAACAGGTCTCAGCCATGTACGAGTCGAACGGCGCACTGAAGAGAAGAGAGTAAAACCGAGGACTTTTTCTGGAGGTCCCCAGGACCCAAGAAGAGCAACTGACTAGCATTCCAGAAAGGGGCTGCGGGCTACATAGCAGAACTTCGAGTTTCGCGCCGGCAACGAGGCGGACGAAGGAACAATGAAGACCTCGAGGAGGCTAAAAAAAGAAAGCGGGGGGCGGAAGGGTCGAAAAATAATCGTCGAAAACGGTTTCAAAAAATCTGAGCGACGATCCCCAGGGAACACAACGGCCGTCAGGAGGGACTGTATTATGTAAAGGGAAAAGCCAAAGGGAGGATGGCAGGGGGACCTGGAGAGAAGTCATCGCAGATCGAGGTCGGGAGCGAAATGAAAAAATTCACACTCGAGTACATTGGCCGGAGCAAGGGATCGCAACAGGGGCGCAGGGGGAGCCTGTAGTCACTTCTCCAGGGCTATCACTAAAGAAGCACATGTTCGGGCGACTCCGAGTGTGTAGAACGTTACAAGTAAAGCTGACCAATGTGGAGGGAGGGGGGAAGGGGGGGGGACACCAGGAATGCGGTGGGGCCAACGGTAGAGGGGCGTACGATCGGAACAGGTGTTGCACCGGCCCAGACAATAAGGAGCTCTTCCTCCCTTAAGGAACGAAAAAGAAGGCAAACTATGGTAGGAAGGGGAGAAAAAATCAGGAAAAGGGGAATCCATAAAGGTAAAAGAAAACGAAGGGAAGGGAGGGGTAGTTATCGGTACTTTTCTGTGGAATAATACAGCGATCTGGAAGGAAAGCCAACCGGCTACGATTCGAATTCCCGATATCGATAAGCTCTTTTCAAGTGGGGGGAAGAAAAGGGGAAAAATCCGTAGCATTTAAGTGGGGGACAAGATGAGGAATAAAAAGGGGCCGTGGGTCGGATTCGCGATTTGACGCCTCGGCTGGCTACCTCTCTTCCAGAAATGGGCTTTCAACACAGGGGGCTGGAAAGGGGTGAAGTACAGGAATGCTTAAATATCCGGTGCGGGAGGTTGGTCGCACCAACGATCCGACCACACTGGGAGCGGAAGTTTAAAGAATCGAGCAGGTATTCTCACTCTGAAGGGAAAAAGACTGTCAAAAGGCATCGTTGAGCAAATCCTCTAAAGCCCGTATTGCGAAAGTGGCGCCTGGCCGAAAACTTAAAAAACCATTTTTAAGAGACACTGCGTCCAGGAGAAAGGGGGAGGAACTAAGTTAGAGGGGGGTTGAAAACTGTTGGAAGTAAAACCCACCCCCATAAAAAGTCACAGCGTTGGCGCAGCTTTACGAATCAAACAAAGAAAGCTTAACTAATCCTAGAGGAGGAAGAATCCTAGTAGAAAATCGAGAGAAAAACAGGTTTGTCAAGCCATTTGAGAAAGGGATGCGCTCAAGTGCACCAGGCAAGGCGACGCATCCGCATCCAAACTCATCACATTAACAAGGGTTAAAATGGAACTTGGGGGGGGGACAAGAAGAGCCTTGCTCAATGCGCGACAAAAAAAGGTGCGTCAAACGAAACACTGATGCACCTATAAAAGTGGGGGGGTCAAGGTTCCTGGAAAACCATTGTTCTATTCAGAGGCCGAGGAAAGGCACCAAAAAGAATGAGAAGTCACTATTGAACGGGGACTGCTCTCGTCAGATTGCTTCAAGCTTCTCCATGACAAAATCCTAGAGGGGGGGGGGGGATTACAGGGGAGGGGAAGGTCCCCACATCTCGACATCCGGGCACACTAATACCACCAAATGAGCAAATCGCGCAAAAAGAGCAAAAAAACCTCACATCAAGGACAAAGGAAGAAAAAGGAGGCCCTGGAAAGCTTCAGGGGGACCGGGATTGCATAGGCAGGAATATCCGTAAAGTCAGTCCACCATAGAAGAGGAGGGAAATCGAAAAAGATTGCTGACAATCTAGAAGGCGAGTGCCACAAGGGGGAGGCAGTTCGATTGAAAGTGGTTGTAAAGAGAATTCTTGATTGTCATAGGACCTAAGGATGAGGACCAAGAGGGGGTCTCGGGGGAAGGGACTAAGGAAGGAATAGTCAAAAAACTTGGAGGTCACCACTGTGGCTGCAAGGCTGCAAGGGAAACAAGGAGGGTGGTCGAGTCCCGTACGTTTATATCATAACAAGATAAGGGGGCTGAGGACAACCACCTTCAGTCGATAGGGAACTCCCAGGGTCTGACGGCTTTAAAAAGCAGGGCGAATCGCCAAAACGAAGAACGGGGGCATTCGTCTGCGTCAAAGATTGTTTAGACTCTGAACGAAAAGAGAGGGCAAACCATAGCGCAAAGAAGGTCGAATACGCGAGAGACTCGAATTAACATAGGTACCAAAAAAGCGAAGTATCGAGACGGGAGGAGGGAAGGATGCTCCTTCAGTCCTCCACGTTGGTGTCGGTACATTGGCCGGTAATCACCGCCCCTTCTTCTCATCTTGAGGGACCGGGGGGGGAGGGTTAGACGGAAGAAGCAGGTTACCATAGCTATAATTTCAGAAAATAAGGCACTACTGGACAAACTGCAGTGCCAGATAATGGGCTGGGAGGGCTAGGGGAAAAAATAGGGAGTAGAAGGAAAAAAAAAATGGTGCCTTTCCGAATAAAAAAACAGTGGAGGTAGAGGACTTCTTAACCTCAAGGGAGCCCTGGGAAAAAAAAGAAAAAAAAAGAAGTAGGACTTCTAATGTGTCGTGGATATGAGGGACACTTCTAACTCTGTCAGACCAGCCGGCTTGTTTTTTTCGTAAAAACGTAAAGGGTCCGTATTGTGTAAGACAGACCTCCCAGGCCCGCCTTTTTGTGGAAGGGAGGTCAGCCTTCCCTCTCCGTTCGGAGAAAGAGGGAGAAGGCGCAACAGTAGTCGAAAGGAATCTGAGAAGACCGAGTCAGGGAAAATTAAAGGTGACGAAGCGCAATACCTCTCGAGGTCAATAATGCTAAGGGAAGGAAAAAGATCCGGGAAGCACTGTTGGGGCAAAGTGCAAGTCGCAGGTAAAAGACCCGCGCGCATGGGGGAAATTAACTCCGCGCATTCATTCTATCGTTAGGAGCTAAAAGAACGCCTTCAGGTAAAAGGCAATCGCGCTGCCCGCACTCCTTATCAATAGGAGCAAAAAAAGAGAGGATGATTCAGCAAGGTGAATTTGCAGAGTACCGGGGGAAAAACTAATCGATGTATCAGCGTGTATTTTTTCGACCCTGAAAAACGAAAGAAAGGGGGAAGAAACAAATAGGAACTGATCTTGCACATCATAACTCGTCCACGCGTACAGAAACACGGCACCCGCAAGGGACGGCTCGCCACTCGAAATACTTGTGACTGGACCAGTGCGGTGACCCACTTCCGTGGCAAGGGAGGGGAAAGATGCACGAAAAAGATTAGAAAAAAAGCCGCAAGTCTAAAAAGCACAGGAAGCCACGTCCACGTGGTCCAGGCCGAGCAGATCACGGTTGGGTGAGAGGGGGGAAAACATATGAAAGGGGAAGGAGTCCAAGAATAGGGGAATCGGGGGAAAAAAACACGTTTGCGCCACACACGTGGGTGCGAAAAAATTGAGGGAAGGGGGGCGTTAAAGAACGAAGGTGGGGGTGTGTCAATTGAAACAGTGAAATTTGCAGCGGGCAACCAGTACTCCACTAGAAAAAAAACTCATCGGGAAAAAAGTGAAGTTGGAGGAGGGGAGCGAGAGGGAGAGGCTGTTAAGAATGTCAAAAAGGTAAATGCCAACACACAAACCGGTGGCAAGACGAATGCACTAAATTGGGTCGAAAAAACGAGGGGGGGGGAGCAACGGTGGTGTGGGTGACATCATCCTTCTTGCTGCGGGGAAAACGTACGATTCACTAAGAGGTGACAATAACCAGGGACAACACCCCCAAAAAATCTAAACGGCATTTCATAGGAACAAGACCACAGGGTACTGGGGGGGAGACGGAATGTGCTGCCAAGTGGAATTCTTTTTCTAAGAGGGAAAAGTGAAGAGGGACCCGATGCACGACGAGGGCACCGCAACCGGTTTAGCCCGCCACGGCTTCTTGGATAAGAAGTGGAGGGGGGGCAAGGGGAAATTAACTCTATTAATTCTCAGTATCACAGAACTAGGTGTGTAGGGCGACGTGGTTTACTTTTCTTGAAAACTAAGCCCAAGCTTATAAAAAGAGGGGAAGTGCTTCGGGGGGGGAAAAGAATGAAGTACAAGGAAAATTTTCCCCTCTCTGAAAGTGTAGTTGTGAGACAAGCAGAAAGTCAAGACTTCTTCTGACAACTCAGGGGATGGACCCTGACTTCTGTTAGGCTGAAGAACATCTAAAACGGGACAACGTATTTCATGGGACCCGCAAGGAGCGCGGGGCTTTTATCACCTTCGGAAGGATTTCCCAAGGGGACCAACCAAGTAGGCGGAAAAGGGCGCCTTCATTCAGTTCAGGGAAGACGGATGTATTCATTCCGGCAGGTCGAGAGCGCTTCGGGCCCGGCTATCAGGTCTGCCTCGGGAGAATGAGGTTCCTTGTCAGAAAAATGTAAAGGGGATCCAGCTTTAGCAAAACGGGCAAGCGTCTGAAAGAAACTCGCCAGGAAAGTCAGGGCCGCTTGTGGAATTGAACAGAGTCAATCTGAAAGGGGAGGGGGGAGACAAAAAACAGGCTGCTGTACTCTTCTGAAAGGATCATCGCCCGGGCAACTTGCGCAGGCGCCAAAATGGTTTAAACTTAGGGTCAGAAGAAACAGATTGGGGGGAGGCTCTCCAGGCAACCTGGGAAAGCTGAAGACTACGCCAAACGGATCCATCGACTCCTCTTCAGAGCTGTTGGCAGGAGATGCAAAGGGAAGAGGGTGAGTCAAACTTCAGAACTCATGGAAAAAAACTTAGGAACGGACTGCTCCAGCCCAGGCAAACTGCGCCGCCTGGCGGTGTTTGAGTCACCGAGGATGACGGGGGGAAAAATCGTGCTGCCTTGAAGGGGGGCAACTGGAAGAAGGTATTCGAGAAAAAAGAAGCGCGGGTGCGTAGCGATAACGTCGGAGGGGCGAAGGATAGATGCCGAATGTGATAAGAAAGGACGAAAGCGTGTCGTTTACTAACACTTAAAAAAGTCGACTCAAAACTCCAGCTGAACGTATTCTGTCTAGGTCATCCGATGAATTGGAACTACTGGAAGCAGGGGGGGGAGGACCCGTATCGAGGAATTATTGGTTGAACTCAAAATGGCTATGTTCACTGCATAAACGTTACGGACTTAAACACATTAATTGGGGGGGAGGGACACGAAAAGCCAAAAAAGGGTCTCAAAAAAGTTTGTTTCAAAGGGCCAACGCCGACGGCGCTCGCCTTGGAACGCGCACTCGCGGCAAGAACGGCCTATATCGAGGAAACTCAGGGAGAGAGTGCGGCCACCTACAGAGTAAAAAACGAGAAAGAACACGTGGAACGCGAAGGGTATTCGAGGTCCAGTAACATCTTTGACTCAGGGGTTAGCACGATGCGCTGGTGCGCGCTGCAGAGGACCTTCAGGATTCACTCCGGGCAAAGAGGATTCGGAGGAACTCTTAGAGGGGGGGGGGAAAGGGAATGTCAGAGGAGGGAGGGGAGATGGGGCAGAGGATGGGGGATCATGAGACGTGCTAACGGATCTGTCGGTGTAAATGGCATTGCCAACTTTCATCACGAGAAGGCAAGGGGTTGAAAGGAAAAAGGGAGGGAGAAAGATATCATATGGGTTACCAATCATCTTGTAGCCTCTGTCGCCCCGGTAAAAAGGAAAACGCGAAAATTGCAGGGGCCAGGAAAAGAAGACTGTATAGGTTTCCGTCCTGGTAGCGATTTCAGAAAGGGAGAGAAGAAACGCGCAAAGAAAAAGAGGGGGACGAAAAACAATCAACTGGGCCAAATTAAATTAATTGATATGAGGGGCGTATTCCGGCGGCGTTGCCTGCATCTGAGGTGCTCGAGCTTTATTTACGGTATCCCTGGAAAACAGGGGATGTGGGAGGAAGGGATAGTACGGCGATATCACAACTGGATGTCCGCGGGTTCGGTTGCCGCATAACACCGCACTACAACGCAGGAAGAATATAAGTTGACAGTTCCGGGCCAATTATCAAAGAATGCGGCGCAAAGGGGGGGACAATGGTTGTCAGGCCTCCGCAAAGGGGGACGACGGAAAAAGAGGGGAGAGTAAAAGATGAAAGGTATAGGAGTTGCCGGGCTCATGGCGGAAACGATTTAGTTACCGTGCAGGCAATTTGGTACTCCGGTTCTTTGAAAGGAAAACGGGGAAAAAACGAAGAAGCACAAGGCGAAGAGGACGAATTAGTCAAAGGTGCCGACATATGCGAAAGGGGTCGTCGAGCAAAAGCTGGTATCCCTCCTAGAGAACATACTAAGAGGCAAAAAGGGGACAGGTCCCACTGCAGGAGGAAGGGAGGAATGATGAACAAGGAAAGCTCCGGACCTTGCGTCCAAAAAAATAGCCGGCGTAGAGGAACATCCTACAGGACTGGGGGTCAACAAAAAAGAAAAAGAAGAGGAGGTGCGAAAAGTAAAAACAATCCGACAAAAAGGCTGGAGGAAATGGGGATGTACACCCTGCGAGGTCGCCCGGGAACCCGTCTTGCAGTATGGGGCGTGGTTTCAGGGAAGGTGGAGAAGGAGAGCGGGGGGGGGGGGGGGGGGGGTCTTCCACACATATCAAGTCAAGATCGCAACGACGACAGCTTTTACTGGGGTCTCCGGCACCGTCCAAAGAAACTTACAGGTACTGGTCTCAGAGAAAAAAAAACGAGGGGGTAAACTCAACATGGGCGGCGGAAAGACCGTATAGAAAAAAGAGGAAGAGGATAAATGAAGGATGGTGCGCGCTGATAGCAGGTCAAATGTCCCGAACCAAATATGGCCCCGCCTACGAAAATCAGGGGGTCAGAGGGGGAGAAAGGAGCTTCAACTGGGGGGACTGCTCAAAGGGTGAACTCAAAATCCCGGATACAAGGGTGCCCTTGAACCGGTCGCTCAGATCCGAAAGTGTACACAAAATCTTTTCGCCTCGTAAGAGCGTCACGAAAAAGAGATTGGAGGGGAGAGGGGAGGGGGAAGAGAAAGGGACAGTGACGAATCGTAGCCGGCAGAAAAAAAGATGCATCAATAAATAAATATGTACAAAAAAAAAAGGGTCGGGGGTCCGGATAGTACAGAAATCCCCTTGGCAGGGCAACGCTGACTAGTTGTAGGTCTGAGATGGGAAGGGACAAAGAGAAGGGGGGGGGACGGTTGTTCGAGATAAAAAAAAGGCACCCCAAAGACATCGGAGTGCAAGAGGTCGTAGGATGCAAGGGCGGCTGGTGAGCTAGTCAGGCCCAGGAGACACACAAGGAACCCTCGCCCCTATGGCAATAATTGAGGTCAAAAGTGCTCCTGTAATAGGGGAAGGGAGAAGGAGGGAGGCTTCTCAAAAAAAAACAAAGGAATTAATTGAGAGAGAGCGCCGAAAACCCACAGTCCTAAGCTAGACCAGGATTCACTATTACGGCATATGGCATCGGGGAGCGGGGAAAATCGTATCCGATCATTCTCAGAAAGTCATTAATACGACCCATTTACTAAAAAGAAGAGGAGGGGGGAAGAGTTATAAACCGAGACCTCCAAGAAATATCACGGCTCACTTCAGTCTCAGGAAAGAAAAGATTCCTTGTCAGGAGGGGAAATCCCTGAAAAAGGACTAACAAGAGTAAACCACCGGAAGGGTCCTACTAGAGCGAAGGGGGGGGAGAAAGGAGTTTGACCGCGGCATCTCTTCTGAAAAAAGGTCAAAGTAATAAAGAGGGAGAAAACGGACATCTAGGATGGCGCGGGCAACGAGCCTCTCGAAACTCGGTTACAAATGGCGATCTGCGAGAACGGCGTCATTTCACCCCCACTGAGACAAGAGCCCTTTACAGGGGGAGGGAAGGGAAAGGGGAGGGACACCACTGCTATTATCCTATCCCGTAATGAATCAAAGGCAAGCTCTGGGGAAGTCGGCGCGGCAACTAGGGTTCGTGACAATTCAGGCGATTCAGCCTCAACAGAAGGGTCTCTCTCCTTTATGGGGAAGGAGGCAGGGAGGAACGTCGAAAAATGAGGAGGGGGTACCTAAAAGAGTGGGGTAGATAGGGAACAAGTAACATTCCCGGGACGTGCGGTGCCGGAGGACAAAGTAAATGCGGTAGGAACTACTGGTTCTGCGATCTGAAATCTAGGTGTTCAACGGGGGTAGAACAGAAAATAAAGCTCGAATAGGGAAATCCATCAATTAAAGGAAAATCCTGAGGGGGGGTAGCACGGGGAAAATGCGCAAGGGTGACATCATATTCAAAAAAAAATCCCTAAGGGGGATGTTAAGTCAATACAGGGGGAACGTGAAAAAAATACATCGAGAGTAAGTCGGTTGCAAGGAATACGAGATCGAATTGCACCTATATAGATCCGGAACCTTTTAAGTTGGAAGAGGGAAAAAAGCCAAAACGTAGAGGTACTGGAACTTTGGAACATCTGGCGAAAGGAGAATTCGGCTTCGTCCGAGGGCATCGGCGGGAGAAAATCAGTCTACTAAAAGGTCATATGTCGTAAAAAGGGGGGGACGAAATGGCGGCGGAGAATCCGTGATATTGGGGGGGCGTCTGAGGAAAAAACGATCGAAAAAACTTAAAGCGGGCAAGGTGAACTTATATTAGCCTCGAAATACCCAAAGGGGTCGAAGGAAAGGGGAAGACCTCCTAATCGCCGGATTGATGATTTCTCAAAAACGGACCCCTGACCCATTGGACTAGGAGATCAGCAATCCCGCGGCTCACGTATATGTGGGGAAGGGAACGGGAAATTCGTAAGTAAAGAATCAGTTTAAACGTCGCAAGTTGACGGCGGAATCCGCTGCATCCAGTCGGAGTCGAGATCCGCAGTAAGGGCATCGGTCTCATCAGAAGGTTTTTAATGAAGAAATAATAAAAAGCGAAAGCATAGAGCTTCCCCAGGAGACGACGAGAACCTCTTACGAAAAGGACCAGCTGCCAAGGGAACCGGTGGCTCAATCATCCGTTCTAAGATGCAACTAAGTGAAGGAGAGAAACTGGTTCAATAAAAGAGACATGCATAAGCAGCAAGTAACGTGAA
>Ga0179591_1445824_pt1 | contig 15900 bp, 17 predicted proteins | sample CZOMad2_1_08_16f_FD_182891 | JGI IMG/M metagenome (GOLD analysis project Ga0179591, IMG submission 182891) | Vadose zone soil fungal communities from Angelo Coast Range Reserve, California, USA - CZOMad2_1_08_16fungal (PacBio error correction) | ecosystem: Environmental > Terrestrial > Soil >...
CCCCGCAGGAGCCGCAATTTTGCGGGGGGAATGCAAAGATTCACCAGTCCGCAAAAACAAGTTGTGAGGCGATCATATGTGACAACCAACGGGGAAACGAAAAAAGGGAAAAAACAAGAGGCGGTGAGGGAGGGGTTTCACTCTAAAGGGAACCCTTTTTTTGGAAAAAAAACCTCCACACAAGACGAAAAACGAAAATCAGGCCAAGTTGGGGAAAGGTTACAAGAGATTCCATGCAGGGGGAAAAAAAAACTCCAACTGTTGATGAGAGGTGACCTCCAGGAATCAGAAAAAAAGAATGAAAATACAAACGTTTTTGCAGGGGGGAAAGAAGACCGACTAGCAGTTTTTTTTCTCGGGGGGGAAGTTTTTAGGTCACAAAAGGGGGAGGGGAGGCACAGGAACAGATTCCTTAAAGAAAAACATAACCAAACCTTGGGCTCCAGCCTCAAAAAAGGGAAGGGACAACTCCCTTTTTGAGAAGAAGGGAGGAGGCCCAGGGGGCTAAAGTTGCCAAAAATTGTGGAAATGGGGGGGTTGGGGTTTTTTTTTGGGGGGAGGGGCTTCCTCCCTCAGCCTTGAACTTATATCGTAGGGGGGGGGAGCCCTGGCGGACGGGGACAAAAAGCGATTTAAGGGAAGACCTGTTGGCCAGAAAGTTGGCCAAAGAAAGGGAGGGGGGCGAGGGAAGGAGGACGTCCACATCGGGGGAAGCAAACTTCTTTTGCAAACAAGAAAAAAAGGGTGGCTAACCAGAATCATGTTGTGAAAGAGAGTGCGACAAGCAAGAGAAAATGAGTGTGTCTTCCTGCAAGGGGGTTTAGCGGGAGGGAAGAAAAAAGGTGTAAAAAAGACTGAAAATTGCCCGAGTGATGGAAGAAGTCAAGAAGGACAAAAAACCAACCACTCATCGGAGAAAAGCGTCTGGGCTGTGTAAAAGAGGAGTAGGGGGAAAAATGGGTGAGGGGGAAAAATTCCTGAAACGTGCGAAAATCACAAAGGTCTAAAGAAAGGGCGAGAAAGAGGGCCTATTCGGGGAAGGTGCAAACAAATAGTGAAAAAAGGCCGGGGACGAGAAATGGAAAAAGGGAGGGTCCGACCGTAATGCGAGAGAAGCAAAAAAAGTAGGCAATCGGGAAAGAGCAAACCCAGACCAAACCGAAGCCCAGAAAAGAGCACAGCGTCGAAGGGTTTTTGCAAGCTGTCAGAGAGATCGGAAATGCCCTCCTCATGCCCGCCAAAAAAAAAACGAGAGCATAATCGGAAGTTGCATGTGAGGAAAAGGGCCCAAACATTGGGACCAGTTTAGGTTGGCCGGCGAGGTTTGCAAAGAAAAAGCCATTTTAGCCAAGCAAGAGGGGGGTCAGTCGGGGGCCGCCATCAGGAAAGAAAAAAAGGGGGGAAATCATTGGCAAAAAAAAAGTTTTGACCGGGCAGGTTGGGGGGGAATGAAACTCCAAGCAAGAACAAGTTTTCCGCAACAAAGACCGAACTGAAAAAAAAAAACAAGACAGTCGAGGAAAAAAGCCAGTTTATCTGTAAAAAAAAGGCAAAAAAATCCGGCTATTTGGGGGGGGTCTTCGAGTGAAGACGTCTGGCAAAAAACATTTTCGGTGAACATAAAAAAAAATACCACGCCTGTGGGGAAAAAAGGGCTGATCAAATCGGTTCGGACTGAAGCTGAACAAAAACGAAACCTTGGGGGAGAAACAACACGCATCTGGCCCAAAAATTTTGAACCTCCCCCCCACATAGAAAAACTTCCTGGGTAATTCCTTCACGTGAGGGGGAAAGATGACCCCGGAAACGAACCATCGAAGGGATTTTTTTCTTTTCCTGGGCACTTGAAAGGGGGATCCTGTCAGGATTTGCTTGGCAAGGAGGTAGGGGGAGAAAATCCTGGTCTCACCGGGACCAATGCAAAAGGTGATCAGGAGTCTTTTTCGGTTTTTTGTAGCAAAAAATCTTGGAAAAGTGGTAGGAAGATGGAGAACAGCCGCTTGTTAACGTTGTGAGAGGGGGCTCCAAAAGGCCGTCCCGAGCAACCTCTTGCATGAGAAAAAGAAACGTTGAAGAACAACCGGAAAAAAAGAAATCGCGTAAGAAACAAGGCCGGTTTGGAAGAAGGGAACACGGAAAAGACGCCGTGCATGAAAGGGGGGGGTGCGCCCTGGTGATCAACTGTCAGTGAGAGGTGTGCCGTAAAAAAAAAAGCCCTGTGGAGTTTTCATACTCACCCGGAAATGTCAGAAAGGTTTCAAAAAAAAAAAGAACAAAAGGCCATGATCTTCAGCGTGCAGGAAATCAATTCAGCATGGAAAAAAAAAAAGCAGGGCCAAGTTGGGGTTACCGAAACCGAAACGTTTCCGACCCAGAGTCCGCCCTTGGTGAAAGAAAAAAGACGGGCGAAACGACAAGGCCTCATTTAACACAGGACGTTGAAAGCTTCCAGTTCGAAGGCCCAAAAAAGGGGCTCCTGTGCCAGAAAAAGTGGGGAAAGTATGTGTCTTCTTGCGAATGCTGAAAAGGGAAACGTGGTGTTTTTTTTCGGGGGGGGGGGTTTTTCCTCATAATGGCGGTCTGAGTGCTTTCCCGGGTCGAAAAAGGAGGGAACAATTCGCGGTTCGAACCGCATTCGGGGCTTTAAAAAAAAAGGAAAAACTTGTACACAAAATCAAAAAAAGGTTCGTTAAAAGTGGTTCCGGGGTTCAGGACCGTGGAAAAATCCGAAAAACAATCGGCAACGAATCAACCGCGGTGCAAGCACGTGAGAAGAAAACCAATCGGGTGCCGAGACGCCCTCATACCCGAGAGCGCACCGTCGCCCAGGAGGGCGCAAAGACGACCTCTAAAAAAGGACTGCTCGCTCAGTCGATGTAGTCCCTAAAAAAGGCCTCGAATGGTCCTTCTAAAGGCCTGTTTTAAAGGGGGGGGGGGGCCTGCTTTGCCAAATCCCAAAGTCAAATCTGAAAGAAAAGAAAGACTCAACAACAAAAGAAAAAGAGAGAGATGCGGGAAGACCAAATAAGCGGACCGGCCAAGAAGGAAAAGAGAAAAAAGAGCATAAGAAAGAAAAAGGAAAAAGGAGCATCTTCGAGCCGAAGACCTGCGACGCCGGATACTATAGGCTGGCCCGACGTTGCAAGAAGGGGGAGAACACCTATCGTTCAAAAGGGGGAAAAAAGGGCACCGCGGGACAACAAAGGCGGAGCTTTGCGTGAAAGGACAGGACCAACGGCAAACTTGCACGGCAAAGGAAAAAGAGGGGGTTTGAGCGGAGACAAAAAAGGGCAGGGAAAGAACCGGGAGGGAAAACCCTGGCGGCGAATGGGAAGAGAAACGAGAAACTCCCATCGCCTATGAGGAAAAGGGGGAAAGGGAGCAGAGCAAAAAAAAAAAAAGCCAGGACCCGCAACCATTGGAAAAGGGAGAGACTGAATATCCGAAGATGTGGCAGTGGTCGTTCGCCGAAAAAGGCTCCGGCACAAGGCCGGAAAAAAAGGGGCGAATAGGGGACTCAGGAAAGGAAAAAAAACCTTTTCCTCAAGTAAAAAAAAATGGAAGTGCCGCCGAAGCATGCAGAAAACCTGTTGGGACATGCAGGTGAAACGCGGGGCATATGAACTAAAAAAAAAGGGGTTTACGGAAAAAGAAACGAACTCCTGAAGTACACACTGAAACCGCAGGAACATGCAGGAGCTTGGAAAAGAAGAACTAGGACTTGTTGCTTGTGGTTTCTTCGCCGCTTCAAAAAAGAGAAGGGGACGGGGGGAAAAAGGGGGAAACAGGTGGCGGAGCACCGGCCGGTCGGCCGGGAAAGGCATGGGGGGGAACCGAAGAAAACCCCACAGGGGGGCCCCGGCTAAGAAAAAACGTTTACCAAGCTTCGGGAAACAAACGAATTCGCGTAGAGCGAGGAAAATTCGCCAGCCAGGAGAACAACCCCGAAAGACTAAATTCCAGACCCTTTTTTGGCCCTTGCCGTTGACCGTGGGGAAAAAAGGCAAACTGAAAGGCAGAAAAAAGCCAAAAAAAATTCTCAACGCAGCAGGGGGAAGAAACAAAGAAGAATTTCATGGCGTGGGGACCGGAAGCCTGAACGAAAAAGACCGATCGGCGAAAAGGGGGCTTTTTTGAAAAAAGGAAGAGGCGCGGCCAAGTGTCGAAAAAGTTTCGTGTTAGGATAAACCGGCTTGCTTTCCCTACCGAAATCGAAGCAAAGGACTGGGGGAAAAAAGGAGAGGGAGGGGGCATTTAATGGAAGTGGCGGCAGAAGGCAAGCTAGGCTCGGCTCATACCGATAAAACATGGATTCCAAGGACGGAATAGGGGGGGGGAAGAGGGAATGCTCTTGGTTGAGGGCCAAACTGAATTGCACACCGGCCTGAATCCAAAGGTTTACGAAGAGGGGGGTTCCGCCCTAAGGGAAAACGTCATTATGCGAGCACAGCAAGGACTTGCTTGGGCTGAATGGATTTAAAAAAAGAGAAAGAAGGGGACACAACCCTAAAAGTAAAAGGGAGGGGCCCATGCGCCGAACCCACCGATTCCTGAAAAAAAAGGAAAGGGCGCATGAGGGAGGCATCGCGCGAAAAAAAGAAAAAGGACACATGACCCAAAAGAGGGCAAGCGCTGGGGGAAAAAGGGGAAAATCGTGTGCCTTTGCGGGGGGTTACCGATTGGATCGACCTGGCCCCTGGGCTAAGGGGAGGACTCTATCCCATAACGGCGAAAAAAACCCATCTGACGCCAAGGCGACCGTGACTTGGGGAAACCAGATAGGTTTGCACGAAAAAGGGGGGAAATCTGCCAAGAATGATCGCGCAGGAGCCCTTTCGCTTCGGAAAGGGGGGACCAGAGGTTGCCCCGAAACGACTATTCCACCGGCAAAAGGGGGAGCCCCCAAAGAAAAAAAAAGAAAAAAAAAGAGTTGGAGCTTGACAAAAGACTGCCGACGGGACTTTTCGGTCCCTTGTTCACCACAAAAGTGCCCCTCCGAAAAAAAGCGCGACTTGAAAAAAAGCCTCTTTGCGGGGAGGTCAAGACATGATCTGGGTCGCCCCAAGGAAAAAAGGAAGTTTGAAAAAGGGAAGGAGCCTCGGCCCCTCGGAAAATGAAAAAATTGCCACCGAAAGCCTGCCGGATGTGGAAAAAGCAAGCGGCTGGACGAAGCCAGGCGCACGATCGAGGCAAGTGAATCCAAAAAAACAGGGCAAAAAGAGAAAAAAAAACGGTTTCGCTCAGGGAAGAGTCCGGAGGAAGGCCCGCTTTAATTCGAAAAAAAAGGTGCAAGGTCCCCACGGAAAAGCCCACAAAAGAAAACACCAAAGTTGTTTTCCGGAAAAGGCCGGAAGGAGGAAAAATGGGACCGCCAAAAATCGCTCACAAACCTAAAAAACGGGAGAACCAAGCCATGAGAAGGGCCAATCCCAACCTTAATCGCGAGCACGGGATGATCAAAGGGGACCTTCCGTTGGAAAAAAAAGGGAAGCAAGGGTTGGACGGATCCTGGGGGGGGAAGCCACCTCTCTGAAGGCCGAGAAAACCCGTGATTCCGAGTTTGGGGGGTCGGCACACCCGCGGGAAAAAAAAAAAAGGAAAAAAAAAAAACTGGGCCGCTGGACAAGAGGGGCTCTCGATGACGTGGAAAAAAAAAAAGCCTTGTTTTTTCACAAGCACCGGTTGTCTCTACGCAAAAATGATCTCCTGCCAAGGGCCGCATGAAAGAGGGGAAAAGGACGGCAACGCAAAAGTGAAAAAGGGGGAGAAGGCCGTCTCCGTAAAAACGGGAAAGGGAAGGCGCTGGCCATCCGCCATCTTCTCTCACACAAAAAAAGAGCGGGCAGCAGAAGGCGGCGTGCAGTTCTGCCAAGGGGAAAAAGAAAACGGCATAGCAAAAAGAAAAGGGCGCAATTTTGCGGGGGGTAATTCACGAAATCACTCCGAAACTTTGGCAGAATATTTGCCGTAGAAAAACAACCACGCCCGGCCCGAAAAGAAGAAAAAAAAGAAAAAAAAGGGTTTTTTTTTTTGGGGGAAACAGCGGCGGGGGGGCTGAACTCAGCAAAGCAAGAAGCGCCCCCTTGTTTTTGGGGAAAAAAAAAAAAAAAGTCGGTGTCCCAAAAAAGAAAGAAGGGGGGAGAGCGGCTTCAAAAAAAGGGGAATCAGGAAAGGATGAAAGAAGACAGGGAAAGGGACCCGCCGATCCTCCGTGCGAAAAAAGGAATAAAAAAGGGAAGGGTGGGTAAGATCTCGAAAAAGGAAAAAGGTGTTTCTCCAGGGGGGATTTGGTTTCCAGGGGTTTGCGCGAATGGCCCGAAAAAAAAGATTCCAATGTCAAAAGGAAAAACCCCAGAACAACTTTTGGTGGCGAATGGGGGGAAAAAGGGACGGAAGTGCCTTGCAAAAAAAAAGGGCTAAAGTCCGGAAAGCTTCGAGCGAAAGTTTGCAGAAAAGGGGGAAATGGTTTTTGTGTGGGAGAAATTGAAAGCAGCACCTGGGAACGACGGATCGTGTAAGGCCCCTGGCGGAACCCGCCAAGACCAAAAAGAAAAATAAGAGGCACTCATCGGGGGGGGGAAAAGGGATTCTAGGCCGGGAGGGGGGAGCTGAGCGAAACTTTCATCTCCAACCCTAAAACAAGACATTTCCTTTGCAATCGGGGAGGGACGCAGCAAAGAGCTCCTAGGGAAGTCCGCGCTGGTAGCGGAAAAAAACTTTTCAAAAAAACGTGGGAAAACCATAACTATGGGAAAGCTTTGAGAGGGAAGCTTGGCCAAAAAAAGAATCTCCCACCGCCATTTGCTTTGTGTTTGGGGCAGCAAGAGGAGGGACCGGTGAATATGGGTACGGGCAAAATTGGTAAAGAAAATGCGAGGGCGGAAAAAAAAAGGGACTGGAAAAACAAGGGAGTGCCGTTTTTGGCATCGGAGGGTCAAACAGATTAGTCGAGCCGAAAAAGACGCTCCGGCGCAGACCTGTGATGCGAGAGAAGGCCAGATCAATGGGAAAGAGCAACCAGAAGAAAAAAATCCCCAAAAAGGCCGGTCCAGCGCCTGGAGGGGCATGTTTTGCAAAGAGGATGGAATGGCACCCCTCCGCATGAAGAAGGGAAAAATCCAGAAATCGAGAGGAAAAGCCGGCTGGGCAAGAGGGGTTTCCATGCCAAAATAGTTGGCACGGCGGGTTTTTAAAGGGGGAAAAATCAGACAAAAGGAAAAAGAGAAATGGTTGAAACTGGCCCGAACGAGGACTAAGAGGCGGAACTCATGGCGACCGTTCAGGGGGGGAGGAAAACGGCCGTTGTTCAATTTTTAAGCATTTCCTCAAAACAAGAGCATTCCTCGACGAAAACAAAAAGGAAAAAGGAAACAAAAGCTTTTTGAAGACCCGAGCGAGATTTGGGGGGGGTCGAGGGCTGGAGGCCCGCACTTCAAAAATCACTTGAACTGCAGAGCCCTTTTGCCCAGAGAGGGGAAAGACACACGGCGGAAGGTGAGGGGAAAAAGAAAGCCGGTGCTCGACCGAAAAAAAAAAACTAACAACGAAATCAAGAGACGCAAGCTGGCCGCGTTTTAAAGAAAAGCCGAAAAAAAGCCCGATCGTCTTTTCGTTGAAGGAAGGGTTTTCCATTAAAAAACAATAAATTTTTTCGGGGGAAAAAGTTTGACTGGGGAAGAGGGACCTGCCTAGGGTTGGTTTGCGAAAAGGGGGGGTGCAGACCGGCCAGGGGGAAGGTCGGTCCGCACGGAACCCCAAACGGGGGGGAAAATTCAAAAAGTTGTTGGGGGACGGCAGTCTTGGGGGTCGGGTTTGTAGCAAGGAGGGGGAAAAGCTTGAGAGGGGGTAAAATGGCCGCGATAAAGGGGGGGAGAAAGCCGCTTGGTAAGGAGAGTGTGCACCCGGAAGAGCAGATAAAAGGGGGGTGACGGCTGGGAGTGGTCTACAGTTTTTGAATAAACCAAAAATCTCGAAAAGCGGGGCAAGAACCACAAGAAAAGCTCCGCCTCAAGCGGTTACTCAAAAAGCTGGAAGGGACGCGTGTGGAAGGAAAAAACGTTCAGAAAAAAGTTTTCTATTGGGGAAAACAAGTGTGCCGACTCCTTAGTTTTTGAAAGGACCCTCGGCGAGTGAATGCCCAACCAAAAGTGACAAAAACCAAAAAAAAAAATCGTAGCCCCTGAACACCCGGTTTTCAAAGGAAGAGCATTCAGCCAATTCAATCCGGCAAAGGGGTGGTTGGGGGGGGGGAAGAAAACCGGAGGAACTCAAACCCGAGGAGACCTCTTCCCAAGGGGAAAGGTTCCGGCTGAAAAGACAAAAGGGCCCACAGAGAGAGTCATTGGCGGGATAGGAAAGCCCGGGTGGAGCTCAGTTCCATAAGGGAGAGGAGGGGAGGGGAGGGGACTACACCTTTGCTTCTGCAAAATGTTTTGGGTTTCCCGCAAGTAAAAGTCTTCGCGCGAAAAAATTGAGCAGACCAGGGTGCGATGATCCTCACGAAAGAACCTTGTTGAACGCCAGCCAACCGCACCTGGGTCGCCAAAACACAAACCCCCACCCCTAGAGGTTCAAAGGGGGGGGGGAACATCCGCCGCCCAAGAGGAGCAATCTCCGGAAATTTCCATCCAAAGGCCTCGCCAGAGATAGGGGGGGGGGGGGTTTCAGAAAAAAAAAAAAAAAAGATATGGGGGATGAGCAGCTCTCAACGTCCGGAAGAAAAAAGCTCAAGAGTACGCGCCATAAGGGATGTAGTCCCCGAAGATGAGCAAGTCCTTTCTTTATAGGAAAAAAGGTCTTCCTTCTGGCACAAAAAGAGCCGATCATGGTCGAAAAAAAAGGAGAAATCCTCTCAACACCCTCCAACACAAAAGAAAAAGAAAAAAGTAGGAAAAGAGAGAAAGGGGGAAGAGAGGTTCTCTCCATGGAGATTGCCAGCATGAAACAACAGATAAGGAACCCCTCTCTGGGGAGAGGGATCCTACATCGGAAAGGGAACCCCCCCCCAGAAGAGTTTCCGTCCCTGCGAAAGTCCTAATTGGGTCGCCCCTCCGCCGGGAGAAAATATCTTCTCGGACACCGCGATGGAGGGGCAAGCGGCAGGGAGTTGTGGAAGCTTGGGGTCGCTTGATTGGCTGGAGAAAACCGAAAACAACGACAGGGGGGGGGGAAAGCTGGCGTAAACAGGAAAGGCTGATCAATCGCACCCTGGAAAGGGGGGGGGGGATTTCGCGCGAAAAAACAAAAGACGCCTATGAAGGAAGGACCCCTGTGAAAGAGCAGAAAAAACATTTACACGCGACAGAAGGAAAAAAAAAAAACGCCTTCGCTGCCGCCAAAAAAAACAAAAGAACGTCCCCCCTCCAGAAAAAAAACCCCTTCCCTGGCTCCGAAAAAACCTTTACTCATGGCGGCGAAAGAAGGAGGAAAAAATTCTCCGCGAATTGAAGGGAGGGAGGGTGGTCGTTCGAACGGCCTCCGGAAACAACGACGGTTTCGTAAAGCGGGGAAAAAGGGGGTTTCTGGAAAAACGGAAAAAAAACTTGGCCCGATGCGCTGAATGAAAAGGCCGGGAATAGGGCGACACGGATCTGGTAAGGGGGGGGGGGGGGCATGAAAGAGGGGGCGTCATGAACTAAACGGCACACTGTGGGCCAAAGAAAAATCGTAACGCACAAGGAGTTGACCGGGAACAAAACAAAATGACATCCGGCGCTGTCCGTTAGGGGGAGGAAGCTTTGTTTTCAGACTCCGCCGCTGGAGACTTGGAACGGGTGCCTTCAACGTGGTCGCAAAAGAGGACACACCTCTAGGGAGGAAAAGAAGGATTGGGTGGAAGGTCACAGGGGAAACCAATCGCGGGGGGAACTTTGTCGACAGACGCCTCGCCAAAGGAAGGGGGGGGGGGCCGCTACAAAAAAAAAAGCAACGGGGAAAAAAAGGGGGGGGTTCAGAAAGGGTGCCTTGGCCGGTTACCGGGAGACCGATGAAAGCAAATTCCGGACAATGCTCAAGGCAGCGAAAGGAAAAAGTGACCCAGACCAAAACAGTTTTTGAATGGAAACACGTGAAGCCCTGAACTCCCAAAAAGAGGGGGGTGTAGGGCGTTGGGGGAGAACAAAGATTCGCGCGGAGAAAGGGGGGGCGTTCCGATCAAAAAGAGTAAATTGGAGCACACGGCCTTTGTCAAAAGGGGGGAAGGGGAAAGTTAGGAAGGAAAAGAAAGGAAAGTTTCGGCAAAGAGACCCGCGACAAATCCTCACCCGGCTCAGAGATAAAAGCTTGAGAGGGAACTTGCCGAGATGTGTGCAATAGAGGGAGAAATGCTCTGGGGGTGGCCCCACCTGATGGAAATTGAACCGGACAGGGAAAAAGAAAGGGGTCCGAAAAAGGAATCTTCGTCATCGGGGATAGGCACAAGGGGGCCCTGCTTTCTGAAAGGAAGTTTCCTGAAAATGGAAGGAAAAACACTAGGTCCCCGGGAGGAACGCACCATGCACCATGAAAAGTCGGTTCCTATGGGGCGCATGCCCCCGGAGGAAGAAGGGGGAAAACCTGACAAGCACTGGCAAAAAGGACCGCCTGCAGAACGAATGTGTGATCTGGGCCCAAGGGAGGGAATCATGGGTCCCGAATTGAAATCGCCCGGCAAAAGGGAAAAAAAAAGGAGTATAGGGGGAGGAACGCATGGAACGGAAAAGAAAGCCGTGAGAAGCCAGCCTAACTGTGAAGAGGGGGGGAGTGGCAAGAGGGAACAAACGAAAGAGAGGGAAGACTTGCTGGACGACTTGGGGAGCGTCCGAATGTAATTTTCGTACAGGGGGGGGTGGGACCCTACGAATTGAGGAAGCAATCCAGCTTTGGGGGGAAAAAATCCCTGATGCGTGGGGGAAAACCGTGAAGACTGGCAGACCATCACCGCAGGGTTCAGTCTGTTTAACACGCTGGGAAAAAAAAGAAGCCATCTACCAGCTGGAAGGAACAGACTTGGGAGACGCAACGGATCAGAAGAGAGGGGGGGGGGGGGGGGTCGCCCAAAAGGCGGAGGGAAAAAAATACGCCAACGAATTTTCGGAAAAAGAAAGGTTTCGCCGGCGGGACCTGGGAGTGCCACCGAGGGCTGCCGGATTACCAGGGGGAAGGTTCCCACAGTTCAACCAGGCGCACGTATCTAGGGGGGGGGAGGGAAGCCTAAAAACTGGCATTTCTGGCGAAGATGGGGGACCGGAAGATTTCGCCAAAAGTTTTGCAGGGACCCTTCCCAGGAAAAGGGACATCCAAGAAAAAGGTTTTCTGGTTGGCACTTCTGGGAAGAGAAAAAAAAGCCAGACAACTGAATAAAACTCAAACCACTGGAGTAACACAGAAAGAGAAAACTATCATCTTTCCCTGAAGGATCGCATCGCAAGGGTCCCTTCCCGTGAGCGTCAAGGGAATTGTAAAATCCTGATGTCCATTAATCAATGCCCCTCTGAAAAGAAACCGCCAGACTCCCACTGGATTCCAAGGAGGGAAACCGCCCGTGGTGGAGGGCGCTGGGACCTTGATGAATTTTCCCGCCCTCAAAAGCCCGCCCCGATGTTTCACGAAAAAAGGGGAACCCGCCCGTGGGGGGGGGAAAAAAAATCTGATCGCCTCCAAGGGAGAAAGAGGGGGGATGGTCGGCAACTCAAAAGAGGAGCTTTAGATTGAGGTCTTCAAGGAAAAAAAACCGTGGAAGAAACTGCACGCCCTCGAAGAAAAAGAAAGCTCTCTCAACAAAAATAAAAAAATGAGGAAGAAAAAAAGTGGGCATCGCAGGCGGGAGCTTGAGTCCACGGGTGGTTTACGGATCGGCATAGCCAAAAGGAAAAGGAAAGTACGCTCAAAAAATTGGAAGGGACGACATGAAGAAAAGACACTCCAAAGAAAAAACTTGGGAGGGAATCATATGGGGAACAAAGTGGAACCGCGGGGAACGAACATGGTTTTTTTTTGAAAAGCGGCGGCGGGAAAAGGACACTTCTAGAGCAAAGCAAGGGGGGGGACCATGTTTTTTTGTTCAATCCACACGCTGGGGAGAAGGTCCCATTGGGAGAGGCGGGAAGGAAAGGATGGAGTTTCATGGAAAATCAAAAAGACCGTTAAAGGACTCTGATCCTAACTCCAGTTGCTAATGGCGAAAAAAGGGAAACAAGTAGAGGGAAGGGTCAGTCTCATGGGGAAAGGACCGTTTTTTGAGTTGGGGGAAATGCAAACGCGTGGACGGAGAGAAAACCGATCCTTCCGGAAAAAAAAAGAAAAACCACTTTGGTGGGAAAAGGGAGAGAGGGGGGGAACGGAGGGGAAGAGTTTTCGAATTAGCGGGCGAAAATCGAACGGAACAGATTCTGAGCTAAAATGGGTCCAGGGGGGGGGAGGGATTTTTTTTTGGAGTGTTCTTGGGGTTTCAAGGCACTGGTTGCAAAACGAAGAATCGAGGGCCCCTTGAGGGGAAACGCACGCAAAAAAGGTAGAGGCAGCAGAACGGTTGCAAGAAAAGGGGAAAAGAGAAGGGCCGCGGCAACCAAAAAAGGAGGAGCGAAAAACTGAAACCGACATCAACTTAGCGCCCCTTGGGCGAAAACCAGAGAAAGAGTTCTTCAAGCTGGGAAGAAAAGGGAAGAGGGGACCCAGCAAAGAGCGGGAAAGAAAGTCGCGCTGGGAGAAAAAGATTTGAACATCGGGGGTGAACGACTGAAAAGAAGGGGGGGGGAAATTGGGAAACCAGGGAATTCAAGGGGGGGGGGAAACACGCATAAAAAAATCTTGTGGGGGCGAAAGCTGCTGCCTTTGTGAAGAGGAGGGGGGAAAAAATTGAGTGGAAAAAGAAAAAAGGAAGTCTACTAACAACAAAGCTTCATCAAGAAAAAAGAGCGGGGCCTATGGAAAGAGAGAAAAAATATAGTCAACAGGACAGTGTCCCTCAGTCCACAGGGAAATGCAGAAAGTCCTAACTCCTTTCAAAAGAAACGGCGAATCAATAAAAAAGGGGGAAAGAGCAACCAACCCGAAGACATCAGGGACACGGCACGACAGCCCGCTTTAGGGGGGAAAGCGTGTGAGAGGGGGAAGCCGCGAAAATGCCGAAACATCATTAAAAAGGGGAGAGCAGAATTCGGCCTGGGGGGGGGGAAGTTTGCGTCATGCCCGAAGGGGAAACCTTTAGGTTTGAAAATCAGAAAATCCATTTCAGCAAACTGGTTTAAGATCCGCTGTCCTGGAAAAAAGAATAGGCGGAAAAAAAAAGAAGGGCTAAAAAAGGAGTTGCTGGCCCCAACGCCGGGGTGCCCAATTTCCCAAACCCAAGTGGTTGGGAAGAAAAGAAAAGGACATTTTCGACTAACTTGAGAAGCCAGTCGAGGAAGTCAAAAAATCCCTTAAACCGCCCTAAAGAGAATTTTTGTAGAAAGAAAAAGGAGGGAGCCGCACTTCAGGGGAGGGGGGTGGAAAATCCTACTAAGAAACTAGAACCAATGCCGCGAGACAAAAAAAAAGGGCGCTTCGTGGGAAAACGTAAGGAAGGGGGGATCGAACAGGCAAATTGGAAGCGTCGAAAACCCCCAGCTGGCAGCCGTTTTCAAAACGCCCATCCCCACAAAAGAGGCTTTTGCGGGAGTTGTCCAATTCCCCGGGACACGCAAAAGGAATTTTAGGGGCTGGAAGTTGCCATTGGACCTGCGTTTGGAGATGGCCTGCGGCTTTTGCTTGGGGGAAGAAGGCCCACCGGAAGCAAAAAGGGGGATTCGGAAAAGTTGAGGACGGCAACCAAGCGTGCAGCTGTCGATGGAAGGAGAGGGGGGAATAAAAAAGCCTAGAAAGAAGGGGCGTTAAAAAAGAGGTAACGTTGAGCGGGGGCACACAATCAGGCCAGAAAAAGAGCCTGTGACGAAAAGAGGGGAGGGGGAGGCCAAGGGAAACCGCCCAGCTCCAAGTAGAGAAAAAAAAACCAACCAAAAAGAAAACGCGCCCAGCATATCCCGTACTGACAGAAGGGGAGGGTCTCGGGAACCCGTTCAAAAAAGAGGCTTTCGAAAGGGGCAGAACCAAAACAGTGTGCCGCCAGGGGGGTGGGAAACATACATAAAAAGAAAACAAAAGACGTGTTTTGTATGGTTAAACTTCATGAAACAAAAAAAAAAAAACCCAGGTTTTCCCCAAAAAAATCCCCGTATGTCCATGGTCGCGGGCAGGTCCATTCAGCCCTCATTCAGCAAAAGAGGGGCCCCTTTGGTTCGGAAGTTGTACCGACACCCGGGAGAGAAATCGAAAAAAAAAAACGTCCTCTTTTCCCGAAAGAAAGGGGGCCGGCTGAACAAACCACTGGAAAAAAAATGCTGCGCATTTTGGCGGGGGGGGTTCGGACCCTCGTTGGCTCAGTGGTTGCCAGAAAAAAAGAGGGAAGAAAGGGGTTTCTTGCAAGGAAAAAGGGAAAACTTTGTGTTTGGGGCGAGGGCGTCTTCACCCCGCGCGAAATCAAACGCCACGGGGGGGGGTGTCCGCCCACGTGAAAGGGGGTACGCCAGCAATCACTGGTACCAGTTTGAAAGGGGAAGTTGGAACAAGGGGGGGTGGGGGAAGCCCAGAACAAGCTGCACAGCAAAAAGGCCCCACCCGCTTTTTCACGAGGCCATCAAGGGTGGAAAAGTAAAAGGGTGGGGACTCATACAAGAAGAAACCGCGCAAAAAGCCTGATAGTCGAGACGAACGTCTTCTCGCGGAGATTGTAGCACGGAAAGAAAGGAAAAGAGGGTAACTAAAACCTTCTTTTCTATGAAATAACAGTCCTGCTTCCTGCTTGGAAAAAAAAGAAAAAGGGGGGGCGTATCACAAACAAAGAAGCTCAACTAGAAAACAACCAACGTGAGGGGAAAAAAACCACATGTGAGGAGCCAGTATCGCGAAAAGGGGGGAAGAAGGAAACCTGGAAAGGGAGAAGAAGGAAAGGAGAAAAGCGAAAACATCCTTCCGCCCGAAAAAGAGCGGAAGTTCGTCTGCGACGATATCTGGCCGACGTTGCTAAAAAAAAAAGGGTACTGTCGCACACCTATTCCTGAGACGGGGCAACCTCGATTTCAGGAAAAAAGCGGCCTGCGGAGAGGTGGGGCGGAATGGTCTTTGAAAACGGGAAAAAAGTCAAAGGCAAAACAAAGGGGGGGGAAGCTGGCGTACAGAAAATGCGGATCACTCGAAAGAAAATGTCGAGCGGAAAGAGCCATCGCCTATGAGAAAGGAGGGCACCGTTATGAAGGCAGAGCAAAAGTTGAAACAGCCGCGAAACCGCAACATCTGCACAGGGCAACGGAAAGATCAAAAAAAATGCGCCGAAGTTATTCTAAGGGGGGGGGGGAGGGGTCTCCGGAAAGGAGAGGAAAAGGCTACTAGGGAGGGGGAGAAGCGGTACTAAAGAAGGCCAATAGCAAAAAATGTCCCGATTGGGGAAAAGAAAAAAGGAAGGCGAACTTGAAGTGAAAGATTGTCCGCAAAGGGCATAGTTCGGAAAAAGGTGAAAAGCCGGGGGTTAGAGGAGGGGGAGGGTTTCAACAAAAGTGAATGACCGAGGGTCGGGGAAAGGGAGACGTCGTGAACGGGAGGGTGGAGAGACGAAGGGGGGGGAAATTCCGTTGCAACTGCTTTGGGGGGGGAATGAAATCCCTGACCGTTGACCGGGAAAACAAAGAAAACCAGCCCCAGGCGGCTGGAAGAAAAGAGGGGAATTTGTTTACAAAACGGCTTGGGGCGCCGGCTTTCGAAAAGAAAGTGACGGGGTGAGTTCAACGTGGGGGGGACCCAGCGCGTCAACCCGCAAACCTTAACTGGGGGTGAAGTTGCACGAAAAGGACCAAAGCGGATTCTCCACAAACAGAAATTTTATCAAAGGGG
>Ga0179591_1263749_pt1 | contig 15898 bp, 21 predicted proteins | sample CZOMad2_1_08_16f_FD_182891 | JGI IMG/M metagenome (GOLD analysis project Ga0179591, IMG submission 182891) | Vadose zone soil fungal communities from Angelo Coast Range Reserve, California, USA - CZOMad2_1_08_16fungal (PacBio error correction) | ecosystem: Environmental > Terrestrial > Soil >...
GGCTTAAAGGGGTAGCGCACCAAAATAAAGAAAATCGTCGGGAGCTTAAGGGAAGGAGGCCGAAGAGAGAAACCGAGGGAAAAGGGGATCTCTCCATCAAGGATTGGATCCAGAACCCGCGAAATTCCGAAGAGGGAGCGAGTGAGGCTGCCGATAGTATTTTGCCGATTCCCAATTAAGGGACGAGTAAAAAGAAGGAAAAGGGGTTGAGGAGGGAAAAAGGGGAAAATCTTCGCAGGTTAAGACCGTATCGCTCAAAACAGGCTTAAAAACTATTTTGGAGAAAAAGGGGGGTCAAGTTCTTTGGGCTCAGAGGGTAACGTCGGAAAAAGGGGGAAAAGAAGAGTGCATTGTGCTTCGTTGGCGCGAAAAAAGATTTTTGAGATGAGAGGCCAAGCTTCAACCTGAAATGGGGGATAAAGAACAAAATCATCAATACAAAAAGTGAAAACGTCTTCTGCTCAACTGACGGATTGAACTCCAATAACTGAGAAAGTTGATAGGAGCGTGTGGATCCGGTTCGGGGGTAAAAGAAAATGGGAGGGCCTCCTGGAGGGGATGGAAATTGATCCATAGGCTGAGGGAAGTCAAATGAACAGGGGAAAAGAAAGATGGGAAAGGGGGAAAGACTTAAGCACTCATTTTGGGCTCAAATCTAGCTTTGCTGACCTCCTCGGAAAGGGGAGCAAACCGAAGGATGATCGAGTTCGCTTAAGAGCCACGTGAGCTTGGGCCCGGGGAGGAGGAGGAGAAGGCAGGTGCCCTAATCTCGTCTCATCTCCCAATCACCACTGGGGGTGAGGACACGAAGGGGACCTGATGAAATTCACGTGGAAACGATGGAGGGAGGAGGAAAGGCAATTCCGCTACATCCCATCGTTCATGATTCTAAAGGACGAGGAAAGGGGAAGTCCGGAGCGGGGGGTGGAAGAAAAAATCATTGGAAAGAAGACTTGGTGTCTCAGCCAAGTTTAAGAATTGAAGCATTGCATAAAGTAGGTCACCCAACCTGAGAAAAGAGGGGGAAGGCTAGGGGGTGGGAGGAAGGAGCGTATATCCGATTAGCAGGGCGAAACTACGCAAAAGGGGGACCGGTTTAATGATCGTCAGCGGATCTCAAGATAAATCGGCAGAAAAAGACTGAGAAAGGGAAAAGAGATCGGCCCGGAAGGGCCAGGAAGTTGTTGCAGCATGAGGGGAAGAAAAACTGGATGAGAGATGACGGAAAAAAGCCGTGATTGGGAGAACTTGGGGGGGGAGGGAGGGTTGTAAGGGCAACGGAAACCGCAAACGGTTGGTGAGGGTTGGGGGTGAGACAGCACGGTTTGCCACATCGGAATTCATGGTTCGTTACAGGTTACAAGTGGAAGGAGGAATTTGCGAGAAAAAAAGGGAAGAAAACCCGCGAGCTTGCGGAGCAGAGTGATTTTGTGAAGCTACTAAGAAAGGGGAAATGGAAAAAAAACGGGGGAAAGACATTTGGAGATCTGCTTCTCTATTTGAGGTTTGGTAAGACGGGGGAGGGAAAAAAAGTTTGCCGTGGGGAAGAGAAGGAAGGTGTGATTCCTGACACGCAGGAGGGAAACATCATATCTCCAAAGCCCGGGGTCGAAACTGGAAAGGCAGAGCACGTCTCAGGGGGAGGTACTCTTACGCATACCTGAGAGTCTCGTTCTTTCCCCAAGAAAGAGGGGTCGCCAAAACAGAAGGGGGGTCGCTTGACACTGCGTAAACGTGACTAGAGAAACACATCTCGGGGGTCCGCGGAAAGATCCAAGAAGAGGCTAGCTCCAAAACACAACGGAAGATAGCTATCACGGACGAGGGGTCCCTCGGAACCGAACTTAAGGAAGAGGAAAGAAAATTGGTTAACGGAGAGAAACGCGTTAAGTCGTGCGGGGAACACGCGACCAACGACCTTCAAGGGAGTAACGCGATGCGGGAGGAAGGGACTCCCTCGCGTGGGTAAAAAGTGGGCGTACCCCGGGGCGTGTCGGATACGAGGGAAATGAGAAGGAGGGGCTTCAGTCCTCATCGGAAAGGGGCAATTGGAACCGACACTGGAGGATAAAAAAATAGAAAACTGAAAAGAACTATCCTTTAATTGCATTCCCCGTACGGCGAAGAAAGGAGGGAAAAAAAGAAAAAGGAAAAAAAAGTGCTTCGGTTTTTGGCGTAGTGCGCGAAGCATCTTAAAACCAGTGTAGGAAAGGAAAAAAGGCATAAAAGGAGGGAACGACGTTCCAAAAACGGAAGTAGAGATTCTTGACGAGGGAAGGATGGCATAAAGGGGGACACAAATGGAGTAAACAGCACTGGGTTCAGGGAACCGGGAAAGCAACGGGAAGAGGGCGGCGCAACAAGAATCAAACTCTCATTAGGCTACTTCCTAATCTGGTTTATGTGAAGGAGAATCGAAATACGGGGGGGAGAAATTACTTTAGGGGGGAAAAATATCTGTACGAAAAGTCAAGGAGAGAAAACCGCATGGGTCGCAACATCATTTTCCGGCACGAAGCGAGAGGAAACAACCTACGGAAAAAAAAAAAAGAGGGGGAGAACCAAAGGGGTGAAAACTATTATACACGAAATCACCCTGGGCTTAGATCAAATCGGTCAAGTTTTGGGATTTCAAAAAAAGGGAAAAGCAGAAGAATTTCATTTCGGGGTTCAAATATGAGCAGCACCAAACCTCAGGGGAAAAAATTAGCGCATTGGGAGGTGGTTCTTATAACAGACCGAAGGAAAAAAGGGGGAAGGGGTACGGGAGGTAAGGCTCTCGGAAGAGAATTACCAGTGGGTAATCTGGTGGGGGATGAAAAAAAGAGCTTTAGGGAAAAGCTTGTTCTAACGACGATAACCGATCCAGGCCTGCCTATTGGAGAAGAAGAGAGAAGCAGATTGGGAGGAAGGCAGGATCGGGAGGCAATCAGTCGGAGTAAGAAAAAACTGAGGCGAAGGGAAAAAAGCGTTCTATCATCGAAAAGAAACGCAATCATCTTTTTCAGAGGGAGGGAGGAAACAGGGACACAGCCAGGGAAGGCGTAAAGCCTCCTGTCGCGAAAGTCTCAAACCCTCAGGATAAAAACGAATAGGTAACGTGTAAAGGGGCTCCTGGGAAGAGTCATACGGGTTAGAAAGAAAGGGAGGGACGTGAGAGGGGCACAATTTCATGCGACAAGGCATATAAGCATTTGAGTCAAAGGGAAAGAGGGGGGGAGGCGAATAAGATAGACACAATCGGACAGTTTCCAGAAAAAAGAAGGGGCAGGGGGGGATCAGATTATGACACATGGGATGAATGGTCCGTCCCGGGCGAAAACAGGGAAGGAGGTACGAACGGGGAGGCCCTAATCCCTACGCAGCGAAAGAAGAAGGGCAACGTGGGGCGGGAGGCAGAGTCAGACCAATGATGAGAGTGAAATCGCCGGTCCTAGCAAAGGGGGGAAGAACCCTGAAAGACTGGTTATGAAAACGTCTTGGAGGAAATTCTACCTCTGGACTAAACGAAGATCTAGAGAAAAAAAAAAAGAGGAGGAAGGGGGGTAAGAAAAGAAGCTGGGACGGTGACAGCAAGGGTTAAGTAAAACATTTCCTACAAGGGGGGGACGGCAATGAGAAGCGCGAAGGCATTGCACCGCTTGACCGGAAATAACAATGGGGACAGCCTAGAAAGGGAGAGACTGGATGCAAGATATAAATTGGGTACAAAAGATGGTAACCTTTGTTGGGTCGCCGTGAAACAATGACCGCGACTCCTAATCGGGGAATCGCTCAAGCGCCAGAATTTCTTTTACAGGTCTCGGTGGTGAGATGTATGAGAGAGTCAGGGGGCCAGTAGGCAAATGGATGAGGTCGAAAGAAAAAACGAGGGGGGGGAAGAGTTATGCGATACCTGCACGGTTATCAGAGCGGAGGAAAGGGGAAAAAAAAGGATCTCGAATGGCCCTCCAATAAGAACAAGTTCACTGGTTCGCGTGGGAGAGGAGCAGCAGACAGGAAGGGCGATGAGTACGCCGAAGGAAAAAGGTCAAACGACGAAACGGAGCGATGAGGGGCTCAGTCTTGAAAGAAGCGGTGATGCACGAGTGCTCCAATCTCGGGGAATCCTCTATCCAAGAGCTGGGCTAAGATCTTTAAAAGCGAGTGAAATAATAAGCTCTATCTAGGGGAAAACTAGAACCTTGCCAACTAAATCTTTTTAGAAGCGCCAAAAATAAGCACCAAGGGGGGAGTTAAGATCGGTACTTTCCATTCACCAAAGAAATGCAGGGGGTCAGACGGAGGAGGTCGAACAGTTCTAGTCAGGGCTCAATTGTTTACAAATTATTGCGAAAGATGGCAACGAATGAGAATGACGTACAGTGTTCGTTAGACGGGACAGGGGAGGGGAGAGAACATAGGGGGAAGGAAATTTGCTAAATGTCATCGCGAGACTGATCGGTCACACCTTGGACCTATAGAAGAGGTTGAAAACGAAGGGGGGAGACGCTTTCGCGAAATTTCTCTGACTGAAAAATCTTGTTTGGACGAAGGAGGGGGACCATGTACAAAGGATTAAGAGGATAGACATCTCCTCCAAGGGAACGCAGCAAAGAAAGGGGAGGAGGGATCGCAGAAAGTAGAGGGGAGGAAACCGGCTCCTCTCTTGGAAATGATGTCATCTCTGAAGAAAAGGAAGAGGGGGAGAGGGTTAAATGTTGAAAGGGGGGGAGTTTACGCGAAATTGTAGTGACGCAGCACGGGTTTACTTTGGGGTAGGGGGAAAGACGTGTGAAAAAAAGGCGACCTGAGAATCAGGGAATACATTGTCCTTACTCTTGCGTCGCGAAGAAAAAGAAAACCACACAGAAAGGAGGGTCTGCTGCTCACGAGGCGGCTAATGCAGGCCCAAGGTACCAAAGGTGAGGGACGGGAAGAGATTCCGATTGGTCGGTCAAAAGTTTGTATCCAGGTCGCTTTCCCTTCGTACGAGTTGGGAGGAGGAAAGAAAAGGAACGCACAGCTCAAAGGGAGTGCAAAACCGGTTTCTTTAAAACGGAACCTTCAGGAGAAACCACGCCGGGGGATAATTCATGGAGACAGCAATGGGTAAAAGAGGAGCGGCCTTTACCAAAGCAAGGGGAAGTCCGTTCCACCTCTTCTCTTTTTAATTTAGGAAAGTCGCGCAGGAGGAGTCAGCGGGTTGGAAGAGGACAGGGGGAGAACACGAGCTATTCTCACAGCGAAGAATAGAAACGAGGACAACCGCACGTTGTCCACATAAATGCGATACAATCCCAACTCACATCAAAATGGAAGAAGGAAAAGGGAACTGGAGAAGAGGGACAAAAGACGATTGGGTAATCGCTCCATGCCACTAACACCAAGGGGAAGCCGAAAATAAGCGGGAATAGAGAAAGAATCTCAGATTAATGGCATCGTCTGGCGGACCAAACTCGGCGTACGCTAAAATCTTAGCAGACAAAAGGAAATAGGTAGCCAAGACACGGATGCTGGTCAGGGTCTTCCCCGCACACACCAAGCCCGAAAAAGGAGGAAGGGGGGTCCGAAAAAAACTCGACGAAGATAGAGATAACGGAGTAACTTGATAGGAGTACCAAAGAAAAAGAAAAGAGGGAAGGGACGCTGGAGGATCTGTGATTGAGAGGGACGAAAGGGGAAAGAGAAAGGAGCGATAGAAGATATGAACTATTTGCAATCTCAAAAAGCCGACACAACACACCTACTTCTCTAGGTGCCGATGGAAATAGAGCAAAGTTTAAACTCAAACGACAATCTCAAGGGGTTGAAAGGGACATCAAGAAGAATCTCTCAAATCGTCCTCACGTGAAGGAGAAGAATAGGAAGGAAGTGAAAGTTCGAACTCTTTGTAGACTAGATTCTGGTCAGTGGGAAGGTCCTCTATCTATGTAATCCGGGCAATTGCAGGGAAACGAAAGGGGTTCCGGGAGCAATGTTTCAGTGGGGCATATGGACCGAGTGAGAAGGCGATATGCTGCCCGTTGAGGGGGTGAGGGTCGCCCATGGATGGGTTGTAGGCCGGTAGAAGTACGTGCGTCAGTAAATGTGATGAATGGGGGGGGGGTGGTCTAATAATGGATAATCAATCTCACTTAGGGGGGGTTAGGTTGTGGCACGGGGAAGATTGGACAGGACAGGACGATAGAAAGATAAAAAAAGAGGGGGGAACGTATGAAAATTTCCGGAGCGAAATACAACACACAAAAGGTTAAGGTTAAATCCTCTCGAATATTTACCATTTGTGATTAATAATGAGATGCAAAAAAAAAGGCGGAGGGCAGGGAGGGTCTCCTAGATAAGAGCGTATCCGAAGATATAAATCTCTAGTCGGGAGACAGACATCGAGCAGAAGGGAGACATAAAGTCGTCGGAATGTACAACGCTGATGTGTAAATCAAAAGGAAATAAAAGGAGGAGAAAAAATCACCTTGCACTTCGAAAAGAATATTGGAGGAGAAAAAATTCACAGAGGGGAAGAAGGGGTCATCCTACAGGAAAAGAACGGCTTCACAAAATCGAAACGCAAAAATAATAGAACTATGAGGATTTCCATCCTTGGGAGAGAAGCCGTGGGACGTGTACTAGAGTAAAATGCAGAAAACTTCGAAACTCGATCTCCAAGGGGAGCGAGACGAGCACAATTTCAGCGGCATGGAAAGGAAGTCAATAGCAAAGCGCGCATTCAAGAGAGAGACAAGGGGGAGGCGCTGGTTGCGGAGTATTCACGGTGGAAGGAGGAAAGGGGGTTACCAAGAGAGAAACCAGTCCTACGAGTTTAACTCGCAATCAGGGAAACCCAATCACGAGAAGAGATGGTCAGGGTCCTTTTCGCTGGCCGTTTACGGAGAAGAAAAAGAATGAGGGGAGAGGAAATAAAAAATGGGGGCGAGCTGATGTTCCAGTGGGGGAAAGGAGCAGAATAGAGACGCTTTCTTTTGCACAGGGGCTTAACGACCTCTGCAATAAGGGAGATCTCCGACAACACAACGGCTTCTTCGTCGCGATTACGGCCGGAAGGTCGCGAAGCCAGTTTTGAAAATGTCGGGGTGTCCGAAGAGGCCGGAAAAGGGAACCTCAGCGACCTTCTCGGCGAGTACTCTCTCACAGAAGTGGGGGAGGGACGAAGGCCACGTCCGATAACGGCAGGTCGACATCGTCTAGGGGGGATTGGGCAGGGCCGATAAGGATCCAGAGTTTCAAAGGACGGAAGTAGAAGAGGGGTTGGGACGTGCAGAAGAAGGGCAGAATAGAAAAACAAAACAGAGGAAAGAAGAACGGCTTGTCAACAGTAAGGCTAGACTGTGCGAGGATGTGGCAAAAAAGGAGAGGGGGAAGGCACCTTTCGTGGAAAGCAGGGCGGGCGCGAAACTCTTTTATAAATAAAAAAGGGAGGTCAACGCGAAGGGCAAGGTGTGATCGAGACATCAGTTTCGCCCGTAAAGCGTTCTGCGAGGCCAACAAGACAGGAGACGGGAAAGACGCTGGTTTCTCCTTGGAACTGGACAAAAAGGGGGGGGGGGTATGAACGAACGAAAGAGGAAAGGGAGGGGGAAAGGGGCGAAAGATAAATCAGATGGTTACACTGAGGAGGGGGAGGATCAGGAGGGGAAGAGAACTCCCTCTCAGGCGAAGACCGGAGAGAGGGGTCAACTCTTCAGGCATTCAGGAAGAAGAAGAGTTAGGCGGGGAAAGGGGAGGGGAACACGGGGACCCCCGAGCTATTTGCTACTGAACACCCAAAGAATCAGTATCAGTCGAAGGGAGGTTTAATGCAACGAAATCAAACGTTTGCGAGGAGGTCGTAAAGGCAAGGGGTCAGGCGCTAATGCGGGGGTTGCCTCTTTGGAAGGGAGGACGCCAATATTGCAAAAACGGCAACTGAGAGGGCGGTTAGAGGAGGGGGGGGGTACAGACCAGGTTCAGGCGGGGTCTCAAGGCAATTTCGCGGGCAGTTCTCGAGTAAGCGTCCACAGGGGCAAACACGAGTGGGCCGGTGGGGAGACGGACACGAAGCTCATACTGTTGAGCCACTCTTTGGAAAAGGGAAAGGGGGGGAACGGGGTTGAATAATCCCTCACAGCGTTCAGGTCAATCATCGAGGCCACCACGAGGGAGGAATGGCGAACCAGATCGGACTGCTACTCAGGAATTCTGTGAGAATTGTGCGCTAAGTTTTAGGAGGGGGGCGGGATAAGAGTGAGGAAATTCTGCCGCAGGGAGTTGGGATTTGGCCCTTGGTTCACCTTAAAGGCACGGAGGGGCCCGAGAATGGAACGGTGGGTGATGGAAAGAACAAATCGATACTAGAAGGGTTTAAAGGTGACACCGTGGGGAAGAGGGATTAGCAACTCTACTAAGCCCGCATCATAGATTCGTCTGCGTACATGTTGACAAAGAGCGGGCGGAGGAATCTAGGGAAGGAGTTCTCTCGGGGGGGAGTAGATTGTCCATCGTGGAGGAAAAAGGGAAGAAGGGGGATGGTAAGGGGATTTCAAATTACCATAAGGCAATTTACTCGAAGGGGCACACGAAAGGGGAGGGTAGAACGGCCAGACCAGGGGGGGGATCACTCCTACGGGTTACCACGAAGCGGTATTAAAACATGTAAACTCTTCTCTTTTAAGGGGGAAAAACAGCAAATGGGAGGACCGGCAAAAAGAAGGGTTGAGGAATGGTTCTTGCCTTAACATTGCGCTCGCATCCTCAGCGCTTTCCGCGGTGACCGGAGAAAAAGGAAGTCAGAGTCTCAGAAAAAAAAGGGGAGTAAGAGAGAGATGAAATCAACGGTCAAAGGGGTGAACCGCGGTAAAAGTGTAAACTCGGGGGAAGGAACATTTTTACAGAAAAAAAAAAGACACGCAACAACCCTCGCTGGAACATCTGGCGGGGAAAAGAAACCTAGAACAGCTCAAGTTACAGGATGAGAACGAGGCTCCGTTGGAGTGGACAATTCCGGCTGAAAACTGATCGTGACGAAAGAACCTCGGGAAAGAAGAGGACGCTGCACAGCTATTCTTTCATCTTCGTCAGCCACAATTCGAGGGAAAACGGCATTAAGGGTGTCAAAGACAAGATATAAAGAAACACAACGGAGCAGAGACTGGATCAAAAAAAAGAAAAATATCGTGAAAAAAAATCAGGAACCAGGAAAGGGCGGGAAAATGACAAATCTATCGGCTTATTTATATTCGGCGAAAAACTTCAAAAATGCGCACCATTCATGTGGACGGAAAAATACATCAAACCCCTAAGATGAAGCGAAAAGAAGGTGCAGAGGTCCAAGAAAGGCAGACGCCAAACTTTATAAACAAAAATGCGAAGGAGTTTTAAGGAAGAGAATAAAAAATCAAGAAAACATATGGCGAAAAAAGAGGCCTCACGCATAGCGGAAAGGGGGGGGGGGGAAGATTCCTGTGAATCTTGAACTCGGTCGACTAGATGGGCGCGGAGGGGGCCGAGGACTCTCGTCACTGGAGATAAAAGGAGGGGCTCAAAACGTCCACATGGCATAGGGGAGAGACGAAGCTATCTGCTTAAATCGTGTGCTGAACTCAAATGTGGGAAACCCGCGATAAGCTAAGAGCTAATGATCAATCTTAAAAAATTTCTGAACGCACCGCCGCAGGGGTAGGTTGATGCCACGACAGGACTTCAAATGAGTTAAATACGGGCGCGCAGGGAAAAAAAAACTACTGGAAGAAATGGAAATGCGAACTCCCCCGCAGAAAACTTTCAGGGGGGAGGGGAAAAACGGGAAGATAGAAGAATACCAGGGGAACTTTGGGATATTCAGAACAAAGATATTTTCGAAAGACGGGTGCGACATAGAGAAAACAAAAAGCAAAGAACCATGAATCGGCAGGCAAGAAAATCAAGATCATATTTAAGTAGGACATGAAATCCAGGGAGGGGCGGGAGGCCATGGAAAAGCGCGATTTGTTATAACCAATAACCAGGGTCTTCAGAAAAAAAAAAAAAGGGGCAACTGGGGGAAGGAGCTTGCTACGTATGTATGAGAAAAGTCAAAGGTGTTCCACCGCCCATTGTCCGGTCAACTTCGCCGACAAAGAAAGAAAAAGCAGGAGATGAAAGTGGCGCAGGCTCAACAACATGGGAAATGGAAACATATCCAGGGACGGGAACGAACAGGAAGAGGTTATCTCATCAAATCATCTACCGACGGAAACATCTTCCAACGATTTGCCAAAACACCACAAAGGGAGAGGAGCTAATTTGAGAAGAAAAATAACGTCAAAGAGACAAAAGTTTCTGGGGGAACTGGGGAAGAGCCCGCTATTCAAACTTTATTCTCTTGGGACAGTGAGAAAAAAAAGCAAGGAGGCCCTCCTTCAGGGGGCAGGAGCCACATAAAGAACGTCAATAAAGCCAGGAGGAGGCGTGCCGTTACGGGAGACCCACTCCTTATGGAGGACGGGGAAAATCGAAGTCAGAAGAGGTTTCACTGGAGAAAGAACAAATCTTTTGGTCTTGGGCAGTGAAAAGGGGCGAAGGTGCGGAATAGAAAGGCTCTATATCTCAAACAACAAGTAGTAGTCGTAGAGAAGATAGTAGGAAATGCGAGGGGCGAAAGACAAAAATGGGAAAATAAATCAGAAGTCGCAAAAAAAGAACCCTCTAAAGGGAAGGACACGTCCGAGAGAAAAAGGCCGTATTCTCCTCAATCACTCTACTTCCTCGGAACTCTTCGCGGGATTGGATTACAAGATAGGAGTGAGGGAAATATGTCCAAATAGGAACGGGAAACGGTGTAGGGCGAGAAAGGGGGAGAAAATGGGAAGAATTTACTGCCGAAGCTCAAAAGAGGAACCGCCCCTGCGGGTCCAAGGTGAGAGGAGAGAGGGGGGGGCGGATGAGCAAATGTTCAAAATCAGGGTGTTTCTTCTGAAAAAAAAGCGCGAAAAAAGAGGGGGGAGGAGGTTCAGCTCTTCGCACTTGTGATCGCGAAGAACATGAATGCGCACCCGGGAAAACGATGCGTGGCGAAAGAGAGGGAATCCAAAACCTTAGAATGAGCGTCTAGAAGGAAAAACAATCTAAATGGAGGAGGCGACGCTCAGCACAGTGAAGAGGTCTCAAGGGAAGGATAAGTCCTACTTACGCCACTGAGGAGGGGAAAGGGTCCGACAGTTGCTCCCGCGCTTGCTTTTAAAGGGAGGAGAAGTCGAAGAAGGGAAGAAATAGGATCGAGGCGAGCCTTCGATTACCAAATGCCTGTTGCCCGAAGCGTAAGGAGAAAACGCTGCAAAGCCGGGTTACTCAGCGACCCCCAAGCTCATCACAACGGGAGAAGGAGTCAAGGGGAGGGAAAATCTGAACGCCAAAAGAAGTTGTGGTCCGTTGATTGAAAGGAGGAAAAAGGTCAGGTACTCCTTTGGGCGTGCCAGAATATGGGAAGAGGAAAGCTCAGCACTAAAAATAATGGGCTCTTTCTAAAAAAAAGGAAAAAGGGCTCGATCACTTGTAAACTTGAGACGTTCAACAAAATGGGAGAGAAGATTTTGGGGGAAGAAAGGGGGCGAAATAGTCGGAAGGGGGGAAAAACAGAATGGGTTGGGGGGAAAAACGGGGATCCCGGCAAGGAACGTTAATTTCCATCGACGGCGCGAGAAGAAAGAAGGGGAATAACAGGGACATAGACAATCGGCATCGCCGGAATGCGGGTGCAGAGGGGGGGTAGCCTCAGGGTGGACGAAATTGATGGGGAGAGGACGGAAGGGGAGGCTTGCTCTGTGATATCCTCGTTTGGTTGGGCGGGCGAAAAAGGAAAAGAGCAAAAGACAGGAAAAGAAAGGCAGGGGTGTTGATTGGGGCACATCGGGACTGAAAGGGATTTGGACTGGGAAGGGAAAGTTGGATAGGGTGTGACGAAGTCGTACATTAACGACCCATAGAATTTATTCAGTAACGTAGCGGAAAAAGGGGAAACGGGAGGAGAGAGGTCCACCGGTAAAGAAGCGGAGGGTATCGATTTGATCGTCGAGGTTGTGACACGGGGGGGAGGGAAAAAGAATGCAGTCTTACGAATTTTGGGCAATGCCGCATCCAGGAAAGGGGAAAGAGTCGCCCGGGGTAAGTATCAGGGCAGAGAGGAAGGAAAAACAATGTCAAAACATCATTAAAATTATATAAGCGGGTCTGGGGGAAAAGAAGAGGGGTGTAGGCAGGGCACGCGCGTGTCTCTGGTCTTGATCCTTAAATGGACGCTCCAAGAGATGTCTGTTTCGCGGGGGAAGGGAGAAACTCGCGAGGAGAAGAGAAAAAAAAAAAACATGGATTATACTAGAGAAGGCCGTCACAAAGTCTCTAATCTGAAAAAAACCAAATTTTTGGGGAGAAGATAAAGAAAACTCCCCGAAGAAGCCTCTTCACGTAATACACTCGAAGACAAATATGGGGAGATAATTGAGGCATGAAAGAAATACGTGACTCCTGAGAGGCCTTTACCCCCGGGTGCCTGAGCGCTGGAGGAGGAAGATGCGGGAGGAGGGAGTTCGGTCCTCGTATTCTTAGAGAAACGGGCAAGGAAAAGGTTTTACGAAGGCTAACGACTCGACGATCTCAGGGAGAGGAATAGAGAAACTCCGGAACGTTTATATGACATGTCAAGAACGACCGAAGGGAAAAAAAGTGTCAAACTATCGATGAATTGGTGGGAGAAGGGGGTCACATCTGAACCCCTTAAATGGCTAGAAAGGGGGGGAATATAGGCAGGCGAGGCAAACGTCGCTTTACAAACAAACGTTCATTCTTGACGCTATCAGGGGAAAGGTCGCTCATAATGATAAAAGCAGAAAAACACTAAGGGAGAGAAAAGTTAAGTAGAAGGTAAAAAAATTGAGGTAAAACGGAGCAATCAAATCGGGAACCATGAAGGGAGAGAGAGATCCTGGCTAGGGAGGAAGAAGGGCAGAGAGGCGTGGGACGACGGGAAATAGGAAAGACAGGGGAGGGGCAGTCTATGAAAGTGCAAAACGTTGGGAGGAGGGGGGGGTTCAGACAAGGTTGGAGGGAGCTAATAGCCTCCAAAAGGAGGTAAAATCGTGCTCAAAAAAAATTGGAAGGAATGAAGAATCGAAGAATCTAAAGTGGGGTCTAATGCTGAACATTGGAGGACGCAAAGAGGAAAATGATGGGTTATTGCCCGAAGAACGTAATTGAGGCTCGGGCAACTAGGCTCAAGAAAAAAAGGAACGCTGGACCCTTAATTGTAAAGGGGATACAAAATCCCAGGAAGTTGCTAGGGAAAGAAAACGTCAAGGAAGAATGCAGTGGGGGATAGTTAGAGGAGATCTTTGCGCCAAGGCGTGGGCGAACGAGAGCCAGGGAAAAAAGAACTGCTGATTAATCAAAAAGAGAGCAGAGGTTAGATCAAGGCTAATGAGGTGGGAGAGGGAAGGGAAAGCGGAATGTGGGAGAAACGAGGAGATGAAAACTGTTTCCTCAAAGACCGTTCTGTGGACAGGGACAAGCTGAGGGTGTGCGAGTGTTGGACGTATCCCCGGGGGGGGGGGGGGGAAAGGTTCGTCATCACCCATGGGCGCGGATCACAGGAAAATGCCCCGAGAACACAGTTTAATCAATTTGGAGGCCAAAGCATGGAGGCAGAAGCCGTGTCCAACTGAAAACTGTTGGCCTGCTCCACACGAAGACATAAAAGAGTTTGGACAAAAAGACCTGCTTTCAAGGGCTATCACTGTGAAAGAAAAGATTTCTAAAAAAATAGGGAACGGAAAATGTGGAAAGAAGACTTTTCATCTGTTTCGCTTCACTTAGGCAAAATGTGTCAGGAAAGAAAGAAGCGAGAACCTTCCGGCGATCCTCGAGGTGCCTCCTTTGGAGGCGAGCACGATCGGTAACAAAAAAGAGATGAGAAGACGATCGGGGAGAAGTCTCAGTGGCGGTGGACACACTCCAAAAGACGAATGGGAGAGAAGAGTGAAGAAGGAAGTCGAGGGGTCCGAGAGGTAAAAACAGTGGAACTACGCTTGTCGAGACCAGGGGGACGTGACGAGACCTCGACAGCTGTCCTCATGCTCAAAAACAACAACTGATTGTAATAGAGGGATAATTAGAAAGAGGGCGAGGAGGAAAGAAGAGGGGAAAAGCAAAGGTCGCCAACCCAACGCCGGTGAGGGAAAAGAGTCCACAGAAAGAAAGGGGGGAGGAAGCCTCCAGCCACACGGGCCTATGTTTGGTGTGTTTTACGAAGGAGGGGGGAGTACAAGGGTCCAGATCGTAAAGGAAAACTGGGTTAAGAGTGAAACCAGAAAGAGAAGGATAAGCAATCGGGGGAGAAACCTAACATTAACCACGATATCGCTCTTTTTCGAGATGTATGAGGGTCTTCACAATTGGTCCAGAGAAGAGACGTGGCGTAGTGGGGATCGTGAGCCCGCATCTCCGACAAGGAAGCAGAAGAAGAAGAGGGTGGCCCGGAAAACGAGTCGCTGAACATTATTATCCAAAAGACAAGGGTACATCTCGAGGGGGGAGACTGAGTAGCAGACGGGGGAAAAAAGGAGAAACAGGGGAGGGATGCAGTGAACAGGTTCTCAGGGCATAGGTCCCAATCCTAAGGATTGAAAAACGGGGAAGAATGGGGAGTCGGGAGTAGAAAAGCGGGCAGAAAACAGTTTGGAATGAGGTAGGGGCCCTCTTCTCCTTCGGGGGGCCAGGGGGCCGAGCAAGCTTCGGGACGCCTGTCGATGGAGAACGTATCGGGGTTTCCCCAGACACGGAACGGGGGAAGAGAAGCTCGGGGAGAAGAGCGCAAACTTTCATCACACTTGGGATCTCTGAGCCGGAATACAGAAGTCAAAAAAAGTACGTTTGTTAATCTTAACATCACGTTAGAATAAGCTGGAGTCCGAGGGTTCAGGGGAGGGACGGCAATATTTGCGACTTATAATTCTGAGGTAAACTGATCACAAAGAATAAAGTAGTTTGCTGATAAGGGACGCAGTGCATTGAAAGGGATGGGAAGGAGAGTCGAAGCCAAGGGGTCGAACACAGATTTCGCCTAGTTTCTAGCTTTAGAAGACCGAAATGGAATGCTGGAGAAATCGGGACCGAACAGAGGACATGGATACGTGAATGCAGGGGGAGAATACAGTAGTAAAGCCGAGGGTCTCAATAGCAATCTCGATGAAATATAGACGAATGGGGGCGTGAGGCAAGAAGGGGGATCAAACCTCTGTTTTTTTATACGATGACTTCATACTGAAAAGGCCAAGCATGGGGGAAGAGGGGATGGGTACCAGGGGGGTGGTCGTTCACCAATAGTCAAACCAAGAGTGGACGAAGAATGAACAGGGGGGGAGTGGAGGTCAAATCTACATTAGTTTCGAAAATGTCAGTGGTAAAGGAGGGTCAGGGGGGCAGAGAAAAGAGAAGAAAGAAAAAAGCTCATTTCGATCTCTCGGACCGGTTTAAAAAGGGTGGAGGTCTGGAGGAATCTCAAGGTAAAAGACAAGTTCTAATCTGAAAGTCGAGAGGGGAAGTCGGGAGGGGAGGGGTAGAAAAAAGAGGTTTAAAAACTTAATTCCGTGTCTTCAATGTGTGCGTGAGGACAGACAGAAAGACGAGGAGGAAAGAGGGGTCAGTCGTGTATGCGATCAAGTAGAAACACGTCCTCCAAAGGTCAAGGGCAAGGGCGCAGCATGGAAGGGAAAGGAGCGTTTCGGGGTCCCAAAGGTTCTGCGCTAAGTCGGTTTCTGGGGAGGCGTAAACACATGTGGAGGGAGGCTAAGCGTCATGAATCGGGGGACAAGAAAAAAACGGGGAGGCTATGCAGCGAGATCGAAAAAAAAAAAAACGGAGGTGATGAAAAAAGGAGAGAGTCAAGCGACGGGGA
>Ga0179591_1278718_pt1 | contig 15898 bp, 13 predicted proteins | sample CZOMad2_1_08_16f_FD_182891 | JGI IMG/M metagenome (GOLD analysis project Ga0179591, IMG submission 182891) | Vadose zone soil fungal communities from Angelo Coast Range Reserve, California, USA - CZOMad2_1_08_16fungal (PacBio error correction) | ecosystem: Environmental > Terrestrial > Soil >...
CGGGTCTTTGGAAGGTGGAGGACGTAGGGACTCAAAAGAGGGAAAGAGAATACCACGGCTTTGTCTGCCGAACAGGAAACTACTCCAAATCTTGTCGGATAAAAAGCCATGCTGGAGAAACCAACTTCTCCTTTTTAATTGGGTGACCTGAATCAAGGGGGGGGCCTGGAGATGGGGGGAATTGAAAGAACAGACGGGGAAGGTAAAAAATAACGCGCCCCATTTGGTAGCCACAGTAAGAGCGGTGAGGAGAAGCAAACAAAGGGGGAAAAACCATAAAACAAGGCCATTTTTCTGGAGGCTACACGAGCAAGGAAAAGGGAAGGGATTAATGGCAGTGTTACTAATCTAGAGGAAGGACGCAGCAGGGAAAATAGGTCGTAAATGGCCCCTTTAAACTCTCGCAAAGGAATAGGGTGAAAAAGAAGGGGGGGGGGAAAAACTTATTCGAACAAAGTTACCGAAGACGGAACGGGGAAAACTTGTACGACGGATCATCTTTTGTATACTGGGATAGACCGGATGACAGAAAAAGAAGACCATCCGGTTGCCGGACATTAAAACTTGAACGAAAAATTGGGTCGTGCAACAAAAGGGAGCAAAAAATTCTCCCGGGGGTGCAAAGGGGCAATGCCCTCAAAAGCCGGTGGGATGTCCAGTTATTGGGGGAAAAAGACTCCGGCGGTCATTCCAAGATGGAACCAAGACTCCGAAGAGGGAAGGGGGGAAAAAAGACGTCACTCGTAAGTAGCTCAAAGAGTAGGTTACAAACAAGAACCCAAGGGGAAAATTGAACTTAGCCGAAGCAAATCATCTCAAGGGGGAATTATTCGGTGGAGCATCGTGTTAGTAAAGAGAGGCAAGTGAGAAGCCGGGAAACAGGCTTCTTACACCAGAGGGCCCTTACAGGTCAAAAGACCATAGGGTCCGCCCTCTGCAAGGGAGATTTGTAAAGAAAAGAGCGGAGCCGGTCCAAGAATTTTCACGGAGCTCGTGGAAAAGGGGGGGGAGATTAAGTCTTTTTAGCCTTGGTAACTGGGGAACAGGATGGACAGAAAAAGGGCAAGTCCCAAAAAAATTGGTCCGGCAGGAAAAGGGGAAAGGAAAGGGGACTCCTCGGGGTCGAACATGAAGGAACCAACTCAAGGGCAATTTGGAATTCCAGGCCATGGGGTCTGGCGGAAGAGGTTTTGCTGAAAAGAAGGATTGGAAGGCGAAAGTTTCCCCATAAGGGAAAATAAACAAAAAAAGAAGGAAATAGTCGGCACCCAGCAAGAGCGGGGAATCAACGACCAAAAGAAAGGGGAAAACCATAAGAAAAGATTGGATTAACTTGAGAAAACCAGCAGGGGAGAAAAGAATGTGGGATTCTTTTTCGAAATCTGGGGAGGTAGAGGATGAGAAGGACTTGGAAGGCAGGACCATCGGGGGGGGGCCCTTTACCGAACTGCAAAGAAATGCAAGACTAGGGAGGAGGGGGGGTTAAAAATACTGATTGACGAAGCGGGGAAAATTTAGTCTCTGTGACCGATTGGGACGACGGAAGGAGGGGGGGGGAGAAGGGGGGGAAGATGGGGGTTGGACCACTCACGTACCACCGGAGGTTGTCCTGCCGGGGTTAACATACGATTTACTCCAAAGTTTTCGGGAGAAGACATTCCGGATCCAACCATACTCCTTTGAAAGGTTGCAATGGGAGAGGAGTTGTCCCTTTCCGTGTGGGATTATGAGGAAAAAAAAGGGAAAGGAGGGGGGACATGGGAAAAGGGTACATACACAGACGTAAGAGTTAGCACCAGAAGAGGAAGTCCGCCCAACGGTAGTTCCCAACTACCACAAGGAAAATTGGGATTAGGGAAGAAGCCAATCGATCCACTTAATTACATTTGGGGGGGGGGAGTCGGTGGGGGCAATCAGGTTTTACTAATCAGAGAAAATGAAGCTTGAAAAGAGAAAAAAAAGCGTGGCTGTTACCGTCAAATGAAATAGGGGGTCCCCAGCGCAAGGGGGAGGAGGGTGGAAGAAAGTGGACGATTCCTAAGGGCCAGGAAGTAACCGAAGGAGATTTAAAGGATTACGACGTTGATGTCGTTGCGCCGGGTGAAGGGGGGGGGAGGACACGGCAACGTTAAATCAATCCAGCCGGCTTGGGAGAAGGGGAAATTAAAATAACATGACAAAAGTTTGCTGGGTCAACCATGAATTAAACAAGAGCTTTGAGAAGGTTGGCAAGGCAAGCCCGCTAGGGGCCTTGAGAAAATCTAGGAAAGACCAAAAGGGGATGGAAAAAAAAGAAGATGAGGGGACTCACCATAAATTGACCACCTGGGGCCCCCCGGAGCAGGGGGTTTGCGCCTTGGCTGCCTAAAAAGGTGGCGTCATAGTGTTAAAGGTCAGGAAGAAGAGCTTTCTTTGAACGTTGTGAATCCGGCTCCACAAAAAAAAAAAGGGGCCCTCCAAAAAAACAGGCGAACACTCCGGAAACTCGTCCAATCAAGAACAAGCTCTTCCACGTAAATGCTTGGCCCAGGGAGGGAGAAGGGGAGCAGGCTTCCACCCTCTCCACGCTGAAATTTCGCGAAAATCTTCCCGGATGGTTCCGAAGCTCAAGGCGCCAAAACTAGTATGAGGGTCCAAAAAGAGGCTCAAAGAACTTCCTTAATGTTAGCTTGTCGGGAATACAGAAACAAATGTTTCCTTGGGGGATTATGGGGTTTGGACCTTTTTAAACTAAACCGAGAGGCTGTGATAACTAAGAGAAGGCAACGATGAGAGTCTTGTTCCCTCTTGTAAAACGGAAAGAAAAAAAAAAGAGGGGACGAAAATACAAATACAAGGGAAAAAAGGAGAGCATTGAAATTGCCCAAAAAATCATTTTTCATGCGTACCTCCCGAAAACCGGCGGAATCGGGGAAGGAGGAATAAAAAGCAGTTTATTCTTTGCTGGGCAATCCGTCTTCCCCAGGACCATGAGAAACGTGCAATCTTCCAATCCTGGCAAGAATCTTCGGGAAGGGGGACCTCTCCGCTCACTGTTCTTTAACCCTCATAAATGGCCGAGGGGGGGAAAAAGAGGGAACGGTGGAAAACCTCGGAATTATCCGTTGAGACTAAAAAAAGAAGGCGAGGTGGAAAACCTCTATTAGGACCAACCGATTCGCCACCTAAGACCTTTGGGTTAGGGTCTTTTCAGCTACAGAATGCAAAAAGGGAGGGGGTTAACAGACTTGGAGAATTCAGCTCTGACTTTGAAAACAGCGACCGGGAAAGTCTTGTTCCCTCTTGGGGAAGACCGACGGCAAACTCCGGTGGGTACTTACCCATACAAGGCCATCACCCTGACGGGAGACTTGCCACCTGGACAAAACGAGAGGAGTGAAAACCCGCGTAAAAAAAAAACTTGGCAGTCCATTAGTTTGGAATTGTTCAGGCAAAAGGGCAGGGTAAGTCTTTTAAAACGTTGAGTCAATCCGATAGCAGTCTCAAAGAAACACACGACTTCAAAGGAGAAAGCCGGACGAGATTCTGTAATGCATGGGGGACAGGAAGCCGCAAGTTGGTCCACCAGATCCCGTAAAGAAAGGGGGAAATTGGGGAGAGAGGAAAAGGAGATTTTCCGGAGATACGCTCAAGACGTAGATTTGAAGGGACTCGGTTGTACCCGTGCTCCAAAGAACCCCACTTCAAAGTGATTTGATTTCTTTGGATTGAGAAAGCTAATCCCATGGAAAGGGGGGGGAGATTGGACCATATTTTTCTTAGCTTCACCGGATCGGACTGTTGCTACACTCGACCAATGAGGCTGGGGCATATATGGTGATGCAAAAGGCCTCGGTTTACGAAATAGAAAAGGAAAAAAAAGAGGGATGGCCTTTCCATTTAAAACCTGGGAGAAGGATCCAGATGGCCGGACATCAGAAATGGGGTAAACATTCGTGAAAGTGTTAAGCAGACAAAAGCTGTATGCTTGACCTTTTAGAAACCGGTTATCCCCGGGGAACCAGGGAAAAAGGAAGGAAAAAGTCTCAAGACACTATCTACTTGGACGGATTCTTGCCCTTACGCAGCTCACGTTTCTCACCCCTAAAAGGGCCGCTGGGGACAAGAAGGGACTTTGAAGGGAAGTAATGGATGGTCAAAAATCTAAAAGCAGGGCGAAGTGAGCTCAGGGGGAGGAGGAAAAAAGTGACAGAAGCACACCTTCCTTTATTTAGGGGATGCGGATAATAAATCCCAAAAGTTCAAAAAGGATAGTTGGGAAAACTTGGCGCGACAGGAACACGCTGACTTTTGCGACACACCTCGACTGGAAAGATTTCGAGTTGGGATTTTCAACGGAGAAGGCACCACTCAAAGGTTTAAAAAATGCAAGTCCATAAACATCGGCGGAGGTTGGCACAAGGTTGAAACCCTTCGCAGTCGGGGGGGGGTGGCTCCAAGACAGAACCGAAATTTTGCGTCATTCGTTATGTGAAGAAGACAAAACGGAGGGTAGGGGGGGGAAGGGGGAAGAAGGAAAGTCACCTTCTACACAACGTCCACGGACAATCAGAGCTAAATTCTTGGCCCGGCTGCCGAAAAATGGGGATTCCCCCTCTCAATGGAATCTGGGCAAAGGTGGTCTCGTAATCGCCGATTGTTCCGTAATACTTAAAGAAGGAGAAGGGAATCGAGTATCGGTAGAAAGCAGGTTGGGAAAAGAGAGATATATCTCGCAATGCAGAGGGGGGGTCTTTATCCGTAGTCCCTACCCGGCGCAGGCCTATAAAAAGTCAAGGTGCCCCAGCGGTAAAAGTGAGCGGATTCATAACGACAATAAAATGGGCAGAAGAGGGAAAGAGTTGGAAAGGGGAAGGAGGGGGGCACCGAGACGGCTATAAGAGCCGGGAATGAAAACTTTCAAGTCATAAAACGGCTTTGTAGAAGGATAAAATGAAAAGTTTTCTGGATGTAAAGGCCATGCCGAGCAAACCCTCCTGGTTTCAATGGGTTGACGAAGAAGATGGTGAGAACTGCTAAGGAAAGGGGAAGGGAGGAAAAGACGGAGTGTGTGTCCGGCATGGTCAGTGCAAATAGGACGCCGCCAGACCTCTAGGTGTGAGCAAAAGTCAGCGGTGGAGACGCCAACGTCGGGGGACCCAAACAAAATAAAGAACTTTCTTATCCTAAGCATTCGAAAAGGAAAAGAGTGGGGGGAAGTCAGGGGGGGAGATCTAGCGAGGCAGTTCTCATTCTGTGAATATTCTGAAAATATGTCTCCGTACCTAAAAATGGGGAAAACTTCAATGGAAAAGGGGTGTAATAAAAGTTGGCCATTTTATTACCTCAGTTCGGAGGAACAGAAGTGGGAGGAAGAGGGTAGTTGAGATCGGTGGATTACCTGATTGACCAAGACCAAGCATACGGCTTTTGCCGGAACATTAGAAGGAACAAGTTTTCAGGAGGTCCGCAACAACCATACTGCAAAAGGGTTTAAAGGTGGATTATAAGAAGAGGGGGGGATGGACTGCGTAGGTATTTGCAGTAAAACGACCAAGTTGGCGGTCATTGCCAAGGGAAAACTAGAAAAGACGCCGTCGAGTGATGCAAGGAAGGAGGTGAGCCCAAATTATTCGCCCATAATCCCAAGGACCCTTGGGGTATGAAGCGGGAGAAAAACGCTCAAATTAAAGGAATGGGGGGAGACGGGGAGGGTGGGACTAGCGCGCAGCTTGAGAAGTAGGACGTAAACAAATCGTCGCTTGAAAAGATCTCAAGTCAAATATGGGGACCAAAGAGGAAAGAGGGGGGGAGGAATGAGAGGAGGCAGAAAGGGCCAGTTAACGAAGAAACTCAGGTTAGGTGGGACGTGAGTGTAAGATTGAAGAAGGTAGAGCCTTATTGACACTCAAGGGTCAGACCGCCTTGGTCTTCCGACGGAAAAGAAAAGGAGTTCCAAAAGGGTGAACTGAATTCCTTGATCACACCATGAAATGAGAGGGTGGAAAGGGGATCTCTCCGATTTTATTGGAGAGTGGGGGAGTTCGTAAAAGTACTTTGTCTTATTTTTCCAATATGGAAACAAAAAGAAGAAGAGAGGGGGGCATAGGGGGGGAAAAGTAGAGAGGAAGTCTCCGCCGCAACGTATTTTCCTCAAACCCAAGGCCCAGTGATTGAAAGATATCGCCAAATGGAGGAGTCGGTGGGGGAGATCGTGTGACTAATCGCGCTCATGAGGAAGGACGGTTACCAGTCTCCGTTAAATATCTCAAAGTAATGCAGCTCAGGAGAATGGGAAAAGGGAGAGGAGTCAGACGGGGACAGATTTATATCTTTGACCTATGGGGCGACTGGAAGTTAGGGGAGACTTGGGGGGAGAATGGGATAAAGGGTATTTTAGCTCAACGTTCAAAAATCAAAACCTTTTGTCTTGCCGGGGGAAAAGGGAAACGAATGGAAAGAAAAAGTGGTCGTAATGTCACTTATCACACCCTACGTGCTGGGGGAGGGGGAATCAATGCATAAGAGAAGGGTGAGGTTCTATGGTTGACTAGAGTGGTTTCCGGGAGGAAATCCTTGGGAACTAATAATCCTCCAGCGCAGTTTTGAAGGATGGGTAAACTCAAAAAGTAGGGGAAAAAAATATAAACGTGGAGCTGTATCCTAAAAGAGCGAAAAGGAAAAGTAAGTTTGAACGGGGACACGGGGGGGATAATCGAGCGGGAAAGGCGCAGTTTCTTAGTTCAACCAGAGAGAAGGGTGAATATCTCAAATAGATTGGGGGTCCTAGGCAAGTGAGGAGGAGAAGTGAGCGTTTCGCAAAACAGAGAGGGAACGGAAGAGATCTCGTTACGTGGTCACTTTTAATTCAGGGGTATCCTTTTGAGAGGGGGGGGGATAAAAGTTGCATCAAAGATTCAAAAGCATAAAGGGGTCCCCCGGAAAAGGTAAAACGAAGAACCCAAAGGGTTCGGGATGTCCTGCCATTCCTGTAAAAACAAACACAGAAGGCTGAAGGGTGCGGTTGGGCAGGTCCCCCGGGATGGCCTTGCTATCTATCCGAAAAAAAAAAAAGTATAGTAGAAAGGAGGATTAAAGAAGGGTCCACCTTATGCAATCCACCGGGACCAAAAAACGACGAGTTGGGGGCTCCATTCATGTATTAATCACGCTTTGATCACTGTTTAAATGGGGTGGTTGGAAAAATTCCTTTGTATTCTGTGGGAAACGGGAAAGGTCCAATACCGCCCAGAAGTCACCAAAGATACACGTACTCCCGTGTCCAATCAGAAATCTGTTTTGGGGGAAACGAGGGAACGCAGCCTCAAAGAAACTTGGGCAGGGAGTGAACTATTTGAAAGGGGGAAGGAGGGAAGCGAAGAGGTACTGACTAAGCCGCAATTGCATCGATGTCCCCACCGATGTGAACCACCGGGACTAAAACTTTCAGGTAAGTGGGGGAGTTTCTACAGCTATCCCAATACCCAGGGGATGAGGGGTGACCTAAGGGGGGGAAGTCACCGCTAGAACGTGGACACGCGTGTCGATGCTGTTCCATTTGGCAACTGACCGGAAGGAAAATACGGAATTTACTAATACAATAGGAAATCCAGCTTCTGGGCATTGACATTGAAAGAGAAAATCGGGGCCGAATGGCATGAACCAAGGGGAACTTCGTTCAATCCGTCAAGAAAAAAGAGAAGATGGGATCTTTGGGAAAAACGGGGAGTTGAATCCTTCTATCCCTCCAACCTACGGAAAAGGAGCCAGGAAGGTACTCTAGGGTGCAAAAAAGGAGGCGAGAGCCTGAGAATCCAGGGCTGGGGAACTGGACGTTGGGGAAGAGAAAGTCCTCCGGGAGTAACAGAATCCTCTCATTTCACAATCTGATTAGGAATAAAAGAGGATAAACGACAAAAGCTTGCTAGTCTTGGAGTTATACACTAATCACAATGGTCCCCTGGGAACCCGGGGGCGGAGATCATTGGATCACCCCTAGACGGGAAAGGGCGGAAATGGGTCAACTGACCGCCGGCACCACTCCTGTGGGGGACGTTTAAACGGAAGCCCAATCAGCCATCACCATCAGGCTAGGAGGGCCACCTACCAACGGACGCATTCGTTCTCCATAGGACAATCCTAAACCTTGGGTGTAATTCGGGACAGGGGTAAGGAAACAAAAAAGGATGTGAACGTTGGTTCGTCCTTGCTAAATAGAAAAGGCCACCACCGAGTCCAGACGGGTCACTATCTCTTGGTAAAGTACTAACAGTCATTAAGAAGAGAAAAGGTCTGGAAAAAAGGAACGGGCTTTGACACTATTATTGGGCATCGTAAAGGCGCCGCAAAGAAAAAAGGGCGACCTGCGCAGGGGGGCAGCTCTTTACCGATACTACTCCTTCCTTTATTTGGGAGAGAGGGGGATGGGGCGGAAAGAACTAACCCAGGGTCTTAGGTGGGTACGCCGTTGGGCTGGAGACGTCACACCATGGGAAAACCTCGACGACCGGGTCGGGTTTCCCATGGGGAAACTGACCACGGAAACCTCAAGAATATCAATTCCATCAGTAGGAGGAAGGGACAAAATGGGCACCACGATAAGGGAAGGGGTTGCTCAAGAAATGTCCGACAGCAAACTTTGTATTCAATCCGGAAGAAAAGCCGGCTGTATGATTGAAAGTTGAATGTGTATTCGCCCCCCTGGGCGAAAACTACTTCCAAGGAGGAAAGAAGGGAAAAGACTCTTCGGTAAATTACTACTCGGGACTCCGGCCAACTGGTCTCACCCTCTCCCTGGGGGGCTGTACAGTGCTGGGGGGGGAGATTCGGAAGAGATTCCTAATAAAATCAAGATGCGAAGGGAAGAGAGAGAAGTCCCCGTCACTTCCGTTAGGAAAGAGGGCTTTGGCAGGCTACACTAGGTGGTGGGTTGGAACCTACTTGGGGAAGGAAAAGAGCTGACTGTTTGCTCACAAAGAAACTTCCGGGTTGGTGGGTTGCAAGGGGGAACAACCTTCGCAAAGAAGGAGGTGAACTAACCATACAAGGCCATAACCCTAGAGCTTTCCCACACCCGACTCTTCCTGGTTCCAAAAAGGAAATGGAGGAATCACGTTCAGGAGTTTTCTTCCTTCCTACAAAAGAAACTGCTGTATGAGGGAAAAGGGATTCAAGGTCCGCCTATCCATATCACCAAAGGATAAACTTCACGGGAGTCCTCCACTTCGGGGTTCTGGCCCCGGCTGCTCAGAAGGGGAGTCAAAACCCTCTCCCGGACGCGGGTGAACTATTAGCGGTCTGTCACGCGCTTTTTCCTACTAAGCAAGCCGGAGGGAAAGGGGGGGAATCTCGAGGGATCATACAACAAAACAAAAGGGGATGAATAGACATATCGAAGCGTAATACCACCTTGGATCGGCTCCTTTAACTCAAAAGGTAAATAGTCCCCAGCGGAAGATGATAATTGGGGCTCATCGGGGCCAATAATTGTACGAAGAGATAGGGACCTTTGGAAACGTGGGAAAAGTTGGCGGGCGCCAGTGGTGGACGGCATGACCGGATTGCCCAAAGGTCAAAGCATACAACAGGCGTGGGGAAATGGAAACGCCAAATTTTTCGGATTTCAGAAAGGAAGAAGAAAAACAGACTGACAAGGGGGATTGTGAAATGTCAGACGCAATAGTCCGCTATTTGTTCGTAAACGACCGTAGGTGACGGAGGGTTCATTGCAGTCCCAATACTCCTCCAGATCCCTCAAGGGGGGGAGAAACAAAAGCAAGGCGGTGAAGTCTCGCCAAACGGAGTTAAAACAGATCCAGACCCTTGGGGAATGGCGTATAAAGACGTGAAGTGGGTTCGGTGAGAAACGGGGGGGGAAGAATCGAAGGCAATGACGCATCTTATTTAACAATCTTCTCCTGGAACAGGATAAGAAAAGTAAGATTCCGACAGGCAGGGAGTTTGAAAGTTTCCAGAATTCAAGTTTACCGAAGGAGTGGAAGGAGGGGAAAGGTTGATCGGTGTCGCCTTGTGGTATGGAATCCTCTTATTTGAAAATCAACTTGAAAAAAAAAGAAGAAAAGGGCAACTTGTCGCGTCTAATGACCAATGTTTTCGTAGGGCCGGACATAAGGAGAGAAAACAGACTGCGCACGGGGGTTCCAGATTTTCCTTTCTATTGGGTATTTGGAGGAAGAAAGGAAGGTTGCCGGCGGGGGCCAAGTTAAATACTTCACACACCACGCGGGCAGGAGTTGGTCCGTCAAGAGGAGAAGAAAAAACTTAGGGGTGACCCCAACTAATCCCAATTACAGTGGGAGGAGCTTTAGCCGAATCCCTCAGAGAAATTAAAAAAAGGGGAGGGAGTCAAGGTCATCGGTGGGGACAATTATCAATTCAATGAGCTTAAGGCCTTCGAACCAGAGGAGAAGTTACCGAGAACAAGTCTATTGTCCACATTTCCTGTATATGGGGGGGAAAAAGGAGAGGAAAAGCCAGTTAGGCTCTTAAAGATTGAAAAAAAAGTTTAACCTTTGGGGGGGTGGATGGATAGGACCGGATTGACCGCAAAGGGCCAATCCAGCTTCTCCTGAACAGGGAAAAAAAAAAAATAAGGCAAAGTTCGAAAAGGATGATCCATTCGTTAGCAAACAAATACATGAGGGGGGGGCCATGCCTCCGCCGATGATGGAACTTTCTATGTAGGGAGTTAAAAAAATTTTTGGTTGAGGTCATTTCCAATAGGACCACTAAGAAAGAGGGCCGTCAGTGTTGCGTGAAGTCTAAAAAGGAAAGAACGAGGGTCCAAAACAGAACAATTACATTAGCTGTAGCCAAAAAGGAACTAGGGGAAAAATGAAGGAAGTTTGGGAGGTTCAATCGTACTCGTCGTCAATGGACAGATGGCGGGGGGAACCGGACCATCGGCTCCTGTACCCCGATCAAGTTTTCCAGCGGAAGAGGGGGGATAGGGGGTGGAAGAAATGAGCTGACCTACGCCAATATTTGAGAAGGGAAGTCTCCTTTAAAGGGGGGGGAAAGGAGCAGGGGGGCCCTTGGGAGACGGGAATGACCTCCACGGTTGAAAAGAATACCCCGGTGGGTGTTCTGCCGAAACAGTGACACGAATTAAGACCAAAAAGGGGTCAGATGTCCGCCATGCTGGAAGAAAGGCTCCGGGGGGGAAAAGGTGCTCCTCCGCAGTTGGCCTTGCTGGAGTGGAGGAAAAAGAAAGGGAAGTCACGTGAAGGCGTTCATGGACAAGAGAAGCCATCACGGGACGTAGGTGGGGGGGAAAAGACGGGCAAAACGGTGAAGTCTCGAACGATTTTCCCAACCAGAAACCCAAGGTTACTACCGAAAATCGCGAGAAAATTAAAAGGGGAAGGGTGTAGGAGTCGTGGTAACTATCTACAAGAGCAGGGAGGGAGAGCAGTAGTAGGACCAAGGCTTTACCGAGCTAAAATTAGAGGGGTCCCCAGAGGAAAGGATATAAAATGGGAGTAATCTTCAAAGAAGTTACCCGAAAAAAGAAACTCTGCCGGGAAAAGGGAGGAGTTTCGGGGTCGGGAAATGGTTTAAGTGGGGCTCGACCGGATGTCCTCAACGTCAATAAGACGCCGTCCCTTTGGCGTACTGAAACTAACGTACCAAAACAAAATGGGAGAGGGTCCTTCCGCAAAAATTCTCCTTGGTGAAGGTTGCAAATCCTCCTCAAGATGGGGAGTATCTAAGAGTATAGAAACAAAAAAGAAATTAAGGAGAGAGAGTCAGGCACAAGTCGTCCGTATTCGCAAGTCCCTCGCGGTTTGCGACAGAATGAAGGAAGCCTAAACGGTTCAGGCATACTGCTTAAGACACCGCTTGGGGGGATTGTGAACAGGCTCTCAAAAGGACTCCAAGCAACCTACTTAAAACGGAGTCCAAAAGAAGGGGAGAGATAGGAAATTCTTGTCCGCGACGGAAGCTCACTTTCTCCCCCAGCTCTTCGAGGGGACAAAAGAGGAGGGGGAGAGCGGGAAAGGAAGAAGAGGGTCCTACTGCTGCTAATGGGAGAGCAGAGTATTCCCAAAAAGGAGGAAAAAAACACACTCCTGAATGGGTATCATATCTGGGTTACTTTACCTGGTGAAATGTTCGGGCTATGTGGGGAAGAAAAACTACGGTGTACTTCAACCGAGATGGAAGGAGAACAAACAAAGAGATGGCGGAGGAGGTTTCCCTCTTGGCAACTACCGAACGCAACCCACTCCGTGAACGAAGCAAGCCATAACATAGAGGAGGCATTGCAAACAAAGGGGACCCCCGCGCTCTGGTAACTAATTTAGAAATACAGTAAACTGGGGGAGGGAAAGGACGTTTAAATGTTCCGGCTATAACATCGGCTTTTAGGCATTGGGAAAGGTGACTGGAGTAGAGAACCCCAAGGACGACTTCCCGTCAAGACCGTCACGAAGCAGCTGAGGGTCCGTTCTCTCTTAGCTCCCCCGGTTTTCATGGAAAAGAGCCCTGGAAGAGGGGACATAGGGCTTGCTTGGAGCTCCTATTGGACCTGGATCAAGCCGAAATGAACGAGGACGATTAGTCCCCATCCGAGCTACCCTCCTTTAGTATGGGGCTTTTCGGAGAACAGAGAAAGAAAATGTCAAAATGCTGAATGGTTGTAATTTGGCGAGACTTCACCTTTCAGCGGGTGCTACCTACGATTGGGGACCGGCGTTCCCTCTTTAACTGGGGAAAGGAAGAAAAACGCCGTCGTTTAATGAAAATAAAAAAGAAGAAAGGCAATCAAATCAGTCTTGGGCATGTGGACACCAGGGGAAAACGCCAGTGATTTGCCAGGGCATCCAAAAAACTTTGGCTCATTCTTTGACATTTTCAGGAAAGACAAGAATATGCGATGGGAAGAAGGCGATCGCACAGTCCATAAACACAAGGGGAGGACAAACTACTTCCAAGTCTAGTCCTTTCACGGCTCGGAGGGGAAAATTATGGGGGGGGTCCGCTGCTCCGCTCCTTCTAAAAACTCAGGGAAAGGTGCCGGATTGGGAGGTCTGGTGCTATGTAAAGGCGAAAGGGGGAAGACTACGGAATGTGGAACATGTCAGAGAATTAGTCCCACAGTGAGCGAATCCCTCCGTTAGGGGGCGAGGCGTTGCGCTACAACCAGGCGGGCTTATGGTTGGAAAAAGAAGGGGGGGCGAGACAAAATTACAAAACAACGCTCTGATGGTTAACTAAATGAAAAGGCAAAGAGTGGTTAAATCGGCACAGCCGCCTGGCTGTGGGGAAGAAAATACAAAAGAAAAAGAGGCAATAAAAAGAACACCTGCCAAAACCCGGCGTCTTGGGTGGACCAAGCACGCCGGCATCCAAACTGTGAGTTTCCACGTTGGAGAGAGAGAGGTCTGCAGTTGAACGGGGGGGGGGGGGGAAAGCACGTACCCAGTCTACAAAGACTACACGACTGCCACGTCCGTAACCAGGTTCACTTCGGTAAAACTTGTCCCCGGATGAAGCCGAGAACGTTTCTTCAACACCAAGACGGTGGTCTGCTCGATCTGGAGGCCGACGATTTGCAGACGCAAGAAGGATTGGTTGACAGCTACGATTAGTAAAAGTGCGCACAAAACACCCCAAAAAAAAAAACTTCTGGAGGGTGAGCGAGGGCTGGGCGGGCTAATCTTGACAATTTCCTTTTCTTATGGGGGCTTTTTTCTTATACGGGACCACGCTCTGAAGGGGGGAAGCAAAAATACGGACCGACGGAGTCTTGGTTGAAATCGGGGGGCAAGACCGCAGGACACAACAAGGGTCTTTTTGAAGAATAGCACAAAAAAAGCGGGAGGAGGCATTGCCAAATTGGACTCAGTGTGAACTTGTTTTCTCCCTGAAGGGCCGACATCCCAGTTGGCAGAAGATTTTTGAATAAAGACGGCTGGTATAATTGGAATCTCGGTCTACATCAAAAAGAAACCCGACGTCCGAACAAGAGGAAAAGAACTGTCTTCGTAAAGGCCCCGGCGTGACTCAGACGACTTTTCTAAAAACGAGACTGCCGTGGTACGTTTCGAGAGGGGAAAAAGGCGACGATGGTTCCAGAGGGCGAAGAATGTTGAAGAGGAAGATCACCAAAGGGAAGGAGGAGGAAAAGAGAGGATATAGAATCTGCTCATGCTTAGGTGCTCGCCTTTAAAGAGCGAGTCATGGGTAAAAAAGAAAGGGAGGGGAGAAAGGGAAGAGGGAGAGCCGTGAATACTTTACTCGAAGAGCTCGTAGTGTAGTGGAAGTCGTGTAAGGGGGAGAAGGGGGGAGAGAAAAATGTTGGGGGGGGAAAAAACCCCTTTTGGGGGACTTCAAGGAAATGAAAACATATCGCAAAAGTTTGAGGTTTTCCGCCATCAATTTCAAACCATCAACCAGGAAGGCAATTGCCTCCGCCGATGGTGAGGTTGGGAGAATTGGGAAAAAAAAAATTTGGAAGGTGAAAAATAACTATTCCCGGACAGTTAACCAGAATCAAACGACGAAGGAGGGTGGGCAGTCAGATCGTGATTCTCCTCTAGGACAAAACGAGAACCCAAGACCATTTTGGGACTGGAAAATCCTCTCTCTCATTAAGGGAGTCGGTGTATGAAGTGGGGAATAATCGAGAGCATTCGAAGTCTGATCCTTAGTCAACCCATTACCTGAGAGGCAAGGGAGTAGTGTAAAGAGGGAAAAGGAAGTTTGGAAGAGCTTATAAGGGGTGCCCCGATAGATGGAGGAGTCGTACGTTGAAGCTTTGGAATGGGGAGACTGGGTATACGGGAAGGGACCTCAAAAGGGTAGACGCCTGCTGAAAAGGTGAAAGTAAAAGAGACTCAAATTTCGGGATTCCGTCCAGGGCCGGTAGGGACCAGAACTGCCCTGGGGGTCACATGATGCCTCCGCCGTATGAGGCAGGGCTATTGTATGGTTGACAGGAAGTCCGTCCAATATGGACCAACTCAAGAAGAGTTAAGGTGGCAAACAGTCAGCGTGGGGAGGGCCTCCGCCTTATTGGTAACCAACCAGATAACCAGGGCATTTGTAAGGGAAGGACGAAAGAGACTCGGCTGCAAATGTAGGAGTCAGTCTTTGGGGAAACTAAAGCGAAGGAGGAGCATTCTTGGAGCCAGTAGTCGGACCCGATTTGGCAAGTCAATATGGGCAAAAGAGGAAGGAGAGGGTGGCAGGGATATGGGATTCATCAAGATTGTCAATATTACCTCTAGTTAAAGGAAGGGGAAACGTAAAAAGTCGGTGTCGGCCTGTGGGAGAACTGGGAGACCTGATTCAAAGTGTTTAGCACCAGCAAGGGGGGGCTTAAGGAAGAAAGGGAACGAATGAGAAATTTGGGAAGTTTTTCCCAAAGGCAAACAAAGAAGGAGAAGGGGTGCAAGGGGGAATCCCCTTTATAAGGGCTGTTGATTGACTGTAAACTACTTATGGGTGCCGCGGGTTGGGAAAGGTAAAAAAAACAGCCACATCTTCCTTCTATGTATAAGACATGATCTTTTAATTCTAAGGAAAAACGTTGTTTCAACAGCTACCAAGACCATTTTTAGAAAAAAACAAAAACCCACTTTTTTGGGAAAAAGAGGAAAAGCCCTCAAAAGTAGTTGGATTCAGGGGGAGAAAGGGGGGACATAGGTCAGAAAGTACGCTTAGTATTAGGAACAAAGCGAGTCCGGCAGATAGAAATTCTTTGTCCCCCATCGCATGGAGTTGGGAAAAAATGGAGGAAGGTCAGCCGGCCAGAAATTTCTCGTGGCCGTTGACGAAGTGAAGTCGGTGTCGCCGGGTTGGAAAAGAACTGTGAATAATACTTAGATCAACTTTGAAAAGAGCCATACGGAGGGGTCTGAGGAAGGGTGTACAAACGCCTTGAAGGTCAGAA
>Ga0179591_1315659_pt1 | contig 15896 bp, 11 predicted proteins | sample CZOMad2_1_08_16f_FD_182891 | JGI IMG/M metagenome (GOLD analysis project Ga0179591, IMG submission 182891) | Vadose zone soil fungal communities from Angelo Coast Range Reserve, California, USA - CZOMad2_1_08_16fungal (PacBio error correction) | ecosystem: Environmental > Terrestrial > Soil >...
ATAAGGGCTCAGAAAAGAATTCCATAAGATCATAGAGGGGGGGGGGGGAAGTCATAGTCACCGGATACAGAAGCCTGCCTCGAGGGAGAGATAGCGCCCAAGTGGCCTACTAGCCTGGAGAAGGCATTCGAATCCACCCCACAGCGCTCGCAAGGAGTCGAGCTGCGCGCCACGTCGAACCTGAGAGAGGGGGAAACTCAGTGGTGACGCCAGCGTAGTGTTTAAAGATCTCCAAAAGACGAGGAGCTCTAAAGAAGCAGTCAGGCGAACAAGATCATGTCTCAACCAAGAAAAGTAGAAGGCACTGCGCGACAAGGAGGGATGCGGGCGAGCCGGACTTCTATAGCTGGAGGAGGAGAAAGTGCGGCCGGGATCGTATCAGGAGGAAAGAACCTCGGGGATCTGATCGGCAGGTTCTTTTTTTCCACGAGAAGGCGAGGCGTCTTTGGAAAGTCTCTGCTTCCGTCAAGAGTACAGCATATCGGAAATATAAAAAGGGAGTGATCGACGAATTGCGTCAGATAGCAAAGATAGGGAAGGGGGGGCCCAGCGCTTAAAGGAACGAGACAGTTGGCTCTCCCCCATGAAAGGGCACGTCAGCATGTACATTTTAGAGACGGAGACTACCTCCACGGTTTAATACAGAGAGAGAGGAGAAGATATACGGAGACATCGATGAGCTGAGGGGATCAAATCCTTCTAGAGGTTAACGATCAAGACTCTCAAGGGGAGGAGCGAAGAAAGTTCACGGCCGGGGGCATCGGCTAGATGGCCGAGTTCACGACGAAGCTATAAAGGCGGCGAACCCCGACGCGGGAAGAGGAGACTTCGAAAGCTCCTACAGAGTTGGGGGGGAGGCACCTATGTACTAATACCTCTGGGAATCCTTAAAAGGGATGATCTCGTGCCGGCGACTGGATCCAATCTATTCATTGGTCGGCGGACCAGCAAGGTCCAGGCGGAAAGAGGGTTGCGTATGAACTCTCGCAAGGGAACTTTTAGGCTACAAGGTATTTAAGTAGAATAAGGAGAGGAGAAAACGGATTTCCTTTGTAACATAAGACTAACTAGGGAGCGGATCGCCAGACGATAAGAGGTTCAGCCAATCGGATACAGAGAGAGGACTTGGACGGCGTTCGGCCCGTCTTAGAAAACGGAAACAGGGATCTTGGGAAAAAGTAAATAAGCTTGACAAAACATTTTTCAATCCTGGACGTCGTCGTCGCGCACTGGGAAAGACCGGGATCTACAACACTCTTGAAAAAACGAAGAGAAAGCTCCGCGCCGCTTGTCGGTGAGCGTACCTTAGCTTACAGGACCGCAGGGAGAGACGCAGGCTGTCTACCTCGGAATAAGGGATGACCCCTCTTCTATCTACGTGGGAAAAAGGAAAAAGTCTGTTCTGAAGTAAAAGTCGAATCTTCCTTGGGTCTCATGAAAGACAGCTAACTATGGAGAACACATCTCGCCGAAGGACGCGCTCGACAATTAAGGATGGAAGTCAGTGGGTACGGAACGCCGGAAAATGTCGATGGGGCGAAACCAGATTTTAATGAGGGAAGCGAAAAAGGCCTTAAAGCGCGAGAAAACCCTGAAGCCGCAACATGATGGAGCGAATTTCCCATCCATTCAACGCCAGAACCAGAAAAATCTAGAAAACTTCGAAACAACTCCTTGATCAGGGTTCATATCCGGGAAGAGCACTGACTCGCCGCCAATTCACTGACTGGAAGAAGAGAGGAAAGGCGAATGCGATTCGAGGGGGTAGAGGGGGGGGAAGGGCGGCTGTTTGGAGCGCGCTCTATACTGCCCTTAAAGTCGATGACGCCGAATGTCTCCGAATAAGAGAAAGAATTGACTGCTCTTAGAGAGCAGAACAGGAGAATCCATTCGACGTATGACAAAAACAACAAGGGGGAGGAAAGAAAGGAGATGTCAATGGAAGGTTTATCTCCCTACAGAAACTCGCTCTGGAAAACTCTCGAGACATCGCGGCAGCACATAGTGACCTCGTAAAAACACGCGCAACTCTCACGAAGAGAAGAAGAAGAGAGCGTCATCCGGCGACGCGTATCAAGGGGACTTGTCAAAGGAAGTCTCACAAACATTATTTTAGGGGTAAGGAGCGTTCCTTTTCAGTTTGTGGACTGGGACCAAATCGTAAGTCAGGAAAAAGGGGCGCAGCGCCGCAGTTCTGGAAGAGAGGACATCTTGGCCAGATGGATAACTCTGTTACTCTGGAGGCCAAATACACAAAAAAAAAAAAAAAAAAAACAAAACAAAAAAAAAAACAACACAGGAACCAAAAAACCCAAAAAGGAAACAAAACAAACCCACTCTATCAATAAAGGGAGGGGGAGAGCAACTATTCGATATCGGGGGGGTCGTCGTACTGAATTCATTATCCCAGACGAGCGAGGGTAGTACACGAAAAGACGGTCAGTGAGCAAATAGGAGAGAAGGCATGGCAAGAAATTGAGGGGCTTGCTTCTAGGAAAAAAATTAGTGGAGCCTGCCATTGAGAGCACTACATCTTCGCGAGCGTGCTCAGGAGGGAAGAAGAGAAATGGTGGGGTCGGGCAGGGTGGAAAAGTTCGAGACGTAAAATCTGGCCACCGAGAGGAGGGGGGCAGGACGCAGCTTCAAGCAAAGACTTTTGGAACAAGACGTTTCTACGGGTCAGACGAAATAGGGACAAAAAGAAGAACATCGGGAGAGGGGAGCAGACCGGCTTCTACATCAATAGGGGAATAGCCTCTGAAGAAAGGGGACAGGGAAGCACACACCTGCCCCTACTCTGGGGGGTCCTATAACGAAATCTCGGCCTGATACGACGAAAGTCCAGCGAAAAAGTTATAAGAAAAAGGGGGGGAGACAGCGAGATGGTCAGACTAAAGTATCTGAAAAAAGGGAGAAACCTCCTGCATGACGTCACCGTCGGCGTAGGAAGAGGAAAAAAAGACGGTACTCGGAGAAGAGAGTCAACGCAACATGCTGGAGATGAACTCAGGTACCGGAGAAGCACGCATTCTGAAGGTTGTCCATCGTGGGGGAGTGGAAAACTCTAACGTCTATCCCCAGATTCGGTGCCGATCACACAGGCTTAGTCTTGTAGCAAACTGCGTCAGCCTGGAAGCGTTCCAAGGAGAGCAGGGGGTCTAGGTGGGGGAAATCACTTGGCGCTCGATCGTCAGACACTGGGTCATGCCTCTCTAGTCTAAGTCGTTTCCGGTCTTCGAAAAGGGACCATGCGAGGAGGGGGACTCATTCCCTAATGGAGCGACAAGCGCTGAAAGAGGCGGCGTGCCCGAGGAAGTAGAGGGAAAAAGCAGCCGCGATACTTATTCTATAGCGAGAAATTTATATAGTTTCTTGTAATGGGAAAGGTGCAGCAATAGAAACCGCGCGAAGAAAAAAAAGGTTGGCGCCCGGCAAGAGAAAGAGGATGACGACCATCGTCACACATCGGAGAGACGCGAAAAGTCAAAAACCGCAGTATAGATCCCGGATAGCCCGCATCCCGCGATCGGGTGGCGCGGAAGCTCAGAAGAGAAGTGACTGGAAGGGGGTTACATTATGACGGGTGATCCCTGCGATCGGGGGTAAGATCGACTGAGGGAAGGGAAGGGCGGAAGTCGTCGGTCATAAGGAGAAAAAGAAAGGGAAGTGAAAACAAGGTTTAGGTCATCTCTCCTATCTATTTGACAGCAAAACGGAGGATTCGCGGGTATGCCTTCTACCCTGAAAGTTCGAAGAGGCGAGGTCAGAGTATATAATCTATCCTGGAGAAATAGCGCAGGACGTTGGGAAGGGGGGGAGGGAAGGACGAACCAGCTATAAACGTGGGAAGGGAAGGGTAGCAAGAAAGTAAAAAAACAACAATATTGGAGAAAATATATATATCTAGAAGCCGGGCCACCGGATAAGACTCTGTTGCGTCTTCGCCTCGGGGGAAAAAACCCGTCCTGCTCTAAACTCGGAAAGGAATCGAGATGCTCTCTCTAAAAAGGAGTGGACGATAATCTTGTAGCGATGGCGACTCCCAAACGGCGCTCGCAGAGTCAGAGGGGAAAAAGAGTCGTATAGGGGGGGATAGAAGAACTTTGAAGTGGTCCGCGAAGAAGAACGCGACTCGTCAAACGACTGGAGGGAAGCTCAGGGCTTAGTTCGAGCCCGATCCTGTCTCAACGCCCTGCATCAATTACAGGGAACTGGCGCAGGTTGCTGCTTTCAGAACAGAGACCGATTGATAGGCGGGCGATTATGTCTATTTTGGCGCGTGATCGTCTCTGGCTAGGAGGAGCGGGATCGTTCATCAGGGAAAGGGTCCGGACGGGGGCACTGTTCATGGGAGAGTCTGCAAAAAAACGCACACGACACTCATAAAAAATAGAGTTAAAAAGAAAAGGGGAGTTATCGTTGAAGACGACCGCTGCGAGGGAACAGCGAGAGGCGCTAACTTTCAACGCCTCCTTCAAGAGAGGGGGAGAAAAAAAGGCATCGAGGGGTCTGATACGTTAAGCTAACGACACGTATCAGAACAGTCTAAATATTACCGAACTGGGGGAAAACATCGTGAGCTGACCCCGAGGCACTGCTCGAAAGGTGGGAGAAAATCCCCGGAAGGAACGCCAGGGAAGTTGGTCTAACGACTACGACTTCTTAAGGAAAACTGCCATAAAACGCGCTGTACGCTTTCAAACGTGCGAGACCGAAATCTGCTACGCTTATCGTCAACTGAAGCTTCAACTCTTTCAAACAGAGGGCTCCGATGGGCGAGAAAGGGTCCCTATGAAAGGATAGAACAAGACGGGCAAGGGGGGAAGGAGACTTGCAGAACGAATTCATTTTGGTCTGGAAAGACGAACGCCATCTTTCTATGACCTCCGGTGGTCCACGTCTGCGAAGAGCGCCTGTAGGAGGGATAGAAGCAGGGAAGGGAGGAATGAATGAACATCGGAAACGGGTCTTTGGAAAGAAACGCTCTGAAGTGTCTCTGAACTCCAAGGGGACTGGTTCACGCCGCTTTTCCCGAAGAGGGCTGTAGGGCTTTCTTGTTGATGACGCGATAGTCGACCCAAGCCCATGGGGATCAGGTCCAAACTTCTAAGGGAGAATGAAGAGGGGTCCACACCATCCTGTGGCAGCGCAGTTGATGTTTACTACTTAACAATGCTCTTTCGAAATCCTATCACACCGCGCCGCCCAAACCTGGTCAGGGTCTGGGGATAGAAGGGTCAAGGAGGCCCTGGTCCTAACAAGAGAGGGGAGGAATACTGCTATTTCCGGAGACGAGCACGAAGACAGGCTGTTGCGGGACGAAACAACCGAGAAAAAAGGTCGGGTGATCAAGGGAAGGATCACGACTATCTCCCATCGGTATGATCTAGCTGAAAGAGAGCTTTTGTGGGTGACATCCATCTACAAAGAGTACAAAAAGGGGGGCTCATTGTTCAGCAAACTCGAACTTAATCTGCTGGAAGTACAAGACGCCGGCCCCGCTGGGGGGGCCATTACAAAAAGTACCACAAGACCGACAGACATACGATGGCCCATTTCGTCAAAAAATCCGCGCTCTCTCTCAAATCCCGAGGCCACTACTTACCTCGGGAACGCTTACCTGGGCATGTCTCAGAGGACGATTGCGTGCGATGTGAGGGGGAAGCTGACGGCAGGGTAAGGGAGAGTTGCTAAGGTGCCGATGTCTCAGCGACTTCCATCTCGAGGGGACTTATCGGCGAGATAAACGACCGGCAGAACCACTTGGACGTATCTCTATCAAAAAAAAAAAGGGATGAGAAAAATCTATTACGGTACGCGCAGTTGTTTTCCTATCATCACGCTGCTCAAAAGCTCTGAAAAAGAAAAAGGATTCTCATCACAGTACACGCGGACCGTATCAGCGGGCGATCAACTCTCAAGGCAAAGGAGAGGAAGAAGAGAGGGCGCCTGTACTGGGGTGCCATTACGCAGCTCTCGCCCTCGGCGCACGATCCCTGGAGTAGGGAGAAGGTGAGAGTGACGAGGGGAAGGGGTAGGGGAACTTGTACAATCTTAACAAGGTCAAAAAAAATTTTGGGATCCTTCTATTCAGATGAGCCCTCTAGAAAGTCCGCGAGAGGGCAAGTGGGTCACCGAACGCGATCATCAGGGAAATGATAGGGACGAATAAAAGAGGTGAGAAATCGTAGGGAATGAGGAAATGATCCCCCTACCTTCTGAGGCCTTCTTGGGAGCAATCCGTCCGACACTTCTATAAGCCGGATAAAGACATATCCGAGGGACGTCTATTCAATATTCAGGGAGTAACTGGCCGAAGCCAGTCGGATCACCGACAGCAGGGGCTGCAGGAGGATAGGAGTGGAAGGATCGTGTCTGGCAACACGGCACCAGTCTGCTCCACAGTTCTTACATCGGCTTTCCTAGCCTGTGGGCCAGCTCCAGGGGAAACGGGGAAGATCGGTCAGAAAGAAAAGAAAATAGATCCGGGAGCTATCTTGGAAGTCAGAAGACTTCATCTACTGTCGGGACGGAAACGGGGGGGGGGGGACTAAGAGGGAATGGGTTCCTATAGGGGGGACAGCGCGCTCGACCGTACCGATTCTAAAAGTCTCAACCTTTTCCAAAAACGGCGAGAGGTCATCGAGAAAGGAGGGGGAACTTCTTCACGCGTGCACAATTCAGGGGGGGAAAAGTACACCAAGGATTTAGAGCGATCTTAGAAGAGGCTACTCATCTATGCTCTAAGAAAAGAAGCTTGACCCGAATAAGAGGCAGTTGGAGGCCGAGGTAGACGAGTAGAGGTGAAGGCCACGTCGGCGAAGACAAATCAATTTATATATTCCGCTTCGTTCTGAAACTGATAAGCCTGATCCGTCCCGGCAATCTCCTTTTATGAAACATCGTCAGCTCAATCGTCGTGTCGACGATCGGGTCATTCTCTCTCAATCATATGCGAATTCAGGGGAGGAGGGGTTCACGATCCATTCGGACGAATGGCCACTCTTCTTATCCAGGGAAGGGCCAGGAAGGAAACGAGCGAAACCCGCCTCATCGTCGGATGAACGACGACATTCGTCGATAAGAGCTTCGGGGGGTATATCCAGAATAAGCTGCGAAGTGGAAGGACGCATCTCTCCTACCGAAGGGCCTTGGATATGGGGCCACAGACCGGACTGACCTGTATTTAACTAGACCGGGGGAACCTCTCTCACGAGAGGCCTCGCCATCCTCGACGCAAGAGCAGGCAAGAGATGAGTCAGCAAAAAACGAGAAAATCGGGGGAGCGAAGCATCCTATAGACGGGTTTGAACCATTAATACAGCCGCCTATACTGGCTACGAGGAGGTGAGCCGTCTACACCGGCTTTGAACCACACCGATGTGATTCAGCGCGCCGATGTCGACCGGGAGCGCCGCGCATACTTCGGCTATCGAGGTGGGGGAGCGAAGGAATGAACAAGATGAAAAGGGGACCTCCGAGGTTCAGAGAGTATCATCTGAAGCTCAGTGTGGTCAGCCGCCCTGATAGAGTCAGGGGCTTTAGTCGCGGCTGTAGAGAGCAGCACAATGGGGGGAGGGTAAGGAAAGAGAGTAGCGGACTCTACCAGCCCCAAAGTAACTATAAGATCCTAAGGGACGGAGGACCTCGTAACAAAGAAGGAGATACATTCAGCCATCCTAGAGAGATCGGTCTCTAAAAAGGGATCAGTCGCAGGCATTCGTCAAAGTGAGCGAGCCTAGTAGGCGCCCTCTTTCGGAAAGAAGCGCAGGAATCACACTCGGGTTGGACCAAGAGTAGGTGAATGTAGCAGGAATCGCCGACGAAGGAGAAAGACGGGAGAAGGGGTCAACTACGACTAGTGAAAACAAGGGTAAAACAATCCAGGCTTGCAAAAAGGCGGGCTTCGGGAAATTACTTCTATCGAGGGTGATCGGAAGCATGGCGAGGGAGGGACGAGAGCTTGGAGGCAGCAGAGGGTCACAGGAAGGGGGAATCTGTGCCAGCACGGTCAATCTGCTAGCGCTGCGCATCCAACGCTTACTCGACGAGAGGGAGAGCCCGAAGCGCTGAAATCGACGAATTTCGGAGGTTCGCAGCTTGGGGAGAAAGAGACGAGTCCTCTGAGCGTCACCCGAAGAAGAGTATCTCAAAAAGACTGGGCCCTGAAAAACGGTCAAGTGGATCGACGAACACACGAAATTAGCAGGAGAGATTCATCTCGAGATTACTTATCTGTATGGACTTAAAAGTGCTCAAAGGCGCGCTGCGCTAAGTAAGATCCGCCGACTCAGGAAGGGGGAGAACCGCAGAAAGAAATAGGGGCAATGGGAATCTCGCTGCGACTACGACGTCGATACGAGCCCGATCATCACTCCTTATCTTCATCCGGGGCGGACGCTTTCATCTCCAAGAGGGCTCGCGATTTGTCTTATACGAAGGGGACGAGGTCTACCACCTAGAGAGGAAGGGAGAAGAGCGGAAGAAGAGAGAGGGGGGTTCTTCCTCAAATTAAGGGGTTTATCGATGTCTCCGTGTTTCTGAAGGTTTCTCCCGTCGTTCTATAAGCAGGCTGGGAGATCGGAACCCTTCCCCACTCAGGGAGTGACCTATCCCCAAAGGCAATGGAAGAGGGGAAGAAAGACAAGTCTTTCCGGGTCCGCTCCGCTAGGATCTGTCGTCTTGCTTGTCCCTATCTTCTTACCACGTAGCCCCTGGAGCATGGAAACGGCTCAGTCCTAGAGCGGGGTCAAAGCCCAGAGAACTGTTCAAAACGAACTGGAGTCGGCGAACTTTTACTCGGGAGGGAACAAGGAAGGTTCATACTAGCACACCCCGCGCCGCTGGAGTATAGGTCATGCGGCCGAACGGAAAAGAACTCTCGTTCCTCTACGACTGGCCGGCGATCGACAGTTGGAGGGAAAGGTACAGCTTTTTGGGGAAGAAAAGACCGTCTGGCATTACTTCAAAGCGAGGCTATGAGCTGCATCGCCCTTCCTGCGGGATCAGGTGTCTGTTCCTCTCCAATGCACGCGCGGTCTACACATATGTTGTGGCGAATTACGCCTCGGCCGGGGATCTGGGGCTAAGGGGAAAGAGAACGGCCCCCACAACCACCCCAACCCCCACCACCCACCCCCACCCCCCCCCCCCCCCCCCCCACCCCCCCCCACCACCCCACCCCCCCCCCACCCCCCCCACCCCCCCACACCCCCCCCCCCCCCCCCCCCCCAAAAGGTGGTTTGTTGTTGTTGTGGTGTTTGTTGTGTTGGGTTTTTTTGGGGGGGGGGTTTGGTGGGGGGAAACACAACAAACCCACCCCCCCAACCTAAAAACCACCCACCCCCCCCCCCACCCCCACCCACACCCCCCCCCCCCCCACCCCCACCCCCCCCCGCCCCCCCCCCCCCCAAAAAACCCAAAAAACAAAAAACCCCAAAAAAACCCCCACCAACACAACAAACAACTCCCCCCCCCCAACCCAAATTCCCCCCCCCACGCCCCCAGAATAACCATCCAATCCCCCCCCCTCCCCCCCCCCCCCCCAAAAAAAACCCCCCCCTCCAACACACACAAAAAAACCACCACCCCCCACCCGCCACCCCCCGCAGCCCCCCCCCCACCAAAGCGCCACAACCCACCTGCCCCGTACAGCCCTCACACTACCCACCACCCCAAAACCCGACCCCCCCCCCCCTACCCCCCCCCATCAGCCTCCACCCACCCCCACCAACCCCCGCCCCCCCGTTTTTTTTTTTTTTTTTTGGGGTTTTTTGGGGTGTTTGGGGGTGTGGGGTCCAAAAACCCCACAACCACCAACCCCCCCCCCGGTTTGTTTTTTTTTGTTTGTGTTTTGTTGTTTGCGGGTTTTGGGGGGGTGTTTTTGGTGGTGTTTTTTTTTGGAACGGATTTTGTTTAGCTGGGGGGAGGCGGTAGGCTTGGGTTGGGGTAAAAAGAATGTTGTTTGTGTTTTATAATATTGTGAATTTTTTTATAGTATTTTATGTTTGGTTTTGGTATGAGGGACGGGGTTTTGGGGAGTTGGTTTTTTTTTTTGTTTTATTGTGTTAGTAGAGGGAGAGGGGGGTAGGGTGGTGGGGAGGTGTTGAAATGGGGTTTTGTTTTTGCATTTGGGGTGGGTGGTGGGTGGGGGGTTAGTGTTGTGGTTTGTTGGTGGAGGTTGTGGGGGGGGTTGTTTGGTTTTTGTTTTTTTGTGTTGTTTTTTGATTGTGTGGGGGTGGTTTTTTTTTGTGGGTTTTTTTTTTTTGTGGGTTGTTTTTTTTTTTTTTTGTGTTTTTGGACCCAAAAAAAAAAAAACCCCCAAAAACACCCCCCAATGAAAACTTCCTATATGAAAAACCCGCCCCTACGTCCCTCCATAGGGAAAAAAAAAAAGAAATGTTAAGATTCTCATACTCCTCGCTCCCTCGCCAACCTATCCGAGTCGGCAGGAGCCCTCTATCGTCTCTATGCAAACTATTTGGAAAACGAGCTAACTGATCCCGTTGTCGTATTCTCACCGAGGAAGAAGCAGACGCTCTTTGCTTATGGACGAGAATCAACGCCTGCGGCCACCTGACGAAGGTAGCGTACAACAAACAGGGGGGGGGAGTAATAGTAACTTGTTTGCGAGTAACTCTCACGCGCGCAGTAGAACGTACATCTAGTGCGTCAACCACGTATAGCTGCAACTCGCCCGCCATCGTATCGAGGAAAGATCTGAGAGGAGGAAGGTCAGGGTCGTGAGAGGCGGCGAAAATGCTGACTTGTAAAGAAGTGATTAGTAGGCCTGTGTCGGTTCTGTAAAGGCCATCTTTAATTATGCAAGCAGGCGTCTTTTCCTTCCAGGGACGATCCTGAGGCGAGTGAACAGCGCAGCCAAAAGGGGGGAAGGTCTCTAGCCGCGGAGCAACGAAGAGAGTAAAAATCATTAAATAATAGAGCGACTATAGGGGAGCGTTGAAGGTATCGTATCCAGGGTTAGTCCCTAGCCGGTGTCAGTCTATCTCAAGGAAAACAGTAAATCGCGAGGGGTCTCGGGGCGTCGAGCGCAGGTCCCGTAAAGGGACGCTCCAGGAGAAAATCAACCGCTGTAAAGTGCGGTGGCATAAGTATGGGAATATCACAGACGTAAGGAGTCGGAACTATGGGAGGACCCATCGTCCAAAAAGAAAGGGTCTTGCCGGGGGGCCGCTCCAGGTGCTCCGGGTGACGATAGGGGCGACTACCAGAGTCGCTCGCACGCGGTCTTGGATATCCAAAAAGGAAGGGAAAACAGCGAAAGATTCACACCTGTCCTGAAGGGAGAAGTGGGCCGAGCCATCTCAGCCTTCTCTAAAGGGACCGAAGGAGAAAAGGTCTCCGACAGTCTCTGAACAGGGTAGACAGACCGATGACAGTCCCGAGAATGAGGCTCGTTTTCTAGGCGGACGGACTCGTAGACTCCCACTAGCTAAAAAGCTGGCGGCTGCCCGCGTCCACGAGCTTTACGAGCAGCGTCGCGGGGGGGGAAAGGGGGGTTGAGTAGAGAAGTATCAGGGGACTCGAGCGCACAATTGCAGTCATACTCATGGTCGCAAAGCCGCGGCGGGATCGTTCCACGCTGAGCAAAATGCCACTCCGGTCAATACTCACGAGGGGGGGGGGGGGGGGGGGTGGGGGGGTGGGGGGGGGGGGGGGGGGGGGGGGGGGGGGGGGTTCTCTGTAAATAAGCGACTGTAGAACGTTGTCGTGCTTCGATCCACTTATGCGGACTCTCGATGAGTCCTGTTGCGACACGCTCGATCGTCTGCGGGGTCCGATCGTCGGGGGAACCGAGAGCGCGAGATTACTGAAAGAAAAAGGCGGGCAGCAAGGAATTTTCCTAGCTATGGTTGACGTGCCGTGCCGACCGCCTCCGGACGATGTTTTCCACACCGACAAGGGGGCCCGATGGGAACTAACGAATGCTCGTGATCGGGAAGGGGGACGATCCAGCCCCTAGCAAATCCTCGGACTCTCTAAAACGCTAATAAGAAAACGAAAGAATGCCGAGGCGAGCTCCTTATCCTTGCTAGGTTTTAGACATTTACGGTAGCTATGCCATCTCGGATAGATCCTCGCCGAAAGGAAAAAGGAGAGGGAGACGGGGTCTCAGGCTACATACCACGCTTGGCTGGCAAACATTGGGGATGAAGCATGTAGTATCGTGCGGAGCCTCGCTTCTATTGGGATCCTAATTCAGTCCCCGAGTTCTCAATCGACTTCGGGGGAGCGAGATCAGCTCGAAACCTGCTAAAGAAAGGGAAGGGAAGGGGGGTGAAAGAGCAGAGAAGAAAAGAGGGGCTCTGGACGTTGGAATGATACATCTGAACTGGGAAAAAATAAAGATGTGGTGGGTGTTAGTGCCTCGGCTGGGGAAGGACCATCCTTCCTCAGCGCAGGGGAGGGCTGAACGACCACTTCCTCGCCGTTTCATCCAGTCCTCTAGGGATGCTCGACCCGAAGAGGAAAGGGGACTAAATCGGTATCAGCTCCCCCTCGACGGCGCGCGGACTCTGCGCTTAATCAAACGGTGGTGTGAACGCCCCTTAGGTTACCTTATCGAACTACGAAGACGCCGGCTCGGCGAGGAGACAGAGCTGCAGTCGCTCAAACCATCTATAACCAGCAAAGCAAGTGTATACGTCGAAAACGGGCGAGCTGTGGATAAAAGTTAGGTGTCTTCTCGAGTCAGATTAAGAGGGTCGAGTTCCATCGGCCGAATTCGGTCTGGGTTGAATCAGGTGAAGGGAAGACTGTCGTATAGAACTCTGATGGAACTGCAAAACGGGGAGACAATGCTCAAGGTCTCTCTCGCTGGCGCGCAAGCTCCTCGCCGACCTCGGTCCCACGAAGAAGGAGAGGAGGGTGGAGTACACCTTTTATCCCTTCAGAAGGTCCTGGGCGACGAACGACTACCAAAAAGGGGGAAAAAAATAGAGTATAAGTCTTCGACACGATCGATGAATTCCACCTGAGTCCAAGGGAGAAAATAAAGAAAAAGTTGGACTCAAATACTAAATCGACAAAGGAAGATCTTCCTTCTTTTTCTATGGCGGCTCTGTCACAAGAAAAAATCATACGCGGCGAGACCTGACGTGCGGGCCCACAATTCAGGGCGACGCTGGGCCAGCCTGGTTTCAAGTCGCGGCTTCTACGATTCAACGGGGGGGCCGCTCTACAACCATATCGCGCGGGCTTCGACTAAAAGCGGATGCATCGTCGCCAGCCGGCCGCACGTGATCGTAACATTTTCCCTCGGCCGGGGAAAACTGGAGGAGAAAGGGGTACCGGCGGGTAGTCTCTCAGGCGATGCTAATCGGAAACTCACCAAGACATGGCCGACGATCCTCGCGGCGTAGAAGGGGGAATGCAAAGTTGGAATCGAAAAGACAGAGATGCTGGAGCCTAGGGGTATAAACGACCAGGCTCTAGATTTTCGAGAGGGAAAGGACGGGGCCCAGTCAAAACAAGGAGCACCAGTGATTTCGCGGGGTAAAAAAGTGTCATCTGTTGCAGCCTCCTCGTAGCGCACTTGACTCCGGACGAAACAATGAACTAGGAGGGGGAAAAGGAAAGGGATAACCTGCCTTCGATGGTTGAGAGGCAGCTGCCACTTACTTGTCCTCGCTATAAAAACTATGATACCGAGTATCCTTTCTTGGGACAAAGCGATCGACGTGAGCAAGACCGTCTCAGGTACTAGAACAAATCCAGGCCGATTCTGGTTAGCGGGTCAGTCAGCTGAATGACAGATGGCAGAGCTCTGGAAAGGACTCTATGTAGGGGGTCCTCAAACCAGAGGGGAACTGTAGAGGCGACAAAATGGGGCGGTTCGAGAAGTCGGAAGATACACCTACGCCGCTCACCCACTGACCGTTCCATATCCACCGATCCAGCGGCACAAGTGCTACTCCTCTCGGCGCCGAGGAACGCTACTGCTCGCCGAACGCAGGGGCACACAAAAAAAACTGGGGGGTGGGGGAACAGATCCTACGGAAAAAAAAACGCAGCGATGTCTAGAGAGCGGGGCGTCTCTCTCTACTTAGCAGGGGGGAGATGGGGGGATCACCTATTCCAGAAGAGCGAGCGACGCGCGTGGGGGGGCGCAAATCGCTCTCCAATAAAAAGGAGATCGCACCACAGGAACAGATATACGAAGTTTAGGACGGGAGTTGATATAGAGCTTCTAAAAGAATCGAGGAGCGCTCGGAGACAGCGTAGCTCACTCGACCAGGGCTTCCAAAAAAGAAAAAAATCGCAGCTCGGGACCTGGATGTTTACTAGTCGGACATTGAGTGGGAAGCGGGCGGCTAACGTATTGCCGAAGATCGAGGAGGCGACGGGATAGGGAACCAGGAGGGGTGGGTCTGAGCAAAAATTCGCCTAGGCGACGTTCAGAACCTTCGCCAAAAGAGGTCCGCCGCGACGTTCCGCTGGAAAGCACCGGAACCGGAGCACAAGCAAGAAGGGGGTAGAAAGCAAGACATGGTTTTGAAGTCGTCAGATACGACTCCGATCCGGTCGTGGTACACAGCCGGTCTCGGGAAGATCGCCGTCGGCACAAAGAGTGTCGCGGAGAGAGCGCTGAGGTCCCGAACGTTGCCGCGGCCAGTCGATAAACAAGAATTTCGGAATAGGGAGGTGGATACAGGCGAAGCATGGTTTGGAGCCTCTGAAAACCCCCCGAGACGAATACTGGGGAGGGCTGCCACAGTCGCTGCGGACCAGAGTGCAAGGAGACAACGGGGGCCAAACAGGGCTCCTTGGACTACGGCGAAACCGAAAGACAAGAAAAAAGCTCTGTGGAGCGATCTGAAAAATCACTTTTCCGGGCATAGCCATATCTCCGAGAGACTGATCGTAAAGACAACCGGGGGAAAGCTGGGAGGGTCCTATCCCATCTTAGGGACCAGTGAAAAAGTCTTAGTGTCGCGACTTGAAGACGTATCTTTCATCAGCGCGCGGTCGCCTGTCTGACAGGTCAAGATTAAATCCGCGGGATCAGGGAAAAAGATAAACCTGGCGGCGATATAGGGGAGAATCGACCCGATTCCGTATCGCCCATAGGACGAAAGGAAGAAATACCTACGGGATGGACGATCAGCGTGCGTGGACGCCGGCGTTCTGAGCGTCCTCTGTTACCTTGCGAGAAAAGCGTTCCGTCTAATTCTTGTCGAGGAAAAAAAAGGAGGAGTAGGAAGGAGGTTCAAAAGTGAGCGTTGCCCCACTGGGTCAGATCAGGAAGAAAGGAAAGGCACGTCTTGCTCTTTCATTCAGTTTCGTGTCAGCTCCTATCCACTTGAGAGGCGAAGATCCCGTCGGGTGGGGAACCCCCGGGGGGCACCGTGCGCAAGAGCCTGTGCCCGAGAAACTACGGACTTGCCCCGCGAGAGCGATCCTTAAAAAGGGGAAGAGAATCAGCAAGGAAGGGAAATCCCGATAGGGAGCGTTAGTTGACGGAAGATCGAGAAAGAAGGAGAAGTGTGACAAAAACCCGTAGCCCATGTACTCTCCTATCAAGAGTCGAGACATCGAGGAAGGATCACCTCGAAAGAGACAACCAAGAACCGAAAGCGATCGAAAATGGAATTGAGCAAGCAAGAAGGCAAGCGATCTGGGGCGCAGAGGAGGTGTTAAAATGATAATCCTACCATAGACTCGCCGATTCGACGGGCGTCGAGAGAAGCAAAACTAATCATCTTTCCCACCCCATGGGGAGGACAACGCGAAGAGGAGAAAGAACGTCATACTTGGAGTATCTGTATGAAGAACGATTACCCTCTTCTTGTCCTAGGATCAAAAAAAGAAAGAAGGTGCCAGCTAGAAAACCAGGGCTATTCACCTGCTACAGGGGGGGACGGCTGTTTAAACTT
>Ga0179591_1256925_pt1 | contig 15895 bp, 16 predicted proteins | sample CZOMad2_1_08_16f_FD_182891 | JGI IMG/M metagenome (GOLD analysis project Ga0179591, IMG submission 182891) | Vadose zone soil fungal communities from Angelo Coast Range Reserve, California, USA - CZOMad2_1_08_16fungal (PacBio error correction) | ecosystem: Environmental > Terrestrial > Soil >...
CCTTCAGGGTTGACTCCATAAGGAGAAATGTAAATGACGAATCGGGACAGTGATTTCTCGGGAGGGAGCCGGGTAGGGGAGAAAATTCAGTTACAAACAAATCCTTTTGGGATGGTAGAGAAGAGGACGGGACACTCTGGGATAGTTTCCTAGAGCATCATCACGTAGAGGAGAAAGGGTTGGGGTTTTTTGGGTTGGGGGGTGGTTGTGGGGGGGTGTGGTGGTGGGTTGGGGGTTTTGGATGTTTTTTTGGGTGGGGGGGGTAGGGCAGAGGCAGCAAGAGTACCTCCTTACTGTCCGTGGGGGGGGGGAGGCCAGGGCTTCAGAAATCCCTCCATCGAAGAACTAGGTAAGGGGGAGGGAGGAAAATTAATGTACTCTTCAATTCAACAAAAAAAGGAAGTTGAACGAAAAGCTGGTAAGACGTACTGCGCAGACTGTACCCCTGTAATGTCAAGGGAAAACTGACAACCGGTGAAGGTTATGAAAACCGGATCTAAAACAAGGAGGAAGGAAAGACTGCCGTCTTCAGGGCTGACTCCAAATCCACGAGTCGGTCAGGAAGAGTTAGGACTGGCCAGGATATTTAACCGCCTACGTTCCCGTTGAAGCTAGAGGGGCCGAGCGGAGCTACTCAGAACCAACCGCTATAGGCTGACTTGTTTCCGCACAGGAAATCGCCGGAAGGGGCATACCCCTGCGTGGGTCAAGGGGGAAGGGACAAGGAACAAACCCCCACGACTGTTAACTTGTCGAGGATTGAAGGGGAAAAAAAGGGCAAGATCGACCCATTTTGGCCGGGAAAATCAGCCGGTTGAACGTTGGGGGGGGTCCAGCATGAAGGAGAGAGAGGGAAGAATTTCTCGTGGGGTAAAAGGAGATATTCTTTTGAGCTCACCTTCTAAATTTCAACACATACCAAGGGGGCCTTATATACACTCGTGACGAACGGCCTTCCTTATAACTGCAACGCTATAAAGCAAGAAAAGCACCCCTCAAGATTCGAGTGGAGGAGTCATGCTAGAGGGGGAGGATCTCGACCATCTACCTCCTGCAAGACCACAAGGAGGTGTCAAAAAAATACCCTAAAAATAGGCGATGGGGACTGATGACCAAATCTCTTTCCTTATGCACAAGGGAAGAGACGGAAGGAAAGAGAGGGCTCAGGACAGTTTTACCCAGGGACAAGGTCAGCACCTGTCTCTTCCTGTTTATGATTGAAAAGCAGGGGTTCGCGAGAGCTCTGGAAGGCAGGGGGTAAGAGGGTGGAGGGACCTCCCTGGCAAAAGAGACGCGGGATACCGTTCCTGTCACAAAACCAGATGATTTGAGGGAGAAGCGCTGGACGTAATCAATGGTATCGACTAGAAAGAAAAAAAGGACTATAAAGGTGACCGGTATTGGAAAAACTGTTCTGCACCAAGAGGGGACTCTGGGTATAAATAGGCGGTCTCTGCTCAAACAATTTGAACAAATAAGTGATGAAGATAAGGGATGGCAGACACCAGGGACGGGAAAAACAATGGCGTACTTTGAGAGAAACGAAAGAACAGGGCGCGCGACCGTTTGCCGGAGTGACGGCAAACAAGAAAAGGGTCAGCGTCACGTTTTCAGCGAAGAAAGTATAAAAAAGACCAGCTCAGACGGGGAACCACGCTGCCAGAGTAAATAAAGAAATGTAGAAGGCCACCTGTCATAAGATCAAGAAGGTGACAGAGGGAGTCTTGACCGCTCGCTGGGCCCTATCTTATCACACTGGACCTCTAGAGAAAAAAGGGAGAAGGTGGGGGTGGAGGGTGGGGCTCTTACTTCTATTCCTCTATGCTGAAAAAAAGCATTCAAAGAGATCATAAAAAAAAACAAGTATGGAGAACTAGAGGAGAAAACTTATTCCCGAGTCCACCACCAAAAAGAGAAAGGAGTACTGGAGACGAAATCGATCATATGCTCATATTCTTAAAACAGCGAGCAAAGTACCAAAAAGAAAATGCCTGGTTCTTTTACAGGCCCGGTGGAAAGGGTTCGAAAAATGGTCAGCTTTATAGTTGCCGTCGGCGCATGTTCTGAGTAGAAGGAGGGAGGGTTGGCGGGCGCGAACAAGTTTAAGAGAGAAGAGTGGCGGTCTGTGGCAACCGACGCCATGGGATGCTCGTGCTCTAAACTACATTGCGTTGACGTACAATGGGGGGGGAAAGTGGGCCCTCAAGCGGTCCATACATTGCCCGACAACTCGGGTCAACGGTCAGCTCGCAGGCAGATGGAGAAGTCAAGCCTGTCCTAAGAAAGGGTTCCTCCGGATAAGGGGAGGGGGGCCTTCTTTGTTAAAAGCGGTACAAGGGCGCCGAGGGGAAAGAAGGAACGTTGGCATTTCTAGAACCGAAGGGAAGACACCAATCTGGAGAAAGAGAATTTCTCCCGGTAGGTCTGGGTAAAAGAGGCGTACTGAAATTTCTACCTAGAGCACGAGAAACAAGGCGTACGGCAATCAAAAAAGGGAAGCAGCAAAAGGAAAGGCGGATCCACGGATCCTTTAAGATAAATAGATGCCTATCTTCCGTCAGAAATAGACAGGTTGACATCCTCGAAGGGGGGATCTTTCTGTCATCGCCGTGCGCGTAAAGAAGGGGGAAAAGGAGGGTCAATACTTTATTAGATTGTGAGATCGCCCTAAGGGAACCACATGAAACTAAACTCTCCGGCCGTTTGTCGGGAGCACGAACCAGGTAACGGGAAGATCTGAACATTCCGGGGGCCTTCCGGCCAATGAACAAGAAGAGAAGGACGAACTGGGTGGTTTACGCCGGGGCAAGAGAACATCAGTCCCAATTTCAGCTCAAGTCGAGGAGAAGGAGAAGTAATTGGCTCATCCGCACAGAGAAGTGGGGGAGGGGAAAAAACGGTGGTTCTAATAGTCAGGAACATGGAGGGAGGGAGACATTTCCCCGACTATCCACCGGAACTGAAAGTGGTGGAAAGTTTTTGAGAAAAGTCACGTGGAGGGGGGGGAAGGCGGGGGGGGGGGTGTCGGTGGTGGGGTGGCGAGGGGGGGGGGGTGGTGGGGGGGGGGGGGGGGGGGGGGGGGGGAAACGGGGAGAATGAATTCCCACATTGGTCCCGAAGGAAGCCCTATGGGCTTTTTGCAGGAAGAGCAGGCATAATACTCCCGTCGCCCAAAAACTTTAAGTAGGAGTTGGGGGCCAAGAAGAGTATCTCACTCATCTTCCGCAAAGAGGGGTGGTCGGGTGGAGGGGTAGGAGAAACTTCGCGATATCGGGCATGGAGATCGAGTGGAACCATGACAAGGGTTTAAGGGGAAAAGGTCGGGCTGGGGTTGGCAGTCTTCATGGAAATGGGCGAAGACAAGAGGAGGACCCGGAATGTGGCTTGAGGCGAAAAAAACAGAAAACCTCAATCAAAAGGGGAAAACTCAAGCTGACTCTCGATCATCTTGCCAGCAAGGCATAAAAAAACTACCACGTTTTCTATGCCCCTTCTTCAGGGAGAACATATCATTTATGTACTTCGAAAAGAAAAGCGAGCTGGCGAGAAAAAAGCGGACCGAAAACTCAAGCATCCACAATAAAACAGGAAAGAAGCATGTTAAAAAAATGGGGAATTTGAATGGGGGATCCCTCAACGGCGGGAGCGACCAGGGGCACCAGCAAAACCAAAAAAAAAATGACGGACAAGTGCGACGTTGCGGCCACAGATTTCAGGATTTGCATGCCTTTGCAAAGGGGTGAAAAACTATTTTTTGAAACGGGGAAGAGCAGGCACCGCGCTTTACATGGGGTGAAGGCTGAGGGAAGCAACATTATCGGAACAAGAAGAGGAAAAGGGAGAAAAGGGATCGGGGCCAGCAGCCTTGTTGAAGCTTAGCAGAGCAGTGGTAAAGGCGGTCACTCTTATCATTTCCGGGGCGCGAACGAACAGGTATTCAAGCCCCCGATGAGGAGGAAACCGCACTGGACTGAGCCCTTTTTCCAGAAGAAGACGGGGAAAAGGCTCCGGCGGACTGAGAAAAATCAGGGGATAACCGAGGTGAACCGTCCATCACCACGGGCAAATATGGGAGGAAAAGGGTAAGATTTGTCCGGGCAAGGAAGAATTCGGAAGGGGGGTGAATACACAGACCGAGGAAGCCCGAAAGCTGAAAACGTCATCCCGCCCCTCCTCTGAATGATCAGAAAAATAACACCCGTTTAATTGAACTATATCCCAGCGAATCGACGAGGGTGACCTACTTCCTGCGACATGAGGGAAAAAAAAGGACGACGACAGGGCTACGTGACAGAGGAAGGGGTGAGACCAGGAAGGCGAGCTATGAATTCCGGGCGTGGTTCACTCATTTGACGGTGTGACCGATGCAGGATCACTACACCAGGCATAGAATCCGTAAGAAGAAGGCCTGGTACCCCTTCGGCCCCTGGAACCGGTGTGGAGGGGGGAAATCACCAGCTTGTCAAGTGGCGCATTCGCAATGGGGGTCTTCACCCCCCACTTTCATGATGAATAGGGGGAGGCGACAGGCAGGGAGTCTATGGAAACTCCTTAAGGTAGATTCTCTTCACCAGGGGAAAACGGAAACACCTTTCACGCATATATAAAGTAGAGGAAGAGAGGAAGATGGCCTGGCCATCCTTTAAGGGGGGAACGTTCGTAAATAGGCCTACACCCTCATACCGGAGTGGAAAGGAGGAGACCTAACTGTTCTAGCGGAGAGAGGAGTGTTCAGAACTGCCTCGTCAATCTTGCACACGGCATGAAAGAGGGGGGGTCCGGGCAGGAAACCATAGGCGGCTCTTCTAAACGTGCCGGAACGAGTGTAAGTAAGATGGGGATACATAGCGAGAGCTATCGCCTAAACTGAGGAGGGACAGTTGTGGTTTTTTTGAAAGGACTTAAAGAAAAAGGGAATTTCTTTTAGTCTCTCACAAAGGAGGGTTAGGGGAAGAGAAGGAGGTCGATTTCCCTCGCTTTAATAAGGAAGAAATTGCCCCGACTTCTTCATAAAAGACAGAGGAAAGAAATACTACTCCATATTCTTATTTTACGCGGCAGCTTCAGAGGGAGGGAAAAGCGGCTATATCCTCCAACTTATGTCCAGGGTGAAAAGCAGGACACCAAAAAACGGGCATCAGTGGGGTACCTCCAACTTGAAACGAAGATCCTTCCTGCGCGGTTTGAGGGAGGGATAAGTATAATTCCTCGGCTTTAGGTGAGGACAAGACGAGGGTAGGCAGTACGCAGCCGTGGCAAGAAAAGTGCAAAACTAACGTCGTGGAAATGTCCCAACCGGGTGGAAAGGGCCTCCTAACCCGTTCACTTATCAATAGAAAGGCCCGATGGGAAGTAAATGGTAAGCTGGTCGAAGGGACGACAGGAGACGAAAGTCCCTGTCTTGTTTGTCTTCTCTAGGCACAAGGTCCGGGAGGAAAGGGAGAAGGCTATACGGGAACGATGGGGGGGGGTACGTGAATCGGAGCTTTTCAAAATTAACCACCTCCAAAAAAAGCGCAGGAGGAAAGAACGCCGGAAAAGGCTTTCCACAGCAGAGGTGGGGGTTTGGAGGAGCAAGGTCGCTGACCCTGTCCCTTCAGTGGGGGGGCAGGAATGCGAGGTCTATTCTTCCATGTTAAAAGTCCAAGAAAAGCGGTAAGATTCTATCTCTTGCAGAAGGGTGCAAAAGTTCAGGGAGGGGCTCCTAAAGTAGTGAACCCAAAAAAAACATGGAAACTTCCCCTTTCCGTTATTTGCGTCCCACAGTAAAAGAAAAGACAAGGGACTAGAACTAAGACGAAAAACGGGCATCACAGTAGAGAGGAGTTGAACCCGACGAGTAAATGCAAAGGAGAAAGATGATTACTCTTAGTACCAGAGGTCCTTGGCTTGCTGGAACGAAGAAGCGGTATTGGCATAGTCTTCCGTCCCTACATGACGTGGACGCGGCACGCCGGGACACCTCGAGCTTCCCCTAAGAAGCTGGGGGCCAGAGACTTCTCAGGGGCTCGGCCCAGAAAACGTGAGGGAGAAAACAGGGGGGAACAATCGTCTCTAAAGGACCTGCTTAAAAAATAGGGAAAACGGAAACGGGAGAAAACTGGTTCAACAAATCCTTAAGCGGTGGCAACGAAATCGAAAAGTGGATCACGCCAAGCGGTTCTATTGGACGTCCCTTGGGAGGAAGGGGAAGGAGAAAATCAAACACATCAATAGACTGGGACGTCGGGGGGAAAAAAGCCCTAGAAGGTGCAGGCTCTGGTGAAATTAAGAAAGGCTGGGAAAATCAAGGAAAAGAAATTTCGGTTGCTGCAATCCAAGGACGGTCCAAAGCTACAGGCCACCGGTAGTGGGGGGGGTAAGTTCTGCTTCATAGACGAAAAAAAAAGGGGCAGAGGACCTCTCTTAATCTTATCTGCTTTGACTTTGCAGGAGGTGAAGAAACTCGAAAAAGAGGTTCCTCAAATACTCAGGCCTACTTTGGCCGGAGAAAGATGTCCCCGGGAGACCTGTCAAATTATATGAATGCCAAGGGGGAAGGGAAGACCACCCTATCAATGTCCGAAAATTAACAGAGAAGGGGGGGCATAAAAAAACAAACCACTACTTGCATAAGAATTTCGTTCACCGGGACGAAGGAAAACATACGGACAGTTGTTACTTTCAGGCTCGAAGGGCCGGAAAGAAGACTGAGAGATCCCACGCCAGATCTAGGAGGGAGGGAGGCCGGCAACAGGGTGGATGAGAGGACTGACAGGCCGACCCGACGTGTGCGGACGGGAAAAAGAGCCAAACGGGAAAAGGTTTTCCTTAAGTATTTTTTGAAAGGAAACATAACCCTGGTACGTTCTAAAATCAAACACCAATGGCATACCGAGGGAGCTCGTACTGCGATAGAGGGGAAAACGGTTTTTATCAATTCCATCTTGGGACTCGGCAAAAGGAGATTCCCCAAGTGAAAGGGAGGAAGGGGGAACTCGTCCGGCCGTAGCACGACGTTCCGGAAGCCTGAAAAAAGGAGCGCCACGCTACACAACCATCTGGAGGGAAGGTAAGGGGTCATGAGGAAGTGTGAGACGACCATCTACGCCGAGAGAAAGGAAGGAAGGCCACCTTCTCCTACACAACTTTTCAGTAAGCCGGAAACAGGAGAGGGAACAGCAGGAAAACTTCCTCTGGCCTTCAAAATCGGGCTCACGAGGCGTGACATGCTTAAACCAGTAGATTTGATACTGGAAGGGGAACTAGAAGCATTACTCACCGTCAAAAGGAAGGATAGAAGTCCGCGCTAAATTGCTGGTATTTAAGAGAGTGTCCGGAAACATATTCGAGGTGTAACGAATTCCTCCTACCGCCGAGGAAATGGATGATCAATCAGTCTTGGATTTAGGAAACTAAGGAAGCACGCAGGAACCAAATAGGAACGCCCTAAAAGCGTCGGGAAAGAGATGGAATACTTCTCCATCTACTGACGCACCGGGAAAAAGGAGGGAACTTCTATTGTTTTGAGGGCCAAGAAAAAGGGAAGGAACGGGAAAGTTGAATTGTCTGCCCCGCAAACAAGGTCGAGAGAACCGTTTCACCGCAGTGATAAGCAGGCGAAAAAGAACGGGACGTGGTTTCCGGGGGATATCGAGCAAACTGGGGGGGTGGGGGTGAATAAAAGTAATAAGGGCCAGGATCCGACGTGGAAACCAACCTGATCCCGGCCCTCCATAAGGGAAAAAGGAAAAAGGATAATATCAATAATGTCGCTGAGGGTGGGGAAGGAGATGGGGAAAAGCTGACCGACGATAAGGAAAGATAAACTGACAACGGGTGTTCTTTGGTCGAGGATGAGGGGGGGGTGTAGGTCATAATGAACGGAGGGGGGTCAAGTATCTCGAAAAAAAAGAGATTAGGAAATAGATATAGCTCTCTGAGGGGGAGCATAGTGATGGACATATCTCCTCTACCCATCACAAAGAAAGCACATACGTCAGCTGAAAGGGTCAACAGAAGGATGCTCAAACAAAGAAAAGAAAAAGAGAGCGGGGTGGGTTTTTTTTTGCTCCTGGGAAGGTCAACCTTGGACCTTAGGGACCAAAACCACCTGAGACTCCTCTCCATATGTGGAGGGGGGAACGTGGATCATGTTTGTAAAAAAACTGCGCCTAGAAGGGTCAAAGGTTGGGAGTTATTGATAGAGGAAAAAAGGTTGAGGAAGACGTGAGAAACAATGTTTCATCCCGGTTAGAGACGAAAACTGGGTCAGGGCTCAGGACTCGAACCGAAACAAAACGTTGACGGGTGCCAAAAAAAGGGGGGACTGGGGACCTCTCTAATATGGAACAGCCAAGACCGGGGTTCCAGGGGAGAAGGAACCCCGAGATATTCAGTATCTGTGAAGAAAAGGGGGTGGCCATCCCGGACAAGAATCGGCGTGAAAGAACGGGGCAGGCGGTGACTTAAAGCGCCCCAGGGAAAGAGGGGAGGGAGGAAAGGAAAGATCCAGCGAAGATTTATCCGCAGGGAAGAGGGGGCCGGAAAGCAAAGGGGGGGGGGGAGTCCAATCCTGTTGAAAACTAGCCGGACGAACAAAAAAGGGACTGGGACTGTAACCGGGAAGACGGAAAAGGGCAGTTATTGGAGCGAAGGTCAAAGCTCAGTATGGGCGGCAGGGAAAGACAAAGAAATTCCTATACCCTCGACTTGAGAAAGAAGAGAGAAAGGCGAGGTATACAGTGGGTTGCCCCTCCTGGTAAACGGGAGAGCGGCGGTAGTAAGTTGCTCTAAAGGATCATTAACCTGAACCAAATCAAGGAGACCCGGGAATGGGGGCGGACAGAGGAAGGGAATAAGGGTAAAAACAGGACTTCTCAAAGACGATGGTACTACAATCGCCTCGCCCACGCAGGGGGGGGGGGGGAAATCGTTTTCCCTATAAACAAAGCATTGCACAAGGAAAAAACAGGACAAATGGCTAGAGATCGCACATTGCTGCGGAAAGCTAGAAACTTGGAGTGGAATTTTTCAGATGCATGGTGAGGGCAGGGGAGAGGTGCCATGGCCTGACGATCAAGGCTGCCAAGGGGGGATCCAGGTTTTACATTACCCGTCACGGAAAAAGGAGTGGTAGGGCCGTCAGGACGATGCAAACCTGAAAAACCGGTACGGAAAAACGCCCCCGAGCTTCGTGCTTGGGCGGAAGAGCCGAGGAACTAACTGTCGAAGGGACAGGGCACGGAGAGTTGGGGGTGTTAAAGCATAGAATGGGACTCCTCTCCCTCCCTCGACGGGGGGGCGGGTGTCAGGAAAAAAAGTGCGAGGAAAGGGAGGTCTGAAGCTCATCGGGGAAAGAAAAATGGGGGGTCAATGTGACTGAGACTTGGCACATTCAGGAAAAGGGGGTTCGGGGGCCTGCGCCCGAAAATCCAAGTCAAAAAAATCGTTCTTCAGGGCCGGAAAAAAGGTGGCGGCCCTCTCCCTCAACCGCCAGCAATCAAAGGGACAAAGCGGCGCGCGCCGCTATCTGTAGGAAAAATCCAAGGACAAAAAAAAAAGCAATTTACTTACGGTGTCACAGTCTGGACAGCTCCCAACGACCGGGATCAAGCTGGCGAAAAAAGGGGCGCCGGCTGCTATCGTCACCTGCGGGGGATGAACAGAGGGGGCCAGGCCCAGCAAAGCATCTGCTAAAAGCCGGTAAAAGAAAAACGGGTGTGTGCACTCACATTGAAAAGTGGACGACCCTCAACAGGGAAAAAGACAGGCAAGACAGAGTTCGTGGGACAAGACTTCGGGTACTACAGTGAAGATGGCGCAGTCACCGGGGTCTTTAAATGGGGATGAGGGAAGAAGGACATCTAGTTCCTGTGAGAAAATAGGGGGTACGGGGGAAGGCAGAGTCAGGGGGCGGAAGGAGGAGGCTTTGATCCCTTATCCTAAAAGTTGGACAGAGCGGGAACCTACCGAGAGAAGAAAAGCCTGGTTGGGGGGAAGAGATGCACTTGAGAAAAGCACACTTCAGGGAAGGCGAAGAAAAAAAAATTTGGAAACCCAGGATGCCGGCAATTAGGAAAGGCCAAATGAAGTCCCAAAAACAATAGTTTCTATCTGGATTGGGGAGAAGGGAAGACTTCTCAACTGCACAAATGGGGGATGTGATACCCCTTTATTGGGTGATTCATCAAAGAAAGGGATGGGGAGGTACTGATTTTACTCCAGAAGAGGAAATGAAAAGGTAAATCCTATACATGGGTGAAACCACGAAAAACTGCCTATTCCTACACGGAACCTTAAATGCAGCACAGTCCAAATGGTAGCTGGAAGGATTTCATACACTCTCGGGGAGGGGGAAAGAGAGAACCAAGCAACAAGGAAGAGTGGGAGAAGGAGAGTCAGTACTCAGAAGGGGGGGGGGGGGGGCACGCCCTTCCCAGCAGCAAGATGAAAAAGGAGGTTGGTTCGAAACCTGAGGAAAAAAAAAGTCCTACGAGGAAAGACTGTCTTGAATAAGCGTGGTGTTTGTTAGCGGGAACGTTCTGACGAAACCACGGAAGCTCGAAGTAGAGATACTCATGCCTCCATGCCGGCAAAGAAGTTGTCCCCTCACCAAAGACAACGGCGCTTGAGGACTTAGCCAGGCACTTTCCTGAATCACTGGGTCCTTATATAGGGTTAAGTTCACAAGGCATAGAGACATAAGGAAAGGGTTCAGATCGCCCTCGTTCACCGTTACACACTGGCAGGAAAAAGTTCCGGGCATAGTCACTCTATCGAGGACTGAACGATGTGCGCGGAACAAAGTCACTGTCTGGCCCAACGAGAAAGAGGGGGAAGGAAAAAGTCGCGAGCACGGTAGCTTGGGTGGGCTGTGGCTGGTATGAGAGAAACTGGTAAACGTCCCTCGGAAATCCAAAAGGGGATGAGCCGTTTTGAAGGGATGTAAAACGGAAAACTACTTTGGCTCTAGTGAGAACTACCCGGACCTCTACAAAGGAGGAAAATAAATATTTGCCCATCCAACGGAAGGATGGATCAGAGAGTCACTTATGAGTTGCCATGGTCGAAGGGAAGGGCAAAAGACTTAAACTATCTACAAAACAAGGGTAGTAAAGGATATATGATAAATCAATCCGGACCATCAATCGGGGAAGAAGGGGAAAGGAAGGTTCCCCCTACTGCTCAAGAGCTAACGAGAGGGAACAAGGAAGCAGAAAGGTTTCGTTCTCTACATCTACTCAAAAGTGTCGGGAAAGTTATACTCCTGGCATCAAGGTGGAAGGCCAAAACATCTCTCCTTTGGTTGACGCCGACCAGCGGAAATTGTGACCATCACTGAAGTACACGGCATCAATTCCAGTTGAGGGGGGAAGTGATATCCCTTGGCCTTTGTAGGGACTGAGAAAAAAGTGATGAGGACTCGTAATCGTGAAGAACGTAGGGATGGAACATACTTCCTTTCAGTGTCCAAGGCCAACAAGGGAAGAGCTACCTCATCAAGAAGGGACCATCTGCATCTTCACAGTACCAATCAGGAAACCTCGGGGGGGAAATGAAGGCCGAAGGAAAGAACAAAAAGTCCTCGTGTTTTGCAATCGGAAAAAAAGGGTGGGAAGAACGATGGGGGAGCTCTCTACATATTCAGGAAAAAGGATTTTGGAGTGGGAGACAAGGCCTCTTGGAACAAGTAACCCTGCCCAGCAAGAAGTTCAAGTTCAAGGACCGGCAGGTCTTGAACCCCTGCAGAAAAATGGGGGCAATGGAGGGCGGCAAATTTCTACTTCCAAGGGCCAAGAAGGGGGTTTCCCTTGCCAAACAGTACTACCTATAGAGATGTCAGCGCTGTAAACGCACGCCTTTATTAATGTCTAATACAAGTCAGCCGGTATTACGTAAAGGAAAGGGAAGGAGTCTTATCGCGTTATGGAAAAAAGGATGTTGGGGAGGGGAAAAGGCGTCGTTCCAGTGCTGGCGTTGGACCCATATTAAAATACTTCCGTCTCTTAGTGAAAAGAAATTTTAAAAGGTGATTTTGTGGCTCATGCCGACTGGTCGGGAAGGACAAAAAAGAGAAAGGCAGGTTGAGAAAGGACGGACGGAAAAGGGAAAAACCGGGAGTAACGCCCTTCAGAACTTGAAATGCTGGGGGGGGATTTACCGAGGAAGACTACCGGGTGAAGCGGGAAGCCGAAAAGATACAGATAAGTCCTTCAAGACTGTTCTTGAAAAAGAGCGGTCAAGGAGATCTTCCAGCCTTCTGATCCCCGAAACGCATCACCTGTGAACCCGAGAGGAGATGATAGCAATAATAAACCGAACAGAAATCGAACACATGGGGGTTATGAGAAAGATCTGAAATGTGCTAGGAGGGGGCAACTGTAGAAAAAGGGAGGTCTTTCTAGTCTCGCGTTTTGGATCCTTGGGTAGGAAAAAAGTAAAATTCCCATCAAGAAGCCACGGGGGGAAGGGACTTTTAGTTCTTGCTGAAGCCTGGGGGGATCGGGGGAAGATGCCATCCAAGAATGTTGTGCTACTTCGTCGAGAAAGGAAAGGGGAGGGAAGAGAACAATGACTGTTACAACCGCTCACCTTTGAAAAACAGGTGGGGGGGGAACAGTGGGGGGTCCTGTCTGGCAATCTCCGGAGCGCGGTCGCGAAGGATTTGGTTTTTGGGTGTGTGGGTTGTTTGGTTTGTGGGGTCACGTATGGCGGCGTTGCTGAAAAAGGAAGGCATCTCCATGGGTCTCCCAAAAAACTGTCGTAGAATTTCCGGACATTCGTCAGGATGGAAGGAGAAGGCTGAAAAGGGGGGAAGGGTTCAAGAATGGAACGCCAGAAAAAAAAAAAAAATCGAGCAGGTCCCCTACACCCGCCATAGCGGGAGTCAGTCGTGGCGAAAAGGTAGAGGCGGGAACCAAACTGACTACTTAACATGTCTTCAGCTCGAGGGGAATTAAAGAGGAACGCGAATCCTCAATCACAAAGAAAATGGGGAAAGGTTTTCCTTCACACCTTGTAGAACGGAAAGGGAAGAAACGCAGCCTTGGCCGGTTGGCCGTTACCAACAGAAAAAGTCACAAGATGTTACAGGCTCGTATGTCAATGACCCTATTCCGGGAGACAGACCCCCAGAAGAAAATGAAGTCTTCACATCCAGTACATCTGCGTGCCTACAGAAGGGAGAGAGAGGTCACTGTCAGGTTCCTGCGCAAGGAAGGAGGGGGGATAGGAACAAGGAGGATTTTCAAACCCCTTTGAGGAGAAATGTAGGTTATACACTGGCCTCGACCTTAGGAAGATCCGAATACCTAGCTCAGCTGCTCACTACTACAAAAGACAGATGCTGCTGTAGGTAAGTGAGGGAGATCGTGGATTACGAACCATCTAACAGACGCCTAAGAAAAAGGGACAGGGCAACTCAAGGCTTAGGGGGGGGATGAGGAAAACAACTTATCAACAGGGATCGGGCAATGTAGGAAACCTCCTGATTCCATCACTCGAAGAGGAGCGTGAGGTTCCCTAAACGCGGCCCGGTCTTCAAGGGGAAAGAGAAGGTGGCCCGGTGGAGGTTACAGTGATAGAAGTCTGCAGGAGAGGGGAGGGACGATACTAACAGGGCGATAAAAGGGCTCGGTGGAACCCGACCAACGAACGACAGTGAAAGTTAGAGAAGAAGGAATGTAACGTGGTAACAATCCTCTCGAAAAGAACCGCCAGGGGTATGGGGAAGGGAGGGCCTTAGTTCACCTATATGAACGAATTATAAAGAGAAAAAGAAGCTGAGAAACTGTTAATGCTTTGAAAAACTCTATGGGCCAAGGGGAGGCAAGGGCCGACCTGCGTTACTCAGTTATTCCTGGTCTATCCCGAGCAGAACAGGAACTAGGGAGAAATTTCCCGCACAATCAAGCAGAGAAACCGTAAACCTGAAGAACCGGTTGAATATATCTCGCCAGCCCATTAATAAAAGGAAAAAGCCCGGCCTCCAAAACTTAATAAAACGGCCCACATCATGGGGAGAGAATCCTGGCACGTCCTTAGCATAGGAGAGGTAGGGACGGAGTCTCGGCTCTGTGCCACTTACTCCTGGCTGAGAGAAAAGAGGGGATAACGTTGGATTTGCTCTGCAGCATCGTGGTCCAAATAAAAGATTCTTGCGAAGGCGGGAAAACTATGGAAAGAGAGGACAACAACAACTGATATTAAATACCTAGGACCGAGCCGCGGCGAAGCAATAGGATCCCTCACCAAAAAGGACTCACTTCAGTCGGGCGGTACGGAAGAGTGCTCAGGGACCCAGAAGAGAGGAAAAGAACGAAAGAATAGTAGTAAACAGGTTTTCTCTAGGAGAGGAGTGAAAAGGTGACTGAGGAGCGCCCATTCGGTCAGAACAATTTTGGGAAGAAAGGGGTGAAACCCCGGAGTACTCAGGGTTGGGTATCCAGGGAGGGAGGGAGGAGGCGGAAACCGGGGGGAAAAGATGGTTAGTACAGCCCCAACAAGGGTTGATCTTCATTTCCGCCGAAGGGCAGAAACGGTATAGAAAAATGTATCGGAGTACTCACAGGGGGAAACGTAAAGGGGTACTTCCAGAACTAGTAAGAAAAACTGAGGACAGGTTGCCGCCCAGCCGTTCCCGGGAAAAGATCTCTATTATACATCTCGGTTCAGGGAAGACGTAAACCTCCAGCATCTTCTGGTGTGATCGTAGGAGTACGCATAAAAACTTAAATATTATCATTCAAGTCAAGGGTCGAGGAAAGGAAGGGAAAACACCTGTTTCTAACGTTCTTCGAAATTCCCAGGCAAAGAGGAGTAGAATATCCGAAGCAAGGGAGAACGAAAGGAGGACAGACGTGCTCTTCCCATAGTCATCCCGAACAAGCTGGAAGGGGTCCCCATGGGGTCAAAGATTCAAAAATTTTCCAGAAGGAAGAGTCTTTGTCGAGAAAGAGCATGAGGTTATAAAAAAGAAAACGAAAGCCGTGTCGCTAAATTTGCGTGAATGGGGTCCGTCTTCTCTGACTGAGGTAAGAGGAGTGGCCACCGAGAGCATTAACTGAAAAAACGGAACATAATCTCATCTTGGGTCCTTTGGATGACGAGATAAATTTCGGTGCCATCCGGAACTTCCGACCTAGTGCCGGGGAGAAGGTCTCCTCTTAGAACGAAACCACGAGGGGTTTTTAAACTCGCTGGCAACAGAGGAAAGTGCAGAACGGCAAAACAACGGAACAGATCGATAGCGCAGTAAGTGCTGGGCAGAAAGAAGAACTTGTTTAAGGGGGAAAGATCGAACATGGAACGGAGGATTATCCTTCCAGTGGACTCGCCAAGAAGGGTGCCGTGTCTACGGTAACACAACCTTTCAAGGAATTCGGGGAAGGCAGGGAAAGTTAGCAGTCCACAAACGAAAGGAACCATCACACATCCAAGGAGGGGTGACTTGCAGGTAGAATCTGCCGGCAACCTGCGAGAGGAATAAAATGGCCTTCTGCTATGGTGTTGAAAAAGAACAGCTCACTCCTAAAAAGTTCTCTAAGAAGTGGGTTTGGGTTTACTTCCGACTGCGCAGAAGGGCTTCGGGGAGAAAGATTGTATCTGTTCCATGAACGGGGGGGGAATGTCAGGGGCTCCTTTGGACATGGGTTTCCATGGGAGAGGAAAGACGGAGTTAGGAAAAAGGAGGACACAAGGGCAAGGGCGTTGGGGGACCCAAATCGACAAAAAGGCCCGGGAAAGTCCCTTGAAATCAACTTGCCTCGACAGAGAAATAGTGCTATACTGAAGCCAGTCAGACAAAACCGGGGGGAAGGAGGTGGAAAGGCCATAAGATGCAGAAAGAAAGGGTAATCCGATTCGACCACTTCGCTGGCAGACTAACGAGAAGGGAAAAAGGCAAATTGTGAGC
>Ga0179591_1265079_pt1 | contig 15894 bp, 23 predicted proteins | sample CZOMad2_1_08_16f_FD_182891 | JGI IMG/M metagenome (GOLD analysis project Ga0179591, IMG submission 182891) | Vadose zone soil fungal communities from Angelo Coast Range Reserve, California, USA - CZOMad2_1_08_16fungal (PacBio error correction) | ecosystem: Environmental > Terrestrial > Soil >...
ACCTTGGAGGCGAGTGCGAGTCCGGGGCACTTCCAATCAGAGCGAATGGGGTTAAGGTAGAGAGAAGGTCCAAAACGGGCCAATTGGGGGGGCTGCCCCGCGTCACGATGACCCGAAGAGAAAAAAAGGGAGTTCGGCCATCGGCAAAAATGGAACGAGGGGAAAAACGCCGTTCAAGGGGGGGGCAGTACAGAGTGGCACCGGAAAAAAAAAAAAAGAGGGCAGGAAATGACAGAGAGGAGCATTATCTTTTTGGGACAGAGCGGTCACTAAGGGGTGTAGAGTTGAACCCATTCTCTGTCTAATGGGCAGAATTCACCTCACCGGGGAAGGGAAGGAGAGGGGTCACGTGGTAAAAAAGGTTGAGGAAAGGACGGTAGCACTACAAGGAAAAAAGCGAAACCGAAGACAGGATGGAGTGGGAAGAGCACCGGAAAAAGGCAATAACTCCAACGAAATCACCTGCTCAACTGGTGGGAGCATGAAAAGGGGGAGGTAATGACAGAGAAGGGGACTCCACACCGGAAAGGGAAAGAGAGAAGATCCGTTCAGAAACTTCACAAACTTTCAAAGAACAAGCAACACCCGGGGCAAGAATGGGGGCTCTTTGGGGAGGTAAACGGAATCAGCAATCCAGAACTAGCCAAAACACCTCCTGGAAGAAATAGGCGAGAGGGGGTCCCACTGGGCGCAAGAGCGAGAACAAACTAAAAAGGAGCACCCATCAAAAAAAGAGAAAAAAAAAATTCTAAGGGTTGTCAGGGCAAACAACGGGGGGGGGAAAGGAGAAAGGCAACTCCCGAAGGCCGGTGGGGTGAAAAAACTAACACACCTGCAGCAGACCCAGGGGGGAAGGGAAACCTAGCTACGGATTCCGAAAAAAATTGAGGGGGGTTCAGGAATGCTCTTGGGTCAGAAACGCGAAGGGGACTTCACCAAATCCCAGGAAGGGTGTTCCCCCTAAAAGTGCCAAGGATGTAACGAAGTTCTCTAAAGAAAAGGGGGGACTGACGGGAAAGTAAAAAAAAATCGTCAGGAAAATTCAAAAAGGTTGACCTCAGCTCAAGGAAAAGCTCTTTCGATGACGTGCCCCAAAGACACTAGAATCTTCCAGAGCAATCAAGGGGGCCAACCAAGGCCAAAGTTCCTAAGAAAGGGTCCCCCCCCAATGGAAAAAATGCCCCCTAAATACGTGAAGTGAACCCCTTCAGAAACCAAAGAAACCTACCAGTGAGGAAACATAAACTAGGAGGTCCTCAGAGAGTATTTAGGGGGAACTTTCATAAGACTTCCTGAAAATACTACAAGCAAAGCTAGGATAGGAGAAAAGAAAATAGAAGCGTGTGGGTTAGGACTCTATTAGGAGCCGGTCTGCGAAATGGCCTGTTGGAGTGGTTCCTCTAGACACTGCCCGAGGGCCGCTGGGGCTTCTCCTTGTAAGGGAAGACCGGACTCGAGAGATCAGACAGGGGGACGGTGGGGTAATCCAAAAATACAAGACCTCTTCAGAAGGGCAAAAAGGGGTAACATTTCATAAGGGGGGCCAAAAACAAACAAATGGAAAAAGGCAAAAAAATAAAACCGTGTGCACAGAGGCCTAACAGCGTCCAAGAGGACTGACTTAAGGGGGACAGACTGTCCTCATAAAACGAATCAAAAAAGGCAGACTGCAAGAAAAAAAAAAGCTGTGGGTGTGCCTTCGGGGAAAAAAAACAGGACCAAACGGCGGCTACACGAAAGGGGAAGCCGAGGGGGGCCCAGATGGAGGGGAAACCGAACCCGTAAACGGAAAAATCGTAACAACCGCCCGCAAGAACAAAAGAATTCTTTTTCAGGGACAGGGAAAGAATTTGTGCTGGGGGGGGGCCACGTGGTGGCAACAACAGGGTTGACCGATGAAAACGATGAAGAACAGAAATGGGAACCACGTCCGCGGCTGAAAAGCCCGGAGGAACCAGACAGGGGGAGAAAACAAATTCAAAGAAACATCGACGAAAAAATCCAACCAGGGGAGCCTTTCACAAAGTAAAAATAAGTGAAACCGTTTCACAAAGAAACCAAACCACCGGACACCGGGCACGGGAGCAGACAAAAAACAACGACCCACGAAAAAAATCTACCTGGGTCAACAAATCCTTCCAAGGGGAGGAAATCTGCCCCCCGAAAGGGGGACTTCACGGCTCACTATAAAAAAAAAGGGGGGGGGAAGGAACCTTGGAGGTTCGGAAAAAAAGAAAAAACAAAAAAACGGAAAGGTAAAAGGGAGAACTCTTCGGATCCTGACGGAACCTGTGGCACAGGATCGTCATAAAAAAAAACCAACATCGAAGCCGACCGGCAGGGGGGGCACAGGAAAGAGGCCCGGGGGGGGTCTAAAGGATCGGGGGGGGGGCAGCAAGGTGGGGAACGTACTAAAAATCATCAACTGACTGGAAAGAGGAACCGGAAAAGAAATTGTGTAAAAAAAGTGGGGACGCCAAAAAGGGGGGGGGGTTACCGTGAGGAACCTGTTCAAAAACCAAAACCCCGAAAAAAAGTGGGTTTCCAGGCAGCCAGAGGGGAAAACCAAACCCGAGGCTGGGTGGGGAAAAAAACGGCGCATGGAAAAAAAAAAAGGAAAGTGCTCAAAAAAATTCGAGGGGGGAAAAAAAGGTACGTTTGTTTGAACCAAGCAAACTCCAATAGGGAAGGGGTCCTCTAAAAAAAATTCAAAAAGAGCTTAAAAAAAGCCCCAAAAGAAACAATCGAAGGGGATCAGAATGAAAAGGAAAAATTCTACCGAGCAGTCTTGGAAACCCGTCAAACCATCGCCAAACTTCGAACCCTCTGGCAGGGAGCTACTGCAAAAGGGCAAAAAAAAAGATGTGGAAAAGACAGCCCAAAGCGACGAAAAAAAAAAATCCCCCAGGGGGAGGGGTTTTCTCAAATAAAACCGGGGAACCGGGCCACCGGCAGGAAAAATAAGCTTGTGCCTCGAGACTACAGAGGTTCAAAAAAAACGACGCGACCCAAGTGAGTGGGGGGAAGTAAAAAATAGGCCGGGAGAAAAAGGGAACCAAAAACGTGAAAACTGACAACCCTCTGAAAAAGGGGCGTGTGCCGTGACCAGAAGAAAAAATTGGAGAAGAAAAACTGAAAAGAGGAACGAATCAAAACGAGAAGGAAAAAGCGGTTGGGAGAAAACCGATGAAAAAAACCAGGTGGAGCAAAACCAAAAAGTGGGACGATTCGGTGGGCCTGGGGGCAGGCCCAACGGAATCCCAAAAACCACCGGTAAAAGAAACAAAGAAGGAACGCAACCAAAAAAGTAGAGGGGCAGTTCAATGTGCCAAAAACACCTAAGGGAGGAGCGGTGGCCAGAGGGACAAAGAAACCAACTGGGGAGGACTCCATCGTTGACGAATCGGAGAAACCAGAACCAAAAAAAGGGGGAAGGTGTGGGGCGGAATCAAGAATGGTAAAAGGTGGGGGGGGCTCCAACGAGGGGGGGGACTGACTACCGGAAAGGGGACATGGTGGAAGAAACGGAACACTGAGAAGCTAACCACGGCAGGGTAAATTCCCCCATAGCGTAGGGGGGGGGGGGGGGGGACAGAAGTCAAAATCTCGAAAAGGGGGGATAGACGGGTTAAACACCGAAACTATTCGATAGAAAGATGAAATTTCCCTTCTTGAATCAAAAGGGAAAAGAAAGGAAAAAGGGGCAGGGGGAATTGGGGCCCAAAATATGATCCTCAACAAAAAAGAGGGAGGAGAAAAGGGGAAAAAAAGAGATCGGGGAAAAAGGGGGGGTCTCATTTCTACCTGGGGTTCAAAAAGACAAGGGTAGTCCTCAAGTCGAAATAGGGCGTGTACCAGCGAGATCCGAAAGGGAGGTGAGGCCACAATGTCAGAAAAAAATGGTTGGGGTTCCGAAAAAACGAAAAAAAAAGAACTCGTACATGGGGGGGGGAAAGGAAGCCCGAAAAAGTGGGGGAGACCACGAGCCCGGCGCTAACAACGCACAAGAACCACCCCAACGTCGATAGGTTTCTCTACGGAAAATCCGGGACTCGGACATGGTGTATACAAGGGATGCCACGGAGAAAAAAAAAAAAGAAAGTCAAGGGGGGTTGGGTTAAAAAAAAAAAAAAAACAACACTGCCCCAGACCGGGGGGGCGGTGCACGTGGTGCAAGGTGACAACCTCTTGTGGGAGGGGGGTTAAAAATGGCCCCGGGGCCAAAACTGCACCGGACATCAAAATCCACCAATGGGTTGTAAAGGTGCACACCAATAAGGGGGGGGAAAAGGGTCACAAACGAACACATCTAATCAGGCGGATAGAATAAACAAGGGGAAAATCCTGCCGGCACCCAAATTTATAGAGAAAAATGACAACCGTAGCAGAAGAAATAGAGAACAAACACCTGACACTGGAGCAAGGGTTCATACCTTTGAGAAATCTGAAAACAATCGAGCGGCCCAAAGGAAAAAAAACCGGTTCTGGGGCTGAAACACTCATCTTGAAGAGACGGGGAACAGGGGGTGTCCCAAAAGGACTGTGACGTATGAGGAAAAAAAAAAAAAAAAAACTCGGGAGAGGGAAGGGGGTGGACGAACTACTTCGTAGAAACAAGTTGTCATCGGACAAAAATGCCTTTTTGGTAGTGGGGGGGAACGGGAGGGCCAAACAGTGGAAAGCGGCAAAAAACAGAAAGACACAGGAAAACAACCAGAATCCCCCGGCAAAAACAACTTCCCTATAAAAAAGGAGGAATGACATGGTGGCATAAAAAGGGGAGGTGGAACAAACACCTCAAACGTGGGGTGTTGCTAACAAACAGTCCAGGGGGGGGTAGGGGGTTTACTTGTCCAAGACACTTCCAAGGTTACCGGCACGACAGCGGCTGGGGGAAAAGTGGAAAACGAGGAGTAAAGTGTCCCAACACCGTTATAGGACAAAGAGGCAAAGAAGAAGGGGCTGGGGGAACCCCCATGAAGTGACCTCCGTGGGGTCACAAAAAAAAAAGGATGTGGTGAATGACTAAAAGAAGGGGTGCAAAATGGTCATTGAGGGGGCATAAGAATTGAAAGGGAAAAGGTTGTGCTGTAGCCCGACCAAAAGGTATTGAACCCAGTTGGGAAGGGTGAATGGGGGCAGATACACAAAAAAATAGGGGGGGAAAGGCACCCCCAGGGGGGGGATTGACCATTGAGAAGGTTAAATGGGGGGTAGGGGGTCCAATCACAGATCGTCCCAGGGTGACAGTTTCTTGGGTGTCGGGCCGGATCACAAGGTGAAAGGAAAAGGGGCGTGAAGGCGAAGACTTTGAAGGGGGAGACATCAGAACAGTAGACTAAAAGCAGAAAAAAAAAAAAAAAAAATGACCGGGGGGCAAAGGCTGCATAGGGGGGCAGAAAACGGAAAACAAGGGGACAGAAGAGGAAGTTCGGGACAAGATAAAAAGGCCGCTCGTTGAGGAGGGGGGGGGGGGAAAAAGGAATGTGGGACATTGGGTACAATTGACAGCACCGCAGAAGGCCATTCCTTTCGGGCAGACAGGGGGAAAACGCAAGCCCCGAGTTAAAATGGGGGGGAAGGGGGGGGCGCTCCACGGGGCTGACCGGTTAGTAAGAATCTTCAGGGTCCGGATGTACGAGGCACTTTCATTTTTTCAACAAAGGGGTTCGGCAAGGAAGGCAAGAAAAATGGAACCCAGAAACCCTAAAGGACGAACAAACAGGGGACAGGCACAACTCTATTGTGGTGGGAAACGACAAGAAAAAAAACGGTTTGGAGTAGAGAGGGGAGAAGGAATGTTTTGTTTCCCAAAAGAAGCCGACGAGTCAATACTGCAGTATGGAGGAAAAAATGGAATTGGGCTTGCCGGGAAGGAGAAGGGTGTCAGGGTGTGTTTGAAGAACCGAGTGGGTGAAAAGGGAACCCTGGAGGGTGCCACGTAAGTCACAAAGAGAAACTTTCTGGACCGGACCGAAGGCGCCGGTTGTAGGAGGGCCAGAGGGTGCAGGAGTGAACGGTGGGTATCGGGGAAGGAAATCAAGTGAAGGGGAATAAACGAGCCCGCCAAAGAAAGGAATCCTTTATTCCATTCAAAGAGAAAAAATCCGTGACCGGGGTAGGAAAAGGGGGGACCCAAAAAGGCGGCCGGCCCTCAAGGGAGAAGGGGAAAAGACAGGGCTTTGACCCACACTGAAAAAAGAAAGGGCCTTGGGGTTTGGTAGAAAAAGGGTTTAAAAGCAGCGCGGGCGAAGAAGGGGGGGACTTCTTACGCCTGTGACAAAGAAGACGGGGGGGAAGGGCAGGCCCGTGAGGTCAAGAAATCGGAAAAGGGGAAGGAAAAAACGCAGAAAGTCGGAAAAAAAAAGGGTGTGCGAGGCTGAAAAGAAACAAAAAAAGAAAACACCTTCAGAATTCGTGCGCTGAAAAGGGGGGAACGGGAGGCGGTACCTAGTTGGATCTCTCAAACAAAAACAAAAAAATATGGAGGGAAAAAAGATAGATGAAGCCACCTGGACGGGCAGTTGCCAACCCAGGGCAAAAGCAATCAAACCCAGTGGAAGAAGGGGGGGGGCAACAAAGAGGGGTGGTCCAACGGTTCTGCATCAGGGCGCACCCAAAGAAAACAAAAGAAACGCCATAAAACGGCAACAACTAGAAGGATTCGGCGGTTCCTAGCAAGACCAAAGCACCAAAATCACCCACGTAAAAGGGAAAAGGGCTCTTGAAGCAATAATGTCAAACGCGCCGGAGAAAAAGGTTGTTTCACCAAACATCACAAAAAAACACCTGCAGCACTGGAGGGTGGAAGGTACAAAAGCAACACTACGGCAATGCAAGATAAGGGGAGGCCGGCGCTGGCTTTCCAAAAGGGGAAAAATGGAACTGCACCCCGGGGGCGAGGGGGGGGGGGTGTGGGCCCCGAGGTTTCCTGGAACTAGTGGCAACATCCAAGGGGATGATCTATGGCTCGGTCAAAAGCCAGAGAAGAAAAAAAGGGATGGACTGGTGGGGAAAAAAATTCACGCGAAAAATTACAATCCAAAGGCAAGGTAGGAACGAACAAAGAAAAACAAAACATACCCAAACCTAGACGCTTGAAAACGAAATCAGGGGAAAACATACTGTCAAGATTGGAGCAATGTGTTCACCCTCACGGGGGGGGGGAAAACCAAGAAACTTTCAGGGACAATCAAAAAAAAAGACACCTGGGTCCCTACCAAGCAGGAAAGCAACCGACATGGAGACCCTGGAGACTAACGAAAGAACACAGGAAGAATGCACGAGACAGGCGGCGCAGGTTTAAAACCAAAGCACCGGGGCCGAAGAAGTAGCCTAAGGAAAACAACAAGCGTTCTGAAGGGGGACTGACAACATCGCCGGTTTGGTGACACTAACCGAAAGTAAACCACAAAGAGCCAAAAACTCACGGGGGGAAGTCAGATGAGCGCCGAACAACAAGAGAATGGAAAACCGTGCCCAAAACACCCGTTCAAAACGGCTTACAGCGACGAAGAGGAGGAAGTGACTAAAAAGCAGCCAAACGTGAGCAGAACTTCCAAGAAAGAGTTGAGCAGGAAGGGAAAGCTAAAGGCGAAAGAAAGGAAAAAAAAAATGCCTGCCTGGAGTGGGGGGGATGGGACGATTCGATTACCCCGCAAAAGACGTGAAGGGACCAAGGCCATCACATTGCGGGCATGAGTGCGGCCCGAACAAGAGGAGTGTTTCTGGGGGACAGGGGGGGGGAGTTGCAAAGGGAGGGGGACAAGGAAACGTTGGTCAACGGCCCAGAAAAAAAAGGAAAACGGGGGAGATAAAAAACGCTCAAAAAGCAAAGCAAGAACAAAAGAACAGTGGTACGAGGGGGAAACAAAGTTCGGCAAAGGAAACCAGTTCAACAAAAAACCGAAACCATGCCACCTGGTTCCCGATTATGCCGAACAAACCGGAAAAGACGAGGATACCGGGGGCAAAAAACCTTGCAACTTAGGGGTTAATAAACTGAAGAACTGCACAACAAAATGGAGATCCACCTCGAGAGCGGGACCGGGGGGCAAGCAACGGGGTTCGCGTACCAATGCGAAAAACAGGAAGGAGGGGGGCCTCACCTAGGCGGAAAGAAAGGAAAAGAGGCAAACACCAATGAATGTCCATAATCACCATCGAAAAACGGCTGAAAAAGCATTTTGACAACCAAGACACCTGGGCTCCGGTCCGAAGTCGCTGTAGATCCTTTTGAAGTACGAAATTCAGAAGCGAGAATCTTGAACATCTGGCACATCCCGGGGGGGCTGGGGACAGGCCAACACATTTGTGGACGGGGAGGACGAAAAAAAAAAAAAAAAACACACGACCACGGAAAACTGATTGGAATACAAAAAAACCCTGCTTCGTGCGACGGGTTGTTGCCCGCATAGTCAAGTGGGCAACGGAAGATCAAGAAGTGTGTTTCAAGTGGCAGGGGGTAGTTTGTGAAAATCACGTCAACGGTCCGGGTTGTGGGGGACGGCCATAGAATGTTGAACGAATGACACACCCCCAAAAAAAGGGGATACTTAAAACGGAGGGGAAGCCGTAATCAGGTGAGGTTCCAAAATAACAACCAACAATATCCTAAAATTGAGAGGACTAACCTACTTTGACAGTCATTAAAAACTCGGGGGGCACAAACAAAAATAAAAAAAAGAAAAAGCAAAATTGAACATTTTGTCAATACGGGTGGTCGTGGTGGCAAACGCGCGAATGAAGGTTTTTGTCAATCTGATCGTCAATGTAGACAAGGTCTGTACCCGTGGACGGTTGAAAATAAAAAGAAAGGGCAATGATGGCCGTCCCTCGTTTGGGGGTCCAGAGTGAACCTGGAAAGAACAAGATTCCACAATTCGGGAAGGAAGAAAAACTTACAAGGGAGCTAGGAATAAGACGGTTCGAAGGGACGCACTGCTCGAGGATTCAACCTATGTTCCAAAAAAGGAGAAACAGAAACAGTGTCGTATGTTAGGTGAACAAGGGGGGGCGATACCATTCAGCAAACGCAATCTTTGTAACTTCGAAAACCTTCGTGCACACTCTGGGGGGAGGCAATGGTTCCCGAAAAAAAAAACAACAAGGACCCTCGGGGCTTTTCTTGAATCGGTGGGGGGGAAAAGGGCTACGCCCAGACCTGAGCTAAAACAGCTGAAAAGAGACCTCTGAAGAAAAATATACAACAGTTGGGGCGTGTGGAGAGGTCACGTCGATGGGGGATCAACTAGGGTTCTGTGAAGAAAAAATACCAGACATGGGTAACTCTTCGAAAAAGAAAAGAAAAAAAAAAAAGTCTTACGTTACATCTGGTGGAAGACCAGAACTGACATGGAAAAAAAAAAGCGCGTGAGGGGTGTGAATAGCGTTTTCAAGGAACCACCGATAGTACGAGAGAGAAAAGAAAGGGGGGTCAGGAAGGAATCTCCAAGGAAGCAGAAGTGCCCCGATACAGTCTTCACAACACAACAAGTGGAAGAAAAAGGGGGATAGAGTAGCGGGAAGGACGAACTGAGGAAGTTGGAAGGAAAGGTAAAAAGAGAAACGTCAAATCTTGGAGTGTACAGCTAAGAAACCCCCGGACACGTCTCATGACGGATGCAAAAAATTGAAGTGCCACTAAAAATTTTTAGAGCAACTCGGGCAAGAACATTAAGGGTGTGGTAGGACAGCAAGGAAAGGGGGGGTTTGGGGGAGGCAAGACCTTAGCCGCAAAGCCACACACCGAAAAAACGCATCAGGTGAGAAAGGACGTACGCTGAAGAAGGAGTTTTTAAGGGGGTTCGCCGAGGTCCCCCTGGGCGGTGGCCGAGGTGGAGGGGAAAAGTTGAAAAAGCCCCTATACAGGCCGGTTTGTGGAAACCTGGTAGGGGGCCAACAGCCAGCTTTTAGGTGGGTGAAGGGCCTTTGGGCACCAAAGGAAAATAGAAGCCTACACAGGTTGGGAAGGGTGAAGAACTCTAACTTGTGCGAAACATGAACGGCAGCACAAGAACTATTCGGGGAAAAAATGGGGGGAGGCGGGGTACGGCACCAGAATTTGGAAGAACTTGACGGGGGGAAAAAATGACGGATAAAATAGTCGCAATGTCACACCATCCACGTGAAACCGGGGGAGCCGGAAAAACTGTCGAGAGAGGGAAAAATGGAGAAAAGAGGGGAGGGGACCGTAAAAAACCGGGTTTTCTCGACCGAAAGCGGGAGGGAGGGGGTGGCAAAATACCGACTGGGGGGTGCAGGAGTCGTGAGCAGGGAGTGTGGGGGGGGGGCCGAAAGGGGAAATCGAGCGAATTTACAGCCCATCCCCCGCTTTTTGGGGAGGGGACTAAAGGGAAAAATCCAAGTAAAACAAAAAAAAGAAAAAGGTACCAACAAAAAAGAAAACGGACACGAAGCGGAGGGGCATGGGGGGGGCATGCGGAGAGTGCCCCCAAAAAAAGCCCGGTGTTGGGGTGTGGGTCTACCAGCAAGGGACCAAAAATTAGGGCACGTCATCAACGTCCACCCTTGCAAGCAACTAAAACATCAGGAAGGGGGAGAGTTGGGTAGCTAGATGGACGTACAAACAAAGGGAGGCCTCCAACTTAGTCTACAGGTCCCATCTTCTTTGAAAAAGAAAGTGACTGGAAATGGACTCTGTGGTATTACGCTAATGTAAAAAACCCGGTCAGCAATTGGAGACAAAAAGTGAAAAGGAAGAAGGGTTTGTTTGGCGGTAATCCCTAACTCCTGGATGAAAAAGTGGTTATCTAGCGTTGAGTTCAAGGGGGGGGGCAAAAAGATCTCGTACCAAAGAGAAAAAGGGGAAGGGTTAATTAGGTTGACCATGGGATTTTGGTCAGTGGGGGTGCAGGGGGCTCGTTCTGACATGGAAGAGAAAGGGGAACGTGGGGAAGGGGGGAAAAGTGGACCGAAGTCACTTGTGTAGAAAGTGTTGACTTTCTAGAAAGGAAGGGAATTGTGGGGGGAGAAAGGGTGGGCATCTTGGAAAAAGTGGACCGACGAAAGGACCGGGCACTTGGTCAGGAAACAGAATCGGGTTCACCGCAAACAGCAGAATTCTCGCACGTCAGGGTTTAAGAAAAAGCCAGGCAGTTGTAAGGGAGGGGGTAAAAGAAGTACAGGTGCTGGGCAAAGGAAAAAAATCACGCGAGAAATCCATGACCTGGCGTATCAAACGAACGAAAAAAAAATGGACCAAGAGAGGTTTAAGTTTCGGCTCAAATTGAAGGTATCGTAGCAGACGGAGGGGGGAAAGGCATGGGTAGGTTAAAAACCTGGGAGGGTTGGGCCAAGAAGGGGTGGTTTAGGAACGCCAAGAGGGAAACAAAATTGCAAAGGTGCTGAGCAGGGGGGAAACCTAGTCAACACCGTCAGAGGGGGGGGGAAGGTCAAGACCGCCGGTTGGCTGGAGCGGGAAAAAAAAGGGAAGAGCAGAAGTTTGGTTTCAAGAGACGCGTGGTGAGTAAATAGAGGACAAACTGTGAATCCAGCAGATAACCAGCAAATGTCCCACGGTGGGGATGGGCTGTTATGGGCTGAAACGGATGAACTAATTTGGGGGCCGGAAAAAAGGGATTTGACAAAAAATTAGTCCGACCATGACCAGTTGAGTTGGTCAAAAAGATAACAAGGGGTCGGGGCCTTCACATCGGGGAAAGTGGAGCGCGAAATCAAGGCAAGGATGGACTGGACGGGGAATCAACGAACCCAAGAAGAATGTGAAGTGAAAAAAACAAAGAGCAAAGAACCGCGGTAAAAAAAAAAAGTCGGGGCCCAGGAAAATAGGGGAAAGGAAAACGCTCCCCCGGGACGAACAGATGAAAGCAAGGGAGAGGTTGAAAGACCCGGCAAGGGCATGTTTTGGTTGAGAGTTTGACAAACCAGCGCAGGCGAGGGCAAGGTTCTTCTTGAAGCGCGGCAAAGGGGGGGGGGGAGGGGGAGAAAAGGATGCGAATCAAAAAGGAAGCCCTGTAAACGGCAGCGGCTGCGCCTGGGGGGGGGTTGGGGAACAAGAGAATAAAAGAAACGACACCGTCACAAAGAAAGGGACAACGGGGAGGGGCAAGGAAAACGGTTTGCCAAAAAGGGGAAGGCGCAACACTTGTTGGAGGGGCCTAATCAAAACCACCCACACTGGGGGAAGGTAGGAGGTAAAAAGAGATAGAAGATCCAAAGGGAGAGACTTCCAACACCATTGTTCAAGGTCACAGCCCAGAAATGGGGGGGAAGAAGGTGGGTTCTCTTTGTTAGGGGTTCGGGACACGAGACCAACACCAGCCTTCATCATGGACATAGAGGATCAGCTCACATGGAAAGAGCGTCTGTGAAAATGACGGAGTAAAGAGGAAAAAGCGAAAAAGATAAAACACTTCAAAGGAACAAAAAAAAAAAAAAACCTACTCGAACACAGGTCACTTAAACTGGGGGACGGAGGAACGTTGGGGCATAAAGACAACTTCGTGCTCTCACAGGGGTGAAAAAAACATCTACACAGACAAAAAACCATGCCCCCCCACACCAACGCAAATCGGGGACGGGGACAAACAAGATGAAGGATGGAAAGGAGCGGGCGCTGCCGAGGAATCAGGACGATGGTACTGGGCCACTCACGGGCGTGTGCCCCTAGTTCCCTGGAGTGGCATCAACAGGAAAAACATTACCCGTAAGGGGAAGACGGTGAGGGAAACGTCTTTCAAGAACAATGAAAGGGAAATTGCCAGAAAAGTACCAGCAACACGCTATGAAGGGGACCCAAGAAAACGGTCTCCGAGTGACAGACAAGGGAAACAACAACCCCCCGAAACTTGGTCAAAAGGTTACTAAGTGTTGACACAAAAACAGAAAAAAAAGGCACCGGAAAAAATAAAAAAGGGGCTCAAAAAAAACACCTTACACGTACCAGAAAGATACCAGCAAGCAAAAAGACGCATGAGGATCAGGGGAAGGGCACTTAATTCGCAGGAAGTTACGTACAAGAAGGCGTCGGAGATTGGGAAAACACAGTCATGAAAAGGGAGTGTCTTGCCGGAACTGTGTTGGCACCTAGAAGCGAAAGTATGGGGCGGAAACGGGGAAGGGGGGGGGGGGGGGATTGGAAGGCAAAGGAAGTGGAGAGAGATGGAGTAGGGCAGTGGAAAGGAAGGGAGTTAGAAGGGGGGGAAGGGGGGGCTACAAGACGGGAGAGGGGGGACGGGAGGGGGGAGGGAAAGAGCTGAGTGGAGGGGGTGGGGGTGAGAAAGAGGGAGGGTAGGGCAGAGGGGCAGCTGGGAGGTGAGAGGAGGAGGGGGAGAGGGTAGTAGTGGTGAGAGGAGATGAAGAGGGTGGGAGGTAGAGTGAAAACCGGAGAGAATGAAGGTAAAGGGAGGGGAGCGTGGGGGGGGGGGTGGTGGGAGAGGGGGGACGACAAAGCAAAGAAGGAGGGGGGGGGTAGGGGCGGGGGGTGGGAGAGTGGGGAGGGGTAAATGATCTGTGTAGGGGGGTGTACGGGTGTAGGGGGGGGGGGAAAAAGTGGAGGAAAATAGTGTGGCGAGGTTAGGAGCGGGGGAGGTGGTTGGAGTGGGAATGGGGATCAGAGGGAGCGAAAGTGGGATGGGGGAGGGAGACCCGGTGGGGGTGGGGGAGCAGACGAGGAGAGGGATCAGGGGCGAACATGACGGGGAATGGAAGCGAGGGGAGTAAAGAGGTGGAGTAGGGGAGGAGGGGATGGTGGGCCTGTCGGATTCTCTCACACGGGTAACAATCTAGGCGTACTAACACACATCGAAGGTTTGCCTTCAACCACCAAGAAAAAATCAAGACTGGAGTTAACCATCAAGGATCAAGCAAAAAGGGCCCCAAAAGTTCAGACTCCCTAAAAAAAAATGAAGTCCAAACACAGCCCGTCCTGCTACATAAAAATCCCAAATAATCTTACTAAAGAGGCAGGAACCTTCCCAAAACGGGAGCGCAAAATAAAAAACGGAAGGAGAAAAAAATTGAAGTATTAAAGAAAACCAATGCCGGAGGAGAATAAAAGGGGGTCGGGGGGAGGGAGATGAGACCTCAACAGACGGGAAAGAACAAAACAAAATGGGAACCGGGGGGCTTAGTATGGGCGGCCCGGAAAACGACGAGGGGTTTTCAGTGTTGAGGGGAAAAATGTCAAAACCTACGACAATTGGGGCAACAGGGCCCGAGTTCTAACGTAAATAAACAATAAAAAAAAAAAAACCATCCAAACACCTTCTAAAGAACCTCAAATTACCTAGGACAAGAAGCACAACCTGTTCATATAACGTGGTACTGCAAAAAGGTCAAACAGCACAAAAAAACCCAATGTAACAAGTGGATATCAACTAAAAAACACCTAAACTCAAATCAAAGCCTATGGTCAAAACGGGGAGCATTGAAACGGGAGTGAAGTAGAAAAAAAGGAAAAAAAGAGGAAAAAAAAACCGAGCTGAAACACTCCACACTCGGAAACCTGGTGGTAAAAAAATACTGAGGGGGACGCTAAACCGGCAAAAAAACCGGAAACGGAAAACGTCCTACACGGGAGCAGGAAAACATGACCTTTCAACAAATGTCTTCATAGAGAATCGACAAGACTGTCCAAAATGGCCAAAAGAAACCTTGGCTAACACGAAAGCGCTTGGGGGTAGATAAGGTGTGTGGGGAAACATCATCAAAAGTTCAAATATCAGGGGGGGGAGTTGGAAAGGGGAAAAAAACGGGTGACGTGAAAAGGAACAACAAGAAAGACCGTGACGGCTGTAGCACCAAAAACGGCGCGCACGTGGGGGGGGGGGGAAACCACGACCGCGCCCGCGCCACCAAACAAGAATCTCCAAGGCTGGAGGGGCCCAGTTGGGGACAAAAGGGATGTTGGTGGGGTTTTAAAACAGGGAGAGGGAAAACGTTGGACCAGAAAAAGGCGAAGTTTGCCGAGACCACCAAAACAAAAGACGGGTGGGCCTGGAACTTTGCAGGGTGGTAAAGGGGGGGGGGAGAGCAAAAGCACCCTCAAGTAACAACAAAAAAATCCTCTCAAGGAGAGTGGGTATCGAACTAGTTTTTACGGCCCAAAGTCGCTATGGGGGGGAAAAAACCCAGAAAAAAGATCAAAGGCATGCGGGGTGCCAGAAAACCCGGGGGAGGAGTGCCCTGCTGACAAAGAATCAAAAATAGAGTCGATAAAAAGGGGGTCAAGGGGTCCCACGGTTGGAAAGGGTGTCAAGGGAAATTCCCAAGCAGGATACTGACTATACCGGTTGTCAAAAAGTGAAAACTGCGTTTTGGAACCATTCGTTGTGGCACTATAAGACCATTCCACGTTTTTATCCGAACGTACGCTAAAATGACGAAGCTCAGAAGGACAAAAGTCTGGTTGGGCAAAACCCGACGAAATGAAACAGGTGAGCGTGCCTGTTAGGGGGGCAGAATAAAGGGCAAAGAAATCTTAGGGGACAAAACTGGGACAAAAAACAAGCCACGGGCACCCGGCATGTTAACGGGATTGCAATGGGTGACCACCGGAAAAAAACAAGAGGGGACGTTTCGGATCTTTTTGGGTGGGAACATAAGGGCGACCCCCACATCTTGAGCGCAAAGCCTTGACGGGCGAAGGAAAAGAGAGAACGTTGTTAGGGTGGCGTATCTCTGCACTCGATTGTCTCCAAAGAGGGAGCAACGACCACAGGGCTGGGGGCAAAAAATAAAAAACTACAAAGAAGTAACCGTCGAATCTTACCCCCTCCACATTCCTCAGCGGGGAAACAGTGGTGGTAGATTTACACAAGTCGCCAACCGAGTAGATAGAAAAGAGTGGCGGTTTGACTTCAATGAAAAGCATACAATTGAGAGACGAGCCAAATGGGAAACCACGAAGAA